>ERZ1108162.2-NODE-2-length-366674-cov-30.248151_pt1 | contig 366674 bp, 329 predicted proteins | sample MGYA00403698_ERZ1108162 | MGnify/ENA primary metagenome ERZ1108162 (study PRJEB35170, sample SAMEA104062405) | human gut metagenome | biome: human gut; feature: human-associated habitat; material: faeces | place: Denmark | collected 2012-04-30 ... | reverse complement strand
GTATTGTCTGCCTGTTTATTCCGCTGTTTATCCCCGTCGGAGAGGAACGTATCTATCCAAACGATAAAACCAAGTTTCTTTGGTAGGGTGCGCCTTATCAAAGAAGAGGATATTTGTTGTGATAGAAGTGTACGGAGCAAAGACGCTGCCCGGCATTCGAATTATCGTATGCAAATTGAATTCGGAGAAAAGTTTCTTTTTGATTGATACTTTTGCATTGTCTGTGCCAAATAAGAAGCCGTCAGGCAATATAACGGCGGCTCTTCCGTTATCTTTCAAACGATACATAATGACCGACATAAAAAGATCGGCTGTTTCGCTACTCGCCAAATCGGACGGGAAATGATTTTTCACGTCTGCCTTTTCGTTTCCGCCATAAGGAGGATTCATTAGAACAACTTCAAATTTGTCTTTTTCGGTATAATCCAGCACATTATGCAATAACGAATTGCCGTAATAAATACGCGGCGTATCCACGTCATGCAACAACATATTGGTTACACACAGAATATACGGAAACTGCTTTTTTTCTATGCCGTAAATGGAATTGTAAATTTTTTCAACGTCGTCGGTGCTTTTCTTCTTGGTTTCAAGCTCTTTCAGCCAGCTTATCAAAAAACCACCTGTACCGCAGGCAAAGTCTGCACAGTGCTCTCCGATTTGGGGATTGATCATCTTGGCCATAAAATCGGTAACTGCACGTGGCGTGTAAAATTCGCCCGATGAACCGGCACTCTGCAATTCGCGCAGAATGGTTTCATAAATTTCGCCGAAAGCGTGGCTCTCTTCATAATCGGTCAAATCGATGTCGTCTATGACATTGATTACTTGCCGCAGAAGTACGCCGTCCTTCATGTAGGTGTTGGCATCTTCAAAAGTCGTCTTGACGATAGCTTTTTTAATAGGTGTGGAGGGCTCGACTTGGATGCCTTTGATGAGAATATTCCCGTTCGGATCTTTATAATCCTTGCCTTTTAATACGGGAAAAAGAATGTTGTTGACGAAATTGAGCAGAGCATCGCCTGTCATGCCTTTTCCGCCCTCTTCATGCGCCCAATTACGCCAGCGACAGGGGTCGGGAATAATCGATTGGTACTTGTCGTCCTCAAATTCCCAGTCTTGCTCCTTAGTGTCGTAGACTTTTAAGAACAAAAGCCAAGCAATTTGCTCAATGCGCTGTGCGTCGCCGTTGATGCCTGCATCGTTGCGAAATGTTGCTCATTTGTTATGCCGCCCTATAAATTTCTCGTTCAAGTTCTCTCACCGCTCGGATATAGCCCTCTCTGCCACCGAATAATGAAGCGATTTTTGCAGGCTTGCCAAACTTAATAAACGGATCAAGTTTAAGAATATCCATATCCTCGATTTCATAAATACCACTGTCCGCGTATTTTTCCAGCAACGCTTCCAGCACTGCCTTTGCTTCACCTCCGTATTTTGCAAACACATTGCGCTTTTTGACGTTTTCAGCACGTTCCCGCCGCGTCAAAGGTTTTTGATTAAAAGCAATGTGACAGATAAAGTCAAAGTCATCGACATCGCTCATGCCTTCATCTGCTTTTATCTGTTCCAAGTCAATACCGCGCTCATTGAACAGTTCTTGGATTTTGGCTTTCTTTTCCTCGGCAGACCATTGCAAAATAAAGTGATTTAATGAAGAGAAAGTTTTTTTGACATTCTCCTTTGTGTAATCAATAATACTTTCTTGCCGCAATAGTTTTCCGTCGGTATCATAAACGGAAACCATTCGCTGCGAAACCGTTACTTTGCAGCCGCGGCTATCGACCACATACTTATGTTTCGAGTCTACCGGGGGTGCAGGCATAATAACCGGTTCGCCGTCAGGCTCTTTGGTGTCGACGTGTCGGAATTGTTCGTCTTGTTCAATCGGACCGTCCCAATCGGGATCGGCGAACAATCTTGTTACGCCACGGAAATCCATAATTACAAAGTGTGTTTTCCCGTCTTCATAGCGTAATCTTGTACCGCGACCGATAATTTGCTTAAATTCTGTCATTGAACCGATCATTTCGTCAATGACAATCAGTTTTACCATTTTGCAGTCTGCACCGGTGGAAAGGAGCTTGGAAGTAGTGGCAATCACCGGGTATTTGGCAGATACGGAAATAAAATAATCAAGCTTACTCTTTCCATACATCTTGTTTGGCTTGTTCGTAGTCAATTGCGGCGAAGCGTTCGTTCAGCATAGAAATCAGGACTTCGCGGGTAAGGTTAAAATCCTTGTCGATAAACCCAGAGTCCACAAGTCGTGCTTTCAGGTGCGGCATATTGACCGCGACATTTCGCGAGCGATAGAAAATATAGTCGTATAAGTCCCTGCCTTTGACACGGGTTTTCCACGCACGGCAGATGACGGCGTGAAGTTTGCCCGCGAATAGCGAGGGCATATCGTACAGTTTCACCTGATAGGGCGACGGTAGCAGTCGATACTTGTTTTCAAATGATGCAAAAGCAGGGGGATTGGTATCGACCTCGAACTTGATTTTGATTACCTCGGACGGATTGATTTTCGTCGCGTTCTGTTCGTCCTTGTAAACGCTTAAAATGTGTTCCTTGGTGTTGCCTTTTAAAAAGGCCGATTTGATATTGGATTCCGCCGTCTTGACTTTTTCTTCCACCTTGAAGTTCAGTCCGACGGCATGCAGTTCGCTCTCCAAAACCGAAAAGTATTTCTTCAGTTCAAAATCTGCATCGGGCGCTACCAGCGAAAAGTCCAAGTCTTCGGAAAATCGGTCAAGTCCGTAAAAAATACGCAACGCCGTTCCACCATAAAATGCGGCGTCTTTGAAAAAGCCTGCGCGGGAAAGTCCGCATAGCGCGACTTCCTGTATGACTTCGGTCAGCGCGTTCTTTTCGTCGCTCTGTGACTGCGTGGGGTATAAAATGTAAACACTTACTTTTATAGTAACAGGAGGAAATTCATATGAATAAAAGTGATTTCATCGCAAAACTTGCCGAAGATACCGCTATGAAAAAGAGCGATGCGGAAAAGTTTCTGGACGCGTTCGTTGCGAACGTCAAAGAGATTCTGATCAGCGGCGACAAATTGCAACTCGTCGGGTTCGGCACGTTCGAGACGAAAGAGCGCAGCGAAAAAGAGGGTGTAAATCCTGCTACGGGTGAAAAGATTACCATTGCAGCCTGCAAAGTTCCCGCTTTCAAGCCCGGGAAAATTTTTAAAGAAGAACTCAATCGCTGAAACCTGTAAAAAAATGAAAAACCGCCGCAACGGTGGTTTTTTTCATGTGGCGGGAAAATGATTTGACAGAACCGTGACAAAAAAACTATAATATTGCCAAGGAAAACGCGCGCGGAATCGGCGCGGCGGGAGTATTTATGATCGAACTCAAAAATGTGTGCTATTCCGTCAAGGACGAGAGGACGGGAGAAAAACAGACGATTCTGGAAAACGTAAATCTGACTTTTCCCGAAAAGAGCATTACCGTCATCACGGGCCCGAACGGGAGCGGTAAATCCACCCTCATCAAATTGCTGATGGGCATCGAAAAGCCGACTTCGGGTAAAATATATTTCGGAAACGAAGAAATTCAAAACAAAACTATTACCGAACGCGCGAAACTCGGCTTTACGATCGCATTTCAGCAGCCCGTACGTTTCAAGGGCATCACCGTAAAAAAACTTCTCGACGTTGCGAGCGGCAAAAAACTGACGCAGAACGAACTGTGCGACTGCCTCTCCGTTGTGGGGCTCTGCGCGCGCAATTATATCGACCGCACCGTAGACGGCACACTGTCGGGCGGGGAACTCAAACGCATCGAACTTGCCATGACCATCGCCAAGGGCGGCGAGGTGTTTTTGCTGGACGAGCCAGAAGCGGGCATCGATCTCTGGAGTTTCGAAGATCTCGTGACCTTATTCAAAAAATTGCACGACAAGACGGTCATCATCGTCAGCCATCAGAACCGTATTTTGGAAACCGCGGATAAAATAGTGCTGTTCGAGGGCGATAAAACTTTCCTCGAGGGCGGGCGGGACGAAATTTTATGCCGCATTACCGACCGTCCCAACGGATGCTGGAAAAACGTCAAGGAGGCTGACAATGGACAATCTCGATAAAGAACTGTTGGAAACCATTGCGGATCTGCACGGTATTCCCGAGGGAAGTTTCAATATCCGTAAAAACGGGCAGTTATTGGCGCGCAATTCCACCGCAGACATCGAAATCGTTCCCAAAACGGATAAGGACGGTATTGATATCATCGTAAAGGCGGGCGTCACGAACAGATCTGTGCATATACCCGTATTGTTGACCGTTGGGGATTTCCATGACACCGTATACAACGATTTTTATATCGGCGAGGGAGCGGACTTGACTATCGTCGCGGGGTGCGGTATTCTTAACGACAGCGCGTGCGCATCCGAACATGACGGCATCCACACCTTTTATCTTTCTAAAAATTCCAAAGTGCGCTATGTGGAAAAACATTACGCGTCGGGAAACGGTGAAGGAAAAAAGGTGTTCGATCCCGTGACCTATATTTTCTTGAAAGAAGGCGCGGAGTTCGTGATGGAATCCACGCAGTTGGGCGGCGTCACCTATACCGACCGCAAGACGGTTGCAACCGTAGGCAAAAAAGCGCGGCTCGTCGTCAAGGAGAAACTTCTCACAGACGGCGAAGAGGTGGCGAAAACTTCCTTCCGCGTTTTGTTGAAGGGGAGAGAGAGCAGCGCCGATATCGTCAGCCGCAGCGTAGCGAAGGGGAACAGTTCGCAGTTTTTCAAATCGGACATGGTGGGGAAAAACGCCTGTTTCGGGCATGTGGAATGCGACGGCATTCTTTTGGGCGGAGCGCGCATTGTTTCCACGCCGAAGATCGACGCGGTCAGCCCCGAAGCGAGCCTCGTACACGAGGCCGCCGTGGGCAAGATCGCGGGAGAACAACTTTTGAAACTGATGAGCCTGGGACTTTCCGAACAGGAAGCCGAGGACATGATCATTCAGGGTTTTTTGAATTAATCAATATATAAGCAACCCCCGTACGGTTTACCGTACGGGGGTTGCTTATAAAATCAGGAAATAGAATTTCGGATAAACCGAAATGAGGTGAGCGTTTTAAGGTTTGCGATGGCTTTTCAATATCGAAAAGAAAAGCGCTTCGTTCGCGTTGACGAGTAAATTTTCGGGAAAAGCGCATTCGCGGATCAACGCCTCTGCGTAGGTAAAATTTCCCACGTGCGCCGCGCCGTGACTGTCCGATCCCATAGCAACGACCACTTTATGCTTTTCGCACAACGCCAGAAGTTCGGCGTCGCGCTCTTTCGCGTTGCCGCGGTAGCCGCCGGGCGTCAGGGAAGCATTGTTCAATTCGATCATCGTATTCGCGTCTGCGCAGGCTCTGACGAGTTCTTCGGAAAAAAGGGGGTATTTTTCGTCGTCGGGATGTCCCACGATGTCTATTTTACCCGTGCGCACCGCCGCCACGAGCGCCGCCGTGTTTTCCTTCGCGCTCCTGGGCGCAAAGCAGGGCGGGTGCTGGCTCACAATGACGATATCCATTTCTTCCAGAATATCGCTTCGAAGCCCGAGCGTGCCTTCGGTATCGAGCACGTCCGCTTCGGTGCCGTAGAGGATGCGCACGCCGAAGCGCGTTTTTTCACAATATTTGAGATTGCGGAAATAACTTTCCTTTGCGGAGCCGGGAACGGAAGGCGAATGATCTGTGATCGCAAGGACGCTCAGTCCCGCCGTTTTTGCGGCGCGGGCAAGGTCCGTCGCGGTATCCGTCGTAAAATGACCGCTCGCGATGGTATGGGTATGTGTGTCGATCTTCGCTTTCATGATACTATTATAGCGCGTGTTTTCAGAAAAAACAACAATTTTACACACATTTCTCAAAAATAAATTCAGATAATCCACACAAGTCAACAAAAAATATTCAAAAAACCACAAATTTTTCACGTGAACCTATTGACAAGCGAAGCAATGTATCGTATAATAAAAACGAATGAAAAAGAGAGGAAGGGAAGTATTATGGCTAAGTATTATTCTGAAACGATAGCGATGAGAGACCGAATCGCGAGGCTGAAAGACGATCTCTTCAAAAAAATGCCCGAAATCGAATCCGCGCGAGCGCGTCTGATCACCGAATCCTATCGAATGACAGAGGGCGAACCGATGATCACCCGGCGTGCGAAGGCGTTTTTGCATATCTTGCAAAACATTCCCATCATCATCCGCGACGAGGAACTGGTCGTGGGCAGTACGACGCTGGCGCCGCGCGGGTGTCAGACCTATCCCGAGTTTTCCTATGAATGGCTGGAAGCGGAATTCGACACGGTAGCGACGCGTTCCGCCGACCCTTTCTATATTTCCGAAGACGCAAAACGCGAGATCGCGGAGGCGGACAAGTACTGGAAGGGCAAGACGACGAGCGAACTTGCCACTTCCTATATGTCGCCCGAGGCGATACGAGCCATCGACCACAATATCTTCACGCCTGGAAACTATTTCTATAACGGCGTGGGGCACGTGACCGTACATTACGACTGGATCCTCGCGGTCGGTTTTAAGGGGATCGCCGCGAAAGCGAAAAAGGCTTTGGAAGAGGCCGACTTCGGCGACGCCGATTATGCAAAGCGTTCGCACTTTTTAAACGCGGTCATCCTGAGTTGCGAGGCTGCGATCATCTATGCCGAGCGTTACAGCGATCTCGCAAGGAAAATGGCGGAAAAGGAAACGGACGCCGAGCGCAAGCGCGAACTTTTGCAGATTTCCGAAAACTGCGCGAACGTTCCAGCGAACGGCGCGAGATCTTTCTGGGAAGCGTGCCAGGCGTTCTGGTTCGTACAGCAACTTTTGCAGATCGAATCGAGCGGTCATTCCATTTCGCCGGGAAGATTCGACCAATATATGTATCCATATTATAAAGCAGATCTCGAAAAGGGTGCGACCACGCGCGAATTCGCGCAGGAACTCATCGACTGTATATGGGTCAAACTCAACGATCTGAATAAATGCCGCGACGCCGCGAGCGCAGAAGGCTTTGCCGGGTACAGCTTGTTCCAGAACCTCATCGTGGGCGGACAGAATGCCGAAGGACTAGACGTCACAAACGATCTGTCTTTTATGTGCATCAGCGCGTCCATGCACGTGATGCTGCCGCAGCCGTCGCTCTCCATCCGCGTGTGGAACGGAAGCCCGCACGATCTGCTCATTCATGCGGCGACGCTTACCCGTACGGGCGTGGGACTTCCCGCGTACTATAACGACGAAGTCGTCATCCCTTCGCTGATGAGCCGCGGTCTGACTTTGCAGGACGCGCGCGAGTACAATATCATCGGCTGCGTCGAACCGCAGAAAGCGGGCAAGACGGAAGGCTGGCACGACGCGGCGTTTTTCAATATGTGCCGACCGCTTGAACTCGTGTTCTCCGACGGCATGGAGAACGGCGAACTCGTCGGTATACATACGGGCGACGTGGCGCAGATGACTACTTTCGAAGAATTCTACGACGCCTACAAAAAACAGATGAATTACGCGATCTCGCTGCTTGTCAACGCAGACAACGCCATCGACGTGGCGCACGCGGAGCGCTGCCCGCTGCCTTTCCTTTCGGGCATGATCGAGGATTGTATCGGGCGCGGCAAGACGGTGCAGGAAGGCGGCGCGATCTATAACTTTACGGGGCCGCAGGGCTTCGGCATCGCCAACATGGCGGACTCTCTGTACGTCATCAAAAAATTGGTGTTCGAGGAAAAGAAACTCACTCTCGCCCAGTTCCGCGAGGCGCTCGCCGAGAATTACGGCAAGGGACTGCCTGTCTCTAAGACGGCGCAGGTCGTTGCGGAAACGGTCAAAGAACTGCGCGCGGCGGGAAAACAGGTTTCTCCCGAAGAGATCGCCGCGGCGGTCGCTCAGTTGACGAAACCTACCGACAAATACGATAAACTTTTGGAAATGATCGAGGAAGTGCCGAAGTTCGGCAACGATATCGAGGAAGTGGACGCGTTCGCACGCGACGTGGCGTACACTTACACCCGCCCGCTGGAAACTTTCAAAAACCCGCGCGGCGGTATGTTCCAGGCGGGGCTGTACCCCGTTTCGGCAAACGTACCGCTCGGCGCGCAAACGGGCGCGACGCCCGACGGCAGGCTCGCGGGAAGACCCGTGGCGGACGGCGTTTCTCCCTCTGCGGGAAAGGACGTGCACGGTCCGACCGCGGCGGCGAATTCCGTTTCCAGGCTCGACCATTATATCGCGTCCAACGGCACGCTGTTCAATCAGAAGTTCCATCCGTCCGCTTTGAGCGGACGCGCGGGACTGGAAAATTTCGTGGCGCTCATTCGCTCCTATTTCGATCAGAAAGGCAGCCATATGCAGTTCAACGTCGTTTCGCGCGAAACTTTGCTGGACGCGCAGAAGTATCCCGAAAAATACAAGCACCTCGTCGTGCGTGTCGCGGGATACAGCGCCCTCTTTACCACGCTGTCGCGCAGTTTGCAGGACGACATCATCAACCGTACCGAACAGGGATTGTAAATCATGGCTGAAAAATACTTGGACACGAAGGGACGGATCTTCGACATACAGAGATTTTCCATTCACGACGGAAAGGGGATACGCACCATCGTATTTTTAAAGGGATGCGTGCTCCGATGTAAATGGTGCTGTAATCCCGAATCGCAGGAATATCGGATCCAGACGATGACCGTACAGGGCAAGCCCAAGGTCATAGGGCAGGATGTGACCGTGCGCGAAGTGCTGGAAACGGTGGAAAAAGACCGCACGTACTACCGCCGCAGCGGCGGGGGGCTCACCTTATCCGGCGGCGAGAGCCTGTGCCAGCCCGATTTTTGCGAAGCGCTTTTGCACGGGGCGAAAGATCTGGGGCTGACGACCGCGATGGAGAGCATGGCGTGCGCGGAATATTCCGTCATCGAACGTATTCTCCCGTATCTCGACACCTATTTAATGGATATCAAACATACGGACCCGCAAAAGCATCGCGAATTCACGGGTAAGAGCAACGAACTGATGCTGGAAAACGCGAAAAAGGTCGCGGCGAGCGGCATGACCGAACTCATTATCCGCGTCCCCGTGATACCGACCTTTAACGCGACGGTCGGAGAGATTTCTTCCATCGCGGAATTTGCGGCGAAACTTCCCGGGGTGAAACGTCTGCATTTACTGCCGTATCACCGTTTGGGACAGGATAAATACGAAGGACTGGGAAGGGAATACGAACTCAAACATATTCTTCCGCCCGCCAACGAAACCATGCAGGAACTTCTGCGCGCGGCGCAGAGAGTATCGGGCCTGGATTGCCAGATCGGAGGTTGACATTGAAACTCGACGATATGTTAAACGACAAGAGCGGAAAACTGCGCATCGTACAGGAACTTGTTCCCGGCAAACAGATCACCATCGCGCACGTCATCGCCAATCCCGATAAAGTGCTGTATCAGAAACTCGGGCTCAACCCCGCCATCGATTACAGTAAATCCGCGATCGGTATCGTGACGGTCAGCCCTGCGGAAACGGCGATCATACTGGGAGATATCTCCATCAAAGCCGCGGGCATCGAACTCGGGTTCGTAGACCGTTTCAGCGGCACGCTCATCGTGACGGGTACCGTTTCCGAAGTCGAGGCGGCGCTCTCCGCGCTCATGGATTACGCCGAAAATATTTTGGGCTTTACCTGCTGCAAAATAACAAAGACGTAATATGCGCAAGATATTACTGATAGGACGCACGGGCGCGGGCAAGACCACGCTGACGCAGGCGCTGAAAGGGGAAAAACTCGACTATAAAAAAACGCAGTATATCAACTTTCAGGGCGCTCTCATCGATACGCCCGGCGAATATATCGAAACAAAGCATCTGGGCTACGCCATCGCCCTGTACGCCTACGAGGCGGACGTGGTGGGGCTGCTGATGTCGTCCACGGAACCCTTCTCGCTCTATCCGCCCAACGTGACGGGGATGGTCAACCGAGAAGTGGTGGGGATCGTGACCAAGATCGACGATCCCGAGGGCGATCCGGAACGCGCCGCCGCCTGGCTGAGGCTGACGGGCTGCGAAAAAATATTCTACGTTTCCTCCGTTTCGGGAGAGGGGATCACCGAAATTTTCGACTATTTGAAGGAAGATGGCGACGTTCTTCCCTGGGAAACCGAAAATAAACAGTAATCAACAAAATCCCACAAAAATATTTTCATTATTTTGTATTAAAGTGTTGACTTGTGTGGGATTTGGTTGTATAATGTACATGAACAATAAATAAAAAACCAATATTAGGAGAGGTAAAAATGGTAAACGAGTTCGAAATCAAAAAAGAGATTTGCGACATTGGCAAGCGTATCTACAACCGCGGCATGGTTGCTGCAAACGACGGTAATATTTCCGTTAAACTCAACGACCACGAATTTCTTTGCACCCCCACGGGCGTGAGCAAAGGTTTCATGACTCCCGAATACATCTGCAAAGTCGACGAAAACGGACAGGTCATTCAGGCGAATAAGGGATTCAAGCCTTCTTCCGAGATCAAAATGCATATGCGCGTTTACAAAGAGCGCCCCGACGTGCAGTCGGTCGTGCACGCGCATCCCATGTATGCGACCGCTTTCGCGATCGCGGGCATTCCTTTGACGCAGCCCATCATGCCCGAAGCCGTCATCGCTCTGGGATGCGTTCCCATCGCGGAATACGGCACGCCTTCCACCGAGGAGATCCCCAACGCGGTTTCCAAATACCTGCAGTATTTCGACGCCGTCCTCTTGGAGAATCACGGCGCGCTCGCTTACTCCGACTCTCTTTTGAACGCTTATCATAAAATGGAATCCGTAGAATTCTACGCGCAGCTTCTTTTCCTTTCCAGACAACTCGGCGGCCCGAAGGAACTCTCCAAAGCGCAGGTCGAAAGACTGTATGAGATCCGCCGTCAGTTCGGCTTGAAGGGCAAGCACCCCGCCAACGTGTGCCTCAACGCGAAGGACGGCAAACCCAGTTGCCATTCGTGCGGCGGCTGTGCGAACACCGAAAAATCCTGTGCCGCTTCCGATGAGGACGTGGTTGCCGCGATCACCAAAAAGGTGATGAAGGAACTCGGCCTGTAAGCGTATGAATGAAAAAGAGATAGCCGCGGCGGTCGAAAAGATCGTCCGCTCGTCTCTTGCCGAACCGCAAAAAGAAGAGCACGTCTGCCGCTGCGGCAGTCACAAGATGACGCTGGAAAAGGCGAAAAAACTTGCCGAGGCCGTCCGTGAGCGCGCGCGCGAAATGGGCGTCAAGGCGGTCGTCGCCGTGGCGGACAAAGGCGGAAACCCCGTCCTTGTCGAGTCCATGGACGACGCGTATCTCGCCAGTTGGGACGTCGCTCTTCAAAAATCGTACACGGTCGTCGCTCTGAAAATGTCCACGCAAAAACTGGCGGCGCTTGCGGCGCCGGGCGGTTCTTTGTACGGCATACAGTTTACCAATCAGGGCAAAATCGTCATTTTCGGGGGCGGAGAACCTCTGGAGATCGACGGTAAGATCGTCGGCGGTTTGGGCGTCAGCGGCGGATCCGCAGAACAGGACACCGCGCTCGCCGCATTCGGCAGAGATAAATTTAAGGAGATTTCGGAATGTTGAACGAAAAAGCAGTTCAGGACATTGTGAAAGAAGTCGTAGCCAAGTTGAACCTCGGCGCGGAAGTCGAAACGGGAATGGGAATATTCACGGATATGAACGAAGCGATCGCGGCGGCAAAAAAGGCGCAGGCGATTTTGAAGAGAATGTCCATGGACCAAAGAGAAAAAATCATTTCCAACATTCGCAAAAAGACGCTGGAAAATGCTGAAACGCTCGCCCGTATGGGCGTAGAAGAAACCGGCATGGGAAATGTCGGACATAAAATTCTCAAACACCGTCTCGTGGCGGAAAAAACACCCGGGACGGAAGATATTCAGACGGTGGCATGGTCGGGAGACAGGGGATTGACTCTCATCGAAATGGGGCCCTTCGGCGTGATCGGCGCGATCACTCCCTGCACCAACCCGAGCGAAACTATTTTGTGCAACAGTATCGGCATGATCGCGGGCGGCAACACGGTTGTATTCAACCCGCACCCCGCCGCCATCAAGACCTCCAACTTCGCGGTACGCATGATCAACGAGGCGTCGCTTGAGGCGGGCGGTCCCGAAAATATCGCCTGCTCTTTGGTGAAACCTACCTTGCAGAGCAGCGAGATCATGATGAAACATAAAGATATTCCCCTGATCGCCGCGACGGGCGGTCCCGGCGTTGTGACCGCGGTGCTCTCATCGGGCAAGCGCGGCATCGGCGCGGGCGCGGGCAATCCTCCCGCACTCGTGGACGAAACGGCGGATATCCGCAAAGCGGCGGAAGACATCGTCAACGGCTGTACGTTCGACAACAACCTTCCCTGCATCGCGGAAAAGGAAGTCGTCGCCGTAGATTCCGTCGTGGAAGAACTCATGCACTATATGCTCACCGAGCAGGGCTGCTATCTCGCGAGCAAGGAAGAGCAGGATAAACTGGTCGCGACCGTTTTGACGCCCAAGGGGCTCAACCGTAAATGCGTGGGAAGGAGCGCCAAAGCGCTGCTCGCCATGATCGGCGTGGAAGTTCCCGACAGTATCCGCTGTATCATCTTTGAGGGAGAAAAAGAGCACCCGCTCATTTCCGAAGAGTTGATGATGCCCATTTTAGGCATCGTCCGCGCCAAGGATTTCGACGATGCGGTCGAAAAAGCGGTATGGCTGGAACACGGCAACCGCCATTCGGCGCATATCCATTCCAAAAACGTAGATAATATCACGAAGTACGCGAAGGCGATCGATACGGCGATCCTCGTCAAAAACGGGCCTTCCTATTCCGCGATCGGGTTCGGCGGCGAAGGGTTCTGCACCTTTACGATCGCGAGCCGTACGGGCGAAGGCCTGACGTCTGCGGCTACGTTTACGAAGCGCCGCAGATGCGTCTTGTGCGACAGCCTGTGCATCCGATAATGTAAGGAGAATAAAATGGACGAAAAACAGTTGGCTGACATTGTCAGAAAAGTTCTGGAAGATATGACGGGCGGCGCGGCGAAATCCGCTCCCGCCGCAGCAAAACCGAGCACGGCGTCCGCGGGCATTCCCAAGACCGCGCGCGTTGCCATGCTCGTCGAAAAAGAAAAATACGAGATTAAAGAATATCCGCTTCCCGCCGTCGGCGACGACGATATCCTCGTAAAAGTGGAAGGGTGCGGTATCTGCGGGACGGACGCGCACGAATTCAAGCGCGACCCGTTCAATCTCATCCCCGTCGTTCTCGGTCACGAAGGCACGGGCGAGATCGTCAAAATGGGCAAAAACGTCAAGAAGGACAGCGCGGGCAAAGATTTACATATCGGCGACAAAGTCGTGTCCTGCATGATCTTCAAAGACAATCCCGATATTACCATGTTCGATCTAAATAAGCAGAACGTGGGCGGCGCGGACGTGTACGGACTTCTCCCCGACGACGATATTCATTTCAATGGCTGGTTTGCCGATTACATTCTGATCCGCGGCGGCAGCACGATCTTCAACGTGAGCGACCTGGATCTGTATTCGAGAATCCTCATCGAGCCTTGCGCCGTTCTCATCCATGCGGTGGAGCGCGCCAAGACGACGGGTATCCTGCGTTTCAACAGCCGCGTCGTCGTGCAGGGCTGCGGCCCGATCGGGCTGATCTGCATCGCGGTGCTGCGCACCATGGGTGTGGAGAATATCACCGCGGTGGACGGAGAACAGAAACGCCTCGATTTCGCCAAAGAAATGGGTGCGAACAAATCCGTCAATTTCAAGGATCACAAGGGGATCGAAAACCTCGCGAAAGCGGTGGAAGAGAGTTTCGGCGGACATCCCGCGGATTTCGCTTTCCAATGCACGGGTTCGCCCGTCGCGCATTCCAATATCTATAAGTTCATCCGCAACGGCGGAGGCTTGTGCGAATTGGGATTCTTCATCAACGGCGGCGACGCGACCATCAATCCCCATTTCGATATCTGCGCCAAAGAGATCACGACGGTCGGTTCCTGGGTATATACCCTGCGCGACTACGCAACCACTTTCGATTTCTTGAAACGCGCCAACGGCATCGGACTTCCGATGTCCAAACTGATCACGCATACGTACCCGCTCGAAGAGATCAACGAAGGGCACAGAACAAACCTGAAAATGGAAGGTTTGAAGATCGCGATCATCAACAAATAAGCAGGTGTGATTTATGGCAAAAGCTGTCGGAATACTCGAAGTTTTCGGTCTGGTCGCGGGATTCGTCGCTGCGGACGCGGGCTGCAAAGCGGCTGACGTCGCGATCGAAAATTTCGATAAAAACAAACCCGGTAACGCGGACGCGCTTCCCGTGCCCCTCATCGTTTCCATCAAATTCCGTGGCGACGTTGCGGCGGTGGAAGCGGCGGTAGAGGCGGGAGCCGCTGCCGCGGAGCGCGTGTCGGGCGTAGTCAGCAGACATATTATTCCAAATCCCGAAGGGGATACCGAGAAGATGTTGAAGATCAACGCTCTCGATAAAAACTGAAAAAATTTATAAAATCAGAATCATTTTAGGAGGATATACAAAATGGCTAAGGAAGCATTGGGCATGATTGAAACCAGAGGCTTGACGGCGGCGATCGAAGCGGCGGATGCAATGGTAAAAGCAGCGGAGGTCACCTTGATCGGCACCGAGAAGATCGGCAGCGGATTGGTCAGCGTGATGGTCAGAGGCGACGTAGGCGCCGTCAATGCGGCCGTGCAGGCGGGCGCTGCGAACGCCGCGAAACTCGGCGAGTTGGTAGCGACCCACGTAATTCCCCGTCCCCATCAGGACGTAGAAAAGATCCTTCCCAAACTTTAATCATTGGCGAAGCCGGAGGATATCATGGAAAGATCACTCGGATTCATCGAAATATCCGGCGTAACCGCGGCGATCGACGCTCTCGACATCATGTGCAAAACGGCGGATGTCGAACTTGTGAGCTGGGAAAGAAAACTCGGCGGCAGATTGGTCACTCTCATCGTGAGAGGGAACGTATCCGCCGTGACCGAAGCGGTAGAGGCTGCTGCGGCGCACGCGATCAAAAAGCCCGTCGCAAAAGCGGTCATCGCAAATCCGCATTCGGAAACGGAACGCATCGTTAAACTTTCGGCTTCCCGTCTCGAAAAGAAAGCGGGAAAAGCGGAACCGATGAAACACGACACTTGATTTCATAGGTAATTCGGGCAGACAGCCCATTTACGAATAAATTTGTTTAAATCTCTGAAGGAGGAGAAAGAAATGTCACTCGAAGCATTAGGTATGGTTGAAACGAGAGGTTTGGTAGCCGCAATCGAGGCTGCCGATGCTATGCTCAAAGCCGCGAACGTTACGCTGGTCGGCACCGAGAAGATCGGTAGCGGATTGGTCAGCGTGATGGTCAGGGGCGACGTAGGCGCCGTGAACGCTGCCGTGCAGGCAGGCGCTGCGAACGCGTCCAAACTCGGCGAGTTGGTAGCGACCCACGTAATTCCCCGTCCCCATTCCGACGTCGAGAAAATTCTTCCCCAGCTTAACAAATAAGTTACGGAAAATTCTCGCGGGTCAGCCTTGTAATTCACGTCCCGCCGTACGGCGGGACGGATACATTGCTTTTTGAATGTAACTGTTCTGCCGGAAAGCGGCAGGATATGGCTTTTGTTGCCCTTTTTTTCGGGCAGCGGTTTGTTATTTGAGGAAAATTTACCGAAAGGGGCGTTATCGTGGAAGAAAAGACCATTGAGCTGATTACAAAACTTGCGTTGCAGGCATTGGAAGAACAGCAAAACCATACGAACGGTTTTATGGTACCCGTCGGGGTATCCGCAAGGCACGTGCATCTGACGCAGGAGCATGTGGAAGCGTTGTTCGGTGCGGGGCACACTTTACATAAGAAAAAAGATCTGATGGGCGGCCAGTTCGCCGCGGAAGAGTGCGTCACCATCGTCGGGCTGAAACTTCGCGCCATCGAAAACGTGCGCGTACTCGGGCCTTGCCGCAGTAAATCGCAGGTGGAAATATCCGCCACAGACGCCTTGAAACTGGGAGTGAAAGCGCCCATCCGCGAATCGGGAAATATCGCAGGCAGTGCGCCCATCGCTTTGGTAGGCCCCAAGGGCGCTATTTACCTGAACGAGGGCTGCATCATCGCGAAACGGCATATTCATATGTCCCCGAAAGACGCCGGAGCCGCAGGCGTCAAGGACGGCGACGTCGTATCCGTCAAGGCGGATAACGAGCGCGGCACCGTGTTCAACCACGTACAGATCCGCGTGCACGACAGTTTTACGCTGGAAATGCACATCGATACGGACGAGGCGAACGCGTCAAAAATCGTGACCGGCAGTACGGTCAGAATCATTTAACGGTCAGAGGTGTAAGAATGATCATCGGAAAGGTCGTCGGAAGCGTGGTATCCACGCGTAAATGTGACAATTTAGTCGGTAATAAATTCATGATCGTAGAGCCTATTCCGAGTTTGAAAGTGGACAACAGGATTGTCGCGATCGATAAAATCGGCGCCGGGATCGGCGAATACGTTCTCGTCGCGCAAGGGAGCGCCGCCCGTGTGGGCTGCGGTATACCCGATGCGCCCGTAGACGCGGCTATCGTAGGCATTTTGGACGAAGGGCAGAATTTGGAGTAATTACTTATGGAGATAAAAGAGCTTGCGGACTTGCTGCAAAAAAACGGCGTAGTCGGTGCGGGCGGAGCGGGGTTTCCCACGTACGCCAAGCTGGATAAACGGGCGGAAACAATTCTGATGAATTGTGCGGAGTGCGAACCTCTGTTAAAACTGCACCGCCAATTACTGGAAAAACACGCAGATGAGATCGTTTCGGCGTTCCATCTCGTCATGGAAACGGTGGGCGCGAAAGAAGCGATCATCGGCATTAAAAAAGAATATAAGAAAACCATCGAAGCCTTGCAGGGCGTCATTCCCAACTATTCGGGCGTACGGCTCGGATTGTTGGACGAAGTGTACCCCGCGGGCGACGAGGTCGTTTTGATATACGAAGTCACGGGCAAAGTCGTTCGTCCCGGCGGACTTCCCATCGAGAGCGGCGTCATCGTGTTCAACGTAGAGACGCTGTACAATCTTTCCCGCGCAATGCATAAGAGCGAACCCGTCGTCGATAAACTCGTCAGCGTGGTGGCGGAAGTCAACCGCCCCGTGACGCTCCGTATGCCCCTCGGCGCGACCGTGGAGGACGCGGTGCGGTTGGCGGGCGGCGCGAAAATCAAAAATCCCGTCTATTTCGTGGGCGGTCCCATGATGGGCAACATCATGCCCGGGTCTACGCCCATTACCAAGACGACGAATGCGATCCTTGTGCTTCCCGAAAATCATTATCTTGTCGAGCGCAAGCGGGCGAAACCCGAGATCATGTTGAAAAGGGCAGCGGCAAGTTGCTGCCAGTGCAGTATGTGTACGGATCTTTGCCCCCGCCATATGCTCGGGCATCCCATTCAGCCGCATCTCTTTATGCGCGCGGCGACCTGCAAGGACGTGCAGGATCCTTCGATTTTCGTCGATACGTTCTTTTGTTGCTCGTGCGGGCTGTGTGAACTGTATTCCTGTTTCCAGGGACTTTCTCCCAGAACGCTGATGGCGGAATATAAGAACGGACTGCGCGCGGCAGGCGTCAAACCGCCCGTCGTACAGGCTGCGCCCGTTCCCAGGGAAAGGGAACTGAGAAAAGCGCCCATGAAGCGTCTGATGGCGCGGCTCGATCTCGTGAAATACAACGTTCCCGCGCCGCTCGAAGATAAATGCGTGGGAGTGAAGAGCGTTAAAATTCCTCTGCGTCAGCACATCGGCGCGCCCGCCGTGGCGGCAGTGAAGGACGGGGACGTCGTCAAGCGCGGGCAGACGATCGCAGAACCTGCGAACGGGCTGAGCGTGGCGATCCACGCCTCGATCTGCGGCAGAGTGCGCGAAGCGAACGCGAACTACATAATTATTGACAGTACGGAGAATCAAGCATGAGTAAAGCAATCGGAATGGCGGAATTCAAGACGGTCTCCGCGGGTATCACCGCGGCGGACGCAATGGTAAAGACCGCCGACGTTGAAATCATTGAGGCGGAAACTGTCTGCCCCGGTAAATACATAGTCATTCTCACGGGCGAACTTTCCGCCGTGAACGCCTCCGTGGAAACGGCGAAGACCTTGCACGCGACGCATTTGATCGACAGTTTCGTGCTCGGCAATCCCGCCGAAGAGATCTTTCCCGCGATCTACGGCGCTTCGCACGTGGAAGTCGTCAATTCTCTCGGCATCATCGAGACGTACGACGCGGCTGCGATCATCGTCGCTGCGGATGAAGCGGCTAAGACTGCGGACGTTTCTTTGATCGAGATCCGCCTTGCCCGCGGTATGTGCGGAAAAAGTTATCTCTTATTGACGGGCGAAGTCGCGGCAGTGGAAGCGGCGATCAAGCGCGCGCAGAAATCCGTGGAGCCTCGCGGCATGTTCCTCGACAGTTCGGTGATCGCGCGGCCCGATCAGAAACTGATCAGCCAGATCTTATAAATTGCTTTGCAAATTCGGTGAACGTTTCCCGAATTTGCGGTTTTTAAAAGACATACGCCGCGTTTGTGTGCGGCGGTAAGGGGAGGGGTGTGCGTGCTCGCGATTGAAAGAAGAAACAGGATTTTGACGATATTACGGGAAGAAAGGCACGTTGTCGTAAGCGAACTCGCCAAAGTATTCGACGTTTCCGAAGAAACTATTAGGCGCGATCTGGATAAACTGGAAAAAGAAGGGCACGTCGTCAAGACGTACGGCGGCGCCGTCATCAGTGAGGGCAGTGAGGCGGAACTTCCCTACGTGATCCGCAAAAAAGCGAACGTGGAAGCGAAACAAAAGATCGCCGACCTCGCCGCAGATCTCATCATGGACGGCGATACGCTCATACTCGACGCGAGTTCGACCGCCGTATTCATTGCGCAGAAGATCAAAAGCAAAAAGGAGATCACGCTCATTACCAATTCCATCGAAGTGCTGATGGAACTTTCCGACGTTACGGGCTGGAAAATTCTTTCGACGGGCGGAACGCTCAAAGAGCGCTCCTGCGCATTGGTCGGCAGCGAGGCGGAAGAGAGTTTATCGCGTTTTCACGTGGACAAAGCGTTTATTTCCTGTAAGGGGGTCGATCCCCGTCACGGGTTCTCAGACAGCAGCGATATGCACGCGGCGGTCAAGCGCAAAATGCTGCAAGCCGCATCGCAGATCTTTTTTGCGGTCGATTCCTCTAAATTCGATAAAATTTCTTTCACTTCCGTCAGCGGATTTTCGGGCGTGGACGCCGTCATCACCGAGCGCGCACCGGACGCCGCGTGGAGCGAACTGTTCGCCGCAAACGGCGTGGAATGCCTGTATCCGGAAGGAGTTGAAAAATGAGCAAAACGCGCGTGATCTGTTTCGCCAATAACAAGGGCGGCAGCGGTAAATCGACCACCTGCTCGAATGTCGGCTATTTTATGGCGGAGGCGGGCAAAAAAATTTTATTGATCGACGGCGATATGCAGTTGAACCTTTCGCTTGCCTTTTTTGACGAAGAACGCGTTCTCGAAATCGCGGGCGGCGAAAAAAATCTGTATCAGGCGATCCGCAAACAGGCGGATCTGACCGATTACACTTTCCGCACCGACTATGAAAATCTCGATATCATTCCCTCGTCCACATTGATGAGCGCGATCGAATTCGAACTCTTTTCCAAGTGGCAGAGAGAATATATCTTAAAAAAGAGCCTGGAAAAATTGAAAAATTCGGGTTTGTACGACTACATAATGATTGACTCGCCGCCGACTTTGGGCGGTTGGGTGATGAATATTCTGGCGGCGTCCGACTATCTCGTCATACCCGTAGAGGCGAGCCCCTGGGGGTTGTTCGGGCTTTCCAACATGTTCGAATTTTTATCCGACGTGAAGGAAGTGGCTCCCGATCTGACTGTGGCGGGCATTGCCGTTACCAAAGTGGACGGACGCAAAAATTATTTCAAACAGACGATGGAAACTTTAAAGCAACTGCCCGCGCGCGTGTTCGAAACGTTTATCCATCTGGACAGCAACATCGAATGGGCGCAGGACAACAGTAAACCTGTGGGAAAATACCGCAGAAGTTCGCGCAGCAGCAAGGAATATCTTGCGCTCGCCGAGGAGGTCTTAAAAGTATGTCGTTAGGAAACGCAAGCATCAAGCGCGCCACGGGCGCCATCGGCAAGACGGGTGAAAAGAGCAAAAAGGCGGCCTTTACCGCCAACCGTTCGCTCATCGAGCTGGAAATTTCAAAAATCAAGTTCGAAAGGTCTGCGTGCGACCTCGCCGAATTGAAAAAATCCGTTAAGAAGTACGGGATCCTGCATCCCGTGTTCGTTCTGCGCGAAGGGGAAGAGTTTATTCTTCTTTCTGGCAAAGCGAGAATGACGGCTGCCGCCGAACTGGGAATGGAGAGCGTTCCCGCGGTGGTGCTGGATATGGAAGGCAGCGGTGTTTCTGCCGCCAAAAAAGAACTTCTGCTCAAAAAAGCGGCGCCTGTACAGCCGATGATCTCGGACGAGATCGCCGCGAGCGAAGATATTCACGAAGAAAAATTCAACGCGATCAAAGGGATAGGCTCCGTTTTGCCCGAGTACCTCTTATAAACCGATAGGAAGAAAGCATGAAGAGTTTTGACATTAAGACAAAAATCTATTTCGGCGACAATGCGATGGATCGCGTCCGCGAGATTCCGTACAGCCGGATATTGATCATCACCGATAAATTCTTTTCGGGGAGCAGCATGCTTCGCATCGTAACGCAACCGCTTTCCGAAACCAATAAGGAATTTCGTATATTTAACGACGTGGTTCCCGATCCTCCCGTGGAAAAGATCGTAAACGGCGTCAAAGTCGTGCTCGATTATAAACCCGACTGCCTGATCGCGGTAGGGGGCGGCTCGGTCATCGATTCCGCCAAAGCGATCCGCGAATTTGCCGTAAAGATGGAAACGGGTCTGAATATCGCCCTCATAGCCATACCCACGACGAGCGGTACGGGTTCGGAAGTCACGGCTTTTTCCGTCATTACCGATACCGCCAATCATATGAAATATCCGCTCGTGTCCGACAGCATGCTGCCCGACGAGGCGATCTTGGACGAAGAACTCGTAAAAAGCGTTCCCCCGAACGTGACCGCCGATACGGGCATGGACGTTTTGACGCATGCCATCGAAGCATATACGAGCATCAACAACAACGAATTTTCCGCGGCGCTTGCCGAAAAATCCGTCGAGATTTGCGGCGCGTTTCTGATGCGCGCCTATCTGGACGGGAACGACTGGCATGCCCGCCGTAAAATGCACGTGGCGTCCTGTTTGGCGGGATTGGCTTTCAATTCCGCGTCTTTGGGGCTTAACCACGGCATGGCGCATCAGTTGGGCGCGAATTTCCATATTCCGCACGGCCGCGCGAATGCAATGCTTTTGCCGCACGTCATCGAATACAACAGCGGCATCAACGTACATTCGAGAATGCAGAAACAATATCCCAAGCAGGTGGAAAAATACGTTTCGCTCGCCCGCCTTCTGGGACTTCAGAACTTCAACACGATCACAACGGTGCGCGCGCTCGTCAACTGGGTACAATTTATGGATAAGGAAATGAATATTCCTCTGTCTATCTCTCAGATGGGAAACATCACCGAGAGCGAATACCGCGAAAAAATTCCAGCCATGGCGGACGCTGCGCTTGCAGACGCCTGCACGGCGACCAATCCCAAAGTGCCTACCAAAGCGGACGTCATCGAAATATACGAAGACCTTTGGTAAAAGTAAACGTTAAGGAGAGAACGGTATGAAAGTGTTAGCCTTCGATTTCGGCGCATCCAGCGGAAGGGCGATCCTCGGAGAGTTTGACGGCAAGAAGATCGAACTGAAAGAGATCCATCGCTTTTTGAACGAACCCGTGGAGATCAACGGCGCCCTGTATTGGGACATCCTGCGTCTGTATCACGAACTGAAACAGGGCATTTTAAAGGCGGACCGCCTCGGCGGTGCCGATAGTATGGGCATCGATACCTGGGGCGTGGACATCGGCTTTATCGGCAAAGACGGACAACTTCTTGCGAATCCTTTCCATTACAGAAGCCCGCACACAGAACACGCGGTCGAGGAATTGGAAAGCAAGATGAGCCGCGAGGAACTCTTCGCGGAGGCAGGATTGGCTTTTCAAAAGTTCAATACGCTGTGCCAACTCGTCGTCATGCAGAAAAACGGCAACGTCGCGTTGGAAAACGCCGAAAGCGCGCTGTTTATTCCCGACTTATTCACTTATTTTCTGACGGGCAAAAAAATCTGCGAGTTTTCCATTGCGAGTACTTCGCAGTTGATCGTTCCGGGAAAAAATCAGTTCAGCGAAAAAATCTTTCAGACGTTCGGGCTTAAAAATATTTTTCCCGAAATCGTATCGCCCGGAAAGATCGTCGGCGACGTCAAAGAAGACGTCAAAAACGAACTGGATCTGCAGCACGATCTGAAAGTCATCGCCACGTGCGGGCATGACACTGCCTCCGCCTACCTCGCCGTTCCCAAGGATAGCGAAAATTCCGTATTTTTATCGAGCGGTACCTGGTCTTTGCTCGGCATGGAACTCGCCGAGCCGATTTTGAGCAAAGAGGCCATGGATGCAGGTTATACCAACGAGGGCGGGCTGAATAATTCCATTCGTTTTCTGAAAAATATCATGGGACTCTGGATCATCCAGGAATGCAAACGCACCTGGGATAAAGAGGGCAACGTCATGTCATTTGCCGAGATCGCGGACGGCGCGTCCAAGATCGAACCCTGTAAATTCTTGATCAATCCCGATGCGGACGAATTCTATTCGCCGCACGATATGCCCGATAAAATCGTCAATTTCTGCAAAAAGACGGGGGGAAACGTTCCTTCGAATCCTTTCGAGATCGCGCGCTGCGTGTACGATTCGCTCGCGCTCGCTTACAAACATAATGTTCTTGCGCTCGAAAAGATCACGGGCAAAAAAGTCGACGTGTTACATATCGTCGGAGGCGGCAGCAACAATACCATGCTGAACGTCGCGACCGCCAACGCGCTCGGGATCCGCGTGACAGCGGGCCCCGGGGAAGGGACCGCTCTCGGCAATATTTTGTGTCAACTCATTGCACTCGGCAAGGTGAAGGACGCAAAAGAAGCGCGCGAGATCGTCAAAAATTCTACCGAAATCAAAGAGTTTTTGCCTTCCGATTGCGCGGTTTATGAAAATGCTTACAAATTGTTTCTTACAATACTCTAACTGCAAAACGAAAGCGGCGGCGCTGTAAAGCGTCCGCCGCTTTCGTTATATAAAAAAGGAGCCGTTTTTACGGCTCCTTTTTTATTTATCGTTTACTTTTTCCTGTTGTCGGTAAGCGTGCGGCGTCATGTTTTCCACGTTTTTAAATGTTTTGATAAAAGAATTAATCTCCACATATCCTGCGCGTAAGGCAATTTCGCCGATGGGAAGTTCGGTCGTCCTTAACAGTTCTTTGGAAAAATCAATGCGCTTTTGAATGATATATTTCAAAGGCGAAACGCCGCTGTATTCCTTGAAAAGGTGCGTCAGATAAAAGCGGCTGATATACAGACTGCTGCAAATGTCGTCTATACTTCTGATATCGGCGTAATTTTCGTCGATAAATTTTTTCGCCTGCATATACGATTCGTTGGTCTTGAAATAGTTCTTATCGCCGTAGGCGAGAATGCGGAGTATATGGCTCAGAATCGCTTTGACAAGGCTGTCGGAAATGTCGTCGTAATAATAGAGTTTTCGTTCGGCTTCCGAAACCAGTTGCGAAAAATAAAATTCCAGCACTGGCGCCGTGTTTCCCGTATGTATGACAGGGGACGCGCTTTTTTCCAAAAGATAATTTTCGGGAAGGTTTTCCAATTTTATTTTATGTACGCCGAAAAAATAAAAGGACAGATCGTTCCCCGATTCATAATGGATCACGTGCGGGTTATAAACGAGAATATCGCCCGCGTTTATATTTAAATCGTTATTTTTATCTTGAAAGTGTACCGTTCCGTTGCCCGAACGCACGTAGAGTATTTCGCAGAATTCATGTTCATGGGGCTGTTCGTTCCAATTTACAGTCCGTTTCAACTCTCCCGCATATAAAATTTTCGGCCGCAATATCTGCGCGCTGCTCTTGTTGAACATCAAATGCTGCCTGACTTCGCTGTTCTTACGATGGATCATGTTACTCATGAAAATATTATATCATATCCTTTTGTTAAAATCTATACTTTTATGAAAAAATCATACTTTTTTGCTCTCATTTTTCAGCAAAAACGAGTGTTGAAAAGCGGTATTTTTTATGGTATCATTAGATATAAAGAGGAAATGAATATGTTGAAAGGTGTTCCGAAAATTATATCGCCGGAGTTGTTGAAAATTTTGTCCGAGATGGGACACGGCGACGAAATCGTCATAGCAGATGGGAATTTTCCTTCCGAAAATTACGGTAACAGAGTTGTGAGAGCAGACGGGCATGGCGGGGCGGAGATCCTCGATGCCGTTTTGAGCATGATCCCGCTCGACATTTATGCGGATTGCAATTTCATGCTCATGCAGGTCGTGCCGGGAGATAGGGTAAAACCGACGATCTGGGAAGATTATAAAAAGATCGCGAACGAAAAAGACGGTCACGTAAAATTGGGCAGTTTAGAGCGGTTCGCGTTTTATGAAAGGGCAAAACAAGCGTATGCCGTCATCGCGACGGGCGAAAGCGCTATTTATGCAAATATAATTTTAAAAAAAGGAGTGATTCAGTAATATGAAACCGAAGATCGGAATTCGGCCGACCATTGACGGAAGATGGTTCGGTATCCGCGAAAGTCTGGAAGAACAGACCATGAATATGGCAAAAAATGCAAAGAAACTGATAGAAGAAAACGTCTTTTATTCGGACGGAACGCCCGCGCAGGTCGTCATCAGCGAATGCACGATCGGCGGAGGCGCCGAGGCAGCGCGCTGCGCCGATCAGTTTTCCAAAGAAAACGTGACCGCGACTCTGACGGTGACGCCTTGCTGGTGCTACGGCAGCGAAACAATGGATTTGGACCCGCTTACGACGAAAGCGGTTTGGGGATTCAACGGCACGGAGCGCCCCGGCGCTGTATATTTAGCGGCGGTCATGGCCGCGCATGCGCAGAGGGGACTTCCCGCATTCGCGATCTACGGACAGGACGTACAGGACGCCGACATGACGGGCATTACGCCCGACGTGGAGGAGAAGATCATCCGCTTTGCCCGCTGCGCGCTCGCCGTCGGACAGATGCGCAATAAGGCGTACGTGAATATCGGTTCCATCGCCATGGGGATCGGCGGCAGTTTCTGCGATGCGAACGCATTGCAAAAATATTTCGGGATCCGCGCCGAGTGGGTGGATATGAGCGAGATCCTGCGCCGCATGGATCTGGGGATCTACGATAAAAAAGAATACGAAAAAGAACTGAAATGGATCAAAGCAAACTGTAAAGAGGGTAAGGATTGGAACGGCGAGGCATTCGGTTTCAAAGACTTTACCAAAGAAGAGCGCGAGGCGCAGTGGGAATTTGTCGCGAAAATGACGCTCATCGTCAAAGACATCATGCTTGGCAATCCCAAATTGGACGAGATCGGCTGGCATGAAGAGGCGCTCGGCAGAAACGCGATCCTGGGCGGTTTCCAGGGGCAGCGGATGTGGACGGATTATAAGCCCAACGGCGACTTTACCGAGGCGATTTTGAACAGCACGTTCGACTGGAACGGAAAGCGCGAACCGATCACGCTGGCGACGGAAAACGACGGCTGCAACGGCCTTGCGATGCTCTTCGGGAAATTATTGACGGGCCGCACCTCGATCTTTGCGGACGTGAGGACGTTTTGGAGCCCCGCCGCCGTCGATCGCGTTACGGGTTGGAAACCCGAGGGACTTGCGGAAAACGGGTTTATGCACCTTATCAACAGCGGCGCCGCCGCCCTTGACGGTACGGGCGCAAGTAAAGATGAAAACGGAAATTCCGTCATGAAAGAGTGGTGGAACGTGACAGAGAAAGATATCGACGCGATGCTCGCGGCAACCGAGTTTTCCAGTGCGAACCGCGGTTACTTCCGCGGAGGCGGCTATTCTTCTTCCTTCTCGACGCAGGGGGAAATGCCCGTCACGATGGTACGAATCAATCTTGTGGACGGTATCGGCTACGTGATGCAACTCGCGGAAGGCTGGACGGTGGAACTTCCCGAACAGGTCAATCATAAACTCTTGTACCGTACGGACAGAACGTGGCCTTCTACCTGGTTCGTGCCTCGTCTTAACGATACGAACGCTTTTTCCAGCGTCTACAACGTCATGGCGAACTGGGGCGCAAATCACGGCGCGTTCGTCTACGGCCATGTGGGGAAAGACCTGATCACGCTCGCCAGTATGCTGCGCATCCCCGTATCTCTTCATAACGTAGCGGAAAAGGACATCTACCGTCCGCACGCTTGGAGCGCGTTCGGTACCAAAGATGCGGAAGGGGCGGATTTCAGAGCCTGCGCTCACTATAGGGAACTGTATAAGTAACCCATTTCTAACACCCTTGGGAAAGGCGCGGCCGAAACCGCGCCTTTTCGCTTTTTCGGCACAAACGGAAACAGAAGGCGCATAGATATGTAAAGAGGAAATTCTACAAAGGAGAAACGTTTTGGAGTGGTTTTCATCTTTACAACCCTGGCTGCAATCGCTGCTGGCAACGATCTTTACATACGGCATGACGGCGGCAGGCGCCGCGCTCGTATTCTTTTCTAAAAAATTCAATCAAAGAGTTTTAACGGTTATGATGGGACTTGCGGGCGGCATTATGATCGCCGCAAGTTTTTTTTCTCTTCTGATGCCTGCGATAGAAAATTGTGAAAGCACGGGACGCAGTCCCGCGCCCATACTGACCGTCGGTTTTTTGGCGGGCGGCGCTTTCATCGTGGTATCGGATATCGTAATGAATCGTATGAACACTTTTAAAAACGCGCGGAGCAAGAGCGGCTTTCTATTGACCGCCGCCGTGACTCTGCATAATATTCCCGAAGGGCTCGCCGTGGGCGTGGCGTTCGGCTCGGTCGTCGCGGGCACGCAGTCCTCGCTGATTGCGGCAGTCATGCTCGCTGTCGGCATCGGAATTCAAAATTTCCCCGAAGGGCTGTGCATTTCGCTGCCGCTGAGAAATCAGGGCATGTCGATCGGAAAAGCCTTTTTTATCGGTCAGATGTCGGGCGCGGTCGAGATCGTGGCAGGCATTATCGGCGTATTCGCGGTAGCCGCCGTTTCCGCGCTGCTGCCCTGGGCGCTTGCTTTTTCCGCGGGGGCAATGATCGCCGTCGTCTGTTCCGAACTGATTCCCGCAAGTTTTGCCGAATCGAAATCTTCGGCTTCCATCGGCGTGATGCTCGGTTTTGCGCTCATGATGTTTTTGGACGTGTTTTTGGGCTGAGGGTATAAAATTTCTGCGGAAATGCAATACTTGTGTATGATATGGAACAGAAAAAAAAGACCGTCAAAGCAGAACAGACCGAAACTTCCTTTCGGGAAGCGTTAAAGGAAAAGTTTCCCGAATCCGAAAGCGAACGAAAACTCGCCGTTATCGTGGGTGCCTCGTCGGGTATAGGATACGAAACGGCAATCAAACTCATCGGCAGAAATTACCGTATCGTCAATATTTCCCGCACGACGTGCCGCCTCGAACAGGTTGCGAATTACCTTGCGGACGTATCCGAGGCCGACGATATGGAAAAGGGGATACTGGAGATCGGCGCTGCGATGAAAAATATCGACGCGCTCGTATACTGCGCGGGATTTTCGATGGCTGCGCCCATTGAAAAGGCTGAATCGGAAGACGTCCGTTATCTCTTCGAAGTCAACTTTTTCGGGGCGCTGCGCGCGATACAGGCGGCCGTTCCCTTTATGAAAGAAAACGGCGGCAGGATCGTTCTCGTAAGTTCGATGGGGGGCATCCTTCCCATTGCGTTTGACTGTTTTTACAGTTGTTCCAAGGCGGCTTTGAATATGCTCGCCAAGAGCGCGAATTCCGAGTTGGGAGAATTCAATATCCGTGCGACGGCGGTCCTTCCCGGCGGCACGGCGACGACTTTTACCTTTAAGAGAAAAGTGTACGGCGCCGCCGCCTGCGGGGAATACGCATCGAGGGTGGAGCAGGCGGCGTCTTCTCTTGCGGATATGGAACAGGACGGCATGAGTGCGGGAGAGGTCGCAAAGGTGATCGTCGGTTGTTTGGAAAACAAGAACCCGCCCGTCGTCGTGCATTGCGGAGCGATGAATAAAATGTATGCGGCCGCAGAGAGAATCTTACCGAATAAAGCGACGCTTTATCTCAATGATCGCAAATATTTTTCCTGATACGAAGTACTTTGCGTGACATAAATGAAAAGAACAGGGCTTTTGGCAAGCCCTGTTCTCTTTTTGTCATACGATCAGGTTGACCAGCCTGTCGGGCACGATAATCACTTTTTTGACGACTTTGCCTTCTAAAAGGGGGCGTATCGCGTCGCTCTGCATCACCGCGTGCTGAATATCTTCTTTGCTCATATCTTTCGAGAGCATCATTTTGGTCTTCATTTTGCTGTTGATCTGAATGGCGTATTCCGTTTCGTCCCTGACGAGCGCGCTTTCGTCGCATACTGGGAATGCCTGGTCGAATACTGAATATCTGAAGCCGCACTGTTCCCAAAGTTCTTCGGCAAAATGCGGGGCGAAAGGAGCGAGCAAAAGCAACAGATCTTTGGAAGTTTCTTTGAGCAGGGGTACGTTTTTGACTTGATTGTTGTCGTATTTGAAGAGCGCGTTCACAAGTTCCATCAACCGCGCGACCGCTGTGTTAAAGGAGAAATTCTCCATATCTTTGGTGATCTGTTTGATCGCGTAATTCTTCGCGTAGGCGAGTTCTTTTTCATCGGCGCCGTAGGGGGCTTCTTTGCCCGCTTTCATGTCGCGTATCTTCAAAACGATGCGTTCCACTCTGTCGAGAAATTTTGCGACCGATTTGATGCCGTCGTCGTTCCATGGTCCGCCCTCCGTATAGGAAAAGCCGAACATCAGATACATTCTGAAAACGTCCGAACCGTAAGCGTTCACGAACTCGTCGGGGGAAACCACGTTACCTTTGGATTTGCTCATGCGGTTGCCGTCGGGACCGAGGATCACGCCCTGATGTACGAGCGATTTGAAAGGCTCATCGAAATTCAGATAACCCATATCGCGCAGCGCTTTGGTAAAGAAGCGGGCGTACAAAAGGTGCATGCAGGCGTGTTCCGCGCCGCCCACGTACTTATCGACGGGAAGCATCTTGTTGACGATCTCGGGATCGAAGGGCATCTTTGTGTTGTGCGCGTCGGGATAGCGAAGATAATACCAACTCGAACAGACGAACGTGTCCAGGGTGTCGGGATCCCGCTGCGCGTCGCCGCCGCAGTGCGGGCATTTGACGTGCATGAATTCTTCGCTCTTTGCAAGCGGCGATTTGCCGTCGGGGTTAAATTCCACGTTATAGGGAAGTTTGACGGGCAGATCTTTATAGGGCACGGGCACGATCCCGCATTTCGGGCAGTGCACGACGGGAATGGGCGCGCCCCAGTAGCGTTGGCGGGAAACCAGCCAGTCGCGGAGACGGTAGTTGACTTTTTTCTGTCCTTTGCCCTGTTTGGCGAGATAATTGGCGATCTCGTTTCTCGCGTCCTCGCCGAAACGCCCGTCGAATTGCAGGCTGTTGACGCAGATGCCGTCCTCGCAGAAGGGGAGCACCGTTTCGCCCGCTTTGTTTTCGATGACTTTTGTGACGGGAAGATTATATTTCTGCGCGAAAGCGAAATCTCTCTCGTCGTGCGCGGGAACGCCCATCACCGCGCCCGTACCGTAGGAATACAGCACGTAATCGGCGGCGAAAATCGGCACTTTTTTGCCGTTGATGGGGTTGATCGCGTAATGTCCGATAAATACGCCCGTCTTTTCGCGGGTAGAGGACAAGCGCTCGATCTCGTTCGCCTTTGCGGTTTCCGCAACGTACGCTTCGACCGCCTCTCTCTGTTCGTCGGAAACGAGTTTTTTCACGAGGGGGTGTTCGGGCGCTAAAACGACGTAGGAAACGCCGAATATGGTGTCGCAGCGGGTGGTGAACACGTTGAACTTGTCGCCGCTCTCGCATTCGAACTGGACTTCGCAGCCCACAGATTTGCCGATCCAGTTTTTCTGCATCAGTTTGGTCTTTTCGGGCCAATCGACGGTATCGAGCCCCTGCAAGAGTTCTTCCGCATAATCGGTGATCTTAAAAAACCATTGCGTAAGATTCTTTCTGACGACGGGGGAGTTGCAGCGTTCGCAGCAGCCGTCCACGACCTGTTCGTTGGCGAGCACGGTATTGCAGTCGGGGCACCAGTTCACGGGTGCCTCCTTGCGGTACGCGAGGCCGTTTTCATACAGTTTCAAAAACATCCACTGCGTCCATTTGTAATAATCTTCGTCGCAGGTCTTGACCTCCGCAGACCAATCAAACATGGCGCCGATGGCTTTTAGTTGTTTTTCCATGGTCTCGATATTCTTTTCCGTGGAATCTTTGGGATGGATCTTCGTCTTGATTGCATAGTTTTCGGCAGGCAGCCCGAACGCGTCGAAGCCCATCGGCTGAAACACTTCAAAACCCTGCATTTTCTTGAATCTGGCATAACTGTCGCTCGGGCCGTAATTATACCAGTGCCCGATATGCAGTTTCGCGCCGGAAGGGTACGAAAACATTTCCAGAACGTAGTATTTTTTATCCGCGTTCTTTTTGTTGAAAACATTTTCTTTGGATTTCTCCCAGCGCTGCTGCCATTTGCTTTCGACGGATTTCATATCCATAATAAAAAAACATCCTCCAAGCGCACAAAGCGCATCAATTTTTCTTCTTAACGCATCGGTAGACGAGGTAGGTCAAAGGCCCGATGACGGGAATCAGCAAAATCACGAGATTCCACGGCAGAATGCCTTTTACGAGTCCCTTGTCTTTGAGGAGCAGATAGACCGTAAATATTGCCAGAAAATAGTGGACGACCAATAATATGATCAGCGCTAGCAAAAGCGGCTTCATAAATTCGGTTTCCTCCCCGTCGGTTTTCATTTGATTATATATTGTTTTGCTTTTTTAGTCAAGTTTAAGAGCGCTTTTTGCCGAAAAAATTAAAAATCCGCGCAGAATCGGTTTTTGATGCAAATAAAAAGAGGGTTAGTGCATAGACTATAATTATGGTAAAAATAACCGTTTCAGAAAGCAATTCGAAAAATTTGAACGTGGCTTATATTTACAATTCCATGACGCGCTATTTGAGCATCTGCGGCGCCGATGCGGACATCACCTTCGACGATTCGCGCACCAACCTCGTGATGACGGCGGAAAACCGCTTTCATTCTTACCTTCGCAAATTTACCGAAGAGAGGGTGGCTGAATCCGTCGCCATCGGCTATAAATACGCGCTGTTTCAGAAGAATATCCGACCTTCGGGTTTATCCGAAACGGACAGGGAAGTACTTCTTTGCGCGCTCGTGAGCGCGGATTTCGACGAGGATAAACGATATGTCGCCGAGCGGCTCAAAGATATCCGCGTCTATTCCATCGACGGTTTTTTTAATTTCCGTCTGCAGGCGCTCAAAGAAAAATGGGCGGGCATCATCGACTGTATCCCGTGCTGCTTTACCGAGCGAGATCTGAAAGATTTCCTCGATTATATTCTTTCCGAGCGCGAGCCTTCGATCGTGCATTTCAAGGACGGGGAACTCTATGACGCAGACTACGTGCGACTTAAACGCGCGGCGCTCATCGACGGGGGCCTGGACGACTTTTCCATCGTGCGGGAAGTGCTTTTGAGCGGCGCGACGGAAGTGGAGTGTCTGACCAACCCGCCGCCCGTCTTATGCGACGTGCTCAAAAAATATTTCGGAAGCCGCACCGCGTTCCGTTTCAGTTGAAAAATTTTAAAAAGATCCGCGAAATATCTTGACAAACCGCGCGAAAGCGCGTAAAATCATACTATATTCAATTTGCTTAAAAAGACAAGTAGCGGCTTTACACACGGAACCAAGAGAGCGGGATCTCGGCTGAAAATCCCGTTTCCGTCAAGGCGCGCGAAACCGCTTTGTATGCAACGGGCGCGGCGCCGCACGGCCGCAGGAAAGAGGCCGAAAATTTTTTCGGCAATTAAGGTGGAACCGCGCAATTTCAGCGTCCTTAAACGTTTTTGTTTAAGGACGTTTTTTTATTCGGTACGGAGGTAAAATTTATGGAAATCACATTGAAAAACGGAGACAAAAAACATTTCGACAAGGCGGCGTCCTGCAAGGATATCGCGCTTTCCATCAGCGAGGGGCTTGCCCGCGCGGCGGTCTGCGCGAAGGTGGACGGCACGCTCGTGGACCTGAGCGCCGTCGTCGATCGCGACTGCGAATTCGAGATCGTCACGCTCAAAGATAAAGAGGGGCTGGAAGTGTATCGTCACACTGCGTCGCACGTGCTCGCGCAGGCGGTCAAAGCGATCTTCCCTACCTGTAAACTTGCGATCGGGCCGACCATCGATAACGGATTTTATTACGATATCGATTTTACCACGCCCATCTCGCAGGAGGACCTCGGCAAGATTGAAGAGGAAATGAAAAAGATCATCAAGAGCAATTTTGCCCTGGAACGCTTTACGCTGCCCCGCGCGGAGGCGATCAAACTCATGACCAAATATTCGGAAAAGTATAAGGTCGAACTCATTAAAGACCTTCCCGAGGACGCGGAGATTTCTTTCTACAAACAGGGGAGTTTCACCGACCTCTGCCGCGGGCCGCATCTTCCGAGCACGGGCAAGATCAAGGCGTTTAAACTCACCAGCATTGCGGGCGCTTACTGGCGCGGCAACGAAAAAAATAAAATGCTCACGCGTATCTACGGCACCGCTTTTGCGAAAAAGGACGAGATGGACGCGTATTTCACCATGCTGGAAGAGGCGAAGAAACGCGACCATACGAAACTCGGCAAAGAATTGGGACTGTTCGCGCTCCTGAACGAGGGGAAAGGCTTTCCTTTCTTTTTGCCCAAAGGCATGGTGCTGAAAAACCTTCTCATTGACTATTGGCGCCAACTGCACCTCCGCGAAGGATATGTGGAAGTGAGTACGCCCGTCATTCTGAACAGGAGCCTTTGGGAAACTTCCGGACATTGGGACCATTACAAGGACAATATGTACACCACGAAGATCGACGGGGAGGACTGCGCGATCAAACCGATGAACTGTCCCGGCGGTATGCTCGTATACAAACTTACGCCGCACAGTTATAAAGATCTTCCCATCCGCATGGGCGAACTCGGACTTGTGCACCGCCACGAAAAGAGCGGGCAGTTGCACGGGCTCATGCGCGTGCGCTGTTTCACGCAGGATGACGCGCATATTTTCATGCTGCCCTCCCAGATCAAGGACGAGATCAAGGGCGTAGTCAAACTCATCAACGAAGTTTATACGCTGTTCGGCTTTAAATACCACGTGGAATTGTCCACCCGTCCCGCGGACAGCATGGGAAGCGAAGAAGACTGGAACAAAGCCACGGAGGCGCTCTCCGACGCGTTGAAAGACATGAATCTTCCGTTTGTCGTCAACGAGGGCGACGGCGCGTTCTACGGCCCGAAGATCGATTTCCATCTGGAAGATTCCATCGGCAGAACGTGGCAGTGCGGCACCATTCAGTTGGATTTCCAGATGCCGCAGCGTTTCGAACTCGAATACACGGGCGAGGACGGACAGAAATACCGCCCGATCATGATCCATCGCGTGGTGTTCGGTTCCATCGAACGTTTTATCGGGATTCTGATCGAGCATTTCGCGGGCAAGTTCCCCGTATGGCTCGCGCCCGTGCAGGTCAAGATTTTGCCCGTTTCCGACAAATCTCTCGGGTATGCCAGACAGTTGGAAAGCGAGATGCGCGCGCAGGGCATCCGCGTGGAGACCGACAGCCGCAACGAAAAAATCGGCTACAAGATCCGCGAGGCGCAGTTGGAAAAACTTCCGTATATGCTCATCGTGGGGGATAAAGAGCGCGAAGAGGGAACCGTTTCCGTGCGCAAGCGCGACGAAGGGGATATCGGCGCCCTCACAAAGAAAGACTTTATCGCGCGCGTTTTGCAGGAAAACGCCGATAAAACGATCTTTTAAAAAAACTGTTCAAAACGATTGACAAAAAAAAGCGTTTCTGTTAAAATAATCAAGAAAGCAGAAGTTACTTCTCGCCTTACGGCAATTGCGTTGTAAGTGCTCAAATGATTACGGAATACAGGCGCGTAATGCGTGATTTTAGTGATTTTGAGCGGGTTGTAACTTACGACCCGCTTTTTTTTATCAAAATTATTTCAATAAGGAAGGTACATCAATATCAAAGACCAGCATCAAATCAACTCGGATATTCGCGACGCGGAAGTGAGAGTAATCGGTGGGGACGGGCAGCAGCTCGGTATCATGAGTTCTTCGGCTGCGCTCAGGCTTGCGGAGGAGAGCGAAATGGATTTAGTCAAGATCTCGCCTACGGCAAATCCGCCCGTATGCAAGATCATGGATTACGGCAAATTCAAGTTCGAACTCGCCAAAAAAGAAAAGGAATCGCGAAAAAATCAGAAGATGGTTGAACTGAAAGAAGTTCAACTTTCCATGACGATCGACACAAACGATTTGAATGTAAAGGCCCGCCAGGCGCAAAAGTTTTTGGACGGCGGAAACAAAGTGAAGGTTGCCATCAAAATGCGCGGCAGACAGAACGCGCACGCGGTACTCGGCTTTGAGGTTATGAATAAATTTTTCGACATCTTAAACGGCGCCGTTATGGACAAAAAACCCGCGGTAGAGGGAAGAACCATAACCATGTTTTTGTCGCCGTCTAAGCAATAAAACAGTCATCACGACGTCCGCAAAAGTCAAGGACAAACATTTTGCGGAAAAAATAATTTTCGGAGGATACAACTATGCCTAAACAGAAAACACACAGCGGCTCTAAAAAACGTTTCGACGTGACCGGCAGCGGCAAGGTCAAGAGAGCACAGTCCGGCAAAAATCACAAGACGGGCGATAAACCCAGAAAGAGAAAGAGAAATTTGCGTCAGACGGCTTTCGTCAACGAAACGATGGAATCGAATGTTAAGAATCTGATTCCTTACAAGAAATAAGTATAAGGAGATAGTATCATGCGTATTAAAAGAGGTGTAAACGCGGTTAAAAAGCGCAGAAAAATATTCAAATTATCCAAAGGATATTTCGGTTCCAAGAGTAAATCGTACAGGATCGCCCGCGAAGCGGTGATGAAATCTTTGATGTATGCCTATGTCGGCAGAAAGAACAGAAAAAGAGATTTCCGCCAACTCTGGATCGCGCGTATCAACGCGGCTGCTCGCCTGAACGGGCTTTCTTATAGCAAGTTCATGCACGGTTTGAAGGTTGCCGGTATCAATTTGAACAGAAAAGTCCTCGCTGACATCGCGGTCAACGACGCGGCAGGTTTTGCCGCTCTTGCCGAGAAAGCGAAGGCTGCCAACGCTTAATCGATAAAAAGCCTTCTTACGTCAGTTAGGAAGGCTTTTTGCATAGTATAAATATGATTACGTCGAAAAGCAACCCGACCGTAAAGAGAGTCAACTCTTTAAAAGAGAAAAAATATCGCGCCGAATACGGCGAATACATCGTAGAGGGCATAAAGCAGATACGCGAGGCGGTCGCCGCAGGGCAAAAGATCGTTTCCATCTATTATTCGCCGCGCTATCGGGGAGAACTGACCGAACACGAACGATCTGTACCCGTTTCGGACGAGGTGTTCGGAAAACTTTCCGAAGAGGTATCGCCGCAGGGGATACTCGCCGTGCTCGAAATACCCAAAAACGCGCCCGCAGCCCCGCAGGGCAACGCGCTGTTTCTGGACGGCATTTCCGATCCCGGAAACCTGGGCACGATCATCCGCACCGCAAACGGGGCGGGCTACGCCGATATTTATCTGAAAAACTGCACGGACCCGTACGCGCCCAAGTGTGTCCGTTCGGCAATGAGCGGACTCTTTTTCGTTCGCCTGCATTTTTTGAGCGAAAACGTTTATCCGTTTTTGGATGGGATCCCTTTCATTTGCGCGGATATGGGCGGAGAAAACGTGTATTCTTTTCGGCCGCCGCAAAAATTCGTGGTCGTTATCGGAAACGAGGCGAACGGCGTGAGCGAGGAAATGCGGAAAGTCTGCGAATATACGGTCAGTATCCCGATGCGGGAATGCTGCGAGAGCCTGAACGCGGGCGTTTCGGCGGGTATTTTGATGTATCATTTAAAGTACGCGAACAAGATCAATTAAACAGGAGGAACAGTCATGTCGGGACATAGCAAATGGCACAATATACAGGCGAAAAAAGGAAAGACGGACGCGGCGCGCGCCCGCGTATTTACCAAACTCGGAAGAGAGATTTCCGTTGCGGCGAAGGGCAACCCCAACCCCGATACCAACAGCAAACTGGCGGACGCGATCGCCAAGGCGAAAGCGAATAATATGCCCAACGACAACATCACCCGCTGTATAAAAAAGGCTGCGGGCGAATTGGGCGCCGTGAATTATGAAAATCTTACCTACGAGGGATACGGCGTCGGCGGCAGCGCTTTGATCATCACAACCCTGACCGATAATAAAAACAGAACGGTGGGCGATATCCGCAGCACGCTTTCCAAGTGCGGCGGTATGCTCGGCAACAGCGGCTGCGTTTCCTATATGTTCGACAACAAGGGATTGTTGGTGGTGGAAAAGACGCTGGATATGGACGAGGATACCATCACCGAATACGCCATCGAGGCGGGCGCGGACGATATCGTGTCGCAGGATGACGTGTTCGAGATTTTTACCGACCCCTTGAATTTTTCCGAAGTGCGCAAATTTTTGGTGGAAAAGGGCGTCGAGTTTCTGGAAGCGGATATCCGCATGATCCCGCAGAACAAGATCACGCTGACCGACGAAAATGTGGAAATCTTTTTGAAATTATTGGATAAACTGGACGAACTGGACGACGTGCAGGACGTCTATCATAACGTGGATTTGCCCGAGGAAGAGGACGAAGATTGATTTTTCCCGATTGGCAAAGTACTATGCGTGACACAAACCGTAAAAACGAGGTGATTTTATGACGGTACGGGAAACTTGCCTGAAAGCAAAAGAAAACAGCGGCGTTATCGCGACGGCTTGCGAAAAGGACATGAATGCCATGCTCGCCGCGGCCGCCGTCGCGCTGCGCGCGAACGCCGAATATATTATCGGCGAAAATAAAAAGGACGTTGACTCCTGTACCCGCGGAGAACAGTTTAAAGACCGCCTGATGCTGGACGAAAAGCGCATCGACGGCATCGCGCGGGGATTGGAAAAACTGACCGAGATCGAATGCCCCGTCGGAGAAATTTTAGAGGAGCGCACGCTGTACAACGGTTTGAAATTGCAGCGCGTGCGCGTGCCTATGGGCGTTCTCGGCATCATTTACGAGGCGCGCCCCAACGTCACGGCGGACGCGATCGCCCTCGCGATCAAGAGCGGAAACGCAGTCGTACTGCGCGGCAGCAAGGACGCGTATCTTTCCAACGCCGCGGTCACGAAAGTAATCAAGGACGCGATCGGAAATATCGGATACAATGCCGAATTTATTCAGTTGATCGAGGACGTTTCGCATGAGGGAGCAGCGGAACTGATGCGTATGAACGGCGTCGTGGACGTTCTGATCCCGCGCGGCAGCGCGGCGCTGATTCAGAACGCCGTGCAGAACGCAACCGTACCCATCATCGAGACGGGTACGGGAAACTGCCACGTTTATATGGAGAATTCCGCCGACCTTTCCATGGCGCTGCCCATTCTGATCAATTCCAAGACGCAGCGCACGTCGGTGTGCAACGCCTGCGAAAGCCTGCTTTTGGATGAGGATTTTGCAAAGAAACATTTGGCTGAGATCGTCGCTGCATTGAAAGAAAAGGGCGTTGAGATCGTGGCGTGCGGTCGCAGCCGTAAAATCGTGTCTGAATTACAGGCGGCGAGCGAAGAGGACTTCTATACGGAATTTCTGGATATGAAAATTTCAATACGCATCGTGGACGGCGTGGACGACGCGATCGCTTGCGTCAACCGTTACGGCACGCACCATTCGGATACCATCGTCACCAACGACGAGCGCGCGGCGGAAAAGTTTTTGCAGGGGGTAGACAGCGCGGCGGTGTACTGGAACGCGAGCACGCGCTTTACCGACGGTTTCGAATTCGGGCTCGGCGCCGAAATGGGGATCTCCACGCAAAAACTTCACGCGCGCGGCCCTATGGGATTAAAAGAGTTGACTTCCTATAAATACGTGGTGCGCGGAAACGGTCAGATCCGCGGATAATTTTACCAGTGGAAAAATTTTCGGAGCCGCATATTCTCGGACAAGGTGCAGATAATAATATTGTCAGCAGCGGTAAAACAATCGGTTGTGAAGAGATAAGTAATGATAGATTGAATCAATGGTTTTTATTGTTTTACAGTTGCTTGCATATATATTGTTGCACGGAAAATAGTTTCGAGAAATGATATACATTTTGAATTACCTTTGCATGATTTAAATTTTTGTAACGTAATTTGCAGAGATAATTGAGATTGTATCGAGTGTCCGAATATATAAAAAGTGTGACGAAAAAAGAGGGAAGACGTAGAGAAATTTATGGATTTCCTCTCTTTTTTTATGCAAATTTTTTTGCGCGATTGTGTTTACAAGCCAATTATTTTGTGCTACAATATTTGCAATTTCATTTTGGAGGTGCGAATGGCAAAAAAGAGCAAAGCGCAGAAACAAGTGGAAAAAACCGTAAAAAAGACGCATAAAGCGACCGTCGTTTTGGCGGTTCTATTTTTGCTCATCGGTATAGCCGCGGGCGTCGGCGCGTCATGGTTTTTGACGAAAGACGATACGTTCGAACTCAACGGCGAAAAGGTGATCCGTCTGACGGTGGGCGATACGTACGAGGAACAGGGCGCGAAAGCGATCTCCTTCGGGAAAGATATTTCTTCCAAGGTTCAGATCTCGGGCGACAAACCCGATCTTGCCGTCGCAGGCGAGTATCAGATCGTCTATAAAGTCGATGATTTCCGTTATAAAGATTATCAACTTGTGAGAAGAGTGATCGTAGAGGACGCGGGAGGAGAAACCAATGGCTAAAAAACAAAAAACGTTTTCTCTGCCTCTCACCATAGCGGCGTGCCTGCTCGCGTTCGTGATCGGCGCGGTGGCGGGTTTCGCCATGTGGACGGTCTATAAAAATCCCAAGGGCGGCGACGTGTACGTCAGCGGCGATCTGCAAATTCATTTTATGGAACTCGGAAACAACTACACGGGCGACAGTATCTACATAAAGGCGGGCGAAACGGATATTCTCATCGACGCGGGTTCCCGCGCGAACAGCACCGATGCGACTTCGGAATATATTGACCGATACTGTACGGACGGTACGCTCGAATATGTCGTCGCGACACACGCTGACCAGGATCATATCGCGGGCTTTGCCGGGAGCAGTTCCTCGCCGAGCATGTTCGAACGCTACAAATGCGAAACGATCATCGATTTTGCACTCACGAACAAGACCACGCAGGTCTATCAGAATTACGTGAAAAAGCGCGATGCCGCGGTCGCACAGGGCGCGAAACATTACAACGCCCTGCAATGTTATAAGGGAGAAAACGGCGCGCAGCGCGTGTACGAACTTTCCGACGGCATTAAAATGGAAATTTTGTATCAGGAATTCTACGAAAACAAGTCGAGCGATGAAAACAATTATTCCGTGTGCCTTATGTTCCATCAGGGCGACAAGCATTTTCTCTTTACGGGAGATCTCGAAGAGGACGGTGAGATTTCGCTCGTCGAATCCAACGAACTTCCCAAAGTCGAACTGTTCAAGGCGGGACACCACGGCTCGAAAACTTCGTCCAACGACGTTTTGCTGAAAGTCATAGAGCCCGAGATCGTATGCGTCTGCTGCTGTGCGGGCAGTGTGGAGTACACGCAGAATTTTGAAAACACTTTCCCCACGCAGGCGATGATAGACCGCGTTTCGCTGTATACCGACCGTGTGTACGTGACGACCGTGGGCGAGGTCGTATATAACGCGGATAAGGAAAAATACGAGGATAACGGTTTCGGTCCGCTCAACGGGAACATCGTAGTTACCTCGAATAAAAGCGGCGTAAACGTGCAGTGTTCGCACGATAACGCGGTCCTGAAAGACACGAAATGGTTCAAAGATAACCGAACGATGCCGAGCGCGTGGTCGTAAAAGCGTAAAATAAGCAGGAATGACGAAAAATATCGCCTACCTGCTTTTTTTATACGTAAAATTCTTGATAAATCGCCCGAAAAGTATTAAAATAGATATGTTATTCAGTAGTATTAGGAGATTTATTTTGATTCGAAACGATTTAAGAAACGTTGCCATCATCGCACACGTGGACCACGGCAAAACGACGCTCGTTGATCAGATGCTGAAACAGAGCGGCACGTTCAGAGAAAATCAGGTCGTGCAGGAAAGAGTCATGGACTCGAATGATCTGGAAAAAGAAAGAGGCATCACCATTCTCGCAAAAAACACGTCCGTCAACTATCACGGCGTGAAGATCAATATCATCGATACTCCCGGGCACGCCGATTTCGGCGGTGAAGTGGAGCGCGTGCTGAAAATGGTCAACGGCGTTCTCATTCTCGTGGACGCGGCGGAAGGCCCCATGCCGCAGACGCGTTTCGTCATGCAGAAAGCGCTGGAAATGAACCATAAACTGATCATCGTCGTCAATAAGGTGGACAGGCCCGACGCGCGTATCGCGGAAGTCGAGGACGAAATTTTAGAACTTCTGATCGATCTGAATGCTTCGGACGACCAACTGGAAAGCCCCATTCTCTTCTGTTCGGGCCGCGCGGGCACCGCGTCGCGTTACGCCGACAAAGACGGCAAAGAGCTCACCCCGCTGTTCGATACCATTTTAAACCACGTGCCGCCCATGGAAGTGAACGAGCGCGCGCCTTTGCAGATCCTCGTGTCTTCCATCGATTACAACGAATACGTGGGGCGCATCGGCGTAGGGCGTATCGAGCGCGGCACCGCCGTCGCCAACCAGGAGATCACGGTCTGCAATTATAACGATTTTACCATGAAAAAGCGCGGTAAACTCGTCAACCTGTACCAGATAGAGGGACTGAGCCGTACGCCCGTACAGTCGGCTGCGGCGGGCGATATCGTCTGTTTTTCGGGACTGGAAGGCATCAACATCGGCGATACCATCTGCGCGAACGACTGTGTGGAGGCGGTCAAATTCGTCAAGATCAGCGAACCGACCGTGGAGATGACGTTTTCCGTAAACGATTCTCCCTTTGCGGGCAAAGAGGGGAAATTCGTCACCAGCCGCCATCTGCGCGAAAGGCTGTACCGCGAACTTTTAAAGGACGTGTCTCTGAAAGTGGAAGATACCGACACCGCGGAGGCGTTCAAGGTGAGCGGCCGCGGCGAAATGCACCTTTCCATTCTCATCGAGACCATGCGTCGCGAGGGGTATGAGTTTCAGGTGAGCACGCCCAAGGTCCTGTTCAAGACCATCGACGGGCATCTCTATGAGCCTGTGGAGCGACTGATCGTGGACGTCCCCGAGGACAGCACCGGTCCCGTGTTCCAGAGCATGGGCGAGCGCAAAGGGGAACTCGTGCACATGGGCGCGGTGGGTTCCCGTATGCGCCTGGAATTTATCATCCCCGCGCGCGGACTGTTCGGCTATAAGAGCGACTTTCTCACTTCGACGAAGGGCGAAGGCGTCATGAACTCCATATTCTACGAATATCAGCCGTATAAGGGCGAGTTAAAGCGCCGCGACACAGGCTCTCTCGTCGCGTTTGAAACGGGCGAGGCGGTTTCTTACGGGCTGTTCAACGCGCAGGACAGAGGCGTTCTGTTCGTCGATCCGGGCACGCAGGTCTATGAAGGGATGGTCGTGGGTGTTTCCCCCAAATCCGACGACATCAACGTAAACGTCTGCAAGAAAAAGCATATGACGAATACCCGCGCTTCGGGCAGCGACGACGCGATGCGGCTCAACTCGCCCAAAAAGATGAGCCTGGAAGAATGCCTCGAATTTTTGAACGACGACGAATTATTGGAAGTGACGCCCCGGACGCTGCGGATCCGCAAGCGGATTTTGGACAGCGAACTTCGCGCTAAAGCCAAGGCGCGCGAGAAAAAGGCATAATTCTTTGTTTTTCGGCATAGAATAACCCGACAAGACTTCGGGGGTATTTTATGGAAGAAAAGACGCAAACAGTTACGATTGAACAGCAGAAAAAGATTACGATGACGAGCGTGGAGAGCGTGGATTCTTTTTCTACGCAGCAGATCACGCTCACCGTCGAAGGCGGACGGGCGGTGATCACGGGCGACGCGCTCAAAATCGTCAATTTTTCCAAAACCAACGGAAATTTCGCTGCGGAAGGGAAAATTTCGGGACTGAAATATCTCGGCAAGCGCGACAAACTCGCCAAAAGGCTGTTCCGCTGATGGAAGATACCGTCAATCAGATCTATATTCTGATCGTATGCCTGTTTTCGGGCATACTCGGCGGCGTTTTGTACGAGCCTTTTTATCTGTTCCGACGGCTGATAAACAAACGCGCCGCGGGAATCATCGCGGATATTCTCTTTTTTCTGATATTCGCGGGAATTTTCGTTCTGTTGTCCGTCATATACGATTTCCCCGCAACGCGGCCGTATATGCTTATGGGTGCGCTCGGCGGACTCCTGCTGTACCTCGTAAGTTTACACAGAATACTTGCTTTTTTGACAGAAAAGTTGTATAATAGCGCCAAGAAACTAATCTTGCGTATTAAGCGCAATTTTTCGGGAAAAAGGAATGAAAGAAGAAAAGTTTAAAAAAATCGTCGTCGCCGCTACGGTCACCGCCGTGACGCTGCTGTTTATTTTAATCGTATTCTGGGTGTACCAACTGATTTCCGTTTCCGTGCGCAACCGCGAGATCCAAAAGTTGCAAGACGAGATCGCCTATTATCAGGAACTGATCGAAAGCGGAAACTTGAGCATCGACGAAGTGTATACCGCGCGTTGGTGGATCGAAAAGCGCGCGCTTGAACTCGGCATGAAGTATCCCGGATATTCAGCGGAATGAGGATGATTTAAATATGAAATGTTCGGTCATTGATATCGGTTCGAATTCCGTCCGCCTGTTGTTATGGGCGGACGGAAAAACTTTATATAAGAAACTGTGCACCACGCGCCTGGGTGAAGGTCTGTCGAAAAGCGGCGTTCTGACGGGGGAAGCGATCACGCGCACGGCAAACGCCGTGGCGCGCTTTTGCGAAGAGGCGAAGACAGAGGGGGCGGAACGCATATTTGCGTTTGCGACCGCGGCGGTCCGCCGCGCTTTCAACGGCTCCCGGTTCGTCGCCGCTGTGAAAGAGATCTGCGGACTGGACGTGGACGTGCTGTCAGGCGAACGCGAGGCGGAGATCGGCTTTCTGGGCGCGCTCGGCGGCAACGACGGCGGCGTTCTGGATATCGGCGGGGCGAGTACGGAGATCCTCGTCGGGCAAAGCGGGCGCATTCTCTATGCAAAGAGCCTGGATATCGGCGCGGTCCGTTTAAAAGACTTGTGCGGCGAGGATAAAGGAAAACTTTTGACCGTCATCGACGAAAAGATCTCGCCTTTTGCAAGCGTGCCGCAATGTCCGATGTTCGCCATCGGCGGCACCGCGACCACGCTCGTTTCCCTGCATAAAAAAATGAAAGTCTACGAGCCGTCGGCGGTGCACGGCAGCGTTTTGACGCAAGAAGAAGTTCGGGCGCTCGCGGACAAACTTTTGTCGTGCACGCAGGATGAACGGCTCGCGATGGACGGCATGGAAAAGGGGCGGGCGGACGTTATCGGCGGCGGCGCGCTTTTGATGAGCCGCGTCATGGAAAAGATCGGCGCACGGCAGATTACCGTGAGCGAGCGCGACAATCTCGAAGGCTATCTGATCGGCAAAAAGGAGCGGGGCGAACTATGAGAAAACTGCATACCGCGTATAAAGTTTTCGACGCGGCCGCCGCGATCTGTATCGCCGTTCTGATCGTATGGGCGGCTTATGCGAAATTCGGCGGGGAATACGGATCCGTACTCATCGCCGCGAGCCTCGTGCTCGGAGGGCTCGTATGTAGTTTCCTCTGCGACGTGTTGCACGAGGCGGGGCATCTGCTGTTCGGGAAAATCTGCAATTTTTCCTTCAACAGCGTGCGCGTCGGGTTTGTGAAGATCTACAAAAAAGACGGGTATATCCGCGTCACGGCAAAGGACCTTCCCGAATCCGTCGCGGGCGCGACGGAGATGCTGCCGCGTAATTCCGAAAAGTTGTATCCCCGCTTTTTATGGACGGTCGCGGGCGGGCTGCTCTTTTCTTTTCTTGCGTTTGCCGCGCTGTTTGCCTGTTTCCTTTTTTACCGCAGGCTCCCGTTTGCCGTCTTTGCGCTGACCTGCACAGGGCTGCCTTATGCCTTTCATCTGTTTTTCTATAATCTCCTGCCGCTCGACAACGACAGTCTTTTTACGGACGGCGCCATTTTCTGGGGGCTTTTGCACAAAGACGCTTCTTACCGCACGGCTGTCAATATCCTCGCCGTCGAGGGCTATCTGAACGAGGGGCTCGCGCCCGCCGAGATCGATGCCGAACTATATTTCGGTCTGCCGCAGTTGCCTGAGGATGATATCAACTTTATCATCCTTACGTCCTATCGGCTGATGTATTATCTCGACGCGGACGACAAGGCCAAGGCGGTCGCCGCCTGCGAACGGTTGGAAAGCCTGATGGAATACGTCCCCGAGTATTACGAGAAAGACATCGCGTCGGATATACTCTTTTGCGAATGTTCTCTGAAAGGGGACGCGGCACTCGCGGAAAGTATGTATCCCGCGCTCGCAACGCATCTGTTGCGGGAAGACACGCTCGCGTCGCACCGCATTCTGGCCGCCTATGAACTGTACGTGAACGGCGACAAGACTGCCGCGCTCTCGCACGTGAACGAGGCGCAGAAGAAGGCGGAAACGCATCAGATCCCGGGACTCGTAAAATACGAAAAAAAGTTGCTCGCCCGTATCCGCGGCGATTTAGCAAGATAAAAAAGAGAGGAGTCGTTTAAAACGCCTCCTCTCTTTTTTTTAACAGAGTTTGGACATTGTTCCGCTGCAATCGGGACACATATCGCTTTGCGCGTTCATGCAGTCCTTGCAGACGTACGCGCCGCATTCGTAGCATACGTACATGTCGTTGGGTTCGACCTGTTTTTGGCATTTTCCGCATAATAATTTCATAAAAGAAACCTCCCGTTCCCGTTTGAAACAAGTATTGGCAAATTTTTCTTTTTTATTCCCCGAAAAAAGTTTTTTGCGGATTGTTAAAATGTAGTGGTTTATGTCAAGCGTTTGCATTTCGCGGCTTGTGCGGCTGATTTCGCGCCTTAAAACGCATCGCTGAAAATTTATTTATACAAAACGAACGCAAAACGCTTTATTTTAAACGCAAAATATGGTATAATAATACCAATAAAATCCGCAAGTGAAAGCACTTGTTTTCAGGAGAAACAACATATGTCAGAAAAAGTGCAAGGCGAATACGGCGAGGAGCAGATACAGGTTCTGGAAGGTCTGGACCCGGTACGCAAACGCCCCGGAATGTATATCGGTTCTACCGATGAACGGGGACTTCATCACCTCGTGCAGGAAATCGTCGATAACTCCATAGACGAAGCGTTGGCGGGCTACTGCGATACCATCCGCTGCGTGATCAATAAGGACGGCTCCTGCTCCGTGCAGGATAACGGCCGCGGTATCCCTACGGGTATTCACCCCAAAGAGGGTGTATCTTCCGTCGAACTCGTATTGACCAAACTCCACGCGGGCGGCAAATTCGGCGGCGGGGGCTATAAGATCTCGGGTGGTTTGCACGGCGTCGGTCTGTCAGTCGTCAACGCGCTCTCCGAATGGCTGGAAGTGGAAGTCTATCAGAACGGAAATATTTATAAGCAAATTTTTAATCGCGGCATACCGCAGAAAGCGCTTGCGATCGTCGGTCAAACGGACATTACGGGGACAAAGGTCACGTTCTATCCCGACGGGGAAATTTTCGAAACGCTCATTTTTAATTACGAAAATCTGAAAGTGCGTCTGCGCGAGTTGGCGTATTTGAATAAAGGACTGACTATTTCCATCCGCGACGAGCGGGAAGAAAAACCCAAGTTCGACGAGTTCTGCTACGAGGGCGGCATTCTGCACTTCGTGGAAGACATGAACAAAAATAAAGAGGTTCTCTTCGGCGAGCCCGTCTATTTCGAAGAGGAACAGGGCGACAGCGCGATCGAAGTCGCCATTCAGTACAATGACGGTTACAGCGAACTCATCATGAGTTACGCCAACAATATCCATACCGAAGAGGGCGGCACGCATCTGGAAGGCTTCAAAGCCGCGCTCACCAAAGTCATCAACGACGCGGGACGCCGTCTGAACATCCTGAAAGAAAACGACAAACTTTCGGGCGACGACGTGCGCGAAGGCATTACCGCCGTCGTTTCCGTCAAACTCACCGAACCGCAGTTCGAGGGGCAGACCAAAACAAAACTCGGCAACAGCGCGATGCGCGCGTTCGTTATGAAGGCGACGACCGAACATCTGGGCACCTATCTCGAAGAAAATCCCTCGGTGGCAAAAGAACTTATTCTCCGCTGTATCACCGCGCAGAAAGCGCGCGACGCCGCGAGAAACGCGCGCGAACTGACGAGGCGTAAGGGTATCCTGGAAAGCACGACGCTGCCCGGCAAACTTGCCGATTGCAGCGAAAAGCGGGCGGAACTGTGCGAGATCTATATCGTCGAGGGCGACAGCGCAGGCGGCACCGCAAAACAGGGCCGCGATCGCCGTTTTCAGGCGATTTTGCCCCTTCGCGGCAAAATATTGAACGTGGAAAAGGCGCGTATCAACCGCGTTCTGGAAAATCTGGAGATCAAGAGCATGATCACCGCGTTCGGCTGCGGCATTTCCGAAGATTTCGACGAGAGCAAACTGCGCTACGACCGCATCATCTGCATGACCGATGCCGACGTAGACGGCAGCCATATCAGGATTTTGCTTTTGACTTTCTTTTTCCGCTATATGCGTCCCCTGGTCCAGAACGGGCATGTTTATATCGCACAGCCGCCGCTGTACAAGGCGACGCGCGGGAAAGAGGAAAAATATATGTATTCGGACCAGGAATTGGACGAGTACAGAAATTCCAATCCAGGAAAATTCGACTTGCAGCGTTACAAGGGCCTCGGCGAAATGAACAAGGAACAACTTTGGGAAACGACGATGAATCCCTCCACGCGCACACTGCTTCGCGTCACCATGAAAGACGCGGTGGAAGCGGATGAAATGTTTTCGCTCCTGATGGGCGAAAAGCCCGAACTTCGCAGACAGTTCATCGAAGAGAACGCGAAACTCGTTGCCGAACTGGATATCTGAGGTAAAAGAATATGGCTAAAAAAGAAACCAGTCCCGAACTTACCGAAGAGTTTAAAAAAACTCTCGAAATGACCAATATGATCAACGTCGAAGTGGACGACGAGTTGAAAAAATCCTTCATCGCCTATGCGATGGCGGTCAACGTCAGCCGCGCCATTCCCGACGTGCGCGACGGGTTGAAACCCGTCCATCGCCGTATTTTGTACTCCATGCACGAAATGGGGCTGTACAACGACAAGGCGTACCGCAAATGCGCCCGTATCGTCGGCGACGTTCTCGGTAAATATCACCCGCATGGCGACTCAGCCGTGTACGACGCGCTCGTGCGGCTTGCACAGGATTTCACCATCAATTTTCCCTTGGTAGACGGGCACGGAAACTTCGGTTCCGTCGACGGCGATCCTCCCGCGGCAATGCGTTATACCGAGGCGAGAATGTCCAAACTCGCGGCGGAAATGCTGCGCGATCTGGATAAGGAAACGGTGGATTATTATCCCACGTTCGACGATACTTCCATGCAGCCGTGCGTATTGCCCGCGCGCTTTCCCAACCTGTTGGTCAACGGCAGCGACGGCATCGCAGTCGGCATGGCGACGAACATTCCGCCGCACAATCTTGCGGAAGTCATCGGGGCGGTCATCGCGCAGATAGACAATCCCGAGATCACCATCGACGAACTGATGGAATACGTACCCGCTCCCGATTTTCCTACGGGCGCCATTCTGATGGGGCGCGCGGGCGTAAAGCGTGCATACCGCACGGGCCGCGGCAGTTTCGTTCTCAGGGCGAAGTGCGAAATCGAAGATTACAATTCGGGCAACACCGTCCGTTCGAGGATCATCGTCACCGAGATCCCGTATCAGGTAAATAAGGCGCGTCTGATCGAAAATATCGCCGACCTTGTCAAAGAAAAACGGATCGAGGGTATTTCCGATATCCGCGAGGAATCCGACCGTGACGGTATGCGCATCGTCATCGAGATCAAAAAGGACGCGAACCCGCAAGTTGTTTTAAATCTTTTGTACAAACATACCGCGTTGCAGACTTCCAACGGCATTATTTTCCTCGCTTTGCGCGACGGAGAGCCGAAAGTCCTCAATCTCAAAGAGATCATCGACTGTTATATCCGTCACCAGATCGACGTCATCGTGCGCCGCACGAAATTCGATCTGAACAAAGCGGAAGAGCGCGCCCATATCGTCAGCGGACTCGTGCTCGCTCTGGCGAATATCGACGAAGTGATCGCCATTATCAAGGGATCGAAAGATAAATTCGTCGCGATCGACAAGTTGATGGCTACGTTCGAACTTTCCGAAAAGCAAGCCAACGCCATCATGGAAATGCGCCTGCAAAGACTCACTTCGCTGGAAGTCGATAAACTGGAAGAGGAACTGACGCAGTTGCAGGCGACCATCGCCGATTTACGGGATATCCTCGCCAACGAATCGCGCGTTCTGGAGATCATCAAGACCGACCTTCGCACGATCATGGAAAAGTATCCTTCCGAGCGCCGCACCGAACTTTCCTACGACTACGGCGAGATCGATATCGAAGATCTGATCGAGCGCGAGGACGTCGTCATCACCATGACGCATTCGGGCTACATCAAGCGTCAGCCCGTTGCCGAATACAAGGCGCAAAGGCGAGGCGGCATGGGCATTACGGCGCATAAGCCCAAGGACGAGGACTTTGTCGAACGACTGTTCATTTCTTCCACGCACGACGAAATTCTTTTCTTCTCCAGTTTCGGAAAAGTGTATTCCATCAAGGCGTATGAAATTCCCGAAGCGCAGCGCCAGGCGCGCGGCAGAGCGATCGTCAACCTTCTGCAGATCGAGCAGGACGAAAAGATCACCGCCGTCATTCCGCTGACGGAAGGGACCGAAGGCTATATCGCCATGGCGACGCACAAGGGACTTATCAAAAAGACGGCGCTCGAAGAATTTGCGAATATCCGCAAAGTGGGCAAGATCGCCATTAAGATCACCGAGGGCGACGAACTCATTTCCGTGCAGTTCACCACGGGCGAAGACGAACTGATCATCGCTTCCAAAGAGGGCAAGTGTATCCGGTTCAGCGAAAAGGATGTGCGCCCGATGGGACGCGACACGCAGGGCGTCAAGGCGATGAGCCTCAACGACGACGATTATCTCGTGGATATGCTGATCGTGAAACCCGACTGCGAGATCCTGACGCTCACTTCCAACGGCTACGGCAAGCGCTCCGACGTGGAGGATTACAGATTGCAGGGCCGCGCGGGCAAGGGGATCAAGGCGGGCGTGTTCAACGAAAAGACGGGCTATCTCGTCAATCTGAAGATCGTCAGCGAGCAGGAAGATATCATGATCATCACCGGCAACGGGACGATCATACGCATGCACGTGGCGGACATCACCAAGATCGGCCGCAATACGCAGGGCGTGCGCGTCATGCGCGTCAAAGACAGCGAAGTCGCAACCGTGGCGATCGCGCCGCGAGAGGACGACGAAGAGCAGTCTGATGCGGAAATTCCCGAAACGGAAACGCCGCAGGAAACCGCGGAAGAAACCAACGATAACGAATAATAAAAAAGGCATCGGATTTATCCGATGCCTTTTTAAGTGTTTTTTAATACAGTTTGTTGAGATTGAATCTGTCGTCGTACGATTTTTTACCCGACGTGAGTTTATTGGTAAAGGCGATCAGTATGCCCGACAGCGGTACGCAGATCATGACCACGCACATTACGAACATGATGCGTATCCAGTCAAGGTGGGCGTAGTCTTCGCCGAAGAACATAGAAGGCAGGAACACTAGCCCTAATATGCAGACGGTCGCCATCAGCAAGAGCAGCATCGCGCGGCTGAAATTGATGGGCTGACACAGTCTGTACAACATCACAAGTCCCGAAAAAGTGATCATAAGCACGGCAATTTCCTGATAACAGTCGGTAAAGTACGCGGGCTGCAACAGCCTCATCAGATTGACGGAGAGCACTGCCGAAACGAGCACGAGCGCCCCGGGAACGGATTTGCCGATGACATACGATAAAAACTTGCCTTTCACGCGGTCTGTATTCGGCTGCAAGGATAAGAAGAAAGAGGGGATCCCGATGACGAACACTTCCAGAAGCAGCATATTGTTGGTCTTGAAAGGATAGGAGGAAGTCAGACAAATGGATATGATGGCGAACACCAGCGTAAACAGTGTCTTCATCAGGTACAGCGAGGAAGAATTCTGAATGTTGTTGATGACGCGCCGCCCTTCGTACACGACTTTGGGCATCGATGCGAAGTTGTTGTCCATGAGCACCAGATGGCTCACGTTCTTTGCCGCCTCGCTGCCCGAGGCGACGCTCACCGCGCAGTCGGCTTCCTTGAGGGCGAGAATGTCGTTCACGCCGTCGCCCGTCATCGCAACGGTATTTCCCGCCGCCTTGATGGATTTGACCAGAATGGCTTTCTGTTCGGGCGTCACGCGGCCGAACACGGTATATTTGTTGGCGATGGAAACGACTTCTTTTTCGTTGAGGCCTTCCAGCGAAATGTATTTATCCGCGTTCAATACGCCCACGCGGCGCGCCACTTCCGAAACGGTAACGGGATTGTCGCCCGAAATGACCTTTACCGCGACGTCGTTTTCCTTGAACCAACGGATCGTCTGCGCCGCGTCTTCGCGGATATTGTCGGAAATGGAGATGATCGCCAGCGGTTTGAATCCCGCGGGGAGTTTATCGCCGTTGATCTGTCCCGAAGAGAGGGCGACGACGAGCACGCGCAGTCCCATCGCGGCGTATTGGTTGATGATCTTGTTCAGTTTTTCGGGCACGGAAGAAAGCACGAATTCGGGCGCGCCCATCGCCACGGTCCCCACTCCGTCGAACGTGACGGCCGAAAGTTTTCGTTTGGAAGAGAAGGGCATTTTTTTGACGGCTTTCAGTTCGGTGCTGTGCCCGAAATAATTGTAGAGCGCGATCGAGGTCTGGTTGTTGTCTTCCAAAGAATGCAGACAGGAGCCCACGATCTCGTTGATGGTGTAGTCGGTCGGGTTATTGAGCAGCATACAGTCGTTGACTTTCATGCGCCCGTCCGTAATCGTACCGGTCTTATCGAGGCACAGCACGTTTACGCGCGCGAGCATTTCCAAAGAATACAGATCCTGTACGAGCGTGTTGTGCGAGGCGAGCCGTAAAATACCCACCGTCAGCGCGAGGCTGGTCAAAAGCAGCATTCCCGAAGGGATCATGCCGATAATGACCGATACGGTTCTCTGAATGGTTTCGGCAAGGCGGTCTACGCCTGCGGCATCCGCAAGATTCTGCCAGTTGACGAGGAACATACCGATCGCGATGGGGATGATCAGAACGCCGATGACGGAAATAATGAGTTTTGTCGAGCGCATCAGTTCCGAATTAGGCTTCTTGTACTTTTTCGCTTTTGCCGATAGGGTGTTGAGGTAAGTATTTTTTCCCACCTTGTCGGCGCGCACTTTGCAGGTACCGCTGGAAATGAAACTGCCCGCGTAGAGAATGTCGCCCGTTTCCTTTTTGACGGGAACGGATTCCCCCGTCAGAAGAGATTCGTTGACTTCCACGAAGCCTTCCGCCAAAAAGCAGTCGGCGGGCACCTGGTTTCCCAAAGACAGCACGATCACGTCGTCCAGAACGATATCCTTTGCGGGGATCTCGACGGCGGCGCCGTCGCGTATCACCTTTGCGGTGGGGGCGGACAGCAGCGAAAGTTTATCGATCTTGCGCTTTGCCTTGATCTCCTGCCATATGCCGATCGCGATATTCAGCGAAAAGATGATGACGAAGAAAAACTGCGAGATGCCCGCGCCCGAATAAGCAAGCGCGATGGTGGCGAGCACGCACAACAGGTTGAAGAAGGTGCAAAGGTTCCCGACAAAAATACTCGCGTAGGACTTTGAGTATTTCTGATTAGTATCATTGAACAGGAACTGCGAAAATCTCGTATTGACCTGTGCGCTCGTCAGCCCTTCTCCGATATCGGGGGTAAAACGCTGCACTTTATTATAGGAAGGGACTTCTGCTTTTTTCTTTTTGAATTTGGATTTGATGAGGGAGATATCGATCTCTTCCTCTTCTTCGGGCGCGGCGGTGGAGGCGCATTCCAGTTTCTGCGTCACGAAATCCTGCACGTTCACGATTTCGGGCGCTTTCTGTTCCTCCTGCAAGGGTCCCGCGTCCTGCGCGGGCTTGCCCGCCGTTTTCCGAGGTCTTGCAGCGGCGGGTTTTGCCGCAGCCGAACCGCTCTTTCCGGACGAGGTCGGCTTTGCCGCGCCTGCGCGCGTTCCCGCGGATTTTTGTTTCGCACGGGGCGCCGCGTCGATTTTTTCTTCCGCGTCGGCTTTTGCTTTATCGGAAGGAGTTTGCGAAGTATTGTTACTGCGAGTCATAATTTCTCCATTAAGCATATCTGAACGAAACTGTTCGAAATCATTATATCATAATCGCGTATGTTTTTCAAACATTTCACGCTCTTTTTCTTTGGCGGAGAAAAAGTAGTTTTGTCAAAAATTTCATGCGCATGCGTGATTGACTTGCAAAAATTTGCGGAATGGTTTAAAATAGAAAAGAATTTATTGCGGAGGCGAAAACATGATCGACATCAATTTGCTGCGGAACGATCCCGACCTGGTGAGAGAAAATATCAAAAAGAAGTTTCAGGATAAAAAGCTGCCGCTCGTCGACGAAATATTGGCGCTCGACGAAAAACGGCGCGATTTGCAGAAAGAGGGCGATTCCAGAAGAGCGATGCGCAACGCTCTTTCCTCGAAGATCGGCTCGCTGATGAAAGAGAAAAAGACGGAAGAGGCGCAAAAAGTCAAGGCGGAAGTCGTGGAAAACAACGCCCGCATCGCCGAGATCGAAAAAGAGAGCGAAATCGTCGCCGTCGGTCTGAAAGAAAAGATGATGGCGATCCCCAATATCATTGCTGACGACGTGCCTATCGGCCGCGACGACAGCGAAAACGTCGAGCGCAAGCGTTTTCTGGAACCCAAGGACAAGCCCTTCGAAGTGCCGTATCATCTGGATATTTTAGAAAAATTGTGCGGCATCGATCTGGACAGCGCAAGGCGCACGAGCGGGCAGGGCTTTTATTATCTTTTGGGCGACGTGGCCAGACTGCATTCCGCCGTGCTCACCTACGCGCGCGACTTTATGATCGATAAGGGCTTTACCTACTGCATTCCGCCGTTCATGATCCGCAGCGACGTTGTTTCGGGCGTCATGAGTTTCGAAGAAATGGACGGCATGATGTACAAGATCGAGGGTGAGGATCTCTACCTGATCGGCACGAGCGAACATTCCATGATCGGCCGCTTTATGAATACGGTCGTGAACGAGAGCGATCTGCCGCTCACGCTTACGAGTTATTCGCCCTGTTTCCGCAAAGAAAAGGGCGCGCACGGCATCGAGGAGAGAGGTATTTACCGCATACACCAATTCGAGAAGCAGGAAATGATCGTCATCTGCAAGCCCGAAGAGAGCGCCGCGTGGTTTGAAAAACTGTATAATTACACGGTGGAACTGTTCGTTTCCATGCAGATACCCGTGCGTACGCTGGAATGTTGTTCGGGCGATCTTGCCGATCTGAAATATAAGAGTATCGACGTAGAGGCTTGGAGCCCGCGCCAAAAGAAATATTTCGAAGTTGGCAGTTGCTCCAATCTGACGGACGCGCAGGCGAGAAGGCTCGGCATCCGATACAAGACGGAAAAGGGCAACGCGTTCGCGCACACGCTCAACAATACCGTGGTGGCGCCGCCCCGTATGCTGATCGCCCTGCTCGAAAATCATCTCAACGAGGACGGCAGCGTGAATATTCCCGAAGTTCTTCAAAAATATATGGGCGGTAAAAGCAAAATAGAACCTAAAAAGTAATACCGACAAGCCGCTGTTTCGAATACAGCGGCTTTTTTGAGGAGGTATTCTATGACGAAAAAATCAGATATCTTAAAAAATATCGGGCTGACGCTCCTTGTCTTTGCCGTATGCACGGGACTCTGTTTTCTGCTGGATTTTTTCAAGATCAACGACTTGAATTTTTTGATCCTCTACGTACTGGGGATTCTTCTCGTTGCCGTCTTTACCAAGGGCTACGCCTATTCTGCGTCACTTTCGGTCGCCAGCGTGCTCGGCTATAATTTCTTTTTTACCGTCCCGCGGTTTACGCTGAAAATCGACGACCTTATGTACCTTGTCACGTTCTTTCTGATGCTCGCGGTAGGGCTTGGCATCAGCGCGGTAACTTTTCAGTTGAAAAAAAAGATGGCGCAGATCAACGCTCTCAACCTGGAAAAGATACGCCTGAAAAACAACGCGGACAAAGAATTGCTCAAAGCGACGCTTCTTCGCAGCATATCGCACGATCTGCGTACGCCGCTCACCGCCATCAAAAACGGCGCGGAGATTTTAAGAGACAATCCCTCGTTGGATGAAAAAGACCGCGGAGAAATTCTGGACGATATTCGCTCCAAATCCGACTGGACCATCCGCCTCGTGGAAAATCTTCTCTCGCTCACGAGGATCGACGGTGAAAATCTGACAGTGAAAAAGTCCTTCGAAGTTCTGGAAGAGATCTTGCCGCAGGCAGTACGCAATGTGAGCGGCGTTTTGGGAAACCGAAAGATTCATTACGATACGCCCGCGGATATGATGCTCATACCCATGGACGGCACGCTCATCATTCAGGTGCTCGGCAATATTTTGAACAACGCAGCAAAACACACGGACGATGACGGCAATATCTGGATCAAAGTGTGGAATACGGGCAAAAACGCGGTTTTCCGTATCAGCAACGACGGTCCGTGCATACGGGAAGAGGATCTTCCGCACCTGTTCGAAATGTACTATACGGCGGCGGATTCCAAAAGCGAAGGCGTGGGACTGGGGCTGGCCATCTGCAAACTGATCATTACGGCGCACGGGGGCAATATTTCCGCCCGCAACGCAGACGGAAAAGCGGTATTCGAATTTAATCTTCCCATGGAGGAGTACAATGGCTGATATTTTAGTGATCGAGGATGACAAGGCGATCCGGAACCTGTTGAAGATCGCCTTAAAGCAGGAAAATCATACGGTCGCTGCCGTTCGGACGGCGCGCGAGGGGATAGACTACGTCGTCAAAAATATCGTCGATCTTATCGTGCTCGATTTGGGGCTCCCCGATATGGACGGCATCAACGTAGTGGAGACGGTGCGCGGCTTTTCGGAAAATCTGCCCATTATCGTGGTGAGCGCGCGCGACGACGAAAATGAAAAAATAAAATGTCTTGACGCGGGCATCAACGACTACGTGCAGAAACCTTTTTCGACCGCGGAACTGATGGCGCGCATTCGCGCCGCCCTGCGCCACAGCGCGGCGGGCGCGGAAACGCAGGCGAGTACCTTTACCAACGGAAGACTGACGATCGACTATGCCGCGCACAGCGTATTTCTGGACGATGCGGAAGTACATCTGACCAACTATGAATATAAGATCTTGTGCCTTCTCGCGCAAAACGTCGGAAAGACGCTGACGCATAACTTTATTATATCCAAAGTCTGGGGTGCGGGCGGAAACGACGCGAGCGGACTGCGCGTCTTCATGGCGGGAATACGCCGAAAGATCGAAAAAGATCCGTTTTTACAGGAACTGATCCGTACCGACGTGGGCGTCGGTTACAGAATGAACAAAATTTAATACCGAGCGTTTGAAGAACCTCGCCATTACGGCGAGGTTCTTTCTTTATACAATCTTAACGCCGCACAAGTATTTCTTTATGAGAAACGAATCCGATTTATTTTATAATGTAAAAAAATCAAAAGGAGTTTACATGCAAAATTTGATATTTAAGGGCGTTGCGACCGCCCTCGTAACGCCCTTTTTGCCGACAGGCGAAATAAATTTTACTGCGTTGGAAAATCTCATCGAATCTCAGATCGAAGGCGGGTGCGACGCTCTCCTGGTCGGCGGCACGACGGGCGAAAGCGCCGCGTTGTCCGATGAAGAAAAGAGCGCGATCGCGTCGTTTGCGGCAAAGATCATCCGTAAACGCGTGCCTTTGATCGCGGGCGCGGGTTCGAATTATACCGCCAAAGCCGCGAAAAACTGCGCAGAGATGGAAAAAGCGGGCGCGGACGCGCTCCTGCTCGTTACGCCGTACTACAATAAATGCACGAAAAAGGGGCTGATCGCCCATTATAAAGAATGCGCAAAAGCGAGCGCGCTTCCGTTTATTTTATACAACGTCCCCCAGCGTACAGGCGTAAATATTCTTCCTGAAACTTATGAAGATCTGTTGAAGATACCCAACGTGAAAGCAGTGAAAGAAGCGTCGGGCGACGTTCGGCAGGCGTCGCGAATTCGCAATCTGTATAAAGACGATCTCGCGCTGTATTGCGGCTGCGACGAACTGATGCCGTCCATGTTGGCGATCGGCGCGTCGGGCGCGATTTCCGTTTTATCCAATATCTGCCCGAGAGGGGTACATGATATCTGCGCCCGCTATTTTTCGGGCGATTCGGAAAAGAGCCTGGAATTGCACAACGCCTACTCGAAACTTACCGAGGCGCTCTTTCGTGAAGTCAACCCCGTTCCCGTAAAGGCCGCCTTAAATATATTAAAGAAAGACGCGGGAGGACTGCGGCTGCCCCTCACGGAAGCGGATAAAGAAACAAAGAACATTCTGAAAAAGGAGATCGCGCTGTTGCAATGCGCGGGATTGTGTCAATGAACGATATGGAAGAAACGCAGGCGTGCATCGTCTGTAAATTCGGCGGAACGTCGATGGCGGACAGTGAAAGTACGGAGCGTGTCGCAGAGATCGTGAAAAGTAATCCGCTGCGGAGGATCATCGTCGTTTCCGCACCTGGAAAAACCGAAAACAGCGAAAAAGTAACGGATCTTTTAATTGAATGCCATCGGGAAATCGAGGCGTGCGGAAAGTGCGATCAGACTTTTCCTCTGGTAGCCGCCCGCTTTTTACAAATTGCAACCGATACAAAAGACGCAGAGCGCGAACTGGCAAAAATAAAGTCGCAGATGGAAAACAGCGGGCAATATGATTTCTGCGTTTCCCGCGGAGAATATTTAAGCGCCTATTTTTTTGCGAAACGTCTGGGATTTGCCTTTATCGACGCCGCGGAGTTGATACGGTTTCACCGCTACGACGGATACGATTCGAAGGAAAGCGAGAAACTGTGCCGCGCGAAACTGAAAAACGGGTATGCCGTCGTTCCCGGATTTTACGGCGCGGACGAAACGGGCGCGATCGTCACGTTTTCCCGCGGCGGATCGGATATTACGGGAAGTATCGTTGCGGGCGCGATCAAAGCCGATCTATATGAAAATTGGACGGATGTGGACGGAATTCTGAATGCTGATCCGCGCATCGTGGAGAACGCCCGCATTATTCCCAAAATGACATACGGGGAACTCCGCGAACTTTCCTATCTGGGCGCCTCGGTTTTACATACGGACGCGCTCGTGCCTTTGATAAAAAACAGGACTCCGTTGCAAGTGCGCAATACGTTCTGTATGAGCAAGCGCGGAACCGTCATTTATCCGTGTCTTAAAGAACTCGAAAAAAAGCCGGTTACGGGCATCGTCGGCAAGAAAGATATTCTCGTACTGTTCATCCATAAAATCGGTATGAACCAGCAAAAAAGCATCGTGCGGAAAGTCTTATCCGTACTCGAATATTACGGGGTTTCGTTCGAGCATATGCCGTCAAGCATCGACGCGGTCAATTTCCTGATTCCGAAATCTTCTATCAACGACGCGATACGCTCCGCCGTATTGTCTGAGATCAAAAAGTCTATACGCCCCGACGAGATCAAATTTATCGATCGGCTTTCCATCGTATCCGTCGTGGGCAGGAATATGTATCAATGCGTGGGCGTAGCCGAAAAAATGTTCGCCGCGCTTGCGCGCGAAAAAATCAATATCCGCATGATCATACAGGGTTGCCGCGAACTCAACATTATTGCAGGAGTCGACGAAGACCGCTATGAAGACGCAATACGCGCGCTGCATCGCGCTTTTTTGGAGGAAGAAACTCCTTCTTAATACAATTTTAATGCGGTCGTGAAAAATCCATACGTACTTTTAATGTATTTTATTATAAAATTGTCATGAATCAAGGAGGTGGAGCGCATGCTGACGAAAAAAGCACAGCCGCCCGTCGACCCCGTTCTGGGGCTTGCGGCGCAGGCGATCGAAACGGGCGAATATTCCCGCGCCCGCCAACTGCTCAAAGAGTCGATGGCGAACGATATGGAAAATCCCGAAACGTATAATCTGCTCGGGATCAGTTATGAAAAAGAGGGCAATTTATTGAAGGCCTCGCGGTTTTACAGGGTCGCATATTATATGGATCAGACTTTTCAGGCGGCCGCGGATAATCTGGAGCGGGTATGCCAGTTCTGGCGCAAAGATTCCAAAGATATTCAATGGGGCTTATCGATCGACGGGAGGTAATGGAACATGGTTGTCGTAACGATCATATCCGCAATTCTGGCTGCGGGACTGCTCGGATACTTATTCTTTATGCTGTTTCACAGCGACAAGCGGTAAGACAAATTTTAACGGAGGCTTTTTGAATGATCGAAAGTGTTATCTTCACCGCCATACAGGACATCGTGTTTTTCGCGCTGTTCGTCGGGATCGCGATTTTCTTCGGGTTTGCCTTTTTCAGGATCTATAAAGGGCAACCCGTTTTCATGAAGAGAGCGAGTATGGCGACGGAAAAAGGAATTTACAAGGCAATGGGCGTTTCGCCCCGCGAAGAGATGACGGCAAAAAAATATGCGTTCAGCGTGTTGCTGTTCAGCCTTTTCGGTTTGATACTGATGATGGCGATTCTGATGGGGCAGGCGTTTTTGTTCATGAACCCCGAACAGATCGGCGGCATGAGTTGGCATCTGGCCTTCAATACGGCGGCGAGTTTTATCACCAACACCAACTGGCAGGCATATTCGGGTGAAACGCAGGCGAGTTATCTTTCGCAGATGCTCTGCATGACCGTGCAGAACTTCTTGTCCGGCGCGGTGGGCATCGCCGTATTGTTTGCGCTTGTGCGCGGTTTTACGCGCAAAGAATGCAAAACGGTCGGCAATTTCTGGGCAGATCTCACGCGTATAACGCTCTTTATGCTGCCCGTATGTTTTATCGGCGCGCTGGTGCTCGTTTCCCAAGGCGTGCCCCAGACGATGAAGGGCGCGGTCACCTATGTGTCTTTGGAAGGGGAAACTTCAAAACTCTATCTGGGACCCGCGGCGGGACAGATCATCATTAAACAACTGTTTACCAACGGCGGCGGATTTTGGGGCGTCAATTCGGCATATCCTTTTGAAAATCCCACGCCGTTCGCGAACCTTTTGGAAACGCTCTCACTCGTGGTGATTCCGGGAGGTCTGTGCTTCACGTTTGGCAGAGCGGTCCTGGATAAGAAACAGGGCGTCGTTCTCTTTAAAGCGATGTCTTTCATTTTCTTCGCCTGCCTCATCGTCTGCACGACCTTCGAATATCTGTTTTCGCAATTTCCGCAGGGCGTGTCGGGTATCGGCAATATGGAAGGTAAAGAGGTGCGTTTCGGCATAGGCGGCTCATCTTTATGGGCGGTCGCGACCACTTCCGTTTCCAACGGTTCCGTAAACGCCATGCACGACAGTTTTACTTCCATCGGCGGAATGATCCCTATGTTTTTGATGATGCTCGGCGAGATCGTGTATGGCGGCGTCGGCTGCGGGTTATATGGCATGCTCGCGTTTGCTATCCTCACCGTGTTTATCGCGGGGCTGATGGTGGGCAGAACGCCGGAATATATCGGCAAGAAAATCGGCGCGTTCGATATGAAAATGGTTTGTCTTGTCATTCTTACGCCTGTTTTGTGCCTGCTTCTGGGCACGGCGTCGACCGTACTTCTGGAAGAGGCGCCCGAATGGCTCACCAACAGCGGCGCGCACGGATTTTCCGAGATACTGTACGCTTTCGCCTCGATGGCGAATAACAACGGCTCGGCGTTCGCAGGTTTTTCCGCGAATACGGTCTGGACGAACGTAGTGGGCGGCGTCGTCATGCTGCTCGTGAGATTTATCCCCATGACGGCTACGCTGTTCCTTGCCGGCAATCTGGGCAGAAAGAAGATCGTGCCGCAGTCGGACGGAACGCTATCCACGAGCAATTCCATGTTCGTCGGGCTTTTGATTGCCGTAATCATTATCATCGGCGCGCTGAGTTTCTTCCCCGCGCTGGTATTGGGACCCATCGCTGAATTCGTAGGCTAAGGAGAATTCGATATGAAACGTGAAAAACAAAAAAAGAGCGGCTTGATCGATAAAAAGATCGTGCTCGGCGCGACCGTGCAGTCGCTAACTAAACTCAATCCGAAAGTGCAGATACAAAACCCCGTCATGTTCATCGTCTATTTAGGCGCAATCTTTACGACGATCTTGTTTTTCCTCTCTCTGGGCGGCATAAAAGACGGAGGCAGTTGGTACATATTCGGAATTTCCATCATCCTTTGGCTCACTTCGCTGTTCGGGAACTTTGCCGAAGCAGTTGCGGAAGGCCGAGGCAGGGCGCAGGCGGAAAGCCTGAAAAAGGCGCGCCGCGACGTCATTGCCCGAAAACTTGTGCGCGCCGAACTCGAATCGGAATATTCGGAAGTCAAGAGCAATCAACTGCGGGCGGGCGATATCGTGCTCGTCAAGGCGGGCGAGCAGATCCCCATGGACGGCGAAGTCATCGTCGGCGTGGCGAGCGTGGACGAAAGCGCCGTTACGGGCGAATCCGCTCCCGTCATCCGCGAATCGGGCGGAGACAGGAGCGCGGTCACGGGCGGGACTACGATCACGAGCGACTGGCTCATCATCCGCGTCACGGCGGAGGCGGGCAACAGTTTTTTGGATAAAATGATCGCCATGGTCGAAGGCGCCAGCCGTAAGAAGACGCCCAATGAAATCGCGCTGCAAATACTGCTCATCACTTTGACCATTATCTTTTTGGTCGTCAGCGCCTGTCTTTTGCCCTTTTCGAAATTTTCGGTGGATCTCGCGGGGCAGGGGGAGCCGGTCAGCCTGACGAATATCGTCGCGCTGCTCGTTTGCTTAGCCCCGACGACCATCGGCGCGCTGCTCTCTTCGATCGGTATCGCGGGCATGGCGAGGCTCAACAAAGCCAACGTCCTCGCCACGAGCGGACGCGCCATCGAGGCGGCGGGCGACGTGGACGTGCTCTTATTGGATAAAACGGGCACCATCACTCTGGGCAACCGCCAGGCGAGCGAATTTATCCCCGTCGGCGATACGAGCGAAAGCGATCTCGCAGCGGCGGCGCAACTCTCTTCCATTGCGGACGAAACCGCAGAAGGGCGCAGCATCGTCGTGCTTGCGAAAAACAGATTCGGTATGCGAGGCAAAGAGATTGCCAAACTGAATGCGAAATTTATCGAATTTACCGCCAAAACCCGCATGAGCGGCGTGGATATCGGCGACGTCCATATCCGAAAAGGCAGCGCAGATGCGATCAAAGCGTATGTACAGGCGCAGGGAGGCGTTTGCGACAAATCTTGCGATGAGATCGTGGAAAGAGTTGCGAACGAAGGCGGCACGCCGCTTCTCGTTGCGCAGAACGAAAAGATCCTCGGCGTCGTTTACTTAAAAGACGTCGTAAAAGAGGGTGTCAAAGAGAAATTCGAAGATCTGCGCAAGATCGGTATCAAGACGATCATGATCACGGGCGATAATCCCATGACGGCTGCGGCGATTGCCGCCGAGGCGGGCGTGGATGATTTCGTTGCGGAAGCGACGCCCGAAACCAAACTCGCGCTCATCAAAAAATTACAGGAAGAAGGTCACCTCGTGGCAATGACGGGCGACGGGACCAACGACGCGCCCGCGCTCGCGCAGGCAGACGTTGCGGTCGCCATGAATTCGGGAACGCAGGCGGCGAAAGAGGCGGGAAATATGGTCGATCTGGATTCCAGCCCGACGAAACTCATCGAGGTCGTGCGGATCGGAAAACAACTCCTGATGACGCGCGGCGCGCTCACGACCTTTTCCATCGCGAACGATATCGCCAAATACTTTGCCATTATTCCCGTATTGTTTGCGGGCATCTACCCCGGACTGGAAGCGCTTAATTTCATGCGGCTGACCAGCCCTACGACCGCGATCCTTTCTTCGGTCTTATATAACGCGCTCATTATCGTGGCGCTGATACCGCTTTCCCTCAAAGGCGTTCGTTATAAGGAACAGCCGGCGGGTAAAATGCTGAAACATAACCTTTTGATCTACGGGGTAGGAGGGGTGATCGCGCCTTTTCTGTTCATCAAATGTTTCGATTTGCTGCTCACCGTCTGCGGCGTGGCGTAAAGGAGGTCAACTATGCAGGAAATTACCGAAATCGCGGGCGAGGCGCCCGTCAAAAAGAAACGCTTTCAAACGGCCCGTGCGGCGATCGTTTGCCTTCTGATCTTCACGGTCCTGTGCGGCGTGGTTTATCCCATTACCCTGACTTTGGTATCGAAAGCGGCGTTTCCGTACGAGGCCGAAGGTTCGCAGATCGTCGTGACGTTGCCCGACGGTACACAGAGAGTTTACGGCAGCGAACTGATCGGGCAAAATTATGAAAATCCGAAATATATGTTCGGGCGTGTGAACACGGGCGCGCCGAGCAATCTGTCGCCCGAAAGCGACGAATATCAGGATCTTTTGAACGAGCGCATTGCCGAACGCAAGGAAAAACTTGCGAAGATCGGATACGCCGATACCGATAAAATTCCTTCCGAACTCATCACAGCGAGCGGCAGCGGCGTCGATCCGCACATTTCGCCGGCAACGGCTGAATTCCAGATCCCTGTGATCCTGGCGGCGAGAAACGCGGATAAGGGCGAGGATGAGGAAAAACTGACCGAAGAAGATCTGCGCGCGATCATTGATAAATATACCGAAGGCAGATTCCTCTGGATATTCGGGGAAAAGCGCGTCAACGTGCTTCTCGTGAACCTTGCTCTGGACGGACTGCTATGATTGCCGCGCGGGGCAAACTGAAAATCTTTTTCGGTTATTCGGCTGGCGCGGGCAAGACCTACGCCATGCTGAAAGCCGCCCAAGAGGAAAAAAGCGCGGGCGTAGACGTGGTGATCGGATATCTGGAACCGCACGATCGGCCCGAAACGCTGAAAATGGCGGAGGGACTGGAAGTTCTTCCGCTGAAAAAAATACAGTACCGCGGCATTACGCTCAACGAATTTGACGTGGACGCTGCGGAGCGCCGCCGCCCGAAGTTGCTGCTTGTCGACGAGTTGGCGCATACCAACGCGCCCGACTGCAAAAACAGAAAACGCTATCTGGATATAGAGGAAGTGCTCAACTGCGGGATCGACGTCTATACGACCGTGAACGTACAGCATATCGAAGGTCTGCACGATCTGGTGGATTCGGCGACGTCGGTAGATGTCAACGAACGCATCCCCGACGAGATTTTCGACTATGCGGACGAAGTCGTATTGGTGGATATCGAGCCCGACGCTTTGATCGAGCGCATGCGCGAGGGAAAGATCTATCCGAAAACGCGTGCGAAAGCGGCGCTGGAAAATTTTTTCCGCGCGGACAATCTCTCTTCTTTGCGCGAACTGTTCATGCGACGGAGTGCCGACCGCATCGAAAAACAGGTGAATCACGGCGAGCGACGCACGAGAATACTCGTTCTGATCAGCCCGTCGCCCTCCTCGCAGAAGACCATCCGCGTGGCGGCGCGCACAGCGGAAGCGTTTCATTGCAAATTTTCCGCCATGTATGTGGAAACGAACGGCGCGCTGAGCGACGAAGCGGCGGCAAATCTCAAAAAACACATGAATCTCGTGCGCGATACGGGCGGAGAGATCATCGTAAAATACAGCGATGACGTTGTTGAAACGGTAGCGGATTACGTGCGGCTTGCAGGCGTCACGCATCTTATCCTCGGTAAGACCTGGCAGTCGGCTGGCAAAAAAGTTGGGCTGGAAGATAAATTTATCGAAAGGCTACCAAATCTGGAAATTCTGATCGTGCCGGATAACCAAAGGTTTTACGCGAAAAGAGCGTACAGGCAAACGCTGTTTGCCCGACTGTTCAACCGCAATAAATTACTGCAAAAATATAAGACGGCGAACAGGATACTCGATATCGCGCATTTACTCGAACGGGCTTCTTTGGAAGAATCGGAAAAAAATAAGCGGCAGGTACAGATCGCGCATATTTTGTCGCGCGCTTTTGACCGAAGCGTCGCTATATTGTCCGTAAAAGGAAACAGCACCGCCGCTGTAAAGGGGGAGAACGTCGGATTTTTCGGCGAAGGCAACGAAACCGCCGTTGCGGAATGGTGCAGAAAAAATCATAAAGCGGCGGGGCGGGGAACGGATACGCTGCGAGAATCCAAAGCAATTTACTTTCCCGTAACGACGAATACGGAAACGGTCGTCGTAGCCTTTTCCTGCATGGAAAGGAAACTTACGGTGACGGAAAGACTGATTTTTTATCAGTTGGAAAATTTACTGCGCATGATATTATAAAAGAGGGCGATCGCCCTCTTTTTATGCATACGGCGCATGATATAATATGAAAAATAAGTATTGGACATTGCGACGTTCATGTAGTATAATAATCCCGTGAAATTTTAACGGGAGGAAATTTATGGCTTATCTGGGAGAAGATATCAAAAAATTAGGCTTCGGAATGATGCGCCTGCCGCAGAAAGACGGGGCGATCGATATCGGACAGACCAAAGAAATGGTCGATCTGTTTCTCGGCGCGGGATTTACATATTTCGATACCGCCTGGGCATATGCGGGCAGCGAAGATGCCGTCCGTCAGGCACTGGTCGAGAGATATCCGCGCGAACGGTTTCAACTGGCGACCAAAAACGCGGCTTGGATCAACTGCAAGACGCGCGAAGAAGCAATTTCGCAGTTCGATACTTCCTTAAAGCAGACGGGCGCGGGCTATTTCGATTTTTACCTTTTGCATAATCTCGGGGAAAGCAGAACGCGCTGTTTCGACGAATTCGACCTTTGGACGTGGATACTGCAAAAAAAAGAAGAAGGGGCGATACGCCACGCGGGATTTTCTTTCCATTCCACGCCGCAGGAATTGGACGAGATCTTAACGGCTCATCCCGAAATGGAATTCGTGCAGTTGCAGATCAACTATGCCGATTGGGAAAACCCTGCCGTACAGTCGCGCGCGTGCTACGAAGTCGCCCGAAAACACGGTAAACCCGTCGTTATTATGGAACCGGTCAAGGGAGGAATGCTCGCGTCGCCGCCCACGGAAGTGGAAAAGATTTTAAAAAACGCCGAGCCGAATTCTTCCAACGCTTCATGGGCGATCCGCTTTGCGGCGAGTCTCGACGGAGTCGTCACCGTTCTTTCGGGCATGAGCGATCTTGCGCAGATGCGCGACAATCTTTCCTATATGACGAATTTTACTTCGCTGAGCGATAAACAGAAAGCGACGCTTGCCGCCGCACAGCAAGAACTGAATAAAATGCCGCTCATTCCCTGTACGAACTGCAACTACTGCGCGAAAGTCTGCCCGAAAAACATCGGAATATCAGGCACTTTCACGGCGATGAATTATCTGACGATGTATCGAGACAGAGCGCTCGCCGCGTCGCAGGAAAACTGGCTCGTGGAAGGTCACGGCAAGTCGCGGGCGGCTGATTGTATCCGTTGCGGCAAGTGCGAGGTTGCCTGTCCGCAGCACATATCCATCCGTCGCGAACTGGAAAAAGCGGCTGTTGCATTACATTGAGAGGAAAAAAATGATCGAATCGATTTTAGTAAAGAAAAATGTTTCGTTAAAGGCAAAAATTACGATCAAAAGCCTGATATCTGCGGGCGTCGTTGCGTTTGCCGTTCTTTTGCCGCAACTGGTGCACATATGGGCAGGCTCTGCGGGCGGAGTACAGTGGCTGCCCATGTATCTTCCCGTCCTGCTCGGCGCCTGTCTTTTAGGCGTTTGGTGGGGGCTCGGCGTGGGGATCGTTTCGCCTGTCGTCAGTTTTTTAATTACTTTCGCCATGGGCAACCCCATGCCTGCGGCTGCGCGTTTGCCTTTCATGATCGCGGAACTTGCGATGATCGCAGCAATCGCCGGTTTATTTTCCCGAAAAATAAGTCAAAACGGATGGATGGCATTTCCCGCCGTGCTTCTCGCCTTTGTCGGAGGGAGAATATTTTTTCTCCTGCTCACCGCGATCTTCCAAAATATCGCGCCCTTTACGGCGGCAGCCGTATGGTCGCAGATCACGACGGGGCTTCTCGGACTCGTTGTGCAGGCGGTTTTGGTGCCGTTTTTGATCTTGGGGATCCGTTATCTTGCCGATCGGGACAAAAATCATGACTGATTTGGAAATGGCCGTGCAGAATCTGGCGGGGCATACGCTCTGCCTTTGCCGCGATGGTATGTGCATATTTTCGGAAAGACGCGGGATTGCCCCGATGATGGATTTGATCGCCTCGCATGCGGACGTGACAGGATATGCGGCCGCCGACCTGGTCGTCGGCAAGGCGGCGGCATTGCTGTTTGTTTATGCGGGTATCCGCGAAGTTTATGCGGAAGTCATATCGGATGGCGCAGTCCGCATCTTAAAAAAGTACGATATTCCTTTTCGTTTCAGCAGGCGTACGAAACAGATCGTGAACCGAAAGGGCGACGATATCTGCCCCATGGAAAAAGCCGTTCAATATATCGATGAACCCGAACCAGCGCTTTCGGCGCTTACAAACGCTATACGCAATATGACGTAAAAAGAGACCGCTGCCACCAGCGGTCTCTTTGGTACTCCCGCTGGGAATCGAACCCGGAACGGCCCCTTAGGAGAACATTTTTTTATGTAATTTAACTTTCAAAAGGCAAAATTTGTTGCACAAATGCTATTAAAATTGCTTTTGAATGGTAGATTTAAGGGCTTTTTCAGAATAATTTTTAGATAGAGAAATATTGTTCACTAACTTTTATACCGAATTTATACCAATTTTATACCAGCGTAAAAAATTCAAGAAGAAACGAATATTTAGTTGCACGGCTATACGCTCAATGTCTGGAAGACGAGCGACAGAAAAACGTTTACGGAAGCAATCGAAATGGGCGCGTTTTTCGCTGTACACAGATAAACCCGCGCTTTCGTATGAAGTAACGCTCGACGCAAACGGCGACGGTGAGCCGTCAAAAATACCGTAACGGTAACATTCGATAAGAGCTATTTTTTCCTTGTCCCCACGCGCGAAGGGTGTACTTTCCTCGGGTGGTATGACGAAGGAACTCGCCTTATAGACAAAGAGGACGGAAGCGTTTATGCGTGGTCTTACACGCTTTGGATATGACAGATCGATTTTTTGTTTAAAAAAATTGTGTTTTAAGTGGGGCTCTTCTGGGCTTGTTTGCGAAAGTACTATGAGTTAACACCCTACGAAATTACGGTCTAAGGAGGTCAGACGGCAAAGAAAACAGCGGGTCGAGTTCAAGTACCTTCTCGCGTTGGCGTGGTACAAGGAGGCGTTCGCGTGGCAAAAGAAACTGCCGCTGTTCAATAAAATAACTCAAGGACGTGCGGCGGAAACCAAAGTACAACGATTCTGTAAGCGATAAGCTCCTCAAAGCGATGGCTGTGGAAAAGAGCGTTCGAATTCCATAGGGATGAATTTGGACGGTTAATCTGTCTAAGTTATCGTCCAAGAACCGTTCAAGAAAAATACGTTGATATGTGGAACAAAATCGAACATAATTGATTGATTTTGTTCCACATAATTCCGAAAGATAAGACTTTTGATTCAAAACATGCGGAAATCATACGCCTAAAATATTGACAACGGGCGCATTATATGTTATACTCTGCATAAGATAAGTTTAGGAGGAACGATATGAAAGCGAGTATGAATATAAAGATGGATGAAGAAATTCGTGACCAAGCAAAAGCTTTGCTCGGGAGTATGGGACTGGATATGACTACGGCGATTAATATGTTTTTAAGGGCTGTCATTCGAGAGAAAGCTCTTCCGTTTCCTGTTGCGGCAATCCCGAACCAAAAAACAGAGGATGAAATAGCAGATTATTGGACAATGAAACTGCGTCGTGCTGAAGAACAGATAGCGAACGGGAAATTCAGTCGGTTTGAAGACTTCGCGGCGGAGATGGATCGAAAGTATGGACTCAAGTAAATACGCCGTAATTATTTCGGATGATGCTAAAAAAGATATAGTAGATGTGTTAAATTACATCAGCGAAAATCTTTTTAATCCGACTGCCGCCAATAAATTATGGGAAGAAATGAAAGATGCCGTAAATCGCGCATCAATGTTTCCCTACGCAATGCAGGAATTCAAGGACGAAAAAATTACGCAAGGTAAAAGTTATAGACGCTTGGATGTCAATAACTATGTGTTGATTTATCGGATAAAAGAGGAGCAGAAAGAAATCTATGTTTTAGCGGTATTTTATGCCCCTTCGAATCTTGCGGCGCGTATCCTAAACCGAATAAACTAAAATGAATAAGATAATTTAAAAGAGCAAGTACCCAAATATTTTTTATGTAAATTAACTTCAAAACGGCGAATTTTGTTGTAGAAACGCTATTAAAATTGTTTTTGAATGGTAGTATATAGTTTTTTTTAGAATAATCTTCTGATTGAGAAGTATTATTCAATATCAATTTACCAAAAGACAGGAAGGAAACAAAGAAATGTTACCTATATTCCGACAAAGTCTGCCAAGCAGGTTCGGTATGAAGAATTTCTCGATTTGGTAACGAAAGTGCCGCAGGGATATATTACGCGATATGACGACATATGCAATTATCTTTGCCGAAAGTACAAAGCGGAACGAGTAGAGTTCGTACACAGAACTGAAGATTGGCGGCGAAGTCGGGAAGTGTCGCTGTGGAAGGTAGTATCGACGCGGGGAGTTCTATCGGATGCAAAACTGATGTCTCGGGAGTTGCAACAAGAGTAGCTTGAACAGGAAGGGGTGACAATAGTCCCTTGCGGCGTAAATAACCGTTCCCTTATAAGAAAAACGCCTTTAGGAGAATATCCTAAAGGCGTTTTTGTCTTTCATAATTCTATCGTACATCAGTACGTCCTAAAAGATATTCAATCGAACAGTTGAAATAATCCGATAGGCTTATAAGGTTTTTAATGTTTGGCGAAGTATTTTGGTGAAACCATTTGGAAATAGCAGATTGCCCGATGTCGCATTTTTTTGCAACTTGGTATTTTGTATAACCGCTTTGTGCTAAAAGTTCATTAAACCTATGGAGAAAATCAATCGTGGCATTTGATTTTAATAATGCTTTATTGTCAGTTAAACCAAGTAAATAATCTAACGAACAGTTCAAGGCATCGCACAGAGCCAAACAACTTTCCAAAGAAGGAGATGAGAGACCTTTGATCCAATTATAAATTTTTGATTGCGGGATATGAAAACGCGCGGCAAATTGATTAGGAGAAATACTGGATAAAGTAAAATATTCGCTCAAAACTTCTTGAATACTCGTTTGCTTTTCCATTTTCCGCATCCCTAATACCAAAATATGGTTGTGTATCTATATAATATTGAATCGACTCGTTTATTTTATTGATTTACATATTAAGACAGTATATAATATAAGTAATTTTGAGAGAAAATACTAACAAAAAGTATCAAAAATGACAAAAGAAAGGTGCGAATTGATATTGAAAATTGTTAGTTGTTTTTGGTATTATAAATTAGGCATATTAAAAATGGCAACAGGAGAACATAAAAGAAGATGAAATCAAAAACCATTTGGGATTCTCAAACGCTGTTCGGATATTTTGCATGGCCAACGGTAGCACGGCTACCGGACGGGAGAATCGTCGTTGTTTGTTCTGGATTCAGAATGCGGCACGTATGTCCTTTCGGGAAAGTTGCAGCCTTTTACTCGGAAGATGAGGGCGAGGGTTGGAGTTCGCCCGTACTGCTGTCCGATTCGCTTTTAGACAGTAGGGACGCGGGTATCTGCGTTTCCGAAAACCAGGTTTTGTTGACGACCTTTACGAGTGGGAAAGCCGTGCAGAAAAAGTACATGGATATGTGGTATCGGTACGATTACCTAAAAAACGAAAACGATTTTATTGAAGCGTATCTGAATTTGTGCGACGAAAAGACAGAAACGGAACAGTTGGGTTCGTTCGCAATGCAAGGAAACGGCTATCGATTCGGCGAGAGAAAACGAGTGTTCGGGAATTTGAGCGCGCCGCACGGCGCATTTGCCAAGAAAGGCGGCGGTTTTTGGTACGCGGGTGAGTATCGGTCATTCGGGGCTGACGAAGCGCAGGGCAGACTTGCGCTTTTGGAAAGCGACGATGGAATCGAGTGGAAAGAAAAGGGGATAATAGGTTTTCCGAACAGCGGTCTGCGTTATTGCGAGTGTCACGGCATACAGCTGTCGGACGGTAAAATTATTGTGCTTGTGCGGGTGCAGGGGCAGGGAAAATTTGAGATATGGCAGAGCGAGTCGGTTGACGAAGGCGCGCATTTCACGCCGCTTCGCTCCGTTATCGACGACGGTGCGCCGCCGCACGTTCTTCTTCATAGTTCGGGAGCGTTGATTTGCTCTTACGCGAATCGCACCCTGCCGCACGCGGGACCGCGTGCGGCAATCAGTTTTAACGGCGGAGAAAGTTGGGAAAACCGTATCGTTTTGCAGGGCGATGCAGCGGGAGAAGATATTGGTTACTCCTCATCGGTTGAGTTGCGCGATGGCCGCATTTTGACGGTGTTTTATTTTACGGACAGGAAAGCACAGGATAAAACGGCGATCGAAAGCGTTGTGTGGGGGTTAGACGAGGTAAACCATGAGTGAAAATTGGCTGTTTGAAGGGATGCGCATTTTAATCGGCGATACCGAATTCCGTATTTCATTCAACTACTCGCTGTCCTATCCCGAAATAGACGAAAACCAACAGACGATCGCGCACGATCATTCGTATATTGAACTGCATATCGTATCGGAAGGAGTGTTGCGCATCAAAGCGGACGAGGATTTTTTCGTCAAAAAAAATGAAATATTGATGATTGCTCCGGGCGTTTATCATAGTACGGAGATAAACGAAGTGCGCACGATGCGTTATGCCGTCGGCATCGAATTTTTTAAGAGGAGCGGCACGATGGAAAAAACGTATTCGTATTTCAAAGAACTGTTCGGTTCTTTTTCTTGCATCAAGCTGACGCATTGCCAAAGTATTATCATGGGATTATTGAAAATTCGTAGGCTGCTCAATTCGGATAATGTGTTTATGTCGTACCGAATCAAAAATTATATTGCCGAAATATTGTTTGATATCTGCGATAATATGGAATTACATCGGCTGCAGCATGGCAATGAACTGGTAAGATATAATCAAGAGAATAACTGGGGCAGCGAAGACCGTTTGTGTATCGCTTTGGATGCAATCATCTCCATGAACGGAAAAAACGGATTCAAGACTCTCGATGAAATTGGGCGCAATTTATTTTTGGACAAGCAGCAAATCAACCGTATCATGAAAAAACGGTACAATATGACGTTCAAGCAAAAACAGATATTTTCGCGCATCGAATATGCAAAAAATATTCTATATCAAACGGACAAATCAATTGACGCAATCGCCTACGAAATCGGTTATACAAATATAACGAGTTTTTATAAAAACTTTAAAAAAGTTGTCGGCTGTACCCCCAACGAATTTCGGAAAAGGGTTAAAAACACTAACAAAAAGTAACAATTTCTTAAAGTTTGTGCTTTTTTTTGCTATTGAATTTACAGTATCAAGCGATTATACTTAAAGCAGATATTTTCAAAATGAGGACGAGTTTATGAAGAAAAGAGAATTTTTGGTTCCGATTATTACGCCTTTTCATGAAGACGAGAGTGTGAATTATATAGCGCTGAAAAAACTTGTTAGGCATGTGCTTGACTGCGGTGCGGACGGAATCTATGCGTGCGGCGCATCCTCCGAATTTATGCTGCTCACGCACGAAGAGAGGGAAAAGATTCTGGAAACCGTAATTGAAGCAGCCGACGGTGCTTATGTTGCCGCGCACATCGGTGCGGCGTCTACGGCAGAGGCGCAGGATTTGGCGCGGCACGCGAAAACGGCGGGAGCGGATTGCATCGCGTCTATTCCGCCGTATTGGTATACCTATACATATGAGGAGATGCGCGGATATTTTACGGCGATAGCGGACGCAAGCAACTTGCCCGTGATGATCTACAATATCCCGAACGCCTCCAAAGTCCGGTTTACGAAAGATGAGTTCTGCGATTTGTTTTCAGATGAACGGCTGTTCGCCGTCAAACACACGGATACGGATTATTATCAAATGGAACGCATTAAAACGAAAACGGGTACTTTTATTTATAGCGGCGTAGACGAATGCTATCTCTCCGCGTTGGCGGCGGGGGCAGATGGTGCGATCGGTACGACTTTTAATTTCATGCTGAAAAAGTACATAGATATACGCGATGCTTTCCATAAAGGCGATAACGCGCGTGCATTACAAATCATGACGAGTGCGAACAACGTAACGGAAGCGGTTACCCGAAAGTTTTGTCTGCTCGGCACCAAATATCTGCTTACCTTGCAGGGAATCGATGCGGGCGGGTGTCGTAAACCGTTTATTCCGTTGAACGAATCCGAAAAAGACGCGCTGAAGCGCGTATATGAAAATAATTTCTAAATAAAAAGAGAGGAGGAAGATAAGATGAGTTTGCGTAAAAAGCTGTCGGTTCTTCTATTGAGCTGCGCGATGGTATGCTTTTCTTTGACGTCCGTCATGCTTGCCGCGGCGGCGAGTAGCGGAGTCAGGCCGGGAGATTTTTTCACCGCGACCGGGCTGACGCTCACGGAAAACGTAGTCGGCAATACGCTGAAAGACAGCGAAGAAATCGTTTTGTTTCCGAATGAGAATAAAACGGGTATTCAGGTGAGCGGGGACAAGGGTGGAACGCTGAAAATCAACAAACAGCTCCGTGGCGCTTTCGAAATCGACTTCCGCGTGTGGTCGGATACGATCGGTTCGGGAACGGCGGGGGTGTCACAACTGTCCGAATTGTCGATTACCTTAAACGACGGCGAAAATTCGTTCATGGTTCACTTGAATGCGGCGGATACGAATATAACGCAGGTGCCCGCTGCGCGCGTGTCGATTAACGGCGGGGCAGACCGCTACGCATATCAATATTTGAACGAGTGGAACGATTTGGGCTATAAAATCAACGGTTATCGTTGTAACAGTTACGGGTCGCCTTTGTTCGGCACTTCTTTCAACAATCCTGAAATGACGCGTTTTTTACCCGGTACAAACAAACCGATTGCGGAGAGTTACTCTACAAAAATCGGATTCGATCCCGAAACGATGGAGGTGTACACCTATCTGTACAATTACAATACGAAAGCTACCCATAAAGTTGTTATTTGGAAGTTGAACGAAACCAAGAGCTTTTCGGGGCCCGCACCGACGGAAGAAGTGCAAACGATTGCGTCCTTTGGCGATGCATATAGTGTAACGCTCTCTTTTGACGGCGTGGCGGAAGAAAAAACAGGGCAGATGGTCATTTATTCTATAAACGGAACCAGTCTCGCCACGACGGACGGAGAATTCGGCGCGGCGGTGCCGACAATCATCGGCATGCCAACGATCGGCATGTCTTTGACGGCTGGGGATAAATTTGAGATTCCCGCTCCGCAGGTGTACGATTTGTTTAACGGCGAAACGGAATTTGCGGGCATGGTGACCGCCGAATTAGACGGCTCGCCCGCAACAATCGAAGGTCTGAATAACGGAGCATATCAAAAGGGCTGCTACCTCGTTTTGGAGAGCGGCAAATATACGCTTACATACACGCCGAAGCAGGGCGACCTGAGCGGGGATAGCAAAAGCATCTCCTTTACGGTCATTTCCGCCGCGGATTACAGCGACAAAGGCTTTTCCGATTTGTTCGGCGAAGGACTGACGCTTTCCGAACGCTCCGTAAAGGGCACGGAATTGCAGGATAGTACGGGCAAAGTATTGTTCCCGAACGAAAATAAAGACGGTGTCAAACTCACCTCGTCAACGGGCGGCGAAGTCGCGTTCGTCAACCGCCTTGCGGGAACGTTCGAAATCGACTTCCGCGTGTGGGCGGATACGACGATGACGTCGGGAGAATGGGGCAACTTTGCGGATACGACCGCTTACAATACGCGCGAAGTGGCGATCACTATCAACGATGGCGTAAATAAATTTACAATCCATATTACGGGCGGCGACGCAGGGAAGGCGATCGTGCCTACTGCGTATGTTTCTTACGGCGACGGCTCGGAGCGCTATGCGATGAAGTACAGCGACAGCACGGGCGCGTTTGAAAACTACCGCGTGAACGGCTATGGCACATGGCTGACGGGTACGAGCTTTGTCAATCGTGCGCGTGGCTTTGGAACATGGCTTACGTCCGAAAAAATTCTTTCGACGAAAATCGGGTTTGACCCCGAAACGATGGAAGTATATGCGTATGCGTATAAACCAGGAAATATGGAAACGCAGAAGTATATAATCTGGAAACTGAACGAAAAGGCGACGTCGTTCACGGGTATTGAGGATTCGGATGCGGCGGTAGCGAACCAACCGACGATCGAATCTTTCGGTTCTAATTATACGGTGAGCATATCCATGACGGCGCAGAGCGGCAAGAACGCGCAGATGGTCATCTATTCCGTCAACGGGCAGTCGTTCAAGACGAACTATGCGGGGCAGATCTATAACGACGCGGCTCCCGTTGCGGCGGGCAGCGTCAAAACGGAGCTTGCTCTTCTGCATGAGAAATACGAACTTCCCGCGTACACCTTCTACGACGTGCTGGACGGCGCGATTTCCTCCTTTGCCGTGTCGATGAAAGGCCCTGACGAAAAAGCGGTTACGCTTGAAGATACAGGCGCGAATAACGCATGGCAGGCGGGTTGCGGGTTTACGCCTGCGGCGGAGGGTATCTATATCGTAACATATGCAGCGGCGGATGCGCAGGGCAAAACGGCACAGTATTCGTTTACGATTGCGGCGGGCGAGCCGATACCCGAATTTGTTTCTTTCCCCGAATATGAAAAGGAACTTGTAGAGGCGGATCGCTTTGTATTGCCCGTTCCCACGCTGAAAGATATTTTGAACGGTGAATATGATTTCATGGGTACCGTAACCGCCGCTTTGGACGGCGAACCCGTGGCGATCGAAGGGATAACCGAAGATGAATTTGCAAAGGGGTGCTATATCGTCGTGCAGCCCGGCAAGTATGAGATCACCTATACGCCGAGCCGCGACGGATATGAAGGCAAGGAAAAGGTAATCACGATAACCGTCTGCGAAAACACAAGTATCAGCGATGTCAAATATTCGGATATATTGCAGTCGGACGGCGTCACCATGTCCGAAAAATCGGTGAACGGCACGGATTTGAAGGACAGTGCAGGCGCGGTATTGTTCCCGAACGAGGATAAAGACGGCGTTATGCTCACTTCGTCAACGGGCGGCGAAGTCGCGTTCGTCAACCGCCTTGCGGGAACGTTCGAAATCGACTTCCGCGTGTGGGCGGATACGACGATGACGTCGGGAGAATGGGGCAACTTTGCGGATACGACCGCTTACAATACGCGCGAAGTGGCGATCACTATCAACGATGGCGTAAATAAATTTACAATCCATATTACGGGCGGCGACGCAGGGAAGGCGATCGTGCCTACTGCGTATGTTTCTTACGGCGACGGCTCGGAGCGCTATGCGATGAAGTACAGCGACAGCACGGGCGCGTTTGAAAACTACCGCGTGAACGGCTATGGCACATGGCTGACGGGTACGAGCTTTGTCAATCGTGCGCGTGGCTTTGGAACATGGCTTACGTCCGAAAAAATTCTTTCGACGAAAATCGGGTTTGACCCCGAAACGATGGAAGTATATGCGTATGCGTATAAACCAGGAAATATGGAAACGCAGAAGTATATAATCTGGAAACTGAACGAAAAGGCGACGTCGTTCACGGGTATTGAGGATTCGGATGCGGCGGTAGCGAACCAACCGACGATCGAATCTTTCGGTTCTAATTATACGGTGAGCATATCCATGACGGCGCAGAGCGGCAAGAACGCGCAGATGGTCATCTATTCCGTCAACGGTCAGAAGCTGCAGGCAGACCATGACGGATACATCGTCAATACGGCAGGCCCTCGTTCCGCAAAGACTCCGCTCGTATTGCCGGGCGAAACGGGCAAATTCTATGAATTGCCGAACGTGCAATATTCCGACGTGCTTGACGGTACTCTTTCCGCCGTTCCGACGGTCACGGGGCCGGACGGAAAAGCGGTAGAGCTTGAACAGGACGGCAAGGGCTTTACGCCTGCGGCGAAAGGGGAATATACCGTGACGTATGCTATAAAGGATGCGCAAGGCATTGCCGCCGACGCAATGCCGATTACGATAACCGTCAGCGACGCGGCGACCTATCCCGAACCTGGCGAGGGTGATATCCCCGAAGGGACGGAACCTCCGGATGTACCTGGCAGCGAAATCAAAGAACCCGAATCGCAGATTCCCGAGGACGAACCGCCCGCAGGCGGCTGCAGCGGAAGCGTATACGGATGGGCGACCGGCGGCAGCGCGGTTTTGCTCGGCGCGGCAGTTGCGTTCATGTGCGTTTTACGGAAAAAGAAGGCTAACTGAAGGAGGAATACATGAAAAAATTATTGACGGTACTTTTGGCAACCATGCTCCTGCTGCTTCCTTTAAGCAGTCTTGTCGGTTGCAACCGCGGGGACGAAAGGGAAGTCGATCCGACGAAAACACAGTTTTATATCGGCAACTATGACGGCGGCGTCGGAAGAACGTGGATCGAAACCTTAGCGCTTCAATTTGAAGAGGATTACAAAGATACGCATTTCGAAGATGGAAAGACGGGGATTCAGATTTGGTTTTCGCACATGAAGGACGAGTATAAGAGCGGAAATATTCTGACGACCATGCCCAACTACCGCGAAGATATTTACTTCCTCGATTCCATCATTTATGAGGACTTCGTTTCGCAAAACCGCTTGCTGGACATCAGCGACGTACTCCTCACGCCGAACGAACTCGATACCCCCTTGGAAGACGGCACATATCCGACCATCGCGAGCAAAACGGAGCCGACGCGCCTGGCATTGTACGAGTATACGGACGATACTTATTACGCGATGCCCTTCTTTGACCACGTTCTGGGTATCGTGTACGACGTTGACTTGTTTGAGAGTGAAAATTTGTACAACAACGGCGACGGGCCCGACGGAAAGCCGGACACCTATGACGACGGATTGCCGCGTACCTATGAGGAGTTCAAGCAGCTGCTCGCAACGATGAAGCAAAAGGGTATCACGCCTTTCACATGGTGCGGCGGCGACGGCGGGTACCGCATGGATTTGCTCAACGAGGTGTGGCTGCGCTACGAAGGGTACGCCAACTTCAATCTGAATAACACCTTTAACGGCGAATACACTTTTCCCGAGAGCAGGCTGACGGCAGAGGAAGCTGCTGAATGGAACGCGACGACCAATTCGGACGGCTCTCAAACGGTAAAAATCACCGCTGAAAACGGTTATCTTCTGCAAAAGCAGGAGGGAAAACTGGTCGCTTTGAACTTTGCGAAGGATATTTTGAGCGATACTGCATATTACTCGTCAGCGGCCTTCCATACTTCGCAGATGCACACGGACGCGCAAGAGGAATATTTAATGTCTATCCGCCGGCCGCTCGGATCAAACCAAATTGCCATGCTCGTTGAAGGCAGCTGGTGGGAAAACGAGGCAAAGCCCGTTTTTAACGAAATGGCAGAATCGTATAATACACCCTCGCGGAAATACGGGTATGGTGAACGGAGATTCGGCATCATGCCGCTGCCGGTTTTTGAAGGCGGCAAAAGCGATAATGCACTGTATATGGGCAAGGGTAATTCCGCCATTGTCGTGAGCGCAACGACCAAGCATCCCGAGCTTGCCAAGCTGTTCCTCAAATATATTCACACCAACGAAAATCTCGCCTATTTCAATGCGGAAACGTGCATCACGCGGCCGTATGATTACACGATGACGGATGATCAGTTCAATAGCATGACTTATTACGGTCAGACTCTGCGAGAACTTGTGACGGCGGACGGCATACAGAAAATTTATTCGCAGACGGCCGACACCACGATCCGCATGAAAGATTCCACATACTTTAACGATTGGATGTGGGGGAGTACAATCAACGGCAATCCGTACAATGACCCGTTCCTCACCTTCCGCGATACGGCAAATGCATCGATTACCGCAGAGGTCTATTTTAACGGCCTTTCCGCAACTTACAATAAGGGCAGCTGGTCAAAGCAATATGCGGAATGGGTGCAAAAAGGATATGTGCAAAATACGGTAGCTTGATATTCGGAGGTACATATGTCAGAATCGATCAGGGAGGCGGTCGCGGAGGATTTAGGCACGACGCCTCCCCGGAAGAAAGCAAAAACGATGAAGAAGCGGCGGTTTTCGGAGACGCTGTTCGTGTACTGCGCCATAGCACTTCCATTGCTGCAATTTCTCATCTTCTATGTGGCAGTCAACATCAATTCGATTTTTTTGGCGTTTCAAAGCTACGATTACGGTCTCGGCCGCTATCAGTTCCTCGGCTTCGATAATTTCATCGAATTTTTCAGCGATATAATTCATGAGCCGGTACTGCTTATCAGTATCCGAAATTCGGCGATTTTATATGCCTGCACGTTGTTTATCGCCATGCCGTTGGGTGTCTGTTTCTCTTTCTTCGTCTACAAAAAAATACCCCTCAGCGGTTTTTTCAAAATCATACTCTTCATGCCGTCCATAATTTCGTCTATTGTCACCGTATTGATGTATAAGTACTTTCTCGAATGGGCGATTCCGTCGGTTCTGGCGATGTGCGGTGTCGAAGCTGTTCCGAATTTTTTCTATGATTCCGCATATTCGTTCGGGACGCTCATTTTCTACGGGTTATGGATAGGGTTCGGCGGCGGAATTATCCTCTATACGGGCGCAATGGCGCGCATTCCCGATTCCATTATCGAGTTCGGGCAGTTGGAGGGGATGAGTTTGTTTCAGGAGTTGATCCATATTACCCTCCCCATGATCTTTCCTACGATTACGGTATTTCTCGTCACCGGGGTTGCCGATTTCTTTACGAATAATGCTTATGCGTATTCGTTCTATGCGGAGGAAGCTCCATATAATGTCTATACGATCGGGTATTATTTATTTACAAAAGTTATCGGTTCGCAGGCGTCGCTTGCAGATTATCCGTATGCGGCGGCGGCAGGTATCTGCTTTACGCTCGTGGCCGCGCCGATCACATTGCTTGTGAAATACTTGCTCGAAAAGTTCGGCCCCGACCCGGAATATTGAGGAGATAACTATGCGGAAAAACAAAATCAAAAAACATTTTTTGCGGCAAATATTCCCTCTGATATTTTTTATCCTGCTGCTTGTATACGCAATATCGTTGTTGGTGCCTTTTTTGTGGACGCTTATGAGTTCCCTGAAATCCCGTCTGGATTTCCGTATGGATCCGTTCGGGTTTCCTACGAAATTTGAATGGGAAAACTATGTAAAGGCGTTCAACGGCCTATACATACAAGTTGCAGGCGGGGCCGGCGTGCGCAATGTGTTTATGTTGGAAATGTTCGGATATACCGTTGCCTATGCGGTGGGCGCAACAATTCTTTCTACGCTTTCGCATATGGTCGTGGCGTATATCTGCGCAAAGTACACGCGGTTCAAAATCACCAAAGTTTTATATTCCATCGTGATTATTACGATGATCCTGCCCATCGTCGGCAGTTTACCTTCAGAGATGCAGGTCGTCAAGGCTTTGGGGTTGTACAACAATATCCTCGGCGCGTGGATTATGAAAGCATCATTTTTGGGTATGCACTTCCTTATGTTCTATGCAACGTTTAAGGGTATTTCATGGGAGTATGCGGAGGCGGCGTTCATGGACGGCGCATCGCACGCCCGCGTGATGTTCCAAATCATGTTTCCTTTGGCCAAAACGACGGTAGCGGGGCTGATGCTTTTGAGTTTTATCGGGTTTTGGAACGATTACAATATGTCGATGATCTATATGCCGGATATCCCGACGATCGCATACGGTTTGTTCCGCTTTCAATTCAGCACGGGGCAGGAGACGAGTTCCATCACCATTCAGCTTGCGGGCTGCACCATCGTTATGTTCCCGATTTTTGTGTTGTTCCTTTGTTTCAGAAAACAGCTGATCGGCAATATTGCCATAGGCGGCATTAAAGGTTAAAAAGGGGAGAAGAAAATGACAGTCAGAATCAAAAAAGTAACAATCGGCATACTGTCTTTAATTTTGACGCTGTGCCTCGTTGCAGTCTGCATGGGAGCAATACCAATCGCAGCTGCGAATCTTACAAAAGACTCTTCGCCCGGCGAATTGTTCGGCGCGCAGCAGGGCGTTACCGTCGAAACGAATATTTCCGGAAACACATTAAAAGACGGCAAGGGAGAGGTCTTGTTCCCGAACGAGAACAAGACGGGCGTAAAACTTTCGACAAAAGAGGAAGGCGCAGAGGTCGAACTGAACAAGACATTTTCGGGTGTCTTTGAAATCGATCTGCGCGGATGGTCGGATACTACCATTACTGAAACGGACGGTTATTTCAGTAATTTCGATGACGTGCATTGCTATGACCTTCGTGAATTGCAGCTGATTTTCGAGGATAGCGAGGGGCAGACGTTTACGGTGCACCTCTTCGCCGGCGATATCGGAAATGCTGTCCGCGGCACGGCGCGCGTGAGCATTTCGGGCGGAAAGGATAAGTACGCGTATCAATATGACGCTTCTTCCGGTGCGCAAAGTTCGTACCGCTGCAACAGTTACGGAACTTGGTTATTCGGCGCGGGCTTTTCGAACCGCTCGCGCGGTTTTAAAACCAATTTCGCGCCCGAAAACACTATATCTATGACGGTCGGATTTGACCCCGCGTCTATGGAGGTTTACGGGTTGGGTTACGGCACGGACAATAAAACGTTGCAGCGATATACGGTATGGGCGTTGGACAACGAACTCACAAACGCAAATTTCTCGGGCCCCGCACCCACGGAAGCGATCCGCACCTTGTCCTCATTCGGCGATGATTATACGGTGACTTTGAAGTTTGCGGATATTGAAGACGGCAAAACCGCAAAGGCAGTCGTTTATTCCGTATGCGGGCAGAGCCTCGCGGGTACCGATTCCTTTACGGAAGACAGCGGCCCCGCCGTCCTGTTGCAGGATCTGCCGCTCGGCACGGCGGAACGCGCGGCCGATCTTTCGGCGGCCGTCGATTCGATCAACGATTTCTTTGACGGGAAAATTGCCGAGTTCTCGGGCACGATCTCCGTTTCGGGGCCGAACGACATCACCGCCGAATTGGACGGAACGAGCGGCTATTCGTACACACCGCCGCAGGAAGGGGAATACACTCTGACTTACAAAACGAAGGATGCCGCGGGAAATCTCGGCAACGCGTCGACCATAACATGGACGGTTTTGCACGCCGATCTGGATGAAGGCACGGCGATTGAATCGCTTTGGAACGTAAGCAATACGGCTACGCTCACGAGCAATACCGATTCTCCCTCTTATGCCAAACCCGCGTGCGGGATGTTGTTCACGGCGGAAACTGCGGGCACGACCATTGAGTACAAGAACAAGATCAAGTTGCAGCAGGGCGTGCCGTTCATTAAGTTGATGGCGGTGCCGAACGAATTTGGTTCGAAAGACTTTGACAGGATCGTTCTGACACTGACCGATGCGCACGACCCGAACAACAAACTGAATATTACGATCCACAGCGGTTCGTGGGGCGACGAATATTCCTATATCCGCGCGGGTGCGAACAATATGCGCTTGGGCGGCTGGAACCGCGACAAACGGATGATGCAATATGCGGAAACACAGGGCTTCGTCGCCATGCACAGTTTTACGGGCGCATCGCGCGGAGGCTGCGCTGAAATTCTTTCCGTATTCTTTGACAGCAAAAGCTGTGCGCTTACCGTTTCTCCGACGCCGCATACGGGCGAGGTTACGGTCATCGATTTCGATGACGCGACCTATCTCGGCGGTCAATCTCCGTGGTACGGTTTTACAAACGATGAGGTGTACGTTTCCGTCTCTTTGACGATGTTTACCGGTAGCAATCCCGCGAGCATTCTGGTAACGGAATTGAACGGACAAACGATGGACGGAACGTATCTTTGGGATTCGAAAGCGCCTGTCATTTCATGCGATCTCGGAGAATATGAAGCATCTTCGCTTCCGAAAGCATTGGTGGGGACGGGGTACCGCCTATTCCCTGCCGAGGCATACGACGAGGCGGACGGAGATATTACGGACAAAATCGCGGTTGCCGCTTATTACGGTTACGGCTCGGACGCACAGAAGGAAATCGAAGTCAAAAACGGTGTTATCACCCCGGATGCGGCGGGTGCGATAACCGTCGTATATTCCGCAACCGATGCGTTCGGCAACAAGGCGGAAGAAACGTTGACGATTGAAGCCAATTCTTCCCTGGACGCTTTGAACGTGAAGTTCGATGAAGATATTCCCTCTTCGCAGTGGGTAGGCGAGCGATTTACGATCCCAGAATTTACGTTATCGGGCGGCTCTGGCAATAAAACCGCGGAGCTTTCCGTGACGGAGGACGGAAATCCTGTGGATTTTGACGGCAAAACCCTTTATTTTGCGGAGGAGGGTACCTATGTATTCACCGTTCGCGTAACCGATTATATCGGTACAGTAAAGCAGTTTGACTATGAAATCGGGGTTTCCATAAACGAAGTGCCGATCATCGTGGTGGGTGAATTTGCGCCTGCTTATATCGCGGGGTATTCTTACGATCTGCCGGCGGCTACGGCAACCGATTGGTTTACGCAAAACGGCAGTCCTGTCGACGTTCCCGTTAAAATTACCGCCTGCTATGCAGGGGAAACGCCGTTTGAAGTGACGGGCAAATTTGTTCCCGAAAAGGCGGGCACGGTGACGATCGTCTATTCCGCGGCAAATTCGGGTGATGCCGGAAAGATCGTCGAATTTGAAAAAACAGTAACCGTTTTAGACGGAGCAGGGATTCCCGGTCTGTTTGTAACGGAAAACGGTTGGATCACTACGACGGCGAGCGGCGCGATTTTCTCGTCCTCGCAAAACGGAGTTTTTCGTTTCGCAAACCCTGTCGATGCGGATGTTTTCAGTCTGCAGTTGCAGTTGTATACGGCGGGAGGATTGAATTACAATGCTTTTCGTTCCTTCTGCGTCACGTTGTACGAGTGCGGGAACCGCGCGAACGCGGTAACGGTACGTCTGGCTCCGAATGAGCTGACGTCTTCCTATTCGTTGGGTTCGGATGCTTATTCGGCTCTGTTCGGGAAAAAGGTTTATGTCGAATTTGCTTTTGACGGTGTATCCGATACGTCGGCGGTCATGATTTCGCAGATGTGCAACCAGCCGTTCAGCTCCAACCCCTATGACATTATTAAACCCGTCATTACGGTGCAGGGAACGGTTCCGCTCGAAGTCGCTTACGGCAAAATCTTTACGCTCCCCGCAGCTTCGGCGTTTGATGTGTTTGATCCAAACACGGTAGTGTATCTTACCGTTTATAAGCCGGATAACACGCTGCTGTGCGAAAACGCATTCATTGACGAGGATATTCAAGTACTCGCCGACGGCTACGGAACGTTTAACCTTGAATATTACGCTTACGACCACAACGGCAACAAGCAAATGCTCACTTATTCGATAACCGTCAAGGATACCAAGCCGCCCGTCATTCGGATCAACGGCGATGTACCCGAAACGGGGAAGGCGGGGGATTCGATTTCTTTGCCGAGTGCGGATGCCTTTGACAATCATTCCGAAAACATAGAGGTTTTCATGTTTGTGCTTGCTCCGGACGGGAAGCTGTTCGAAGCAGAAGGAGCGTTCGTCGCGGAACTTGAGGGTAAATATACGGTATATTACTATGCGACCGACGAAACCTCGAACTATGTGCGCGAATCGTTTACGATCACGGTCAGCCGATAAGGAGGAGAAGAAAGGATGAAAAAATTAGTCTGTCTGATATTGGCTATTTTGTTGTGTTGTTCGGTTGTTGCTTGTTCTTCACCGACGGGTGCAGGCGGAAATTCGAATACCATAAGCGACACTTCTACCTATCTTGTGGAGAACGGAAGCAGCGAATACAAGATTGTTCTGCCTGCGGATGCGACCGAAACCGAAAAGTTTGCCGCTTCGGAGTTGGCGCTCTTTTTCGGCGATTGTGTCGGAAAAGAACCACAGACAGTGTACGACGATGCGGTAACGGTCAATTTTAAGGGGAAATACTTGTCCGTCGGAGATACGTCGTTCTATGAACAGAGCGGGATGACTTTGGATAAAGCCGAACTTGGTACAGACGGATACAAAATCCTCACTAAAGACAATACGGTCATCATGAACGCGGCGGGCGAAAACGGGAAAATGTATTCCGTCTATGAATTTTTGGACAGGAATCTCGGCGTTAAATTCTATGCCGCAGACGAAATCAAAACACCCGCTGCGGACGACGTGTATCTGAAAAATTTCAACCTTACGGATATCCCCGATTTCAAGGGGCGGGACGTGCATTTTTACAGTTTTTTCTACAACACCAATCCGAATTTTGCTCCGCGTATGCGCACGACGAGCCGCCGTACCGTCTTTACGGATGCAAACGGCGAAGGTTCGCCGTGGTCGACGCTTTGGGATCACGACCAGTTTACCATTCTTCCGCCCGAAGAATACGGCGATAACGAGGGCTGGTATGTGATGAAGGAAGGGGAATATAATTCCCTCTGCTGGACGAATCCGGACGTACAGGAACAGTTCATCGAAAACTTAAAGAGCTTTATCGACGCCGAGCCGGATAAAATATTCTTTTCGATCGCGCAGGAGGACGGTGCCGAGCCTTGCACTTGCGACGCCTGCAAAGCGAGCGACGCGCAATATACGCATGCGGGCACGATGATGCGTTTCAACAACGCTGTCGGCAAAGCGATCAAGGAAGCATATCCCGACAGAGAAATTTACTTGGTAGCGTTCGCGTATCAGAATACGATCGCCGCGCCCGTCAAGCGCGACGATGCGGGCAACATTATTTTGGACGGCAACGGAAAAGCACTGCCGATCGATTCGTCGGTGATCGGGGAAGACAATATAGTTATCCGCTACGCGCCTCTGTATAATTGCTATTCGCATGAGTTCATGGATGAGGAATGCAACGAACAGGTTTCGCATATGAGCCAATTCTCTGCAAAACCGAGTGATACGATCATCGGCTGGTCTGCGGTGGTCGATCATATGGCGGCATGGAGTTATTGCACGGCGTTCGGCGTGTATACGGTCAACTTCAACAATTTTTCTACGATACAGCAGAATTACCGCACGATGCGCGACTACGGCTTTATCGACGTGCTCGATCAAGGCCCCTCGGATACGACGGGAACCGCGTTCGAATCGTTGCGCATCTATGTTCAGTCGCAGTTGATGTGGGATGTCGACAGAGATTTCAATGCTTTGGTCGATGATTTCATGGATAACTACTACAAAGACGCCGCCGCGGAGATGAAGGAATATTACGAGTATATCCGTTTGCATTACGCTTATCTCGAAGCGACCTGTACGGATCGGAACGGGTTCCATTTTATCCCGAGCGGTTCGGGGCTTTCGCAGAAAATCGTCGATGAGGCGTATTTCCCGAGAGAGGTTCTGGATAACATGAAGGAAATTTTGGAACGGGCTTTGGCGAAAGCGAACGCGGTAGAGGATGTCAGCCTGCGCGATAAACTGGTGCGGCGTATTGAAACGGAAACATTAGAGTACCGCTATTTGCAGTTGGAACTGTATTCCGATTATTACGCGCAGCAGGGCAGCGATGCATTGGCGGAAATGATCAATGAATTTGAGTCTATTTCCCTCGCTGCGGGGCTTACGCAGTATGCGGAAAACAATCCTTTGCTGGAAAAATTGACACAATGGAGAGAAGAACTTTGAATATCCTTTGGAAGGGGAAAACAACCCGATACAGCATTGTGATTCCGCAAACCGCATCGGCGACGGAAAAACATGCAGCGAATGAATTGATCCGTTTTATCGGGCACGGCTTGCAAGCCGTGCCCGATTGCGGAGAAGGGCTGCAATCGGAAAAAGCAATCATTTCTTTGGGAATTACTTCTATATTCCGCGAGGCAAAGATTGATCTTTCGGAGGTTAAGGCGGACGGATACCTCATTCGTACTTTCGGAAAGACGGTCGTCATCGCCGCAAAAAAGCAAAGCGGCATTCTCAACGGCGCATACGGTTTCATTCGTGCGGTGTGGGGTTTCAAAACATATGCGCCCGACGAGTTCGGCGTTTCCGACGCCGAGCAGATGACGTTCGGGGATATAAATATTGTCTGCAATCCCGATTTTATCGGCCGCGACGTGCATTTCAAAGAAACGATGGAGAGAATTTATCCCTTTTACGCTTCGCGTATGCGATTGAACGGTATCCGTTCGGTATTTACGGAAGAAGAGGGGGAGGGATGTGTTTGGTGTAAACACTTATGGGCGCATACTCAGTTTCGCTTGCTGCCGAAGGAAAAATACTTTGAGAAGCACCCCGATTGGTATTCGGCGGACGGAACCACGCTTTGCTGGACAAACGATGCCGCCCGCAGGGAACTGACGGAAAATTTGAAAAAGGAAATCCTTGCGTACCCGGATGCGGTGTTTTTTTCGATCGCGCAGGAGGACGGTGCGACCCGCTGCGAATGCGAATCCTGCAAGGCAAGCGATGCCGCCTATGGCGGTACGTCGGGTACGATGATGCGCTTTGTCAATACCGTCGCAAAGGATATCGAGCTTTGGCTGAAACAAACGGATCCGGAAAGAGCGGTTTATTTGGTCACGTTTGCCTACCAGAATACGCTCAACCCGCCGGTAATTGAAAAGGACGGAGAGTATACGGCGGTTCATCCGTCGGTCGTTGCGAGAGAAAATGTCGTCGTGCGGCTCGCGCCGCTGTATAATTGCTTTTCTCACGATATAATGACGTCGCCCTGCAACAAGCAATTCCGGAAAGCCTTGCTCGGATGGCACGCGGTGTCAAAGCATATGGCGGTATGGAGCTATTGCACGGGGTTCGGCTGTTATATGCTCCCGTTCGGCAATTTCGAAACGATGCAGTCAGTTTACCGGCTATATAAAAAATTCGGGTTTATCGACGTGTTGGATCAGGGGCCTTCGGATACGCAGGGTACGAATCTCGCATGGCTGCGCATCTTCCTGCAAGCCGAATTGCTGTGGAATGCGGATGCGGATTTTGAAAGTATGATCCGCGAATTTTGCGAGCATTTCTATCGCGGTGCCGCGCCGTATATGCTGCAATATATCGCATTGATCCGAAACAGGTATAAAGAAATTGAAAAGGAACTCGATGAAATAGGCGAAAGTTTTCACGCCCGCCCTTCGACGAGCTTTTCCATGTATATGGAAAGGGGAAATTATTGGCCGAAGAAGTTTGTTGATGAAGCTCTTCGTCTAATCCGTGAAGCGGCGGAAGCAGCGAAGAGAGAAAAAGACGCCGTATTGCGGGAAAAATTGATTTTCCGCATCAAAACGGAGAGTTTGACCCCGCGGTATATGAAGATCAATTTTTACGGATACAGCGAGGATAAGAAAAAGGTCGAAAAGTGGATCGAAGACTATGAGCGGGATGCCGCCGAATGCGGCCTTACGCATTACCGCGAAAATTACAAAGTTTCATTCAAAATGGAAGAAGCCCGCAGGTATATCGTCGACGGTTCGTGTTTTTTGTAACGGGATAGCCATTTAAGAGTAGCTGATATGGAAGAGATATTGATCGACGAGCGGAACGGATTGTTTTGCCTCAATACAAAAAATACTTGCTATATATTCGGGAAAACGGAAAAAGGCAGATTATTTCATTGCCATTACGGGTTGCAAGTTGATTCCGCCCGATACTGTAAAAGGTACGACAAAAATGTCTATTCCTTTTGCCCGTATCCGTCCGACGAGGATGAGTTTTTCTCCTATGAAAGCGCGCCGAACGAATATTCCGTATTCGGGAGCGGCAGCTTTTCCGCGTTCTCTTTTTCGGCTCGCTCAGCGGACGGGCGGATTTACGGCGATTTGCGCTTTGTCGGATATTCCGTGGACGAATTTCCGGAGCAGGCGGAATTTATGCCGCGGGCGCGCAATAAATCTCGCAGCCTGAAGGTCATGCTTGCCGACGTAACGAATTCCGTTCAGGCGGAACTGTACTATTATCCGTTTTTCGAGGAAGACATCATTGTCCGTCAGGTTATAATCAAAAACAACTCCGCGCAGGAAATCACCTTACAAAAGGCGTATAGCTATTGCCTGGATTTGCCCGAAGGGAAATACGAATGCATCGAGTTTGCGGGCAGATACGGTATGGAGCGCATACCCGTCCGCTCGCGGCTGAACGGTGTAAAATGTATTCGGAGCACGGCAGGGGTGAGCGGGCATAAAACAAACCCGTTTTTTGCTTTGGTATCTTCCGACGCTACGGAAGAGCACGGCGAAGCCTATGGTTTCAATTTGATCTACAGCGGGAATTTTTGCAACGAAATTGATGTGAATCAGCTTGGCTGCGTGCGTATCTGCGGCGGAATCAACGCGGAAACCTTCTCTTGGCGGTTAAAAAGCGGAGAGTGTTTTGTAACTCCCGAAGCGGTGCTTACTTACAGCGGAAAGGGAATCGGGCAGCTTTCGCGCAATTTTCATGATTTTATCCGCAGGCATATCATTGACCCGAATTTTGCCTTTGCCCCCCGCCCCGTGGTCGCCAATACTTGGGAGGCGGCTTATTTCTCGTTAGACGAAAAATCGGTGCTTGCACTTGCGTCCACGGCAGCAAAAGCGGGCGCGGATACCGTCGTGATCGATGACGGGTGGTTCGCGGACCGCAGAAATGATACGGCGGGACTCGGAAATTGGAAAATCGACGAAGAAAAGTTTCCCTCCGGCTTTCGCGGTTTGGAAAGCAAGCTCCGCGGAACGGGAATGAAACTCGGCATATGGATCGAGCCGGAATGCGTCAATATGGGCAGTATGACATTTTCAGAGCATCCTGAATGGCTTTTGCAAGGGGACGGGCTTTTGAGCCGTTCGCAGTATGTGCTGGACATGGCAAACGCTGATGTCATCGATTATCTGTTCGAGAACATTTCCGCACTATTGCGTTCGGCGGATTTTTCCTATGTGAAATGGGACATGAACCGCTATATCACCGATTGTTTCTCCGCTACTTTGCCCGCTTGTAGGCAAGGGGAATTCTATCATCGCTATGTTTTAGGCGTCTACCGATTATTTTGGCGCTTGAAAAGTGCATTTCCGCAAATATTTTTCGAGGGATGCTGCGGCGGAGGAGGCAGATTCGATTTGGGTATGCTCTATTTTGCACCGCAAATTTGGGCATCCGATAATACCGATCCTTACGAACGGACGCGCATTCAATACGGCACGTCGCTCGCCTATCCGCTGTCGGCCATATCCTCGCACATGGCTGACGGAAAAAACGGCGGTACGAATATGCCGTCGTCGCCGGAATTTCGGTGGCTGGCGTCCGCCTTTTGTGCTTTCGGGTATGAATTGAATTTAACGAATCTTCCGAAAAAGCAGTTGGATCGGTTGCGGCGAAAAATAGAGAACCGCAAAAAGTGGGAAAAACTTGTCTATGAGGGGGATTTGTACCGGATTTCGGATCCCTTTGAAGAAAAAGTTTGCTGCTTGATGCTCGTTTCTAAGGACAAAACGCATGCGGTCATGTTCGTGTTGCGGTTGGAAGGCGAGGCGAATGTGCGAAGAAAAATCATAAAAGCAAAAGGCTTAAATGCGTCGAAACATTACGTCAATTCTTATGACCGACAAAACGAAACAGGCAAGACCTATATGAACGCAGGTTTGGATATAGCTTTAGATTTCGGCGGCGGTACGGGTACTGCAATTGAGTTTATTGAAAAAAAGGAATCAAAAAGGAGAAAACGCGATGAATAAAGTTTTTACCGTTTCAATCATCGGCTGCGGTTCGCGCGGCTGCGACGCATACGGAAAATTGTTCCACGAGCAAAAAGAAAGGTTTCAAATTGTTTCTCTTTGCGAACTACGGGAAGAGCGCCTTGCCCGTTTCGGCAGGGAATACGAAGTGTCACAGGAAAATTTGTTTACGGACGAGAATCTCTTTTTTCAAAAAAGGAGAAGCGATGCGCTTGTGATTGCCACGCAGGATAAAGATCATGTCCGTATGTGCCTTCGAGCGATGGAACTTGGTTATACGGTTTTGTTGGAAAAGCCGATAACGCCCGATAAGCAGGAGCTGAAAAAACTATTGGAGGTAAAAAAACGCTATAACGGTCGCGTTTTGGTGTGCCATGTATTGCGGTATGCACCCGCCTTTGTAAAAGTAAAAGAATTGCTGAAAAGCGGAGCAATCGGACGGCTTGTCCTGATCGAGGCGATCGAACAGGTATCTTTTTGGCATCAGGCACACAGTTATGTGCGCGGAAATTGGAGACGAGAGGAAACGACCTCTCCGATGATTCTCGCAAAATGCTGCCACGACCTCGACCTTCTGCAATATTACGCGGCGTCGGAGACGGAAACGGTTTATTCGGTCGGCGATCTGACCTATTTTACGGCGGAGAACAAGCCGGAGGGAGCCGCAGCGCGCTGTGCAGACTGCAAATATATCGATACTTGCCCGTATAGTGCCGAATATGTTTACATAAAGCGTTGGAAAGAATGCGGTTGCCCGAAAGACGATTGGCCGTTCAATATTATCGCTCCTGCTCCGAATACGGAGGAGAATTTACGCGAGGCATATAGCAAAGGTCCTTATGGCGGATGCGTCTTTGCTTGTGATAACGATGTCGTCGATCATCAGACGGTTTCGATTCGTTTCCGAAATAATGTCAAGGCGCAGCTGATCATGACGGCATTTACCTATGACAGCGGCAGAAGGATGTACTTCCACGGCACGGACGGGGAAATCAAATTGGACGAAGCGAAAGACACGCTTTTGGTGGAACGGTTCGGGCAGCCGATACAGGAGTTCAAGATATCGGATATCGTAACGGAAACGATGAAGGATTCCTTCGGTCACGGTGGCGGCGATTACGGTACCGTAGACGCATTTTACGAACTTTTATGCGGGCAGGATAAAACCGAAACATCTTTGGAAAAATCTGCCGAGAGTCATTTTATTTCATATGCCGCAGAGGAATCACGGAAAAAGGGCGCTGCGGTTCACATGTCGGAATTTCGTACTATAAGATGAGGTAGAGCAATGAGATGCAAAGGCAGGATAACGATCCCCACGGACGAAAGTTTTGTGGAGGGGACGAAAGAGATAGCGGCAATGTGGGGCGCAGACGCGGTGCGCGACTGCGACGGCACAAATTTGCCGAAGAACGTGAAGGAACTCGCGGAAAAGGTGTACAACACCTATTTCATCGTGCGCGGCGACAACGAGTGGGCGAACAAGCACCCCGAGGAAACGCACCGCACTTTCCTCATGAGTGCGCGCAACCTCGCGGAGAGCGATACGCTTTCCATCGACCCCATGCAGGGGGATTTCGCGCAGCAGATACAGCCCGATTGGGAGAATATTTCGTATTGGGAAGTGTACGACCGCACGACGGGCGAAAAGCACGGCGATTGGTCGTGGAACGAAAAAGACGGGCGCGTCCTCGTCAAAAACGCCCGCCCCATGCACGAGTACACGGTCAACTTCATGGCGAAGGTCGTGTGGCATCCCGTGCAGATCTATAACTATCTCACCAACAACTGGACATGCGCGAAACAGAAGATGTACGACCCCGCCTTTCCGAACACGGCAAAGTACATAAAGAAACACATGGAAGAGTGGTGCAAAGCGCACCCCGAAACGGATGTGGTGCGCTTTACCACCTTTCTGTATCAGTTCACGCTTATCTTCAACGAAAAGGGGAAGGAAAAGTATGTGGATTGGTTCGGGTACGGGCTTTCGACGTCGCCCGCCATGTTACAGGCGTTTGAAAAGGAGTACGGCTACGCGCTGTGCTCGGAAGACTTCGTCCGCGCGGGCAATTACAATTCTCCTTTCCGCAACCCCGACAAAAAGTTCCTCGATTGGATGGACTTCGTACAGCGGAAGGTGAGCGGCACCGTGAGAGAACTCGTGGACGTCGTGCATGCGCACGGGAAAGAGGCGATGATGTTCTTCGGCGACGATTGGATCGGCGCGGAGCCGTACGGCAAATACTTCAAGGATATGAACTTGGATGCGGTGGTTGGTAGCGTCGGGGGCGGGGTGACGGTGCGCATGTTGTCGGAGATCCCTCACGTGAGGTATAGGGAAGGCAGGTTTCTGCCATACTTCTTCCCCGACACCTTCTTCGAGGGGAACGAAGAGAACGCGGTAGCGGAGCTGAACAGGAACTGGACGACTGCGCGGCGTGCGCTGCTGCGCAAACCCTTCGACCGCATGGGGTTCGGCGGATATCTCTCGCTCGCGGCGAAATTTCCGAAGTTCGTAAAACGTGTGGGAGAGATCTGCGATGAGTTTCGCGGCATCGTCGAAACGGCGGGCAAGGCAAAGCCTTATTGCGGGCTTACGGTTGCTATTCTCAACGCATGGGGGAGCCTTCGCAGTTGGCAGAGTCACATGGTGGCGCACGAACTTTGGTATCAGCAGGTCTATTCCTATCAGGGCATTTTAGAAGCGCTTTCGGGGCTGGCGGTGAACGTGAAATTTATCTCGTTCAGCGATGTCCTGCAAGAGGGGATAGAGAAAGACATAGACGTCATCGTCAACGCGGGCGACGCCTATACCGCATTTTCGGGCGGAGAATATTGGGCAAACGGGAAACTGGTGGAAAGGATGCGCTCATGGGTGCGCGAAGGGCACGGGTTCATCGGCGTTGGCGAGCCGACGGCGTATGCAAAGAACGGCAGGTATTTCCAACTCGCAGATGTGATGGGCGTGGACAAGGAACTCGGCTTTACGCTCAGCGAAGATAAGTACAACATCGAAATGAAGGCGCATTTCATCACCGAAGACGCAAAGGGAGAGATCGACTGCGGCGAAGGGATGAAGAACGTATATGCGTTGGAAGGAGCGGAAGTACTCGACATAACCTTTTCGGACAGGTTCAAGCGCAATGTGAACGTAGGCGAAGTCAAACTAGCGGCAAACGCTTACGGAAATGGCAGGGGTGTGTATATGGCAGGGTTGCCTTATTCGCCGCAGAACGCACGGCTCTTGTACCGCGCCATGTTCTGGGCGGCGCATAAGGAAGGGGAGATGTACAAAGCATTTTCCTCGAATCCCGAAATCGAATGCAGTTATTATCCAGAAACAGAAAATTATACCGTTGTAAACAACAGTAGTTACCCGCAGGAAACAGTTTTAACGGATATGAACGGCAAACGAAAGAAAATAAATTTAGCGGCAGGGCAAATCGTTTGGTTATTATGAGAAAATATATGAATAACGAATATGATTTTACGGAGATTTTTCAGCAATTTCTAATAAAAGGAGAATTGATTTTTTGCGAACGATACGGTGAGGGGCATATCAATGACACATTCCGTTTAACAGTAAACGACTGCGGAAAAGAGGTGCATTATATCTTGCAGCGAATCAATAACCGCTTGTTTACGGACGTGGAGAAGCTGATGCGGAACATCGAACTTGTTACGGATTTTTGCCGCAGGAGCGTGACGGCGAGAGGCGGCGACCCGATGCGGGAGTGTTTGAACATTGTGCGCACGAAGGAAGGGCAGACATATTATAACGATGGAACAAATTACTTTCGTATGTACATATTCATTGAAAACGCAACGACATACCAAACTGTGCGCAATCCGCGTGATTTTTACGAGAGCGCGGTGGCGTTCGGGAGTTTTGCGAACCTTCTTGCGAGGTTCGACGCATCGCAACTGTACGAGGTATTGCCGGATTTTCACAATACGAGGGTACGTTATGCAAATTTTGTGACCGCCGTAGAAAAAGATGAATGCGGCAGGTCGACAGAAGTGCGGAAGGAGATTGATTGGGTGAACGCACATAAAGACCTATGCGGAGAAATTGTGGATAAAATTGTGTCAGGTGAAATTCCTTTGCGGGTAACGCACAACGACACGAAATTAAACAACGTGATGATCGACGATGCTACAGGCAAGGGTATAGCCGTTATCGATTTGGATACGGTAATGCCTGGCAGCTTATGCTACGATTTCGGGGACAGTATTCGGTTCGGTTGCAATTCAGCAGCGGAAGACGAGCCGGATACAAGCAAAGTACATTTTGTATTCGATCTTTATAAGACTTATCTCGACGGATATCTATCGGCTGTGGGTGAAAGCATTACGCAGAGAGAAAAGGAGTTGCTGCCGTGGGGAGCGGTACTGATGACATATGAATGCGGGATGCGGTTTTTGACCGATTATTTGGAAGGGGACGTGTATTTCAGAACGCACCGCCCCAAACAAAACCTTGCCCGCGCACGAACACAGTTTAAGTTGGTAGACGATATGCTGGCGGTAATCGATAAAATGCTTGCAGAGGCAGAGGAGTGATCGGGCATGAAACTTTGCGAAGGAAAGAAATATTATTTGCGCGAAAACAAAACGGGGCGGGAAGACGTTAGCTGCGAGTTTTGCTATACGTTCGGAAAGGATGCATTGCATTTTCATTTTGACGTTAAGGACGATGAAGTAATCAGTCCGTATAGAAATGATAACGATGACATATGGCAAGGCGACGCGGTGGAGGTGTTCATTTCGCCGGACGGAGATTTGACGAGATATAAGGAAATCGAGGTATCGCCGTTCGGTGTACGGTTTTACGGTGGACAATAGTCAAGGAAATAGACAGAAAAAAGAGAAGATAGTGGACAAGAAATTTAAGTAATTTGTGCGAGGTGTTTGATATGGTCAAACAGAACGATCCAGAAACAGCGATTACCGTACATACAATTCGTATGTGGTGCAAAGAAGGTAAAATAAAATATTTAACCGCAGGGAATAAAATATTGGTGGACGTTGAAAGTCTCATGGATTATATTTCCCTAAAGGGGTAACAGATGGCTTATTTCAAAATCTCTCAAAATAAAAAAGGACAGTTGCAAGCAAAAATACAAGTGAGCGGAAAAGACTTGTCAACGGGAAAGAGCAAGGTGTTTACCAAACGAGTCTATAATACGGACAAGTTGACCGAAGCAAAATTCAGGCGGCAAGTTGATAAAATTGCTTTTGCATTTGAGGAAGAGGTGCTGCAAGCCTATGAGGAAGGCAAAACCTCGCTTCGCTCAAAAGTACTAACCTTCTATGAACTTATGAAAGAATGGAAAGCAAGCATAAGGGCAGGATTATCTATTTCATATTATGAAAGAGTAGAGCGTGTTGAAAAAGCATTCGGCGATTATTTGCAAAGGGAACAACTCTTTGAGCAACCGATTTCTGCTATAACTGTTCGTGATGTACAAAAGTTTTTGTCCGAGATGATACAGGAAGGTTACAAAAAAGCGCCAAAGGCCCAAGCAAAAAAAACATTTCCCAAAGAGGTAAATTTTCGCTTGCTTGACAGAGAAAAAATAATTGATCGCTGTGCCTCTTATAATCTAAATAAAAAAAGGGCAAAAATTGGAAAAGAAACTGCCGAAGCAATTTGTAAAAGATATGAATTAAATTACGATGAGTATTTTGAAACCGTCGAAGAGGAAAAACCATATGCAATGGAAACAATTAAGGGATACAGGAGAATTTTGAGAACACTTTTTAATGAAGCGGTTCGATATGAATGGATAACAAAGAATCCTGTTTGCTCAACGAAAATTGGTGCGGGAAGTGGTAATGCTTCTTTGCGTCCGGTTGTTGAAAAAGAAGTATTCACCTTAAATGAAGCAAGGGAGTTCTTGCATAGGTTAGAAGGAATACCAGACCATATGATGCACCAGAAAGTTATTCTAAAATTCATGCTTCTAACGGGAGTTAGGAACGCTGAAATGTGTGGGCTAAAATGGTCAGATATAGATTTTGAAAAAGGACTTGTGCGCATCAAGCAAAACCGATTATATTCCAAGGAATTTGGCTATTATGAAAAAGGAACGAAAACAACGAAATCGGAGCGAGAGATACCATTAGCGGATGCTTTAATAAAAGATTTGAAAAAGTATATGGATTGGTTCAGGCTTGCAGATAATGATTTTGACAACCGCCTTGATGAAAATTATCTTGCTGTTAATATATATCGACAGCCGTTGTATCCGCAATCAATAGGACAATGGCTGACATTCTATGAACGGAAATGGGGATTGAAACACGTTACTTGCCACGGACTGCGGCACACATATTGCAGTTTACTTTTGACGCAAAATGTGCCGATACAGACAGTAAGCAGATATATGGGGCATAGCGACTCAACTATAACCTTAAAAGTATATAGCCACTTTATTCCCGATACGCAAGGAATTGCGGTAAACGCTTTGAATCAGTTGGTTTGCAGAAAGGGATGACCGAAATGGTTATCCCTTTCTGCAAATGTGAAAATTGGTATAAATTCATTTTATACCAATTTTTCCTAAATAATGTATTTTTAAGAAACAAGGCCACAATATATTGTGGCCAAAGTGGTACTCCCGGCGGGAATCGAACCCACAACGGCCCCTTAGGAGGGGGCTGTTATATCCATTTAACTACGGAAGCATGTATTCTGTTTACTCAATATATATTACTATAATTCGCGCAAAAAATCAAATAGTTTTATATGATTCATAAAATAAATGTATAAAAACGTTGATAAAATACGCGTGAAACTATATAATGGTAACATAGAAATAAAAAGGCGGGAATTGGTTTTGGAAAAAAGGCGCTCGAAAACGAAAATATTTTTCAAAATTTTCTTTTTGGCAGGACTGATCACACTGATGCTGATACTCAGCGTCGAATCGTTGATGCCCGGGGAAAAATCGGCGGAAAGCAGCAACGGTGTGAGCGATAAGGTCGACGAGGTCATAACCGATATGACTGCGGACGCAATCAAAAAAATCCCGCCGCAATCCGTCCGTATATTGACGGGCGACGAGTCCGCGGAAGTTCTTATCCTGAACTGTAATTCGACGTTCACGCCGGAAATACAGATCTTACCTACGAATACCTCTGTCAATTATCGCAAAACGGTCTGGACGTCGAGCGCGGAAAATATCGTTTCGGTAGACGCAAACGGTCAACTGAACGCGAAAGCGATCGGTACTGCGACGGTCACGATTTCGTTGGAGGGGTATGAATCTGTCAATGACAGCATCGAAATACAGGTAGTGGAAGTTTTCGCGAATGATTTACAATTGCATCTTACGACAAGCGAATTACCCGTAGGAAAGACCACGGCAATTAAAGCGGCTTTATCGCCTGCAAACGCGACTTCCCGCGGTCTTACATATAAAAGTTCCGACAAGGAGGTCGCCGAAGTATCGTCCGCAGGGATCGTGCGTGCGAAAAAAGAGGGTAAAGTAACTATCTCGGTTTCCTATCTGTCGCTGACAGATAAAAACGGAGAAAAGTTTGCAATTACCAGGGAAGTGACCTTGACGGTCGTGCCCAATACCGAACCGAATATTCCTTTGGAAAAAATTGAATTGTCTCTGGAAGACAACGGCTCGATATTTTACGATGAGGGAAAAGATCAATACTATGTATTTGCGGGCGAAAGTATTTCGCAATCCGTGACCTTGGCTCCCGCAGACGCGACCGACCGTCTGCTCGTATGGTCGAGTTCGGACGCGTCCGTTTTACAGGCGGGCGGCGAGGACGGAACGTGTACTCTTACGCCTTTGAAAAAGGGAACGGCAACGATCCGCGTCAGCGCGGCTGCAAACTCGAATATTTCGACGGAATTCACGCTTGAAGTCCGTAACAGGACGCTCGGCACCGTGATCGGCGTGCAGGGCGGCAAATCGGAATTGAAACCGACCGATCGGCCGAACATATTTACTTTGAATATTTCGGCGGGCGCGCGCGGTATTCTCTTCGCGGTTTCCGCCGCGACGGAAGAATTTTACATAAAGTATGACACCGACGAACGTGAAATCGCAGAGATCTACGAGGACGGTACTTTGTCTACCTACAAATCTTCTGCGGGCACAGAGGAAGGTTATGTCACGTTGAAGATAATCGTTTCCGACAATGATTCGTTTTCTTCGGACGGAGGGGGACTGTGCGAAACGTATGAAGTCAGACTCACCGTCTCCAAGCAGACGTTCAGCGAAAACGTGAGCGGTTGGGCGCTGTTTATCCGAAAACTGTTCGGGCACTTCGGCGCGTTTTTGGTATTAGGCATTTTTGCGGCGGGCACGTTTATTTTGTTTTCCAAAAAAAATTGGAAATCACTACTCATCGGTTTTTTCTTTGCGATCGTTTTCGGCTTTACCTTTGCCTGCGTAACGGAATTATTCCAGATGGATATATTTACGAGCGGGAGGCACGCGTCTTTCGACGACGTGGTCATCGATTGCAGCGGGTATATGCCCGCGGTCCTCGCGATCTACGGAGCGGTTTTAATTACATGGTTCATCATTGCGATCGTGCGGAAAAGCAAGAAAAAGAGAGATATACAAGACGATTTGAAAGGGGCGGAATAAACCGCTCCTTTTTTATTGTGTAACTTGTGAAAATCATGAGTTATAAATTTGATTTTTTGACAAAAATGTTTTATAATAGTATTCGGTAGAAATTGGTCAATAAGCTAATGGAGGTATTATGGATAAAATCAAGTTGCTGCAAACGAGGCGCTCCAAAGTATTGGAGGCGGGAAGCGAGATACGTAAAACGATTTCCGAACTCGTAGATGCCGACAGTTTTGTGGAACTTTCCGGGTACAGTTTTTCCAAAAACGAGTTTTACGGAGAGGATGCCGAAGGCGAAGGCGTGGTCACGGGATTTGCGACCGTAGAAGGGTATCCCGTTTACGTCGCGGCGCAGAATTTTAAAGTGATGAGCGGCGGCGTCAGCAAGGCGAACTGCGAAAAAATCTTGAAATGCCTTACCTTGGCGGAAAAAAATTCGACGCCCGTCGTCTATATTCTCAACAGCCTCGGCGTTCAAGTCGGCGAAGGTGTCACAGTTCTCGAAGGGCTTGCCTCCGTTTTGGCTAAATCCGCGCGTTTGCACGGCGTCGTGCCGCAATTTACGATCGTGAAAGGCGAAGTGTACGGACAGGCCGCGCTGTTTACGGCGAACGCGGATTTCAATTTCTTTTTAAAGGAAGGCGTTCTGGCTGCCAACAGCCCGCTCGTCATTTCCGCAAAGAGCGGCAAAAATCTTCCCAAAGAGGAAGTTGGCGGCGCAAAGGCGCTCGATAAAACCAACCTAGTTTCCTTTACCGCGGAAAACATGGCGGAGATCCGCTCGAAGATCTTTAAGATCATCGACCTTTTACCCGATTACAATTCAGTAGTCGTGGAAAACGGTGCAGACCTCAATCGGGCGAACGCGAAACTCAACCAGCAATGTTCTTCCGACGAACTTGTAAAGGCTGTCTTCGACGCCGAAAGTTTTGTCGAGGTCGGCAACGCATATTCGCCCGAAGTAAAATGTATTCTGGGCCGCGTGGGCGGCGTATCTGTTGCGGCTGTCGTATTCGACGGTGAAGAGGGAACGGAACTCGACCAGTATAACATGGCGAAGATCAATTGGTTCCTGGAATTTGCAGCCTATTACAGCCTGCCTTTCATAAGTTTTGCCGACACGCTTTCGGTTGCGGCGAATACCTGCGTGAACAATTCGCTCGTTTTAAAACAGATATCCAAATTTATGGAGAATTTCGAACTGCTTGAAAACGCCAAAATTTCCGTCGTCTATAAAAAGGCCGTCGGCATGGGGTACACGCTTTTTGCGGCGAAATCCATGGGGTATGATTATACGTTGGCGTTTGCGAATGCGAAGATAGCGCTGTTTGACAGCGTGGCGGGTGCGGAGATCGAACTTGCCGCCGACGGGAGAACGCGCGAAAAATTGGCGGAAAAATACGCGGATGAAAATTCCGACCCCGTGAACGCGGCGAAAGACGGATATATCGACGATATCATCGAACCGCAGTTCGTAAAACAGTATCTGATAGCAGCGCTGCAAATGCTGCTCAAATGAGGTGTCGGGTATGAATTTTTTATTACTCGCAGAGAGCGCCGATAAGGTCGTTCAAAGAATTTCCATTCCCGAAAGCCTTCTCTATGCGCTTATAGGTTTCGTTGTCACGTTCCTGGGTATCGCAATACTGATATTTTTCGTTTGGGCGATGGGAAAGGTCATGGGAGTCGTAAATTCCCGTAAATCCGAAAAGAGCAAAGAGACATCCCCGGAGCCCGCCGTTGAGACGACTGCGGAGGACGGGATCAGTGAAGAAATAAAAGTTGCCATCATCGCGGCCATCGCCGCCTATTACGACGGGGAAAATACTTCCTGCGAATTCAAAGTCAAGAGAATCAGACGTTTATAAGGAGATAAAATCATGCGTAAATTTATAGTAACCATCAACGGAAACGATTATGAAGTCGGAGTAGAAGAAATCGGCGCCGACGAACGCGTCGTAAACACGATTGCAGCCGCACCCGTAGCGGCTGCCCCCGCGCAGCAGGCGGCGCCCGTTGCGGTAAACGGTGAAAAAATTCTTTCGCCCTTTCCCGGACTCATCAAAAAACTTCTGGTCGCGGAAGGTTCAGCAGTGAAAAAAGATCAGCCCATCCTCGTCCTCGAAGCGATGAAAATGGACAACGATATCACCGCTCCCTGCGACGGCAAAGTTTCCTTTAAAACGGCTGTCGGCAACAATGTCGAAACGAATGCAGTTCTGGCCATCATCGGTTAATAGGTGGCGTATATGCAGTCGGGTTTACTTTTAAATATCGGCGAGATGTTTAATAACTTATGGGAAGCATCAGGTTTGTCGCAGGGAAACTGGCAAAACTACGTGATGATATTGATCTCGTTCGTTTTAATGTATCTCGCGATCGTGCGGAAATTCGAGCCGTTGCTCCTGCTGCCCATTGCTTTCGGGATGTTTATCATCAACATCCCGGGTGCGAGAGAAGTCGTGTGGGGCGTGACCGATGATGCGGGGCATTTCGTCGAAGGCGAGGACAGGGGGCTTTTAGGCTACCTTTATTTCGGCGTCGAAAAAGTCATTTATCCGCCGCTGATCTTTTTGGGCATCGGCGCGATGACTGACTTCGGGCCGTTGATCGCCAATCCGAAAAGCATGCTGATCGGAGCGGCGGCGCAGTTCGGCGTATTCTTTACATTGTTCGGAGCGGTCGTTTTAGGATTCGATGCCGCTGCCGCGGCTTCCATCGCCATTATCGGCGGCGCGGACGGGCCTACGGCGATTTATCTGACGCAGGCGCTGTCTAAGTTTACGAACGAAGACCTGCTTGCGACCATCGCCATAGCGGCCTATTCGTATATGGCTCTGATCCCGATCATCCAACGGCCGATCATGAAAGCGCTGACCACCAAAAAAGAACGCGCCATCAAGATGAAACAACTTCGTACGGTCACCAAACTGGAGAAGATCATATTCCCGTTATTGGTGACGCTGGTCGTAGGGTTGCTGCTCCCCGATGCGATCCCTTTGCTCGGCATGCTTATGCTTGGAAACCTTATGAAAGAGAGCGGCGTCGTGGATCGCCTGTCTTCGCAGGCGCAGAACGGTCTGATGAATACGATCACGATCTTCCTCGGGATATGCGTTGGCTGTAAAGCGTACGGAGAAGTATTCCTCGCGTTCAGTACTTTGAAAATCATTTTGCTGGGACTGTTTGCGTTCTGCATGGGAACTGTCGGCGGTCTGCTGATGGCAAAACTCATGAACAAACTTTCGGGCGGAAAGATCAATCCTTTGATAGGTTCTGCGGGCGTTTCGGCGGTGCCGATGGCGGCGCGTATATCCGAAAACGTAGGCAGGGAAGCCGATCCGAACAATCACTTGCTGATGCACGCGATGGGGCCGAATGTGGCGGGCGTGATAGGGTCCGCGGTCGCGGCTGGTTTCCTGCTCGCATGTTTCGGCGGCTAAACAGTCATTGCCGCAGATATTGCGGCAGAAGTATTCAGTTTGAATCAGGAGAAATATCATGGCTGAAAATAAAACGAAAAAGGTATTGATCACCGATACCATCTTGCGCGACGCGCATCAATCGCAGGCGGCGACCCGTATGAGGATCGACGAAATGATCCCCGTGCTGTCGCAACTGGACGACATCGGATATTATTCTTTGGAGGCGTGGGGCGGCGCCACCTTCGACAGTTGCCTCCGCTTTTTGAACGAGGATCCGTGGGAAAGATTGAGAACGCTGAAAAAGTATCTCAAAAAAACGCCCATTCAAATGCTTCTGAGAGGTCAGAACCTTTTGGGCTACCGTCATTATTCTGACGACGTCGTTGAAAAATTCGTCGCCAAATCCATCGAAAACGGCGTCAGCGTCGTCCGCGTGTTCGACGCGCTGAACGATCCTCGAAATCTGGAAACTTCCATGAAGGCGATCAAAAAATACGGCGGCATCTGCGAGGCGGCGATCTGCTATACGACCAGCCCCGTGCATACCACCGCTTACTTTGTAAAACTCGCCAAACAATTGGAAGACATGGGCGCGGACAATATCTGTATCAAGGATATGGCGAACCTTTTGCTTCCTTATACGGCGTTTGATCTCGTTACCAAACTTAAAAAGGAACTGAAACCCGAAACCAAGATTCACCTGCATACGCATAATACGGCGGGTACGGGCGATATGATCAACCTGAAAGCCGTAGAGGCGGGCTGCGACATCGTGGACACCGCGCTCTCTCCTTTGGGGAACGGAACCTCCCAGCCTGCGACGGAACCTTTCGTGGCAACGCTGAAAGGCACGCCGTACGATACGGGCATCGAGATCGAAAAACTCGTTCCTATCGTCGATCATTTCAAGGGCGTTGCGGAACGTCTGAAAAAAGATAAATTCCTTTCGCCGAAAGTTTTGCAGATCGATATCAACGCGCTGATTTATCAGGTGCCGGGCGGTATGCTGTCGAACCTGATCTCCCAACTCGCGCAGCAGAATAAGTCGGATAAACTTCCCGAAGTATTGGCCGAAGTACCCAACGTACGGAAAGACTGCGGCTATCCTCCGCTGGTCACGCCCAGTTCGCAGATCGTGGGGACGCAGGCGGTCTTGAACGTCGTGTGCGGCGAACGCTATAAAATGGTCACCAAAGAATTCAAGGGGATCTTGAAAGGCGAATACGGCAAACTGCCCGCCGAACCCGATCCTGCGATCGTCAAAAAGATCGTGGGTGACGAAAAGCGCATTACGTATCGTCCCGCGGACGATCTCAAACCCGAATACGACCAGTTCAAAGCGGAAATTTCCGAATATATCGAGCAGGAAGAGGATATCCTTTCCTATGCCGTGTTCGGTCAGGTCGCGATCAATTTCTTCAAATGGAGAAAAGCGCAAAAGCAGGGCGTAGACAAAAACCTCGCCGCGAATACGGACAAAGTCTATCCCGTATAATTACCATAGGCGCCTTATCGGCGAAGGCGGTCATTGCCTTCGCCGATATTCTATCAAGGATTTAATATGAAAAGAGTCATCGTTATCGGCGCGGGAGCATCGGGTCTTGTCGCGGCGTATTTCGCCGCAAAGCGGGGCAACGAAGTGATCGTGATCGAAAAAAACGAGAAATGCGGTAAAAAAATTTATATTACGGGTAAAGGGCGCTGCAATATCACGAACGATATTCTCTCCGAAGATTTCCTCTCGAACGTCGTTACAAATCCAAAATTTTTAACGGGCGCAGTGTATTCTTTTCCTCCGCAAAAGTTGATGCGGTTTTTAGAAGACGGGGGACTGCGACTGAAAACGGAACGGGGAGGCCGCGTGTTTCCGTTGTCCGATAAGGCGAGCGACGTTACGAAATGTTTGGAGAACTATTGCAAAAATGCGGGTGTTTGTTTTCATTTTAACGAGCAAGTGCAGGAAATTTGCGTTTTGCAGAGTACTATGTCAGACGTAATTACAGATAAGGCTCGCTATGCCTGCGACGCGTGCATCGTTTGTACGGGCGGATTGTCCTATCCGGGAACGGGCAGCACGGGAGACGGGTACGCTTTTGCCAAACAACTGGGACATACCGTCGTTCCCGTTACGGCCGCGCTATGCGGGATAAATTTAAAAGATACGGATACGGCGCCGTTACAGGGACTGTCGCTTAAAAACGTTTCTGTGTCCGCGAAAAAGGTCGGAAGGGAGATCGGCTCGTTTTTCGGGGAGATGCTGTTTACGCATTTCGGGATCTCGGGACCGTGCGTATTGTCCTTATCCAGTCTGATCAACCGTCTCCCGATGTCGGAAATCGAAATTTGCATCGACCTGAAACCCGCGCTTGACGCGCAGACGCTCGATAAGAGGATCTTGCGCGATTTCGAAAAATATAAAAATAAAATGCTGATTCACGCGCTGGACGAACTTTTGCCGAAATCGCTGGTGGCGGTCGTCGTTGCGAGAAGCGGGATTTTACCTTCGACGCCCGTCAATTCGGTCACGAAAGCGCAGAGGGGGCATTTGCTGGAAACGATCAAGCGCTTTACATTGCGCCCTTCGTCGCTGCGCGGAATACAGGAATCGATCGTGACGGCGGGTGGCGTGGACGTAAGGGAGATACACCCCAAGACCATGGAAAGCAAATTGGTCAAAGGGCTGTACTTCTGCGGAGAGGTACTTGACGTAGACGCCTTTACGGGCGGTTACAATCTGCAGATCGCGTTTTCCACGGGATACGCCGCGGGAAATAACGTATAACTATAATATATAAGAAGAGGTTTTCATGAAAGCAATCCGGGGAGCAACGACGATATCGGCCGATACGCCCGCAGAGATCAAGGACGCCGTCGGCGAGTTGTTGATACAAATGCGTGAACAGAACGGTCTGACGGACGAAAATATGATCTGCATTCTGTTTTCCAACACGTCTGACATCAAGAGCGCTTATCCCGCCAAGGCGGCAAGGGAAGCCGGCTTTTATTCCTGCGCGCTTTTTTCTTCTTTGGAACCCGAAATCGAAAGGGCGCTTCCGCTGTGCATACGCGTGATGATCTTGGCGGAGATTGAAAATCCGGTGCCCGTATATCTTCGGGGAGCCGCCAACCTTCGCAAAGATCTCAAAAAATTTGCGATAGCGCTCGACGGTCCGTCAGGAAGCGGCAAGAGCACCGTGGCGAAAATGCTCGCCCGAAAACTGAATATTTTATATCTCGACACGGGCGCCATGTATCGTGCGTGCGCGCTGAAAGCGATCGGCGAAAATGTAGAACGCTTCACCGAGGACGCGGTGGCGCCGCTCATAGAAAATATTGCGCTCGACATACAATATACGGACGGCACGCAGCGGACGATCTTGGACGGGGAAGACGTATCGGAAAAGATACGCCGTCCGGAAGTTTCCATGGCGGCGTCCGCCATTTCGGCGCTGCCTTGCGTGCGGATAAAAATGGTGGAGATGCAGAGAGAGATCGCGCGAAAAATGTCCTGCGTTCTCGACGGACGGGATATCGGAACGCACGTTCTTCCCGACGCTCCCTTCAAATTTTTCGTGACGGCGTCGAGCCGCGTCCGCGCGAAACGCCGCTACGACGAACTCAGACAAAAGGGATACGACGTCGAATACGACAATGTGTTGCAAGAGATCGAAGAACGGGACTATAACGATTCACACCGCGCGTTTTCTCCGCTCCGACAGGCGGAGGATGCCGTCGTCGTGAATACGGACGAAATGAACGCGCAGGAAGTGCTCGATTTCATCGTGCGCAAGATCCAGGAAAAAGTATAAGAGGACGTTATGTATAAATTTTTGAAAGGCTTTTTAAACTTCATCGTGCAGATCATCTATCCCTATAAACTGTACGGAAAAGAAAAAATCGTAAAGGGGCAGGCGTGCGTTCTGGTCGGGAATCATTATCGGCTGTGGGATATCATTCATATGGCCTGTACGACCAAAGACCAGGTGCACTTTATCGCCAAACAGGAACTGTTCGACAAAAAGTTGATCGGTTATCTCGCCCGCAAAATCGACGCGATCCCCGTCACAAGGGAAGGCAACGACATCAAGGCGGTCATGACGGCGCTCAAATATCTGAAAAACGGCGAAAAGATATCTATTTTCCCCGAAGGGACCCGCAACCGTACAGACGCCGACCTTTTGCCCCTCAAAGGGGGCGCGGCGCTGTTCGCCATCCGCGCCAAAGCGCCCATTTATCCCGTCATGATGGACGGTAAAACGAGGCTGTTCCGCCGCACGCGCATCGTCGTGGGAGATCCCATCGATCTGACGGAATTTTACGACCGTAAAATGACGGCGGAGGACTACGCGAAGGCGGAAGAGATCATACGCGACAAGATGCTGGAGATCATTCACGGATTTCAGGCGGAACGCGCGGCGAAAGCGGAAAAGAATAAGAAGAAAAAATGAAACTGTTTGTAGCAAAAAACAGCGGTTTCTGCAAGGGCGTGAAAAGCGCCGTGGAAACCGCCATGAATATCGACCCCGTCAATACCTTTTTATTGGGCGAACTCATCCATAACGAACTTATCAACGACGCCGTGCGTGCGCGCGGCATCGTCACCGTTGAAAGCGTGTCCGACGTTCCCGACGGCGCGACGCTGATCATCCGATCTCACGGCGCGGGAAGAAAGGTTTTCGGGGAATGCGAAAGGCGGAATATCCGCGTCGTCGACTGCACTTGTCCCTTTGTCAAGAGGACGCAGGACATCATCGACGGATTAAACGGCACGGGAAAAACGCTCGTCGTCGCGGGCGAGAGTCCGCACCCCGAAGTCGTCGGGCTTTTGGGTTGGTTCGAGGGGGAAACAGTCGTGATAAACGATCCCGACGATCAACGAATTTCCGCGCTTTCAGAAAAAAATTTGGCGATCGTGAGCCAAACGACCTTCTCGGAAGAAAAATTTAATAAAATTATTAAAAATATTGCAAAAGTTTGCAAAAAAACAGTTGAAGTTTTTAAAACAATTTGTTATACTACTAAAGAGCGTCAGAGGGAGGCGGAAAGACTCTCGTCTGTATGCGATGCGATGCTCGTAATAGGCGGTTTGAACAGCAGCAATACCAACAAATTATACGACATCTGCAAGCGCAACTGCGGGCATGTTTTCCGGTACGCCGACTCGGGCGAATTCGAAGCAGAAAAAATTAAAAAATTTAAAAATGTAGGTCTTGTGCTCGGCGCATCCACGCCGGACACGCAAACTCAGGAGGTTCTTTTTAAGATGGATAGTATCGACACAGAAGTGAAAGCAACGACCATGAACGAAATGGATGAAGTCGTTGCACAAATGGACAACGGACAGTCAAAATTAAAGAGGGGGCAGCTTGTAACTGCAATTATATCTTCGGCTTCGGACGAAGGCGTGGCTGTGTTGTTACCGTTCTTCAAAAAAGAAATACTCCTCGAAAAATCCGAAATCGAATGCGAAGAATACAAAAAGGAAGACTTCGCGGCGAAAGTCGGCGACGAGATCGAACTGATGGTCGTTTCCACCAATCCCGTCAAACTTTCCCAGAAGATCATTGCCCAGATCAAAGAAGAAGAGGGCAAGATGCAGGCGATTTCGGACGGCGAGGAATTCTCCGTTGTCTGCACAGGTTTCAATAAGGGCGGTCTGGTTTCCTCTATGGGCACCTATTCGGTTTTCGTTCCCGCGAAAGAGATCCGCATGGGCTATGTCAAAGAACTCGACAAATACGTCGGTAAAAAACTGCGTCTGAAAGCGCTCGAGATCAAAAAGAGCGACCGCAAAAAGGAGATCATCGCTTCCCAGCGCGTGATTCTCGAAGAGGAAAAGAACGCGAGAGACGCCGCCAAAGCGGAAAAAGAGGCTGAGTTCTTTGCCAATATTCACGTGGACGACGTTGTGGAAGGCAAGGTCGAGCGCGTGACCAATTTCGGCGCGTTCGTATCCGTCAACGGTTTCGACTGCCTCGCGCACATCTCCGATCTCTCCTGGTCGGGCGTCAAGAATGTGACCGATGTTTTGGAGATCGGCAAAAAATACGATTTCATCATTTTGAAAGTCGACGAAGAAAACAAGAAAGTTTCCATCGGCTATAAACAGTTGCAGCCCCAGCCTTGGGATCTTGTGGCTGAAAAATACGCGACAGGCGACACCGTGCACGGCAAGGTCGTCCGCATCGTTCCTTTCGGAGCGTTTGTGGAGATCGAAAACGGCGTAGACGGTCTGGTCCACGTTTCGCAGATCTCTCACGAATGGCTGGAAAATCCCACCTCAGTGCTCACGATCGGCGAAGAGGTCGACGCCAAGATTTTGGTGCTCGATCCCGCGAACAAGAAAATGACCCTCTCTATCAAAGCCCTGCTGCCCGAACCCGAGGTCACGAAAGTGCGCCCCAGACGCGAGGACGGCGGCCGTGAAGAGAGAAGTGACAGACCGAGAAACAGAAAGCCCCGTGCCGCATCCAGAGACAGAGAAGAAGACGACTTCCGTGAATGGACCGAAGGCGGAGTCGGCGGCGCTTCCATTGCGGAGATGTTGCAAAACAAAAACGATAACTAAGAAAAAATCAGGCAACCCCGCTCGCAAGGCGGGGTTTTGCTTTATGTGAGGTGATTAAGATGTCTAAACAAGGTAACATTCGGATTGCTAGCGAGAACATGATGCCCATCATCAAAAAATGGCTTTACTCTGACAAAGACATTTTTCTTCGCGAGATCGTAGCAAACGGCGTAGACGCGATTACGAAATTCCGTAAACTTGCGGACATGGGCGAGGCACAGACCTCGGAAGAAGAGTATTGCATCAAAGTTTCCATAGACAAAGATGCAAAAACTCTTTCCGTAGAGGACAACGGCATCGGCATGACCGAGGACGAGGTGGAAAAGTATATCACGCAGATCGCCTTTTCCGGCGCCGCCGATTTTCTCGATAAGTACGAGAAAGCGGACGGGGACGGGATCATCGGACATTTCGGGTTGGGATTCTATTCCGCCTACATGGTTTCGGAAAATATCGAGATATTTACGAAATCGTATCGGGACGAGCCCGCCGTTCGCTGGGAATCGGACGGCGAGAGCACCTATACTATCGAGCCCTGCGACAAGGAAACGCGCGGAACGAAGATCGTCATGCACATTGCTGACGCGGAAAAAGAGTTTTTGGACGAAGGCACGATCTCCACGCTCATTCATAAATATTGCGGCTTCATGCCTTACAATATTTATCTGAACTTTCAGGGCAAGGACGACAAGCCTTTAAACGATCCGCAGCCGCTCTACATCAAAAATCCCAAAGACTGCACGGACGAAGAATATAAAAGTTTTTATACCAAAACTTTTCACGATTTTCAGGAACCGCTCTTCTGGATCCATTTGAATATGGACTATCCTTTCCGTCTGAAAGGGATCCTGTATTTCCCCAAAGTCAAAAATAAGGCGGAACTGGAACGCGGACAAGTCAAACTGTTCTGCAATCAGGTGTTTATCGCGGACAATATCAAAGAAGTCATTCCCGAATTTTTAACGCTTTTAAACGGTGTCATCGACTGTCCCGATATCCCGCTCAACGTTTCGCGCAGTTTTCTGCAAAACGACCGCGAAGTACAAAAAATTTCCCGTCATATCACCAAAAAAGTGGCGGACAAGCTGACGGGATTGTTCAAGAACGACCGTGAAAAATTCGTGCAGTGCTGGAACGACATTTCCGTATTCATCAAAGTCGGCTGTCTCAAAGACGAAGATTTCTATTCCAAAGTCAAAGATATTCTCATCTTTAAAGATCTGAACGGCGAATATAAAAATCTCGACGAGTTTTTGGGCGTTGTGCCCGAGAGCGAAACGGCGGAAGATAAGAAGGACGAGGAGAAAAAACCCGTTTCCGTCTACTATGTTTCCGATGAAGTGGGGCAGTCCCAGTATGTGAACATGTTCAAAAACGCGGGGTTGAACGCCATCGTATGCGATACGTTCGTCGATCCTCATTTCATCAGTTTTCTCGAATACAAAAATCCCGAAAAGTGGAAATTCATGCGCATCGATGCGGATATCGATTCCGCGCTCAAAGACGGCGAAGTGAATGCCGACGACTTTAAGGATCTGACGGAATCATTCAAAAACTCGCTGAAAAATACTTCCATTGCCGTCAAGGCGGAAAAGTTCAAGAGCGCGGACGTGCCAGCCATCATCAACGTTTCGGAATTCACGAGAAGATTCAGCGAAATGAACGCGTTTTACGGGCTTGCGGGCGGCGATGCGGACCGCGATATGACTATTATTCTCAATACCGAAAATCCCGTCGTAGCGTCTTTTACGGGCTTAAACGACGAGATGAAAAAGTTTGTTGCCAATCAGATCTACTACATCGCCATGCTGTCCTATAAAAAACTCAATCCCGAAGAACTGAAAGATTTTTCGGACAACAGCATGCAACTTCTCAAAAATTATATCGGTTAAACCGCGGCGCGGGCAATCTTGCAAATTGCCCGCGCATTTATTTTGCATGAAATTTTATACATTCGATTGCATAAAAGTATAAAATATTGTATAATAGAACTATGAAAGTCGGAATTTTTTGTAATAAGTCGCTGAAAAAATATTTACCCGTCCAAGAAGAACTGTTTCGGGTTTTAAAGGAACGCGGCATACACTACGATGTCTGCGAAAACGTGGACGACGCGGAAGACATTGACGTCCTCATCGTGCTCGGCGGCGACGGTACGATGCTGAAAGTCGCTACGGCGGTCGGAAAAAAGGGCATCAAGATTTTGGGGATCAATTCGGGTAATCTCGGTTTTTTGACCGAGTTCGAAGGAGATGAGACCGAGAGCGCCGTCGAACTTTTGCAGGGCGATTACCGTTCGCAAAAGAGGGGCGTTTTGCAAGTCTGTGTCAACGGCCAAAACTTTTTCGCGCTCAACGAAGTATTTTTCCAGAGGCGTTACAACGAGGACGCGGATAACAACGTGGTATCCGTGACCGCTTTGATCGACGGGAAAAAAGTGGACGATTTCGTGGGGGACGGGATCATCGTCGCAACGCCCACGGGCTCCACGGCATACTCGCTTTCGGCGGGCGGGCCCATCCTTACGCCCGATATCCACGCCTTTATCCTCACGCCCGTTTGCGCCCATTCGCTGCATAACCGTCCCATCGTTTATTCGGACGAAAGCGTCATGCAGGTGCGTCTGACCGACGAGGAAGGGAAGATATCCCTCTTTTGCGACGGGAAATTTATCTGCGTGATCTCGCAGAAAGATACCGTCTTTATCAAAAAAGCGGAATTTCAGGCGGAATTCGTTGCAGGTCAAAACAACTTTTTCGATAAGTTATTATTTAAACTCAATAAATGGAGCAACTGATTTACTATGATGAGAAGCGGAAGGCATACCACGATTCTGGATATCATTTCCAAGATGGAGATCGAAACGCAGGAAGAACTTTGCGCGGAACTGAACAAACAAAATTATAAAGTGACGCAGGCGACGGTTTCCCGCGACATCAAAGAACTGCGCCTGTTTAAAGTGGCGGGTGTGGAAAAAAAATATAAGTACGCCTATATCGACGAGGGACTTAACCGTATTTCCCCGAAAATGCAGAACCTGTTCCGCGAATGCGTACTTTCCATGCGTCCCGCAATGAATCAGGTCGTTATCAAGACGCTGCGCGGCAACGGCAGCAATGCGGGCATGATCGTGGATAAACTGAATTTTCAGGAGATCGTAGGATCCATCGCGGGCGACGACACTCTTTTGATCGTAACGGAAAGCCCCGAACAAGCCAATATCGTCGTGGAGAAACTGAACGAGTTTTTAAAGTGAGCGTATGCTGGACAGACTTACGATAAAAAACGTCGCGCTGATCGACAGCGCGGAAATAGAATTCGGCGAGGGACTCAACGTCCTTTCGGGCGAAACGGGTGCAGGCAAATCGGTGCTGCTGGACAGCATCAATTTCGCGTTGGGCGCCAAAGCGGATAAAAGCATGATACGGCACGGCGAAAGCGAGTGTTTCGTTTCGGCGTGTTTTCTGCTTGCCGGAGACAGCCCCGTATTTTCAGAACTCGCCGAAATGGGCATCGAGGGCGAGGAGGAAATGATCGTTTCCCGCCGTTTCCGCGCGGACGGCAGGGGCGATATCAAGATCAACGGCTCACCCGTGAACGCCACCATGCTCAAAAAGATCACCGCGCACCTCGTGGACGTACACGGACAGAGCGAGCATTTTTATCTCTTAAACGAACTCAATCAACTCAAAGTCGTGGATAAGTTCGCAGGCGATGCGTTCGAGGGGCTGAAAGGAAAAATTTCCGAAATTTTATCTTCCCTGCGCGAGAATAAAAAGCGTCTTTTTGCGCTCGGCGGCGATGAGAAAGAACGCGGCAGGCGCATCGATATTTTAAAATTTCAAATCGACGAGATCGAAAACGCACAACTGAAAGAGGGGGAGGAGGAAGAACTCCTCGCAAAACGGCTTTTGATCCATAACATGGAGCGCATCGGCCGCGCGTTGAGCGAGGCGCGCGAGGCGCTCGGCGGCGAAAACGGTGCGATGGACTGTCTGCGTGCGGCAGGAAGGTGCCTTGCGGAGGTCTCACGTTTCGGCGAGGAGTATGCGTCGCTTTCGGAGCGTTTGGAAAGCGTATGCCTGGAAGCCGAGGATATTTCCGAAACAGTCGCCGCCGCGGCGGAAGATCTGTCTTTCGACGAAAACGAAGCGGACAGGGTGGAAAAACGCCTGGACGTAATCCGATCGGTGCAGAGAAAATACGGCAATTCCTTTGCGGAGGTCATGAAATTCGAAGAGGAGATCGCCGAAGAATTGGATGTTTTGCAGCACTGCGACGAAGAATCGGAAAAACTGGAAAAATCGACGCGAGAACTTTGCAAACAGTTATATGCCCTTTGTAACGAACTGACAATTCTCCGTAAAGCCGCGGCAAAAGACTTTTGCGCCAGGGTGAGCGAGGAATTAAAGACGCTCAACATTAAAAACGCGAATTTCTGTGCCGAATTTGACTCCTACGGCGAAGAAGATGCGCCGCGCGCGACGCAGAACGGACTTGATTCGATGCGCTTTCTCTTTTCCGCAAACGCGGGCGAACCTTTAAAACCTTTGAGCAAAGTCATCAGCGGCGGCGAAATGAGCCGATTGATGCTCGCCATCAAGACAAAAATGTCCGATATCAACGAGATCGACACATATATTTTCGACGAGATCGACGCCGGGATCAGCGGCAATACGGCGCGCGTGGTCGCGGAAAAATTCGCAGATATCGCTAAGAAAAAGCAGATCATCGCGGTTTCGCATCTGGCGCAGATCTCCGCGATGGCCGACGAAAATTTCGTCATTTCCAAGACCGAAACCGAACAGGGTAAAACCGTGACGAGAGTCTCCCGCTTACAGGAGAGCGAAAAAATTGCGGAGATCGTCCGACTGGTCGGAGGAGAAAGGGACAGCGCCGCCGCGCGAGATCTTGCGGGGGAACTGATCAAAACTTCCTTGCAATATAAAAAATAGAAAGATAAGCCCGAACGGAAAGTTCGGGCTCTTTTTTATCCTTTCATGGAAAATTTTTCTCCGTATATTGCGCCCGCCTTTTACGCAAAGTAATGATATATTAAAACGGGGGCGATTATGCGAAAGTTTAAATTTTCTACATTGACAATCCTATTGATATTCATTATCGTCTTTGCCGTCGCGGGAACGCCTGTGGGCGCTTCGGCAGACGGCAAAGAAGTTTATATAGGAGGAATCCCCGCCGGGTTTACGCTCGGGCTGGGCGGCGCTCAGGTAGTCGGTATCTGCGAAGTATTGACTGTGGACGGCGCTAAATGCCCTGCTAAAGAAGCGGAAATTTACGTTGGGGATATTATTTTGACATTAAACGGGGTTACCATCGAATCGGCAAAAGATCTGGACACCGTGCTTGCAAAAGAAAAAAAGACGGAATATACCGTCGAGATACAGAGAGACGGCGAGGAGATGACGAAAGAAATCAAACCCGCCAAGGACATCACGAGCGGAAAACGCAAACTCGGCGTGCTCGTGAGAGACAGCGTATCGGGCATCGGGACGGTCACGTACATTGAAAAAGACACGCTTCGGTTCGGTTCTTTGGGTCATCCCGTTATGGGCGAAAACGGCGCGGCTATGAAGGTCGCTGGCGGCAAGATCTATAATTGCAGCATCGTGAACGTCGTCAAAGGGATCCGCGGCAAAGCGGGGGAACTGAAAGGAGTATTTCTGAATGACACGCATATAGCGACAGCCGAAAAGAACTGCGATTGCGGCATTTTCGGTCAATTCAAAAAGGGGTATGATTTTTCCCGATTCAAATGCGCGAAAACGGCTGCCGTAGGGGACACGCATCCCGGCAAGGCGAGCATTTTTACGACCATCGACGGAATCACGCCGAAAGAGTACTCTGTGAGTATTGTCAAGGTCGATAAAAATAATAAGCAAAACAAAAATTTTGTGATCAAAATTACAGACGACACGCTTCTGGCTCAGACGGGCGGCATCGTGCAGGGGATGAGCGGAAGCCCGATCATTCAGGACGGTAAACTCATCGGTGCGGTCACGCACGTGTTCCTGAACGATCCGACCCGCGGTTACGGCATTTCCGTGGATAATATGTTCGGGAATTGAGCATAAACGTATAGAAAGGTTCATATAAGATTTATATGAACCTTTCTTATTATTTCGAAGAAATCAAGACGTCCTGCAAGACGCATAAAATTATATTTTTCTGTTCCCTTCTCGCTGTGATCGCGGGAATACTGTGCGGGATCATACTCGATAAACCTCTCTCATTGGATCTGTATTACCGCGAATATTGCAGCGATCTGATCTACCGTATCGTCAATAAAGACCAGTCGGTCTTTTCGATATTCTTCACTAGGATCTTAAACTACGCGCTGGTCTTGATCTTTTGCCTTCCGGGAGGTATCATCGTTTGGTGTCTTCCCGTGCATTACGTGATAATTTTTTATAAAGGCTTTATTTTCGGCACCGCTTGTGTTATAATGATAACGGTATATTCGCTGAGCGGCGTGATCATTTTGCTGTTGGTATTGCTGCCTCAGCAAGTAATTTTCAGCGGAATTCTGATGATCCTCGTATGTCCCGCATACGAAAACGCGCACAATAACAGGCAATCGGGATGTGTCGCGCTGCGACCGTACGCGGATATCGTCGTTCTGGCGCTGGTCGCATCCGTCGCTGCGGCGATTTTGGAACTTCTTACGATCGTCGCGGTCATCCGTCCCTTGAGTTTCATTTTATAGGATTTTTATATGAGAATATTTTTACTTGTGATCGACAGTTTCGGAATCGGCGAGATGCCCGACGCCGACCTTTTTCATGACGAAGGCTCGAATACGTACGGAAATCTTTACGCGCGCACGGGAGTCGACCTTCCCAATCTTATACGGTTCGGTCTGAATAATATCGACGGCGTAGCCAATCTTTCTTTTCCCGACGGAAAAATATTGCGCCCCTGCGCGGCTCCCGTTGCGGCGTACGGCAGAATGGCGGAAAAAACTTTTGCAAAGGACACGACGGCAGGGCATTACGAAATCGCGGGCGTTATGATGAAAAAACCTTACGGAATCTACAAAACCTTTCCCGCCGAGATCGTATCCGAGATCGAACAAAAGGCGAACGTCGAATTTATGGGCAACGAGGTCGCTTCCGGTACCGAGATCATACAGCGTTTGGGCGAAGAGCATCTCCGCACGAAGCGTCCCATACTCTATACTTCGCAGGATTCCGTCATGCAGATCGCTGCGGATATTTCCGTCGTCCCGCTTTCCAGGCTTTATGAGATCTGCGAGATCGCGCGGGAGATTATGGTCGGCGACTGGGCGGTCGGCCGCGTCATCGCGCGTCCGTTCACGCACGCAGACGGTAAATTTACGCGTACGGAGGACAGAAAAGATTATGCGCTTCCGCCTCCCTCCGAAACAATGATGGAAAAACTTGCGGCGCACGGCGTGCCCACTTTTGCCGTCGGAAAAATAACCGATATTTTTTGCGGCAGAGGCATTGCGGACTCAACGCACACGGGCAACAACCGAGAGGGGATCGAAGAGACGCTCCGCCTCGTGCGAGAAGCCGAGAGAGGGCTCGTTTTCGTCAATCTCGTCGACACCGATATGCTGTACGGTCACCGCAACGATGCGGAGGGATATGCGCGGGCGCTCGAATATCTGGACGGGCATTTGCCTGCTATCGAAAGCGGAATGCGCGGCGACGATATTCTAATCCTGACCGCCGATCACGGCTGCGATCCGACAACGCCTTCCACCGACCATTCCCGCGAATACGTGCCGCTTTTGATCTACGGACGAAATATCGCAAGCCGTAATCTGGGCACGCTCGACGGATTCGATCACATTTCGCGATTCGTCCTGTCTTCTTTCGGCGTGCGCGGCAATTCTGAAATATCCGAAATTTTACAAGGGGAACAAGCACATGGAAAGAAAAATCTTTGAAGACGAACGCGTCTACGACATTGCGGAACAGATTTACGCCAGGACTGACATCACGCCGTCCGTCGGGCTGATATTGGGCAGCGGTTGGGGCGCCGTCTGTCGCGGACTTGACGAACCGATTACCATATCTTACGCATCGCTGCAAAATATGCCGAATTGCGGAGTAAAGGGGCATAGCGGTAATTTTGTATTCGGAAAACTCGGCTGCAAAAACGTCGTCGTTGCGCAGGGGCGCTTTCATTTGTACGAGGGAAAAGAATTTTCCGACGTGCTGATGCCAATCAAAGTCATGTATGCTTTGGGTATAAATACGCTCATCTTGACGAACGCCGCAGGCGGGTTGAACCGCGCTTATCGCCGCGGCGATCTGATGGTTTTAAAAGACCACATTAATTTTACCTTTCGCAATCCGCTGATCGGCGAGAAGGCTACGGAAGAATATCCTGTCTTTTGCGACATGACAAACGTTTATGACGAAGGGATCCGAAATATTATTTTAGAGGAATGCGAAGCGTTGGGGCTTTGCGCTCATAGCGGGGTGTATATCCAGGTACTCGGACCTTCCTACGAAACGCCCGCAGAAATTCAGGCGTTTTCGAAGTTGGGCGCAGACGCCGTGGGGATGAGCACGGTAGTCGAGGCTGTTTTTGCGAAATATCTCCGTCTCAAAGTCGCTGCGATTTCGGGTATAACCAATATGGGGGCGGGGATCGAGGACGAACGGCTCGACCATCACGACGTGCTTTCACAGGCGCGAAAGAATGAAGAAAACTATTCAATGTTGATAAAACGGGTTGTTAAACGCATTTGAACTTATTTTGCATAGTACTATGTATGAAATAGTTCGCGTATGATTGAATAAATTGCAGCAGAATCACAAATAATAAAGGTATCGAAAGAAAAACAAACGGAGAGATATCTTTATGAAAAAAGTTTTAACGGCGATATTCGCTTTCTTATTTTTATTTTCCGCCGTCGGCGGCGCTGCCGCTTATGTGAACGCGGAAGAAGATACCGAACTTGCAAAAAACTGCAAAGCCGCGTATCTATGCGACTGGCACAGCGGAACCCGTATTTATTCCAAAAACGAAACGCAGCATCTTCCCATTGCGAGCATGTGTAAGATCATGACGCTGGTGCTGATCATGGACGAATTGGAAAGCGGTTCCTTAAAACTGGACGAGGAGATCGCCGTCAGCGAAAACGCGAGCGGTATGGGCGGCTCGCAGGTGTTCTTGGAATCGGGCACGACTTATAAGGCGAGCGATCTGATCAAAAGCATCTGTATCGCGTCCGCAAACGATTCCTGCGTGGCGATGGCGGAGCGCATTGCGGGAACGGAAGATCTGTTCATTTCCAAAATGAACGAACGCGCGAAGAGCCTCGGCGCGGAGGATACCGTATACGTAAACTGTACGGGGCTTCCCAAACAGGGACAATATTCCTGTGCGAAAGACGTCGCCCTGATCCTCGGTGAACTGCTGCGCCATGACGTGTATTATTCGTTCAGCAAAATCTGGATGGACAAGATTTCGCATCCGAAAGGCCGCGAAACGGAAATGGCGAACACGAACAAACTCATCCGCTTTTATAACGGCTGCGACGCGGGCAAAACAGGATTTACCAGCGAAGCGGGATTCTGCCTGGCAGCCTCCGCAAAGCGCGGCAATATGCGCGTCGTGTCCGTAGTCATCGGCGGCAGCGACAGCAAGGCCCGTTTCGGAGCGGTGTCCACCATGTTCGACTTTGCTTTCGCTACCTGCGAGAACAAAGTGGCGGTCGACAGCGAACGAGTGCTCGACGAAAAGTGCGAAGTGAGCGGCGGCAAGACCGACTGCGTGAGCGTAAAACCCGAACGCAGTTCCTACGTCTTTGTCAACAAGACGGAAAATCCCGAAATCGTTCTGGACGTCAACCTCACCGGCCTGAAAGCGCCCGTGAAGATCGGCGACGTTGCGGGCGAAGTGATCGTCTATAAAAACGGCGTGGAAACCGACCGCGTGACGCTGCGGGCAAACGAAGAAATCGCTAAAAATACGTTATGGGATGCGATCGGCAATATCGCGAAAAACTGGAACGTATAAAATTTGAAAAGCAGTCCGAAACAAACAGTTTCGGACTGCTTTACTTTACACCGAATTTTCAGATAAAATATTTGCAATCCGAGCGCATTTTTGGTACAATAGAACGGTAAAGAAAAAGTGAGGTGAGGTAGTCAAAACATGAACACACGTCCGACCTTGAAAGTGAATGACAAAGGGCATCTGGAAATCGGCGGATGCGATACCGTAGAACTTGTCGCCAGATTCCCCACGCCCGTCTATGTATTCGACGAACAGTACATACGCGATATGTGCGCCGTCTACCGCGAAACGATCGAAAACGAATACGGCGGGAACGGACTGGTCCTGTATGCCTCGAAGGCCTTTTCCTGCAAGGCGGTCTATAAAATCGTCGCCGACGAAAAGATCGGATGCGACGTGGTTTCGGGCGGGGAACTCTACACGGCGTTGCAGGCAGGTTTTCCTGCAGATAAGATCTACATGCACGGCAACAATAAATTGCGGCAGGAACTTTGCGAGGCGCTCGATTGTAAAATCGGCGCGATCGTCGTGGACGCATATTCCGAATTGGATATGCTCGACGAAATGGCGGGCGAGCGCGGCATGGTGCAGGATATCCTCATCCGCGTCAATCCGGGCGTGGAAGCGCATACCCATCACTTTATCCAGACCGCCAAGACGGACAGCAAATTCGGGTTTTCCATATCCGACGGCACGGCGGAAAAAATAACCGCATACGCGCTGCAAAAGAAAAACCTGCGCCTGACGGGATATCACTGCCACATCGGTTCGCAGATATTCGAAAAGCAGTCGTTCACGCTCGCCGTCGATAAAATGACGGATTTTATGGTAAGGATCCGTAAAGACTTGAACTTTACGGCTAAGACGCTCAACCTCGGCGGAGGCTACGGCGTTTGGTATACCGACGAAGATAAAAAGATTACGCCCGCAGGCTATGCTGAATATCTCAAAGCGATCGTGGCGGAACTGAAAGAAAAATGCGCGCAATATGATTTCCCTCTGCCTTATCTCGTCGTCGAGCCGGGACGCTCGATCGTAGCGGAGGCAGGCATCACGCTCTACACGGTCGGTGCGATCAAAGAAATTCCCAACGTCAAAAAATACGTGGCTGTGGACGGGGGAATGTTCGACAATCCCCGCTATGCCCTCTATCAGTCCAAGTATACGGCGCTTCTCGCCGCGCGCGCGGACGAGAAACCCGAGGAGATCGTGACGATCGCGGGCAAATGCTGCGAGAGCGGCGATATCGTATGCGCGGACGTGCCTCTGCCCGCCGCGAAGAGCGGCGAAATTCTTGCGGTTCTCTCCACGGGCGCCTACAATTATTCCATGGCGAGCAACTACAACCGAAATTTTATCCCCGGGGCGGTGCTTGCGTATAAAGGAAACGCGGAATATATCGTAAAGCCGCAGACCTACGAAGATCTGACAAGAAACGATCTGATCCCCGAAAGATTAAAATAACGTATGAAGGAAAGGCGGCAAGCCTTTCCTTTTTCATCCTCGAAAATCTTGCTTTTTTATGAAAAATACGGTATAATTTTTTTATGGATATTGTTATAAGGATAATTACTTTACTTGCAAGTTTTTTCGCCGTCATGGTCGTATTGTCGTTTCACGAATTCGCCCATGCGTTCGTGGCGTATAAATGCGGCGATCCCACCGCAAAGATCAACGGGCGGTGCAGCCTCAATCCCATGGTGCATTTCGATCTTCTGGGACTCATCATGTTTACTTTCGCGGGCTTCGGCTGGGCGAAACCCGTTCCCGTCAATCCGCTCAATTTCAACCATTATCGCAGGGGCTTGACCCTGACCGCGATCGCGGGCGTGGTCATGAATCTCATCATGGCGTTTCTCCTGTTCCCGATCTATAAACTGGTCGTGCTGTACGTGAATATCCCGCTCTGGCCCATCCAGACTTTTGTGGAAATGCTTTTTATGCTGTTATGGACGTACAGTATATCCTTCTGCGTATTCAATCTGATCCCGCTCGCGCCGCTGGACGGCTGGCGGGTGGTGGAAGCGCTCAACCGCCGACACGGGCGCGTTTACAGATTTTTCGAAAGATACGGCTCGATCATCTTATTGATTCTGATCGCGATCCATTTCGTTTCGGGTTATTTCACGGTTTTGGGTTATATCGATATCCTCGGCTATATTCTGGATTTTGCCGTGAATATCGTAGCGTGGCCGATCACGGCGTTTTGGGGGCTGATTTTCTGATGGTTAAAGATCCTGCCGAAAAATTCGAATCGGTCGTCGATTATACCACGGTCCTGGATAATTTCGAGGGCCCGCTCGATCTGCTTTTATTCCTCATCAAGCAAGAGCAGATCGAGATCAAGGATATATTCGTTTCCAAAGTGACCGAACAGTTCCTGCTGTATATGCAGGGGCTGCCGTACATAGACATCGACAAAGCGAGCGAGTATCTCAATATTGCGGCGGCGATCCTCGACATCAAGGCAAAGAGCCTCGTGCCCTCGGTCGTGGAGATGGAACCCGAAGAGGAGAGCAGCGAACAGACGCTCATCCGCGCGCTCGAAGAATACAAACTGCTCAAAGAAGAGAGCGCGAAACTGAAAGAACTGGAAACGATCGGATACTTCTATAAGGAACCCGATAAAAACGTCGGCGAGGCGAAGATCGTCTATAAGGATTTCAACCTCGACGGACTGTTGAAAGCGTTTACCGAACTGATGATACGCCAGGAAGCGTTAAGCCGCGAAAAAGGCGTGCAGAGGGAGATTCCCAAAGACGTCTATACCATTCCCGACCGCGCGAATTATATCTGCGATACGGTCAAAGAGCGCGGCACGGTGGGCTTTGACGAACTGTTCACGCCGTATTCTTCCAAAAACGAAATCATTACGACTTTTCAGGCGCTTTTGGAACTTTTAAAATATCAGTTTATCAAAGTAGAGCAGGGCGGCGTATTCGAAAAAATTCTGATCAAATACAATACCGAAAGAAGTGAGGACGAGACCATTGGAGATCTTGGAGAATTTGAGTAACATACTCGAAAGTATTTTATTCGCGGCAGGAAATCCCGTTCCCGTGGATATCATTGCGGAAAAACTCGGCGTTTCGGAAAAGGACGTCAAGGACGCGGCAAAAAAATTGCAGGAGCGGTATGGGGAAAAAGGCGGCTTGAAAGTTCTGTTCTTCAATAAAAAATTACAACTTTCCAGCAATCCGGAATATAAAGATTTTGTTTCCTCCGTGCTGAATCCCATTAAAGAGCGCGAATTTACGCGCACAATTTTAGAATGTTCCGCGATCATCGCCTATAAACAGCCTATTACCAAGGGCGAACTGGAAAATCTGCGCGGGCTCAACTGCGATTATGCGATACATACGCTTCTCGATCTGAAAATGATCGAACCGGTCGGGCGCAAGGACGCGGTGGGCAGGCCCATTCTCTATGCGACGACGGATAACTTTTTAAAGCGGTTCAACCTGACGAGCATTGCAGACCTTCCCGACTACGATACGCTGATGGAGAATATCGCCCGACTGAACGGCGAAAACGGCGCGCCCGAGTCTTATCTCTATGCCAACAACGTATATGTGGACAACGGCGAAATACAGCCGCCGCAGAATCCAGACGGCGGGCAAATCGAGAAAAAGAGCGTTCCTTCCGAATCCGACGAGGAAGAAGAGGAACTGCCCGACTTTTTAAAGGATCTCGAAGACGACGATATCATGAAAATAGAATAAAAAAGACGCCCCGCAGAAAATCTGCGGGGCGTTTGTTCTAATGAAAATTTACGGCTTAGTACATTCCGCCCATGCCGCCGGGTGCGGGAGCGGCAGGCTCGGGAGCGGGAATATCCGCCACGACGCTCTCGGTCGTGAGCAAGGTAGCCGCTACGGAAGCCGCGTTTTGCAATACGCTTCTCGCGACCTTGGTCGGATCGATGATGCCGCTTTCGACCATATCGGTGTAACGGTTGTTCAGTGCATCGTAACCGTAGTTGGTCTTTTTGCTCGAAAGGATCTTATCGATAATGACCGAACCGTCGAGTCCTGCGTTCGCCGCGATCTGTCTAAGAGGTTCTTCAATGGCTTTGAGGATGATCTGCGCGCCTGTTTTTTCGTCGCCTTCTAGCGTTGCGATGAGTTTTTTCAGTGCTGCGGAAGTGGAGAGGAGAGCGACGCCGCCTCCGGGTACGATACCTTCTTCGACCGCCGCACGGGTAGCAGCCAGCGCGTCCTCGATACGGAGTTTCTTTTCTTTCATTTCCACTTCGGTCGCCGCGCCGACGTTGATGACGGCTACGCCGCCCGCAAGTTTCGCGAGGCGTTCCTGCAATTTTTCCTTATCGTAATCGGAAGTGGTTTCCGCGATCTGCGCCTTGATGGCGTTAACTCTCGCCTTGATCGCGTCCGCAGCGCCCGCGCCGTTGATAATGGTGGTGTTGTCTTTGTCGACTTTGACCTGCGCGGCTCTTCCGAGCATATCCATCGTCACGTCTTTGAACTCGTAGCCGAGATCGGAAGAGATCACGGTGCCGCCCGTCAAAATCGCGATATCTTCGAGCATCGCCTTTCTGCGATCGCCGAAACCGGGCGCTTTCACCGCAACGCAGTTGAATACGCCTTTGAGTTTGTTGACGATGAGCGCTGCCAAAGCGTCGCCTTCCACGTCCTCGGCAATGATCAGAAGACGCGCGCCCTGCTGAGCCAAAGGCTCGATCACGGGCAGGATCTCCTGCAGATTGGAAACTTTTTTATCGGTAATGAAAATGTAGGGGTTATCCAATACGGCTTCCATTTTATCGGTATTGGTGACCATGTAAGCGGAGGCGTAGCCTCTGTCGAACTGCATGCCTTCTACGGTCGTCAACTCGGTCATCATGGTCTTGCCTTCTTCCACGGTGATCACGCCGTCTTTGCCGACCTTTTCCATTGCGTCGGACACGATTTGTCCCACGGTATCGTCGCCGGCGGAGATGGACGCGACCTGTGTGATCGCGAGTTTGCTGTCGACTTCTTTGGAACTCTTTTTAATTTCGGAAACGGCGGCTTCGACAGCCTTGTCGATCCCTTTTCTCAAAATGATGGGGTTGGCGCCTGCGGCGAGGTTTTTGAGGCCTTCGCGGATGATCGCCTGCGCAAGCACGACCGCAGTCGTGGTGCCGTCGCCCGCGACGTCGTTGGTCTTCGTGGAAACTTCCTTCACGAGTTGCGCGCCCATGTTTTCGAACGCGTCTTCCAACTCGATTTCCTTGGCGATGGTCACGCCGTCGTTGGTGATGAGGGGAGCCCCGAATTTTTTATCGAGAACCACGTTTCTGCCTTTCGGCCCGAGGGTGATTTTAACAGTATTCGCGAGCGTATTGACGCCCGTTTCCAAAGCCTTTCTCGCTTCGTCTCCGTATTTGATCTGTTTAGCCATAATTATCGATTCCTCCTAAAAAACTTTGACAAATTTTTACGATTATTCAACGATCGCCAGAATATCGCTCTGCCGCAGAATGGTAAATTCTTTTCCGTCGACTTTGAATTCGCTTCCCGAATATTTCGCGTAGAGAACCACGTCGCCGATCTTGACCTCCATAGTTACGTCTTTTCCGTCGACCACTCCGCCGGGGCCTACTGCAACGACTCTCGCCGTCTGAGGTTTTTCCTGTGCCGAAGAGGGGAGAATGAATCCGCTCTTGGTCTTTTCTTCCGATTGAACGCTTTCAACAACTACTCTGTCAAATAATGGTTTAATGTTCATAATATTGCCTCCGTTTTTTATTTCTTATTTTTGAATTAGCACTTTTCACTCCTGAGTGCTAATTTACCATATATTATAACCATTTCCATAAAAATGTCAAACGATTTATATAAAAAAAATTAAAATTTTAGCACTTTTCTTTTGTGAGTGCTAAAACATGAAAAATGAAAGGAAAAATGTCACTGCGGCTTGCAATTTTTAGGGTAGTATGGTAAAATAAACGAAAAGGAAACAGAGGCTTTACCGATGAATAAGTGGGATAAGAGATTTATGGAACTGACGGAAACGGTCGCGGGCTGGTCGAGTTGTTTTCAGGAGAACAGGCACGTCGGCGCGATCATCGTCAAAGATAAGAGAGTCCTTACGACGGGTTACAACGGCGCGCCCGAAAATATACAGAGTTGCGCTGACCGCAAAGAATGCCTGCGCCGTAAACTGAATATCCCCAGCGGCACCAAACAGGAAATCTGTTACGCCGTGCACGCAGAGCAGAACGCCATCATCCAGGCGGCGAGGCTGGGCGTCAATATCAGCGGCGCCACCTTGTTCTGTACCCACCAGCCGTGCGTCATCTGCGCGAAAATGATCATCAACGCAGGCATTTCGCGCGTCGTGTACAGACACGGCTACCCCGACGAATTTTCCATGCAACTGTTCCGCGAAGCGAACGTGATCGTGGAAAAATACGAAGACATTGAAGGAGATTGATATGCAAAAGAATCCCATCGCGACCATCACTTTGGAAAACGGCAAGAGCGTCACGCTCGAATTATATCCCGACAAAGCGCCGAATACGGTCAACAACTTTATTTCGCTCGCCAACAGCGGGTTTTACGACGGACTGTGTTTTCACCGCGTCATTGCGGGATTTATGATCCAGGGCGGCGACCCTGCGGGCAGCGGCATGGGAGGACCCGGATATTCCATTGCAGGCGAATTCCGCATGAACGGCTTTGCCGCGAACGATCTCAAGCACGCGCGCGGCGTCATTTCCATGGCGAGAAGCATGATGCCCGACAGTGCGGGTTCCCAGTTTTTCATCATGCACGAAAATTCTTCCCATCTCGACGGGCAATACGCCGCTTTCGGAAAGGTGACGGACGGCATGGACGCGATCGACGAGATCGCGGGCGTCAGGACCGACCATCACGATAAACCCGTACAACCTCAGATCATGAAATCCATACGCGTGGAAACGTTTGGTGTAGAATATCCCGAACCCAAAAAAGTAAAATAATCAAAAGAGCAGTTTGTGTAAATATGCGCACAGACTGTTTTTTTATGTTACTTTCATGCGGGCGCGGCATACACTATATTATGAATGCGGATTTTCACAACGATATTTTGACGGTCAGACCTTTGCCCCTCGGAAACGAATTGGAGGGACTGGACTGCGGCGTTCTGGCGCTGTATCTCGGCAAGCGCTCCATAGAAGAATTGTTCGCCGTCGCGCGCGGCTTTCGTAAAACGGGCGGGTACGAACTCGCATTCGAAGAGATAAGCGGCATAACCGACGAACAGTTGGAAACGCTGATCTCTTTTCGGCCGAGGTACGTGACGCTCACCTGGAATCATGAAAACGATCTGGCGCACGGCTGCAAATCGTCGGGCGGTCTGAAACCGAGGGGAAAGGAAGTGATCCGTCGGCTGAACAGAGCGGGGATCGCCGTGGATACGGCGCATCTGTGCCGTCAAAGTTTTTTCGACGTTTGCGACGCGAGCGATCGTTTCGTAAACTCGCACACCTGTTTTTCGGCAGTCCACGCGAATGCGCGCAATATCGACGACGAACAGATCGAATGTCTGCACGAGGCGGGCGCGCTCGTGGGCGTGACGTTCGTCGGCGCCTTTTTGACGGCGGGAAAGGCTGATTCGGAAAATGTCGTGCGCCACGTCGATCATTATGTACAGAAATACGGCGCGGAGGGCGTCTGTCTCGGTTCGGATTTTTACGGAACGCAGGATCTGCCCGCCGATCTATTAAATTATAAAAGTTGGGATATTTTAGTGGAAAAATTTTTGAAAATAGGATATAATAGAGAAGTTATCGAACAGATACTTTATCTGAATCTGAAAAATTTTTTATACGGGAGATAATCGTATGACGGATACGAGCATGTATGTCAATCCTTTGATCACGCGCTATGCGAGCCAAAAAATGTCCGCGATCTTTTCGGACGACACAAAATTCCGCCTTTGGAGAAAATTGTGGATCGCGCTCGCGGAATCGGAAAAGGAGTTGGGCCTCAATATTACCGACGCCCAGATCGCGGAAATGAAACGGTACGCCGACGATATCAATTACGAAGATGCGGCGAAGTTTGAAAGCGAAGTGCGTCACGACGTGATGGCGCACGTGAAAGCGTTCGGGAAACAGGCGAAATCCGCCATGCCCATCATTCATCTGGGCGCGACGTCCTGCTACGTGACCGACAACGCGGAAGTCATCGTTCTCGATCGGGCGCTCAACCTTGTTCTGGAAAAACTCGTCAACGTGATGGACAAACTCAAAAAGTTCGCGCTGCAATACAAGGACGTGCCTACGCTCGGATTTACGCATTTACAGCCTGCCCAACTGACGACCGTAGGAAAGCGCGCGACGCTGTGGCTGGAAGATCTGGAAATGGACTACGTTTCTCTGATGAATCTCAAAGCCGCCGTTAAATTGCGCGGCGTCAAAGGAACGACGGGCACGCAGGCGAGTTTTCTCGATCTCTTCAACGGCGACGGCGAAAAAGTCAAACTGTTGCAGAAAAAAGTCGTGGAAAAAATGGGATACGAGCGCGTGTACAGCGTGACGGGACAAACCTATCCCCGCAAATTCGACTATAACGTACTCTGCGTTCTTTCGCAGATCGCACAGAGCGCCTACCGTTTTTCCAACGATATCCGTCTGTTACAGCACATGAAAGAAGTAGAGGAACCCTTCGAGAAAAAGCAGATCGGCTCGTCCGCAATGGCCTATAAGCGCAACCCCATGCGCAGCGAACGGATCAGTTCGCTCGCGAGGTACGTTCTCAGCCTGCCCATCAACGCGGCCGTCACAGCCTCCACGCAGTGGTTCGAGCGCACGCTCGACGACAGCGCGAATAAGCGTATCGTGCTCGCGCAGGCGTTCTTATCCGTAGACGCGATCTTAAATCTCTATCTCAACATTTCCGAAAATCTCGTCGTGTACGAGAAAGTCATTCAAAAGCATATCGCCGCAGAACTTCCCTTTATGGCGACGGAAAATATCATGATGGAATGCGTGAAAGCGGGCGGAAACCGCCAGGAGTTGCACGAAGAGATCCGCGTACTCTCCATGGAAGCGTCGAAAAACGTGAAAATGGAGGGAAAGGACAACAATCTGATCGAACTCATCCGTCAGGATGAAATGTTCCGTCCCGTCTGGGACAAACTCGACGGGATTCTGGACGCGAAGAATTTTATCGGCCGGAGCGCCGAACAAGTTTGCGAATTCATCGGCGAAGAGATCGATCCCATATTACAGAAACACAGCGGGCTTCTCGGCGAAAGCGGAGAAGTGCGCGTATAGACACTAGAGGCAGAAAAAATTCTGCCTCTTTCCATATTATAGATATTTATATCACATACTGTTAAGGGGAGAAATGTATGCAAAAACTTTTTTATAACTGCGACATCATCACTTTGGAAGACACAAAGGGGGAATGTCTGCTGACGGAAGACGGCGTTATCTCTTTTGTCGGAGATTTAGACGAGGGTATGCGGCGCGCCGCGCCCGACTGCGAAAAGATCGACCTTTGCGGAGCCTGCCTTCTGCCCGCGTTTATCGACGCGCATTCGCACATCTCGCAGGTCGCGCAGACGCTCACGCTTTGCGCGCTGCACGGCTCGCGTTCTCTTGCGGAGATCAAAGAAAAAATACTGCGTTTTAAAAGCGAGAGAAATTTGTCGGATACCGACTGGATCCTCGCGTTCGGTTATGACAACAACGATCTGGAAAGTCGCCGTCATCCGACAGCCGCCGAATTAGACGAGATCTCTGCCTCGAATCCCATATTGCTCACGCATGCCTCGGGACATATGGGTGTATTCAACAGCGCGGCATTGCGAGCGATCGGCGCAGAGAATCCTCAGGACATCGAGGGCGGAATGATAGGACGGACTTCTTCGGGCGCTCCGGACGGATATATGGAAGAAAAAGCGTTTTTTTATTATTCCGCCAAACTCGAAAGCAAGGAAAAAAGCGACGGCGTCCGCTTGATGAGGGAAGTGCAAAAATTGTACGCTTCCTACGGGATCGCGACGGCGCAGGACGGTCTGGTCAATGAAAATAATTTCGCGTTGCTCTCCGAGTGCGCAAAAAAGGGAGAACTGTTTTTAGACGTCGTCGGCTATGTGGACGCGAAAAAATGTCCGCAGATCTACAAAGAAAACCGCGAATATCAAAATAAATACAACGGCCGTTTCAAACTCGGCGGATACAAATTATTTTTGGACGGCTCCCCGCAGGGCAAGACCGCCTGGCTGACCGAGCCGTACGAAGGCGACGAGTCGCGCGGTTATCCCATTTATTCGGACGACGAGGCGGAACGACTGTGCCGCATTGCGCAAGAAGAGGACGTTCAGTTATTAACGCACGTCAACGGCGACGCCGCGGCAGAACAACTCTTGCGCATCCTGGCGAAAACAAAAACGAAACGCCGCCCCGTAGCGATCCACGCGCAAATCATGCGGCGCGACCAAATCGCCGCGCTCAAAAAACAAAACGTGATCCCGAGTTTCTTCGTGGCGCACGTCTATCATTGGGGCGACGTTCATCTGCAAAATTTAAGGAGGGAACGCGCAAGCCGCATTTCCGCGGCAAGAGAAGCCGAAGATCTGCATATTCCGTTTACGTTTCATCAGGATTCGCCCGTGATCCCCCCGAATATGGCGGAAACGCTCTGGTGCGCCGTCGCCCGTAAGACCAAGTCGGGGAAAACGCTCGGAAAAGACGAATCTATTGACGTTTTGGCTGCGATCCGAGCGGTCACGATCAACGCCGCGCACCAGTATTTCGAAGAAGATAAAAAGGGAAGTCTTCGCGAAGGAAAACTTGCCGATCTCGTAGTGCTCGATAAAAATCCTTTGAAAATCGATACGGATGCTCTAAAAAATTTACAGGTTTTGCGGACGTATAAAGAAGGGGAACTGATCTATTCTAAAAAATGAAAGGGAGTGCGGTAAATCCGCACTCCCTTTCATTTTTTAGAAACTTCTCACTAACCCGATTACTTTTCCCAAAATCTCAACCTGTTCGACTACGATGTCGGCCATCGTCTCATTTTCGGGATGCAAGACGTAATAACCGTTTTTCTTGTAAAAGCGTTTGACGGTCGCGCTGTCGTCCAGAAGAGCGACCACGATATCTCCGTTGTCCGCGTTCTGCTGTTTGCGAACGACGATCTTATCTCCGTCGCAGATGCCCGCATCGATCATGCTGGTTCCCTGTACGTTCAGCATAAACAATTCCGAACCGTGAAAACTGTCCGCGGGAAAGGAATAATAATCCTCATAATTCTCGTAGGCGAAGATGGGCTGCCCTGCGGTGACCGTGCCGATCAGGGGGATATTCACCGAGGAATTCCTTTTAAAATTCACCGCACGGTTTTTGTTCGGCGATTTGGATATGTAGCCTTCTTCTTTTAGTTTTTCCATATAATAATATGCGGAAGCGGTCGATTTGATATTCAACTTTTCGCAAATCTCTCGCACCGTAGGCGAGTAGCCGTATTCCGCATTATATTCATTGATAAAGTTCAATACGGCGTGCATCTTATTTTTGCTGCTTTCAGACATCTTTCTTTCATCCCTATCTTTACGATTTTTCTATATTATACCATATTATTTCATCAAACGCAAACAAATGTTTATAAAAGTATTTGATATTTTTTGTGATTTATGCTACAATACAGAAAATCGGAGGCAAAACCATGGAAAAACAGAGAGAAAAATGCGTATTATACGATCGGGACTGTATCGGCTGTCTGGAATGCGAAATCTGCGATCTGGATAAAAACAAAATTTGCGATAACTGCGGTAAATGCCTGGATATCAAAGATTATGCAACGATCAAAATCGACCGAATCATCACCGATAAAAAGGCGGAGAGCAATTAAACTCTCCGCCTTTTTATCGGTCAATGAAATCGTGAAATTTCGAAATATACATTGCGGGGATCACCGCGTCGATCAGCATTCCGAAATCGTTAAAAATGATATTTCGTTCTTTCAGATATTTTTTATTTGCGTTATAATCGGAAACAGAACGATAGGGAACGCGCAGGGAGCAAAAAACGTAATCGTTTTGAAAGCGTTTCAAAATTTCCCGTTTCAATACTTCCGTACCCAAATTCTCTTTCGCGGAAATAAATACCGCATCCGTCGGATATCCTTCAAAATCACGCAGCGTTTCGCTCTTGTTCATGACCACGATGTAGGGCGCGTTAAAATGCAACGCGTCCAAAGTATCCAGCGTCGTTTTCAACTGCATTTCGTATTCTCCCGTCGCATCGCATACGATAAGAGCAAGATCGCAGTTTAAGGCGCTCTCCAACGTGGAATGAAACGCGTCGATCAGATCGTGCGGCAAATTTTTTAAAAATCCGACCGTATCGATGAGCATAAATTCAACGTCGTCGATCTCCATTTTTCGCGAAGTGGGATCAAGCGTCGCAAAAAGTTGATCTTTCACGAATACGTCCGACTGCGTCAGGAGATTTAAAAGCGTGGATTTGCCCGTATTTGTATAACCAACCAGCGCGATCGTCTTGACGGCATTTTTTTTACGACGCTCGGACAATAAAGAGCGTCGCGTTTCGATATTTTTCAATTTGCTTTCGAGATAGTCGATGCGTCTGCGGATATGTCTGCGGTCGGTTTCCAACTGCGATTCGCCCGGACCGCGGGTTCCGATACCTCCGCCCAGACGGGAAAGAGCCTCGCCTTTTCCTTTCAAACGCGGATACATATATTTAAGTTGCGCCAATTCGACCTGTAATTTTCCTTCGCTGCTTTTTGCATTCTTAGCGAAAATATCTAAAATCAAAGTTGTGCGGTCGATCACTTTCCGATCGTCGAGAACGTGCGAAATATTCAGTGTCTGAGAAGGGGACAGGGCACCGTTAAAAAGAACGGTGATCTCGTCCAATCCGCTCAGTCGTTCTTTAAGTTCCGATAGTTTTCCTTCACCGATATAGGTCGCAGGGTTGACTTCTCTGATTTTCTGATAGAGCGTTCCCGCATACACGCCGTCGCTGCTCTCGATCAAAGAAATAATTTCTTCGTGCTCGATCCTGTAATCTTCATCTATAATCGGTTGAATTACATATACTTTTTCCATATTACCATAGTACTATGCGTGACATAGTGCGTTATTCATTATCCTTTTCGCGCAATTTTACTGCATCTTTTACGGAGCGGCGAATATCTTCGCTGATAGCGGCGTAATGCTTTTTTGTAGTATTGACGTCTTTGTGCCCGAGAACGTCGGCCACGATATAAATATCTTTGGTTTCGCGATACAACTGCGTGCCGTATGTACTGCGCAATTTATGCGGCGATATTTTTTTTAAAGGGGAAATGATGCGGCTGTATTTTTTGACGAGTTCTTCCACGGCGCGCACACTGATTCGTTTGGGTTGAAACGAAGATAGGAAGAGGGCAGGCTCGTCCATGCAATGATTATCTTCTTTTTCCGCGAGATAACGAGCCAGAGCGTCCGCGACTTCGTCGGAAAAATACAAGATCGTTTGATTTCCGCCTTTTCTGGTAACCTTAAAAGCGTTATTTGTAAAATCGATATCGTCGTTGTTGAGCCCGATCAGTTCGCTGATACGGATTCCCGTGCCCAAAAACAGCGTCAAAATGGCTACGTCGCGGATTTTCGTCTTTTCGTGCGCGGATTTTTGCCGCGGCGACATGCCCGCGCCGTTTTCGGCGGTATTTAAAAGGTCAGCGACCTCATTGATTTCCAATCGTATGATTTCTTTGTCGTGCAGTTTTGGTAGGGCAACTTTCGCCGCATTATCCACGGAAATACGGCCTTTATTGAAAAAATATTTGAACATAGAGCGCACAGTGGACAATTTTCGCGCTTTGGCGCGTTCATTGCAACTTTCTCTGACGCCGTTGTATTCATAATTGCTCAGATAACTCAAAAAAAGTTCGATATCCGTGTTTGTAACGGTCTCTAAATCGATGAAATCCAAATCTTCAATGGATTTCCCGCGAAACTTTTTTTTTGTCAGAAAATCAAAAAAAACGCGCAGATCATATGCGTAATTCAAGCGCGTCAGCGTGCTTGTCCTGTTTTCGATTCCCAAAAAAAATTCTTCGATGAAATAGGGCAGATCGCCTTTGAGCCGTTCGATCTTCTCTAAATTTTTAATATCGCGCTCTCTGTAATAATTTTCATCTTTCATAGTAAATATTATACGGCATCTATCCGAAAAAAGCAATAAAATTCTCTCCCGATTTCCTTCGGATACCTCACATTTTTATGTGTGAGAGGAGTTATATAACTATGCGTAAAACGCGAGACATTCTACCATAAAAAATGCAAGTTTTTCTTTTCCCCCTATAAGGGGGAAATTTGCTTTTAAAGAGGGGAGAGTTTGGGAGCAAACAGACAAACGTATCAGGTTGGACACTCTGAAAGGGGTTTACTATCGTTGCGACTGCCCGTCGTAAAGGATATTATATAGCCCGAAACAGTCCGTCGGGCGCTGTGGGGGTGTAAACACTCCCCCCATCCCCCGCGTCAGCGGCTCGGAGAACCGAACCAAAACAGGGACGAAAAAATTGTTGCAAAATGTCGAAAGATGTGCTAAGATAAAAAACAAGCAATGAGGGTGAGACCTTAAAGGCGGTTAGCACTTCCGTAAAAGGAGGTGGTTTTTATGGGATATGATTATATTCTACTACTGGCATTTCTCGTAGATGTCGGAGTGATACAGTCTTTCCGAGTTACACATGACAAAATCATTGTACACATAAAAAAATAACCGCCCACGTTAGCATCGGGTGGCGGTTATTTAATCGTTACATAGGCTAACCGTTGAGAGGTTTTGCCCTTGTTGTGATTTTATTATATCACCAAAATTTTCAAAAGTCAATACTTCATGCAAAAGTTTTCTAAGCGCTACCCGAATGGGCGGCGCTTTTTTCAATCCGTTAAGCCGAGTAGGTAATCAGCCGAAATTTCTAAGCGCTGGCAAATATAAACCAAGGTTTCAAAAGACATTTGATACTTACATTTTTCAAGACGCACATATGCAGGTTGTAAAATTCCTAATTCCGCAGCCATTTGTTTTTGTGATATTTTCTTAAATTGTCGCTCTTCTTTTAATCTTCGAGAAAACAAAGTTACATTAAATTCTTTCATTTCAAGACCTCCAAAAAAATTATAACTAAAAATGTTATAAAACACTTGACATATAACACTTTTCGTTATAAAATTGAACCATGAAATATAACAGTTTTCGTTATATTTTTACCGTCGGAGTAGCGCGGCGGGATACAAGCACCAGGCGAGTTCACGCGAAGGGAAGGGCGCGGGATAGAAATTCCCTTCCCATAAATCAAAATGAAACTGACCGAAAAACAACGGAAAATCGTTGAAATGCTCGGCGATGAGTTATTCAACGTGCAGCACATCGAACGCTACTACAAAGAAGACGTGCCGAAAAGCAGTTCGTTCGACGTCTTTATGTTCCATAACGTGCGCGGCTACATGAAAGCAGTGAACCAACTCATCAAAATCACGGCACCGCCCAAAGAGAGCAAGGAAGACAAATTCAAGTTCGAGGACGAATAAACGGTATCAACGCCAACGCGAAGACGGCAGGGAAAAACGTCGAGCACGGGGGCGAGGTTGATATATAGGAGCGCCGTTAGTACTCCCTGCGGCGCTTCCCCGAAAGGGGATACAAGGGGGTAAATAAATTTAAGGGAGTTTAACTCATGATTTTACAGGCAATGTATATCGGCAAAAAGACGGTCGATGAAAAGGAACGCACCAACAGCAAGACAGGGGAGAAAATCCCCGCATTCAAGGGAGTAAGATATATGTTCATGGTCAACGAGTGGAGCGAGGACGGCGAACTTGCCGACACGTACGGACGCACGTATCAGGATAAGCGCGAAGACCATGAGAAAATCGACGCAATCGAAAACGGAGTTGTCAAACTCGGCGACATTGTGAACGTGAATATCCGAAACCAAGATTTGAACGTAAACTTTTTCTGTCGTTTAGAGGAAGACGCACCACTCCCGTTTTGATAATAAATAACAAGGAGTTTACGAAATGGTTGCAGCATTTACAGCGGTATGGACGGAAGTCATGACCTTCTTCGTCACGATATTCCAAAAAATCAGCGGCATATTCTGGACGCCGGGCGTAGGCGAAGAACCCGGGAAACTGACCTTCGTCGGTATCATGGCTATCATCATGGCAGGCGTGGCGCTGATTTTGTTGGTGTTTAACCTTATCCGCTCGTTCTTCCCGATGAGAGGGTAACCGAACCCGAAAGCCTCGACTTTTATCACAGTCGGGGCTTTTCTTTTAATAGGTAGTATTATGGACAAAAAAAAGAAAAAATATATCGTACTGACGATAATAGCAGTGCTTCTGATAGGGCTTTTAATCCTCATCAACGTTATCGGCGCAGGCACGAAAAGTGCGTCGGCGGAAAACACCGATACGACCGTAACCGAAGAATATACCGATATCACGCAGTTCGCGCCGTCCGGATGTTCCAAATATCTTATTTATCCCGCTTCCGACGAATCAACTAACTCGGGATATAAAATTGTTTGGTTTAGCGGATCCGTTGAGCCAGGTTTTTTAAATAACTATCCACAAATCATAAATAACGATACTCTCCATTTATCTTGTGCATGGCCAATTATCGGAGCGTTAGGAGACCAAGACGGATTTACTAATTGGCTAATGACTACGCTCGATCCAAATAATATGGTTGAAACAGACGGCTATATCAACGGTATGATTTATCCGAATTGCGCGATAAAATCTACTATTTATAGATCCGGAACCGATTTATTAAAGGTTAGTAATGAAATATATACTTCCATAGATAGTCTGATAACGTCATTAATCAATAAAAAAGTACGCTACGTTTCAGCAGGTCATATTATATCTGATATTACGATAACAATGACAGACGACGGGATATACAGCGACCAAGATATTTATAGCAATTACGAAGAAATTAGTTTGGCGCAAATAGTTCCCTTGTTAGATAATTTGTATGCAGTATCTAATATTCCGAAAGATATCAGTCAACGCGTGATAGATGAGGCAAATCAACTTAAGATAATGACGTTAGAAGTAATCAAAAATATTTGGGACAAATTCATTGCTTTTTCCGAAATCGTCTTAAACTTTCTTAACTCGCCTTTAAATGTAGCCGTAGAAAATACGGTAGGGAGAATACCTATTTTAGGCGACATCATAGGGCTTATCGTTAAAATCATTCCGAATTACAATTCGGTTTCTATAATAGATTTTATTTTACAAGCAGGTATTTCGACTATTCTTATAATAGCGATAATTAAATTTATAATAGGGATATTCAAATGAACATCATGACAACGATCATCGAGTTTGTGACCCAATACATACCCGACTTCGGACAATACACGATAGAGTATTTCGTGCTGTTCGGGCTGGGGATCCTGGGACTCATCAAATTATTTAAGGGGTAAAACATGGAAAGTTTTTTCAAAATGTGGTATGACTTCATTTTATCGCTTTTCAACACGGAAGGCATGACGTTGACGGCGGAAACGCAGAATTTCATCGGGTTCATAGTACTATGCCTGGCAATCTTCGGCGTTATTCTCACGCTCGCCATCATCTATAAACTCGTGAAGTATATCTTCTATGCAATTTTGAGTTTAGGCAGGTAACGCATGATAAACATTATTTTTACCGTTGTGACCGTAATCGTCGGGATATTCGTCGCGCTGTCTTTGATACGTTCGTCTATGGACAAAAAATTCATTATGAAAGCGTTCGACGCGGGGAGCGTAACCGTCACCGGGCACAAGCGACGCGGGAAAGATATGCTGTTTTCTTACGTGGTAAACCGCAGGAAAAAGCCTTGCCTTTCCAATATGAAATACTCCGACCAAACGACGATAGTCGATATCAAAGAATTGAACCTGGGCGAAAACGATTACAAGCATTTTATCGACGGCAATGTGCAGCAGATAAAAAAGCGCGAAGAGTGGGAAGGGCAAGACTATTTCCTCGGTGACGGCGGCATATACCTCCCGAGCCAGCACCAGGGCGACCTGGTAAAGACCTATCCGACGCTACCGTTATTCTACGCTATATCCAAACAACTGTACGATATGAATATTCACGTCAACGTGCAGAACCTCAACAGGCTATGGGATAAACTGCGCGAGCACAGCGATTATTACATAGACTGCCGTGGCTGCCGTCGGCTCATCGGAAGGATATTCAAACTTCGAATGACTTTTTACGACAAATACGAAAGCGCGTTACAGCGCTTAGAGCCGTTCAAAGTAGACCGGCGACTACTCGGCAAAGACAAGCAACAGCAAGCGTTAAAACGCCAATACGAGAGCACAAACGGCACGATACGTAAAATGACTATTTATATCCGCCTTGCTAAGAAACATTACGACACACGCGAATTTCATAAAATCGTATTCGGCACGCGCTATACGGGCAAGAACAGGCGAAAGGGCGAAGACAGGAATATACTCGACCGAAACCAATAGGGGCGTGTAAGCCCCTAAAACAAGCCCAAAATTGATACAACGGCAATTTCATAATCCAATCCAAACTTTTCCCTGCCGTCGCCTTCGGGCGAGACGGCATTCTCGATGATATCGTCCGTACTTTCGGTAAAATTCGAAAAAATCCGAAAAATAGGGCGATATAAGCATTTTATTCATGAAATACTTTTGTATCTTCCATGCTACATTTTTATATCATCTTATTAAGTTACTTAAAGTACTTATATAAGTTAATATATATATATCTATTCTAAGGGAGTAAATTGCAATGACGGTAAAAAAATCCGCAAGACCGAATAAGAAGGTCGCGGAAATTAAAGATAATATCATCCTTCACGACAATACGACGGGGGAACTCAAAGAGTACCGCCACAACGTATTGTACATGAGAGACCAAGCGCCGAACCGAAATTTCGGTATGCTGTTCTTCGATACCTTGAATTTTAAAATTTATTTCGATACTACGCAGTTTCTATTTTGGTTACTTTCCGTATCGGCAAGAAATAGAGTTATGATGAAGGCAGAGGACATTGCCAAGAAGTTCGATACCACACGCCCCAGGATTGACCGCATGAAACGTAGACTGAAAAAACAGGGATTCATCAAGTACATTCCCAACGTCATTTTTATCAATCCCAATTTCTACTGGCGCGGATCCGCGTCAATGAGAGAAAACGCGGCACAAGAATATTTGAATTTTTAATCAGGGAAAAAGACTGCAAAAGAGCAATCATCTATGCGTAAAATGCAGGACAAAAAATAACTCTATCTGACATAACCACAATATATTGTGGAGTGATAGGGTAGAAAGTATCATAAACCACTACATGAAGTGTGTGGAAAAATATTATTTATCTATGCGTAAAACACGAGTTTTACGCATAGATAAAACAGTCGCGAATTTTTGTAGTTTCGCGATTGTTTTTTTATTTTTGATATGTTACGGATCGAGCCAGCGTTTGATTGACGATGACGATCGTAGCTGAAGATCGTAATTGTTTGGTTTGATCTAAAAACGATGTAATGCAATCGGTCGGTATCGCCCAACTGACGTTTTCGTACGAAGGCGCACCCATCGAATTGATGCCGACGACATAACCCTGCGCATTAAACAGCGCGCCGCCGGAATTACCCGAATTGATCGGCGTGTCGGTTTCAATGAACATATGCGCATAGAATTGATAGTCGACTTCCGATTCGATGAGCGTCACGACGCCGTTTGTCACGGAACTGCCGTATCCCAGAGCGTTTCCGAGTGCGACAACAGGTTCTCCCGCGCGTAAATCGGAATAATCGGCAAGTTTACAGATTTTTTCAAAACCGTCGACCAAGTTTCCGCTTTGGTCGTAATGTTTAAATTCGTTTTTGAACTTCAAAAGAGCCATATCGCGCTGTTTATCGTAGGACACGACTTCCATTGCGAAAGAAACGATTTTGCCGTCGTACGTACCGTTTTCAAAGGTACAATACACATAAGGATACAGCGTAACGACGCTGTTCGGATTATTTTCTCCGGATTCGTCCAACGAAGAATTTATAACGTGTAGATTCGTGATTACATAGCCGTCGGTACTGATGACGAAACCCGAACCGCTGCTCGCATGCTGACCGCTCGCGACTGCTGTTAATACGTTCACGGTAAAATTCTGATAATTATCCGTTATATATTTTGCAAGAGATCCGTCTTTTTCGGTTTCACCTTGATAGGCCAACTCCACTACCGCGCTGTCCGATGCTATTTTTGTCCCCGAGGTACTTTCGAACTTTTCGGACATGGCATTTTCGCTCTGCACTATGATTTCGTCGGGGTTGGATATATAATTTTTTTCAGTCTTGGTGCTTTCGGGGATTTCAACGGATAAATCGGCGTAGTCGGGATCCTGTGCGGAGGCCTCGATAAAATCGTAAACCGCCGTCGACGGTACGCAGAAAGACATGCCGTACCCGTTATTCCTTTTATAAGTATCGGTATCTTCGGCTTTGGTCGTTAAAACTCCCGCAACTTTTCCTTCAGAATCGAACAGCGCGCTTCCCTCGTTCCCTTCATTGCTGGTGATACTCGTTTGTACGAGATAATCTGCGGTAATGTATGCTTCATTTCCGCGTTTTCCATTGATGTAATCCGAAAAATCGCTGTCGGTGTTTTTCGGTTTGGAAACGATCCCTTCGGCAAGAGAAACAAAATAATCTTCGCTGTCTGAATATGTCGCGATATAAGCACAATTTTCACCGTACTCCAGATCGTCCGAATTGGAAAATTCCACGACGTCGGGCATTCCCTTCATTTTCTGTCCGTTTTCGTCCTGATAAGAAACCTCTTCGGAAAATTGCATCAACGCGATATCCAAATTTGCCGCCTGAGTGATCCCTTGTGTTTGTACAGAAAAAGCATCGCCGTTATAAAGTATTGCCGCTATTTCAGATAAATTATTTAATTTATCAATGAGCGAGGCCGACGTCAAAATATACCCAGCCTCGGATATGATAAAGCCAGACCCGACGCGCGTTACTTCCTTAGCGCCGAAAAAGCCGTTTGAAACAGTCCCGGTAACGCTGACGGTCACGACCGCTTTGTAATTTTCTTCGTATAAGGCGTTGTAATCAAAATCTTCTTCCAGATAGGTAACGCCGTTATAGTTGGACTGATTGACTTTATTGCCTTCGTATTCCGCCGTAGGCCCGCTCTCGTCCGCGTTATTCTTCGCAGCGGATTCCCTCTCGTTCAGTCCGTCCAGTACCGAACAGCCGACCACGGAAAAAGCAAGGCCGATCGCAACGATGAAAGATAAACAGAATTTAAAGATCCGTTTCATAATTATGCCTCCGTCACGGCGATATTGTATTCGATCACCGTTTTCAGTTTATCCGCAGTCGCATCGATATAATCGACGGCGCAAGCCGCAGGCAAGGATAAACCGACTTTATGGTATTCGGAATAAGTCTTATCGCTGTACACTTTGGAAGCAATGATTCCGATGATATAACCGTTGCGGTCGTAGAGCGCGCCTCCGAGCATAGTCGTATTCATTGCCGCCGTAGATTGAATAAAGCGATATGTTGTCCCCTGATACGTTACGCCGTCCAACACAGTCATTTCGGGATCGGAAACAACACCCGCCGTAATGCCCGTGCCTTCGCCTAACAGATCGCCGACGAACGCGCAGTAATCTCCCGTCTTTAAAGTGCTTTGTGCATCGTAAAACACGGATTTAAATTGAAATCCTTTTTGGGATGCTGTATTTTGCGCATCGGAATAATAGAAAAAATTATCTTTCAATTGAATGATCGCAAGATTGAGATCTTCGTCGCAGTCGATCAGTTTGGCCTCATACAGTTCCTCATCTCCGTAAATGGGATTGAGCGCGACATACAGCGTCGTAACCGTAGCTTTTGAAAGCGAGGAAGACAGATTATCCGCATAAGCGTAAACAGCGTTTGACGTCGTCAAAATATAGCCGTCGTCGTTCAATATCACACCGCTGGTCCAGACTGTTGTTTCGGAATGCGATCCCTTATTGTTCCGATATTCGAAATAAGAACAGACGGTGACAACGGCGCCCGCTTTTTCATTGGCAATGTATTCGGTATAAGTGCCGTCGTATTCGTCCGACGACAAATTGGACAGGGTAATATGCTGTTTGTAAATATTTTTCGGTTTATTCTCGTATTCGCAGCCGCTGAAAACGGCAACGGGAACGAGCAACAGCAATGCGAGTAAAAAAACCCCGATTTTTTTCATAGCAGTCCTTATCCCTCTATTTTTTACATTCATTATAGTCCTAATATGTGAAAACAAAATGAATTTACATGAAAAAAGTTCGTTTTTTCACGTAAATTCATCGAATGTCGATATTTCCGTAAACAGCCCAGGAATTCGGCTCGATCTGCGCGGTGCGCATAGGCGCTTTTTCATTCATCAGATCGTACATATCGCCGCTGAAATTCAATCCATAGCGCCCGCCGCCCAGATTGACGCAAACGCAAACGACTTCGCGCTCGCCGCGCCGCTCGAAAACGACGCAGTGTTCGTCGGCGAATACTTCCGTATACTCGCCTTCACGAAATACGCCGTATGCGCCGCGGATCTTACCCAGACGCGCATAATGCGCGTGCAATTCTTCATCAATACGCTCCCAGTCAAGACACTTGCGGCAGAACGGGTCGGAATAACCCTCCGTTCCGGTTTCGTCCCCGTAATAGATGCTGGGAACACCGAACAGCGTGAACTGTAAGAGTGCGGCGGCTTTCAGTCTTTCGACGGCTATCGCATATTGTTCGCGGGTCAGGCGCAGTTCGTTCATCTCTTCTTTGTCAAAGGCGAGCACGCCGCCCAAAGCCGTTAAAATGCGCACCGTATCGTGCGTGCCCAAAATATTCATGAGACAGTCCAACGAGCACTTGGGATAATGGTCGAGGAGCATACATACCGTTTCGCGGAATAATTTCGTATTTTTGCTGCGTACAAACTGTATGATTGCCTCTTTGAGCGGGTAATTCATCACGCTGTCGAGTTCCTGTCCCTGAAAATAGGCGCGCCGTTCGCCGTAGGATATTTTATTGGAGGCGTCTTCCCAGACTTCGCCGATCACGATCCCGTTCGGATCGGCGGATTTGATCGCGCGGCGGACATGTCTGAGAAAGCGTGGCGGCAATTCGTCGGCAACGTCCAGACGGAAACCTCCGAGCCCGCGCCGCATCCAATACTCGAGAACGCCGTTTTCGCCCGTGATAAATTCGTCGTACGAGGAAAGTTCATTCACGGCGGGCAGAATATCGATTCCCCACCAACATTCGTATCGGTCGGGAAAATGTATAAAACGGTACCATTCGGCGTACGGAGATTCTTTCGACTGATACGCGCCGATGGAAGGATAGCGTCCGTATTTGTTGAAATAAAGGCTGTCGTCTCCCGTATGATTAAAAACGCCGTCCAGAATAATGCGGATGCCGTGCGCCGCGGCATCGCGGACGAGCGCGTCGAAATCTTCCAAAGTACCCAAAAGCGGGTCGATTTTTTTGAAATCGCCCGTATCGTAGCGGTGATTGGAAAAGGCCTGAAATATCGGATTGAGATAGACGACGCTGACGCCGAGTTGCTGCAAATACGGCAATTTTTCGCGGATCCCGTTGAGGTTGCCGCCGAAAAAGTCGTTGTTAAGTACCTTTCCGCGGCTGTTCATGCGAAAATTCGGCGTATCCGTCCAATTCTTATGCAATATTTTTCCTTCGCCGACGGGAATATCCCCGTTTTTATAAAAGCGGTCGGGAAAGATCTGATACATCACGCCGCCTTTGAACCAGTCGGGCGTGCGGTATTCGGCGGAACAAACGGTTAACTGATAGGCGCGGACGGGGTCGGAAAAGGTAAGTTCTCGCAATTCGCCTAAACCCGCGTTCCTGTTCCCGATACGAAAATAATAAAAATACAGTCCCGGTTCTTCCAAGGTCAGATCGAAGCGCCACCCGTAAGAAGTTGGCTGCATATCGAAATTTCGAGCCTCGCTCCCGTCCTTTTGAAGGACGAAAAGACAAGGCTCGCTGCTTTCACCGAATACTTTTATAACTGCCGTTTCGTTTTGCCGAATCCCTCCCGTGATACTCTTGCATTTTTTGTCTAAGGGATTATAGTAAATCATAGTCTTTAACTTTTCAGTGATTTGAGGTGCCAGATATTGTCTGCGTATTCTTTGATACTGCGGTCCGCGGAGAAAATTCCCGCTGCCGCGATGTTATTTAAAGACATCTTTGCCCAGCGAGCAGGATCTTCGGCGTACAGAGATTTGATTTTCTGCTGCGTTTGCCGATAGGATTCATAATCCGCCATGCACATATAGGGATCGGCGACAGGCGAGCCCGTGAGCAAATAGTTCGCCATATCCGAAAACGATTCTCCGTTAAAGCCGCGTATCAGCGTTTCGATGATACGGCGAAGCCCTTCGTCGGTATTGTAGTAGCGGCTGCTGTTGTAGCCTTTGGTCCACAACTCGTCTACTTCCTCGGCCCGTAGCCCGAAAATGAAAATATTGTCGGAACCGACAGCCTCGCTCATCTCAACGTTCGCGCCGTCGAGCGTGCCCACGGTCAAAGCGCCGTTGATCATAAATTTCATGTTGCCCGTACCGCTCGCTTCTTTTCCCGCAAGCGAGATCTGTTCGCTCACTTCCGATGCGGGCATCAGCCGTTCCGCCATACTGACGTTATAATCTTCCATATAAACTACGTTCAGTTTTTCGCGGATCTTCGGCTGTTTGCGGATATCTTCGGCAAGGTAACAGATGAGTTTGATGATCTTTTTCGCCATCAGGTAACTCGGCGCAGCCTTCGCACCGAAGATGAACGTCTGCGGCTGCATCTTTTTATTCGGATCGTCCTTCAGTTCGTTATACAGCGAAATGATGTTCATGACGTTGAGCAACTGCCGTTTATATTCGTGCATACGTTTCGCCTGCACGTCGAAAACTGTGTTCGGATCGATGAGAACGCCTTCTTTTTTATAGGCGTAATCGGCAAACTGTTTCTTTTTGAGGAGTTTGATTTCCGTCAGACGGTTTAAAACCGAAGAATCGTTTTCATATTTCCTGAATTTTGAAAGTTGCGACGCATCCTGCACGTAACCTTCGCCGATGCAGTCGTTCAACAGCGCGCAAAGTTCGGGATTGGACTGGCAAAGCCAGCGGCGGTGTGCGATCCCGTTGGTCACGTTGGTAAATTTATCCGGCCATAGGCGATAAAACCCGTTGAAAATACTGTCCTTGATGATTTCGCTGTGGAGCGCGGAAACGCCGTTGACCTTATGCGACGCCACGACGCATAGATTTGCCATTCTGATCATGCCGTTGGACATGATCGACATATTGTCGATGAGCGCGTGCTGACCGGGATAAATATTCCAAAGTTCGGAAACAAAACGGCGATTGATCTCCTTGATAATCATATGGATACGCGGAAGGCGTCTTGCGATCAGATCTTCCTGCCAGGTCTCCAACGCCTCCGCCATGACGGTATGGTTAGTATAGGCGAACGTGGCGGTCGTGATCGCCCAAGCGTCGTCCCATGTAAAGCCGTTTTCGTCCATGAGGATACGCATCAATTCGGGGATCGCAAGCGCGGGGTGCGTATCGTTGATATGGATCGCAGCCATTTCGGGCAAAAGATTCAATGGCCCGTAGCGATGCTTGTGATCGTTGATGATATTTTGCAGCGATGCGGAAACGAGAAAATACTGTTGTTTTAATCGAAGGGATTTTCCTTCGTAATGATTGTCCGCGGGATAGAGAACTTTGGAAATGACCTCCGCCTCGTTTTCATCCTGCATACAGCGCAGGTAATCTCCCTGCGAAAAAAGTTTCATATCGAAACGAGAAACGTTGCGGGCGCGCCACAGTCTGAGAACGGATACGGCCTCGCTGTTTTTGCCCGAGATCATCATGTCATAGGCGACCGCCTCGACTTCCTTGTAGCCGCCGTAGGTGACTTTCAGTCCCTGTTCGGACCATTCTTCGCGCACCCAGCCGTCAAATTTGACAATACAGGATTTGTCCGTGCGCTGCGTCAGCCAGACTTCGCCGCCGGGCAGCCATACGTCGGGCAATTCGGTCTGCCAGCCGTCCACGATCTTTTGTTTGAACAAACCGTAATCGTAGCGTATGGAATAGCCCATGGCGGGATAGTCGCCCGTTGCGAGCGCATCCATAAAGCACGCTGCCAGGCGGCCGAGGCCGCCGTTGCCGAGTCCCGCGTCGGGTTCTTCTTCGTAAAGATCCTCCAACGTGAGTTCGTAACTTTTCAGCGCCTTTTCGTAGGCGTCCTGCAAACCCAGATTGTAGACGTTATTTTTTAAAGACCTGCCGAGCAAAAATTCCATACAGAGATAATAGACTCGCTTGCCCTTCTTATTCTTCATTACCTTATGGAACTGCTGCCTTTTTTCCAGGAGGATATCTCTGACGCTCATGACGACCGCCTTATATATCTGTTCTCTCGAAGCCTCCTGCGGCAGAACGCCGAAATAGCGGGAAAGTTTTCCCTGTATCAGCGTACGGACTTCCTTTTCGGTAATACTTGTGCTGCTCATGCTTTACTCCTAAATCTGTATTTCAACATTTCCCCGTCTGTGTATTTTATTACTGCAACATGGAGCGATACAGTTTTTCATACTCGCCCGCGCTGCGCTGCCAACTGAAATCACTGTTCATGACCCGTTTTACGAGTTCGGGCCAGAACTCTTTATTCTGATAACAAGCGATCGCCTCGCGGATAACGTATAACATATCATATGCATTATAGTTAGCAAAGGTAAACCCGTTGCCTCCGAGCGAAACAGGTTTGATACTGTCGTACAATCCGCCCGTTTCTCGCACGACGGGCACCGTGCCGTAACGGCACGCGATCATCTGCGACAGACCGCAAGGCTCCGACTTCGAGGGCATCAAAAAAAGGTCTGCACCCGCATAAATTTTGCGGGAAAGATCGGGATTGAACGCGATCACGGTGACCAGTTTCCCGACGTAGTTTTTCGCAAGGTCGGTAAAAAAGTTTTCGTACATCGAATCGCCTTTGCCGAGAATGATGACCTGTACGTCCTGTCTCAGGATTTCTTCTATGACGGTCTTTACAAGGTCCAGTCCCTTATGCGAAACGAGGCGGGAAATTACCGCGACGATCGGCGTTTCCGCCTTGACGGGAAGATTGAACATCTTTTGCAGTTCTTCCTTGCAGCGCTTTTTGGGTTCGGGATCTTCCTTGGTATAGTTGCAGAAAATAGCGGGATCGGTCTCGCTGTTATAAGAATCGACGTCGATACCGTTTAATATACCCGTCAGTTTGAATTCGTTGCGGCGCACGATGGGATCGAGGCCGTGCGCGTAGAACGGATCCTTGATCTCTTCGGCGTAGCGAGGGCTGACCGTCGAAAATTTTTCGCTGCATTCGATAGCGGCTTTCATCAGATTGATGCACTTATCGTATTCTAAAAGATAGCGCCAGGAATTGGAAATACCGAACAGATCTTCCAAAATATCCAGCGAATATTTCCCTTGATATTCTATATTATGAATGGTAAACAGCGAGCGGATAAACTGATATTCGGGACGGAAACAATAAATGGTCTTCAGATAAACCGCCGCGAGCGCCGCCTGCCAGTCGTGGCAATGCAGCACGTCGGGAAAGAACCCGAGAAACGGCATGATCTCCAGAACGCTCCGCGAAAAGAAAGCGAAACGCTCGCCGTCGTCGTAATATCCGTAGCAGCCGGGGCGTTTGAAATAGTATTCGTTATCGAGGAAATAGAAAATCACGCCCTCTTTTTCATAACTGAAAATGCCGCAGTATTGATTTCTCCATGCGAGCGGCACGAAAATATTGCCGAGGTATTTCATTTTGCTCCTGTATTCCGTCGCGATGTCCGAATACAGAGGAATGACCACGCGGACGTCCAGATCGCTGTTTTTGGCGAGCGCTCGGGAAAGAGAGCCGATCACTTCCGCAAGTCCGCCCGTCGCGATGAACGGCGTGCTTTCCGACGCCACAAAAAGGATCTTCTTTTTCGGCATAACTTCAATCTCGGGCACTGTGGCGGGCTCTGAAATTTCCGCAACCGTTTTGAAATCTTTTTTCTTAGTCTTTTTCACATCCGCCGTTGTTTTTTTGGGCATATTCGATACCTCCTTATTTTTAAATCATCGAGCCTTTGGGAATGCAATACGGCTGCGCTTCGCAGCCCGAAAGCACCCTTCTGTCCCTTATCACGACATTTTTATCGGTGATCACGCAGTTCAAACTGACGTTGTCCCCGATGAGGTTATCCTGCATTACAATGGAATTTTTGATCACGCTGCCCTTTCCGACCTTCACGCCGCGGAACAGAATGCTGTTTTCCACCGTGCCCTCTACGATACAGCCGTCCGAAATGAGCGAATTTTTGATCTTGGAATTTTCGCCGTACTTGGAAGGCGCCGAATCGCGCACTTTGGTATAGATATCCCGCGCGCCGAACAATTCGTCGCGCAAGTTCTTATTTAAAAGTTCCATATTGTGTTTGAAATAGGAACCGATCGAATCGATGCTCGCGTGGTAGCCCTTAAAATCGTAAGCAAAAATTTTCAAACTCTTGAAGTTGCGCATGAGAATATCGCGTCGGAAACTGTTGAGCCCGCGCGCGACGGCGTCAAAGATAGTATTGATTAAAAACCGACGGTTCATAATCATAATATTGACATAAAATTTATTTTTGCCCGAAAGTTTCGCGTTTATTTTAATATCGCTCACCCGTCCGTCTTGGTCCGTTTTTACGGCGGTATAGCGGGCAGAATCGTCTATCTCCTCGTCGTGGCATACGAGCGTGATATCCGCCTTCTTCTTTTCGTGATATTCGATAACGTCACTGAAATCCATGCGATATACGCCGTCGCAGTCGCAGAGAACTACGTATTCTTCATTGCGGCGGTTCAGAAATCCCATCGCGCCTTTGAGCGCTTCGAGGCGGTTGCGGTATAAAACGTCGTTTTCCTGTGCGCCGAAAGGCGGCAGCAGAATAAGCCCGCCCGTCTTTCTCGCCAGGTCCCAGTCCTTACCGCTGCCGAGATGGTCCATCAGCGACTGGTAGTTGCTTTTTGTGATGATCCCTACCGTAGTGATCCCGGAGTTGACCATATTGGATAACGCGAAATCGATCAGCCGATATCTTCCGCCGAACGGAACGGAGGCCATGGTGCGGCGGCGCGACAGTTCGGGAATATTTTCGTCGTGGATATTGGAAAAAATGATGCCGACTGCAGACATATCATTTACCTCCCTTCAAAACGTTTTTATCTACGATATTACCGCCCGGAAGGATCGCGCCCTCTTCAACGACGATATTGCGGCCGAGTACGGCTATCCCCTTTTTGGAGGTCCGCTCTTCGCCGATCACGGCGCCGCGAGAAACCGTCACGTCCTCGTCGATGATGGCGTATGTAACGCGCGCATCTTCCTCGATGACAGTGCCGCTCATGATCACGCTGTCCTTGACGAACGCGCCCTTTTTCACGATCACGTTGCTCGACAGCAAAGAATTGATGACGGTACCCTCTATTTCGCAGCCGAGCGCGATCATCGAATTTTTAATGATCGCATCTTCCCCCACGTATTCGGGCGGCGCAAGCGGATTGCGCGAATGAATTTTCCAGTCCGAATTGGAAACGTCGAAGGCGGGGTCGTCGCCCAAAAGGTCCATGTTCGCTTCCCATAAAGAAGAGATCGTGCCTACGTCCTTCCAATAGCCGTCAAAACTGTACGCCACCATCTTTTCCCCTGCGGCGAGCATGGCGGGCAGAACGTCTTTCCCGAAATCTTTGGAGGACGAGGGATTGCTGTCGTCCTCTTCCAGATAGTCGTACAGTTTCTGCGCGGTAAAGATGTAGATCCCCATGGAAGCCAGCGTGCTTTTCGGCTGTTTGGGTTTTTCTTCGAACTCGTAAATGGTCCCGTCTTCGCGGGTGTTCAGAATCCCGAAACGGGAAGCCTCCTGCATGGTCACGTTGATGGCTGCGATCGTGCAACTCGCCCCGTTTTCCACGTGCGCGCGCAGCATTTTGCTGTAATCCATTTTATAGATATGATCGCCCGAAAGAATGAGCACGTATTCGGGATTGTACATTTTGATAAAGTTGATATTCTGGTAAATGGCGTTGGCCGTACCCTCATACCAGGCGGATTTGGATTTTTTCTGATAAGGCGAAAGTACGTGCACGCCCCCGAAGGTGCGGTCAAGATCCCACGGCTGCCCGTTACCGATATATTCGTTGAGGACCAACGGCTGATACTGGGTGAGAACGCCCACCGTGTCGATCCCTGAATTGATGCAGTTCGAGAGCGGAAAATCGATGATCCTGTACTTTGCCCCGAACGGCACGGCAGGTTTTGCGATGTTATTCGTCAGCGCATACAACCTGCTTCCCTGCCCCCCCGCGAGGAGCATCGCAACACATTCTTTCTTTCTTTGCATAATAAACCCCCACAAAAATTTACGATATGATTCAATCTACAGTCGCATTTCCCGCGGTCTGCGCCCGTTTTTATTCCGTCTTTTGCAGATACAGGCAAGTCAGCGCGGGAACGTCGACTAGTATGGAATTTTCCCGTCCGTGGCTGATCTTTTTCGAAGTGGCGAACACGCGTTTCGAAAGCGCGCCTGCGCCGCCGTATTTCACGCTGTCGGTATTGAAAACGATCTTATATTTACCTTTGGGCACGCCCAGACGGTAATTTTCTGCCTTGACGCCCGAAAAATTGACGATGACCAGATACTGTTCTCCGCTCTTATCGCGGCGAAGATATGCGATGATATTGCGGTCGGCGTCGTCCGCAGCCATCCATTCGAACCCGTCCCACGAATCTTCTATCTCGTAAAAGGCGGGCGTCTGGGCGTAGAACAGATTGAGTTCGCGGTTCATGAGCGCAAGTTTCGCGTGCATGGGATATTCTTCTAAGAAAAATTCCAGTCCCTCGCGGTAATCCCATTCTTTGAACTGCCCGAATTCGCTGCCCATGAACAGCAATTTTTTGCCTGGGTGCGACATCATATATCCCATAAACGCGCGCACGTTTGCAAACTTTTCTTCGTAACTGCCCGGCATTTTGTCAATGAGAGAACGCTTTCCGTGCACCACTTCGTCATGTGAAATGGGCAAAACAAAGTTTTCCGTAAACGCGTAAAACATGGAAAACGTCAACTTATTGTGATTGTAACTGCGAAAATAAGGATCGGTCTGCATATACGACAGTACGTCGTTCATCCAGCCCATATTCCACTTAAAGTTGAAACCCAGACCGCCCACGTCCACAGGCTTGGTCACGAGCGGCCATGCGGTGGATTCTTCCGCGATCATCATTGCCTGCGGGTACTCCGAAAACACGGCGGCGTTGAGTTTCTGCAAAAACGCGATCGCTTCCAGATTTTTATTCTCGCCGTAGATATTCGGGACCCACTCGCCGGGTTTTTTATCGTAATCGAGATAAAGCATCGATGCGACCGCATCTACGCGCAGCCCGTCGATATGATAACGGTCGAAATAAAACAACGCGTTGGATATCAGAAACGACAGAACCTCGTTGCGCCCGTAATCGAATACGCGTGTGCCCCAACTCTTATGCTCCATACGATCCCACTGCGGGCACTCGTATAAAGGCGCGCCGTCGAATTCGTACAACCCGTGCGCGTCTTTGGGAAAATGCGCGGGTACCCAGTCCAAAATCACGCCGATGCCGTTTTTGTGAAGCTCGTCCACAAGTTTCATAAAATCGTGCGGCGTTCCCAACCGCGATGTGATTGCATAATAACCCGTGACCTGATATCCCCATGAACCGTCGTAGGGATATTCGCTCAGAGGCATAAACTCCACGTGCGTATAGCGCATCTCTTTCAGATACGGAATGAGTTCTGAGATCAGTTTACCGAAATCGAAATAATTCCCGTCCCCGTACTGCCGCCAGGATAAGGCGTTCAGTTCATATATATTCATGGGCGACGCATAGATATTCTTTTTTTTCAAAGAATCCCTGTACGCCTTGTCCGACCATTTAAAACCGTTCAGATCGTACACTTTCGACGCCGTCTTGGAAGGCGTTTCCGCATGGAATGCAAAAGGATCGGCTTTATACAGATATCGCCCGTCCTGCGCGCAGATACAATATTTGTAAACTTCGTAATTTTTGATATGAGGGATAAAAAGTTCGAACGTTTCCCCGTCCAACAGTCTGGTCATTACATGGGCCGCGGGATCCCAGCCGTTAAAATCTCCCACGACGGAAACAGACTTCGCGCGCGGCGCCCAGACGCGGAAAACAACGCCCTTCTTGCCGTCATCTCTGGCAGGGTGCGCGCCGAAAAACTCATAAGAGCGAACGTTCTTTCCGTTATGGAACAGAAACAAGGGAAATTCAACTTCCTGCATAGTCACCTCCATATTTCTACATTTTGTTGTATTCCTTATTCATTATACAATAAATTGTGTGCATTTTCAATAGTATAATGAAAATAATTTGATAAATTTTGACGATTATCGATATATAAATTCTACCAAAAAAGGGCACGAACGCTAAGCGTCCATGCCCTTTTTCTTTGCTTTTTCCATCTTTTCGATTTCTTTTTTGATTTCCGCCCGCGTGTATCTGAAAGCGCTCTTGCCGTAGAGGTTCACGATCTTCTCGTCCAGTCGAGAAAGTCCCGTCGCAATATAATCCCCCTCGCGCCCTTTCAACTTACAAAATATTTTTTTGACGAACACAATGTCCAGAGCCTCTTCCTTGGTTCCGCCGCAATAGACGTAGCAGGAAACGAAGATCTGTACGTAGTCGATGGTCACGCCGTCGATGCGGATATTGAAACTGTCGTACACGTAATCCGCGACGGACAAAAATTTTTCCAATTCGGGTACGGTCAATTTAAACTTTGCCGCGGAATCGGCAAAATCAAACATATCGTTGAGTTCGTCCGCGTGCATAAGCAGGCATTTGCAGCGCCGCGGGACAGAAATTTTTGCCCTGGTCCGCATGATACTCACGACGACGAAATCTTCCGCAACCTTTTTCGCGATTTCCGATTCCCGCTCGGAATCGCCCAAAATACCCAATATCCAGGTATTTTTACCGACGGCGACCGAGCCGTCCGAAAGTTTTTGCGGAAGTTTTCCGTTATATTGCCCCTTCTTGACGCGCAGAAGATTGAGTTGGGGATTCAGTGCGTTGCGGTACAACGTGTTCAGTACGGCGCCGAAATATTCGTAAATTTCCGCGGCGCCCATGTCTGTAAAGGATATCAGATTGACGCGCTCGGGCATATAAGCCGCCTCGTACAATTTTTCCACGAACGACGAGCACATGAACTGTCCCTCCCGTTCGCTGTAATAGCCCAAAACATCCGACTCGCTGTCCCATTCTTTCTGCACGGGGATAACACTTTGAACGCCGCTCAGATATTCCGTAAAAATACGGACAAACTGCAGGGGGGCTTCGCCTTCGCCCCGCAGAAATACCAGCCGCGACATCGCCATACCCGAAACGAAAGCGCGCACCGAACTGATATTGTAATTGATCGAATATTTCGAATAAGCATACTGCCGAAATCCTTCCGTCAGATCTTTCAAAGACAGTACGTTACACGCGGGAAGTTTAACGGGCTTGGCGTCCGCGTATTTTTTATCGATCTCCGTCAACGAAGGAAATATCGAACGTTTGGGAGTTTCCGTTTCCACCTCGTCGAGGTCGGTCAACTCGTCGTCCACGGGAAAAGAAAATTTTTCTTTGACGATGCGCGAATGAATAAACGCGATCAACGTGCACACGAGGAAAAACGCCGCCGCGGCAATGATAAAAAACACGAAGAAAAAAGCGTAGATGATGGAAAGTTCCAAAAAATCATACGGCTCCATTCCCAAAAAAAACAGACTTCCTATAAATACGACGGTAAATAGCAATATTATGACAAAATAGTAGAGCCGTAAATTGAATTTCCGATTTTGAATGCGGAAATATAACCCCAACGTGCGGGAATACAGCATAGCGAAAAACAAAGCGAGCACGTCCAAGTAAGTTATGCAAAAACAGGCGAACCCTTTCGCCGAAAAATCTATGCGCTCGATGCCCACTTTCTCGATAAACCTGCTTAAAAAGTTATTATTGAGAAAGGGACTCCTCAGATTATTCTCGCCGTCAATGAGCATCAGGGCGGCAACGCCGACAACAGAGGCGAAAAACACGGTGGCGGCCAATAAATTTTTATACGAACGGAATATTTTCATTTCGCATCCCCTTGCGTTATAAAACTTGTTCTTTCAGTTTCTCAGGAGTATTTTCAAAATCCCGTTCTGCCACCGCAAACAGCATGGAGTAGACGAGCGCGGGAAAAACGTGAAAAATATGGTTATCCAAAAGGCTCATCACGCTGAGCACAAAGACGACGAAAAAGTAGAACAGACGCTCTATGCTGAAACGCCTGAACATGAGCACAACTCCCTGCGCCACATGAAAAATGTAGGCGAGAATACCGACCACGCCGCAAGAGGCGATCATCTGTATGATCGTGTTATGATACATATCGGGGAAAAACCAGTTTTCGATATTGTAAGACCAGTCGGGCGCGATCGGCGTATAAAATCCTACGCCGAATATCGGCGCTTTCAGGAAATTGAGCAAGCCGTTTTTCCATATCTGAAAACGCGACGAGTCGTCGAACCCCTTATCGATATAATGTTCGAAAAGTTCGACGAGTTTGTCCGCAAACACGATGCAGAAAATTATGCCGCAAGCGATCAATACGATATTGAAGATACGCACCATTTTGACATGCCGTCCCCGAATGCTCATCAAGATCATGATCGCGACGAGCGCGACGCCGCCGACCAAAAGCGAGGTACGGCTCAGGGTGAGAGCCACGCCCAACAAAACGACGAAACCGAACGCATAATAAAGGCCGCTTTTCCAGCTTGCATCCGCTTTGTAAGAAAGATAAAAACAGGCGGGCATAAACATTGCAAGCATTCCGCCCACGTTGTTGCTCAGTCCCCATCCGAGATTGAGAATATGTTTGTTGATGGTGCCGTTTTCGATCACACCGTCGAAAATCAGCATTTCGGCGAGTTGGATCAGAATGACGCCGCAGGCAACGATGAGAATTTTCGCGACGTAAATGCCCGTTTCCTTGTTCCATTCCAGCGTATTATAAAAATAGATATAGAAAAAGACAAAGGATACCGCCAACGCGATCCCTAACAGCAAATCGTAATAATGATAACCTTTATAAAAAATGCCGTTTAGAACGAGCGCCGCGCCGAAAGCGATCGTGCCCCAAAGGGCGATCGCTTTGCTCTTGAAAATATTTTTCTGTCCTTTATAAACGATCATTCGGAACACGAACGCCGCCGCAATGAAAGCCAATAAAACGCCCATTGTCGCCAAGACGGAGGTGCGATACAAATAATCGGAGTTATACGGGTATTGCGGCGTATGTTTCTGGCTCACGCTGTAAACGACGAGCACGAGCGGCGCGATCAGCGGTTTTGAATCTTTGCTGAAAATCGCCGTGAAAACGACGACGATCGCCGTCAAAACAAAAAAAGCCACTTCCAACCCCGTAAACGAGCATACAAGCGCCAACGCCGCGTAGATCAAAGGATAAAGATTACCGTCAAAAAAACGCAGAATCTTCTCCATGACGGGTTGTGACTGTATCTTTTGAATTTTTTCGTATATCATGCAAACTCCTCGAATCGTATCCATAGAATAAAATACCGTATCAGTATATAGTAATCGCGACAATCTGTCAAGGGAAAGCGCCGATCACAGCACTTTCCGCATAGGTACGACTATGTATTCTTCTTTCGGGGACTCCTCTCCAAAGGCAGTAAAACCGTTTTTGCTCCAAAAGCGAAAACTCTGCGGATTTCCCTTGACGACGCCCAACTTGGCATAGCGGAAACCATTTTCCCGCAGAAAGGCACAAATCTCACCGAACAGCGCCGAACCTACGCCCGCGCCCTGTAAGGATCTTTTCAGCATAAAAAAGCCGAGGAAAGCCGTCTCATCGTCGGGATAAGCCAAAATCAGATCCATAACGGCGACAAGTTCCGAAGCGTCATAAAACCCAACGTACAGTTTGTCCTTTTGTTCTTTGTTTTTCGGCAGCGCGCGCATATCGGCACGGATACTTTCGGCGGTAACGAACGGCGGGCAATAGCTGTAGAATAATTCGTTTTCGCAGCAAAGCGCCCGCACTTCGTCGATCTCGGCTTCGCCGAGCGTTTTCGCCTCGAAGGCGCGCGACAATTTTTGGATATTTATCATAAGCACCAGTATAAAACAATCATCGGTCTAAGTCAAGAAATTTCACTTTTATTGCCTGAATTGTGCCTGAAAACAAAAAACCACAACATATAGCGTTTTTAAAGTCTTAAAAACATACTATATATCGTGGTTTTACTGTTTGGTGTGAAGAATGGGACTTGAACCCACACGGATTTCTCCATACGCCCCTCAAACGTACGCGTCTGCCAATTCCGCCATCCTCACAAGCAGTATTTATTATACCTTATCCGCAGAGAAAAGTCAAGTTAAAAATAAAAGAATTTATAGTAATTATAAAATTTTTTAACCCGCTTTACGTATTGCCTTGTTTCCTGAAAAGGAATATCCGTCAGCGTTTCGCCGTTGTCGCTGTATCGGGGGTCGCAAAGCCATGCGTTCACGCGCCCCTCCCCGGCATTGTAAGCGGCAAGGATTTCCGAAAGCGTGGAAAAGCGCTGCCTGAGATATACGAGATACAGAACGCCCGTGCGGATATTGCTCTCCGCGTCGTACAGATCCGGAGCGTGCTCTTTCCCTGCCAGACGGGATATATAATTTGCCGTTTCGGGCAGCAACTGCATGAGCCCGATCGCGCCCGAGCGACTCATCGCGTCTTCGTCGAAACCGCTCTCGCAACGAATGACGGCATATACGAGATCGCTATCCAAACCGCACTCGGCAGCGTATCGTTCCACGAACTGCGAATATTTTTTCGGCAAATATAAAAAGTAGAACGCGAGCGCCGTACTCGCCGCCAGTACGACGGCACAGGACAAACTGATCCAGACGATCCACACTCTTCTATTTGTTTTCGAATTTTTCAAGCACACTACCAACCTTTTCCCGCAGTTTGGCGAGATCTCCGTCGTTATATAGTACAGTATGCTCAAAAATAGATTTATTTTCATAATCGAACTGATTTTTTATTCTGCGTTCGACTTCTTCTTCCGAAAGCCCGTCCCGTACGGCGACTGCGCCGATACGCGCGCTTTTTTCCCGCAGCACGACGATCACACCGTCGAAGTCCTTTTGATAGCCGCCCTCAAACAGAAGCGGCACTTCCGCAAACACAGGATCGGACAAGGCTTTTTCCATGCGCGCATATAATTTGCGCATGATGGCGGGATGCGTGATCTTTTCCAACGCCCGCAGACGTTCTTTCTCGCAAAAGACGGCGGCGGACAATTTTTTACGGTCGGGCAAACCGTCTGTCGCGCAGTCGGGAAACTCGCGCAGTATTTCACGGACGACGTTTGGCTCTTCATAGATCTCATGCGCGATCAGATCGCAGGAAAAGACATCGTATCCCCGCTCGGCGATGAGCCGCGCGACGGTGGATTTTCCGCTCCCGATCCCGCCCGTGATCGCGATTTTTTTATTTTGCCTCATACCAGTTTTTCCCTTCGTGCACTTCCGCGACCAACGGGACGCGCAGTTCGGCGGCATGCTCCATTTCGTATTTCAAAATTTCCGCGACTTTCTCTTTTTCGGAAATCAGCGCATCGATGACCAGTTCGTCGTGCACCTGCATAATGAGTTTAGAGCGCAGCCCTTCCCTCTTCAGACGGTCATAAATGCGGATCATCGCCACTTTGATGATGTCGGCGCTGCTGCCTTGCAACGGCATATTCATCGCCGCCCGCTCCCCGAACGAACGGATATTGAAATTGGCCGATTTGATTTCGTTGATCACGCGTTTGCGCCCCAAAATCGTCGTAACATAGCCGTGTTCTTTGGCGAAAGCGACGTTGGAATCCATATAATTCTTCACGTCGGAATACGTTTCGAAATATTTTTTGATATACTCTCCCGCACGTTTGGGCGAAATGCCGAGATTCTTCGCCAGCCCGAAATCGCTGATACCATATATAATGCCGAAATTCACCGCTTTCGCGCTCCGACGCATATGCGAATCGACCGTTTCCAGCGGCACATCGAATACCTGCGATGCGGTCAGGGCATGGATATCGTCGCCGCGGTTATAGGCTTCGATCAGTTCTTTGCAACCCGAGAAATGCGCGAGAAGGCGCAGTTCTATCTGAGAATAGTCGGCATCCAGTAAAATATGTTCGCCGTCCGACGCAAGGAAAAGTTTGCGGAGTTCGCGCCCCTCTTCGTCCCTTACGGGAATATTCTGCAAGTTCGGATTGGTGCTCGACAGCCTTCCCGTGGAAGTCTGTATCTGGTTGTAATTTGTATGGACGCGCTGCGTTGCAGCATGAATGAGCGGACGAAAACCGTCGATATAGGTGGAAAGCAATTTCTGGATCCGCCTGTAACGGAGAATATCACGGACGATCGCATGCTCGTCCGCCAATTTTTCCAAAATATCCGCGCTCGTGGAATACTTGCCGCCCTTGCTCTTTTTGGGCGAAGGGATCTGCAGATCGTCGAATAAAACTTTCCCCAACTGCGCGGGCGAGTTCAGATTGAATTTTTCGCCTGCCTGCTCATAGATATCTTCGGTGATTTTTTCCGCCTCTTCACGATACTTTTTCTCGAAAACCGCGGAAGTGCCCACGTCCACTTTCACGCCCGTAACTTCCATATCGAACAAAACGTCGCTCAAAGGGAGTTCCACGTCGCGGTACAGCGAGATCAAGCCGTCCTTTTCGAGATTCGCGTAAAAAATGTCATGCAACAAAAAAATATTCTGCGCATGCGTTTCGGCCGGCAAGCCGTACGATTGCTCGGCAAGGGACAGATCGTCGTCCTTACCCGTATAGTCGGTCAGATATTTCAAAATAGAAACATCCTCCGCGCGGCAAAGAAGATCTATGCCGTATTGCCGCAAGCGGTGCTGCATATTCTTCTTTCCGTATAAAAATAAACGGCGTTCCCGTTCGCCGCATATGGCCTTTAAAATTTCTACGATTTCGGTTTCGTCCAGCCCGTCGTCCAGAAGATTGGCTTTTATGCGCGCGGTATATTCAATGCCTCCGAAGTAAAAAGCAAAACTTACACCGTTCGAATAGACCGCGATCTCGGGTTCCCGCATAACGCTTTCGATGAATGCCGCGGAGTCATGAATGCGGACGACCTCCGCTCTTTTGCATTCGGATTTTTCCGCGGAGCAGACCTCCCCTTCGGCAAAAATATTCATGCGCATGATAGAGGAAAATTCCAGACGGAAACAAATCTCTTTCGCTTCGGCGGGAAACGGCAGACAAATCCTGCAATCTTCGAGATCTACGGAAATATCCGCATCCGTGTCGATTCGGGCAAGCGTTTGCGAAAGATACGCCATCTCCCTGCCCGATTCCAGTTTGCTCTGTACGGCGGGCCTGTTTTCCGCCGCATGCGCAAAAATATTGTCGAGATTATCGTACTGCTGAATGAGCGAGATCGCGGTCTTTTCCCCGATACCAGCAACGCCCGGAATATTATCCGAACTGTCGCCCATAAGCGCCTTGATATCCACTACCTGCCTGGGTTCGTAACCGATCAGTTCCTTGAAATTTTTTTCCGTAAGTTTCAAGAGTTCGCTCACGCCCGTCTTGGTAATATAGACGTCCGTGCGCGCATTGACGAGCTGATAAGAATCGCGGTCGCCGGTAATGATGATGCTGTGTACCCGATTTTCGAATTTTCTGGAAAGCGTCCCGATCAGATCGTCCGCTTCGTATCCTTCCTTTTCGCACATACGGATATTCATGGCGGACAGCAAAGATTTCATAATGGGCATCTGCACGGCAAGTTCGTCGGGCATGGGTTTACGGGTGCCCTTGTAATTCTCGAACATTTTATGCCGAAAAGTCGGCGCCTTCAGATCGAAAGCGACCACCATATACGCAGGCTTGATGTCCGATATGATCTTTAAAAGCAGTTTTGTAAACCCGAAAACACCGTTGGTGGGCACGCCTTCCCGCGTCGTCAAAAGTTTAGTGGCGTAGAACGCGCGGTTGATCAGGCTGTTGCCGTCGATCAGGACTAGTTTTTCCATAAATACCTCTTTTCCGTATTGCAAAAATTTTACCACAAATTCCGATAAATTGCAATAGCCTGATTGCAAATAAAAAGCCCCCGACTATTTTCGGGGGCTTTTTTACTATTTAAGCAAATTGATCTTGCCTATGACCGGCAAAGGATTCTTTTCTTCGCGAACGACATTTAAGATGCCGAGGATACATAAAACCAGCATCAAGACGCCATACACCGAAGTTAGAACGTACATCACTACAGACAAAAACGGGATCACGCTCAAAACACCGAGCACCACCTCTCCGATCACGGCCGTGAGAAATAAAACAAGCGCCTGATTCGCATGGTATTTTGCAAATTCATCGTTGGAATAAACGATCAGCGGCAAAAAGAATAATAACCCGCAAGGCACATATCCGAGCGCGCAAATCAACTTATACGCCGTTTTGTCGTCGGAAGCAGGAATCTGCGTGTTCTGCTCGTTCCGGTCTTCGTTTCTAATTTTCTGTTCGTTGCGATTATTATTTTCATCCATAATTTGCAACCTCCTTAAATTATCTGTATTGTAGCACCGAAAAACAAAAGCGTCAAATCTTTTACCATACTATGAGCGAATAAAAATATTCGTCACACTTTTATTTCAGTTCAAATACCTTTTGCGGTTTACAATCAAACATCGTCATGATCGGATCCATGGAAACGTTCCAACGCTTGACGACTTCGCTTTCCGCTTGATAATCCAGCGCATATTCTGCCCCTTTTTCGCATTCATAATACCCGAACAAACTATTTCCGTCCAGCCAAATGGTATAATTGCAGATACCCGCCGCTTTCAGAGTTTCGACCATCTCAGGCCAGATCTCGTCATGGCGTTTTATATATTCTTTCACCATGCCCTCTTTAATGACCGCACGCCAGGCTACTTTCTCCATATAAAAACAGGCCTCCCGATTGATTTATACCGATATTATATCACAAGGCGAATTTAAATGCAATCGCCAGCCCTCAAGCAAACTATATAATTTGGGAAAATTAAAAACAAGATACCCTTGCGGTTATAACCCGCAAGGGTATCTTGTTTAAATCTATGGTGCCGCTGGTCGGACTCGAACCGACACGGTATCGCTACCACTGGATTTTGAGTCCAGCGCGTCTGCCAATTTCACCACAGCGGCGTGAATTGAAATCAACGGTATGATTATATAATAAATTAAAAAAAAATGCAAGCAATTTTATCTCGTTTTTATAAGAAAAAGGAGGTTGGGTCAACCTCCTTTTCTTTTCAAAATCAAGCGTTCACGATTCCTTCCAAAATCAGTTTATCCGCTACGAGTGCGATGAATTCGCTGTTGGTGGGTTTTTCCGTTCCGATATAGACGCGGACGCCGAATATCGCGTTGATCGCATCGATCCTGCCGCGGTTCCAGGCCACTTCGATCGCATGGCGGATAGCGCGTTCTACTTTACTGGGCGTTGTGTCGAAATGGTTTGCGATTTTCGGGTACAATTCTTTGGTCACGTTATTGATGATATTGGGCTCTGCGACCGCATACTTGATGCCTTCTCGCAGATAATTATATCCCTTGATATGCGGAGGAATGCCGATAGAGATAAAAATATTGCTGATCTTCTCGTCCAACGACGCGGTGCTTTTCTTTTCCCGGATAGAAATATTTTTACCCGCCGCAGAATAATCATTTTTTAAAAGTTCCATGATCCGCGCCGCAGCGACTTCGGGCGCAAAGGGTTTGATCAGATAGTATTTCGCACCCTTGCTCATCGCAGTCGATACGATCTCTTCGTTCGCAAAATTCCCCATGACGATCACGCTGTACTTTTTGCCGCTTTCGCGCAGTTTGTCCAACACGGTAAAGCCGTCGATCCCTTTCAAGATCAGGCTTAAAAGAATAACATCGGGATTGGTGTTTTGAATCATGTCCACTCCCGCGATCCCATCATCACTAACCCCACAAACGTTCAAATCAGTGTTTTCTGCAAAGAACTGTTTGAGTTCTTGTGCAAATTGCTCGTTGCTTTCCAAAATGGCAACATTGGCGTGCAACATATTCTACTCCTCCACTTTTAATATATTATTCTCGGTCACGAACGAACCTTACATATTATAACTCAAAGTTTTGTAAAAGTGAAGTGTTTTTTGTAAAATAATAAAAAATAATTTATACAACTTATGACGAAATTGTAAAGTATATGTCGAAAAATGGCATATACTCAAAAAAATAACAATTTCCGTCGAAAAACAGGACAACTTACGTTTTCTTTATTTTCTTTCGGATTATGGGTACAAGCAAATACGCGATCCCTGCCAAAATGAGGATGAGCGCGGTCAACTGCGAAGGCGTAAGCAGTTTAAAGAGCGTTTCGCCGCGGTCGTCCGCGCGGAAAAATTCGATGATGAAACGCCATACGCCGTAGCCGATCGTATAGACGGGGAAATTATACTTTTTCCCTTTCCAAGCCAAATAGAACATGAGCGCGCCGAGCGCAAACAAAAACAGCGCTTCAAATAATTGCAAAGGCACGACTTTCTTCCAGACTTCGTGGCCGCCCGCATCCGTATACATATACTGATTGATCCCGTACCAGGCATCCGTTTCGTGCCCGTGGCAGCACCCCGCAGTGAGGCAGCCGATGCGGCCGAATCCGTGCGCGACGGCAACACAGCAAACGCCGATCTGCAAAAACATAGAAAAATATTTTTTATTGTCGTCGTTTTTGAGGATAAGTTTGCCGCCCAAAAAATAAATGAGCAGCATGATGCCCGCCCCGCCGATCAGTCCGCCGTAGAAAGTCGCGCCGGTACTCCCGTTTATCACGAACTTTCCCGTTTCGAAAGCGTTATAAACTCCTTGAAACAGCACGGCAAAACAGTACCCTACGACGACGGAGATCACCGCGCCGATCAAAACGAGATTCTGCAATCCCGCAGGGAACTTATTTTTGTCGGCAAGAATGCGGAAAACCACAAGCGCCGCGATCACGCCGAGCGTGATAAAGAGCACGTACAGGTTGAACCCGTCGAACAAAAAATCGTAAGGGTACATAATCCTCCTCTATCCGTTGAGCGAATCCAAATATTCGTCATACGTGATATTCTTATCATAAGTTTTGGTACCGTTGATTTCAATGATACGGTTTGCGACCGTATTCATCAATTCCTGGTCATGCGAAGTAAAGAGCATGCAGCCTTTAAAGTTATTCATTCCGTTATTGAGCGAGGTAATGGATTCGAGGTCGAGATGGTTGGTCGGCTCGTCCAGAATCAAAAAATTGCTGCCTTCGAGCATCATTTTGGCCAGCATACAGCGCACCTTTTCACCGCCCGAAAGCACTTTTGCTTTTTTGAGCGCCTCTTCGCCCGAAAATAACATTCTGCCCAGCCAGCCGCGCAGATATTCTTCGTAATTGTCGTTGGAATACTGGCTGAGCCATTCCACCAACGTCAGATCGCAGCCGTCGAAAAACTCGTTGTTGTTCTGCGGCAGCACGGATAGGCTGATCGTCTTTCCCCAGCGTATCGTGCCCTCGTCGGGCTGCACTTTGCCGGTGAGAACGTCGAACAACATGGTGATCGTCGTAGACTTATCGCTGATAAAACCGATCTTGTCGTTTTTCTGCACGATGAAACTCACGTCTTCGAAATAGCCTTGTTTGGTCAGACCTTCGACCATCAGAATATCGTTGCCGATCTCGCGTTCGAATTTGAAATCAATAAAAGGATATTTGCGGAGAGAAGGTTTAATATCGTTGAGCGTAAGTTTTTCCAGTTCTTTTTTACGCGAAGTCGCCTGCTTGGATTTGGAGGCGTTCGCCGCGAAACGGGCGATAAAATCCTGCAACTCTTTGGCGCGCTGTTCCATCTTTTTATTCTGGTCGCGCATCTGGCGGGAGATCAGCTGGCTAGTCTGATACCAGAAATCGTAGTTGCCGAGGAACAGGTTGATCTTGCCGTAGTCGACGTCGCAGATGTGCGTACAGACTTTATTGAGAAAATGGCGGTTGTGCGAAACGATGATGATGGTGTTTTCGAACTCCATCAAATAATTTTCCAGCCAGCGCACCGTCTTGATATCCAAATTGTTTGTCGGCTCGTCCAACAAAAGAAGGTCGGGATTTCCGAACAGCGCTTGCGCCAAAAGTACTTTTACTTTCTTTTTCGCGTCCAGTTCTCCCATCAAAACATAGTGATCTTCGTTCGGAATATCCAACTCGTTGAGAAGCATTTCCGCCTCGCTCTCGGCCTCCCAGCCGTTCAGTTCGGCAAATTCGCTTTCCAGTTCGGAAGCGCGCAAGCCGTCTTCTTCCGAAAAATCCGCTTTCGAATAGAGCGCGTCCTTTTCGTCCATGATCTCGACCAGCCGCTTGTGTCCGAGCATGACGGTACGGACCACGGTCTGCGTGTCGAACGCGTTCTGGTTCTGCATCAGAACGGACATCCTTTCGTTTTTATCCAGACTGACCTCGCCCTTATTGGGTTCGATCTCGCCCGAAAGCACCTTCAAAAACGTGGATTTTCCCGCGCCGTTGGCGCCGATGATGCCGTAACAATTCCCTTTGGTGAACTTTATATTGACGTCTTCGAATAATTTTTTACTGCCGTATTGCAAACTTACGTTGGTTACCTGTAACATATCTGCCCTCGAAATTTTTATCAGATCCCATTATAACATAAAAATTTACATATCACAAACATTTTCAACGGAAAACGCACGGCATTTAGCCGTGCGCTCTCTTTATTCGTCGGATATGTTTTTCTTTCTTCGGGTTTTCACGCACTCGTGCAACAAATACTCGATCTGCCCGTTGATCGAACGATATTCGTCGTCGGCCCAGCGCGACAACTCATCGTATAACTGCGCGGAGATCCGCAGCGGTATTTGTTTTTTTGCGTTTTTGTTCTCCTCCATCTCTATTAGGCCCCGATTTAGTAAATAGAACCGCTGTTCACGATGGGCTGGGCGTCCTTATTTCCGCAGAGCACGACCAAAAGATTGGAAACCATGGCGGCCTTTCTTTCTTCGTCCAATTCCACGACGCCGTTTTCGCTGAGTTTGCGGAGCGCCATTTCTACCATTCCCACCGCGCCGTCCACGATCTTCTGGCGCGCGGCTATGATCGCCGACGCCTGCTGGCGCTGCAACATGGCAGCCGCGATCTCGGGCGCATACGCAAGGTGCGCGATGCGCGCTTCCATGATCTCGATGCCCGCCATTTCCACGCGGCCCTGCAATTCTTTTTTCAGGATCTCCGCGATCTCCTGCGAAGAGCCGCGAAGCGACTTTTCATCCCCGTCCGACGCCACGTCGTAAGGATATTGGCGCGCGACCTGACGGATCGCCGCGTCGCACTGCGTGGAAATATAAGATACGTAATTATCCACGCAGAATACCGCACGGGCGGTGTTCGTGATTTTCCAGATAACGACCACGCCGATCTCGATGGGGTTTCCCTCTTCGTCGTTGACTTTCTGTTTGTCGTTATTCAACGTCATCGCTTTCAGCGATAATTTTTTGCCGCCCACGGTGATCTGTCCCGCCGCGGGATTGACAGACGAGCAAAAGGGATTGATCCAGAAAAAACCTTCGTGTTTCAAGGTCCCGTAGTATTTGCCGAACAAGGTCAGAACGAGAGCCTCGTTGGGTCCGACGACTTTCATGCCGTTGATAAAAACGAGCGCCAGTACGACAAGAATCGCGCCGCCGATTGCAAGGACGACGCTGACCGCGCCCTCTCTCTGCACGCCGAACGCGAACAACGCGATGCCGCCTGCGACCATGATCAGGCTGATGAAAAGCATCAGCCAACCGCTCTTTGCCTGCAAAACTTTTTCATCGATCTGTTTTTCCATAATACCCTCCTGTTTTCGATATCATTTTGATATCATCATTATATCTTATAACGATTATTTTGTCAAATAAAAAAGCGGGGCTGTTCCCGCTTTTTATATATTTTCTATTTCGTCTTCCGTGTAGACGGGTATACCGTTGTCAAGCAAAAGTTGCGCGGTCACTCCGTTGCCGCTCACCTTCGCGCCCGTAAACGAACCGTCGTAGATCACGCCTTTCCCGCAGGAAGGACTTTTCGCTTTCAAAACGGCGAATGACGCGCCTTCCCGCAGCGCGGTTTCAAGAGCCGTTTGCGCGCCCGCCTCGTATTCGCGCGTCACGTCCCTGCCGTCCCTGGCGATCACCTTTTCTCCGAGGCGTTCCGCGGGCTGACGGGGCGTCGGCAATCCTCCGTCCTGTTCGGGACACACGCCGACGAGAGTATATCGGGCTTTCAACGCCAAAACGCGCTCGTTTTTACAGTTATCGCCGCAATAGCGGCAGTTCTCGCCCAGCAGGCATTTACTGACCAAAATCTTCATATCGACTCTCCGAATTTATGATTTTATTTATTGTAAACGATTTCAAAAAAAAAAGCAACGAAATGTCGAAAAAGTTTTGACAATGTCGAAAAAATATGCTATCCTAAAATAAATAGAAAATCTTTAATTACGATACAGAGATATCGGCAAGATTTGAATTAAAACGACCGTATTATTATGCCTTGCCGTACTCTGTCTTCGGCAAGGTTTTTTATTTGCAATTTTATACGCCAAGGAGAAGGATATGAAACTTATTTACGGCATTGAAGCCAAACCGCCCATAGGCAAATCTCTTCTGTTCGCTTTTCAGCAAATGATCGCCATCATGGCGGCTACCTTGCTCGTCCCCATGCTGATGTCGGGAATGAAGACGCACGACGGCGCTTCGCTCGTCTTTGACCCCGCTGCCGCGCTGTTCGGCGCAGGTATCGGAACGATCGTATATCTTCTCTTTACAAAAAGAAAAAGCCCTGTGTTTTTGGGAAGTTCATTCACCTTCCTCGGCGCGTACGAAGCGGTCATCGGACAGAATTACGGCTATTGGGGCGTCATCATCGGAATTTGTTTCGCGGGATTGGTTTATGTAGCCATCGCGCTCATCGTTAAAGCGGTCGGTTCCGGCTGGGTCAATAAACTCCTGCCCGCAGTCATCATCGGACCTATCGTCGCGCTCATCGGGCTCAGCCTGTCGGGTACGGCGACGAGTTGGGTATCCACGAACGGCGGGACGACTTACAATCTGCTTTCTATTCTCTGCGGCCTCGTCACTTTCCTTGTGATCGTTCTTGCCTCGGTAAAAGGCGGTAAGACGATGAAACTGATCCCTTTTATCATAGGAATCGGCGCCGGATATCTTCTCGCTCTGATATTTACGGTCATCGGCAAGATCGCGAACGTAGAATATATGCAACTTCTGAATTTCCAGCCCTTTATCGACACGTTCGGCGATTTCAGGTTCACGAGTATTTTCGATTATCCTAAATTCACTTTCTTAAAAGCGATCCAGTCGGGCGGCGAATATCCCATCGACGGCGTTGCGGTCGCGAATATCGCGCTTATCTTTATTCCCATCGGTATCGTGGAATTGGCGCAGCATATCGCCGATCATAAAAATCTTTCCTCTATCGTGGACAGGGATCTGATCACCAATCCCGGTTTGGACAAGACTCTCCTCGGCGACGGCATCGGCTCCATCGTGGGCGGATTCTTCGGCGGCGCGGCGAACACCACCTACGGCGAATCCATCGGCTGTGTGGCGATCACCAAAAACGCCTCGATCGTGACCATTCTCTATGCGGCGATCGGCTGCGTGCTGCTCTCTTTCTTTACCCCGTTCGTGACCGTTATCAATTCCATCCCCAAATGCGTCATGGGCGGCGCTTGCATCGCCTTGTACGGGTTTATTGCGGTCAGCGGCTTGCAAATGCTCAAACAGGTGGATCTCAACGACAGTAAAAATCTCTTCGTCGTCAGCGCGATCCTCGTTATCGGAATAGGCGGCTTGACACTCGATTTCGGTTTCAACAAACTGACCGGCGGCCCCCTCTTTCAGATCACGGCGCTCGCAACCGCGCTCATCGTCGGGCTTCTCACCAATCTGCTCGTTCACATCGGTAACCATAATGATCAGAATCCTTCGGGAGATCTGTTGTCAGAAAGCGTAGGCGACGAGGAAATGCTCAGCGAATTTGAAGAACAAGAATAAGAGAACAGGCCGAGAAAATTTCTCGGCCTGAAATTTTTTGCGCTAATTTCGGTCAACGGCTTGTCAAGAAAAGAAAAATGGTGTAAACTGTTTAAAAATACTGAAAGGATAAATCTCTATGGAAAACTTTTTGAAGAACGTAACGATTTTCGACCACCCGCTCATCGCGCATAAAATCACGCATCTTTGCGACGTAACGACCGGGACCAAGGAATTCAGAGAAATCGTGAGCGAAATCGCGATGCTGATGGGATATGAGGCGTTCCGCGACCTTCCCACGGAAGAAATCGAAATCCAGGCCCCCCTTTCGAAATTCAAATCCAAGATCGTGACCGAAAAAATAACCATCGTTCCCATTCTCCGTGCGGGACTCGGTATGGTGGACGGTTTAACGCAACTTTTCCCTAAGGCGCGCGTCGGACATATCGGACTGTACAGGGACGAAGAGACGCTCCGCCCCGTGGAATACTACTGCAAACTCCCCAAGGATGCGCAGGACGGGCAAGTTATCGTCGTGGATCCCGCGCTCGCCACGGGCGGCAGCGCAGCGGCGGCGATCGACTTTATCAAACAGCGCGGATATACGCGCATAAAATTGCTTTCGCTGATCGCCTCTCCTCAGGGGGTGAAAAAAGTCGCAGAGGCTCATCCCGACGTGAAAATTTATATCGCGCATTATGCGGATGCGCCGCTCAACGAAAAGGGTTATATCATGACCGCATTCGGCGACGCGGGCGACCGAATATTCGGAACGAAATAATAAAAAAGACGCTTTGAAAAAGCGTCTTTTTTTATTTCTATTCGTCATGTTTGTGCGGCACGTCGCCCACGATCTTGGACTCGCCCGCGGATTTTTTTTCGGAAGGAAGTTTTTCTTCTTCGATTTCACCTACGATCTTCTCGCCTTTTTTGCGTTTGCGCAACGAATCGAATTTATTGAGAAACCAACGCTCGATCTTATCTCCTTTCTTATACAGGAAGATAAACAAAACGATCACTGCGACGCCTATAATCGCCCACGATAAAAGACCCCACCAGGTATTGTACGGAATAATACTGCCGTTGAGCGAATAACTCGTCATCACGATTCCCAATGCCCTTGTGATCAGTATCATGATGATAAAAAAAGGCCATGTCATCGTGGAAAGCCCCGCGACGAAACACAGAACGTCATCGGGAAACATTGGAAGAAGGAACATTGCGGTGAGCACCGCCTTATCCTTGCCCTTGATCTTCAAAAGCCACGAATCGAGCGTCTCTTTTCCCACGAGCCATGCGGCGGCGCGATAGCCGAGAACTTTGCCGATAAAGAAACCGACCAGCGAGCCGAGAACGATGCCGATATAACTGTAAATGATACATTCGAGCGGCCCGAACAGAGCCACGCCCGCCCCCACGGTGACCACGGAGGGAATGGGCAGGACGACGACCTGTAAAAACTGGATCACGATAAAACAAATAGGCGCCCAGACGCCCGTCTGTTCGATCCATAGCCGCAGATCGTCCACACTGTCGATCTTATCCAACACGCCCGTGACCTGCAATATATACACCCCGAGCAGGAATACGGCGGCAAGCCCCAGCGCCGTGAGCAGAAGTTTATACACGGCCTCTTTATTCGTCAGAAAAAAGGCAAAACAAAGCCCCGTACAGATCACTTCCGCTGCAACCAGAGAAGACGTGATCACGGTATTGTATTTGTAGAGCACGCCGCTTTTGAAATAGCGCATGCACAGAATCGTAAAGACGATCGAAATTGCGCCGAAAAGTACGATCGACGCGGTTGTAATCCATTTTTTCGCTTTTTTATTCACGATAGCCGTTAAATGCTCCATATACCTTATTATATATAATATTAACAAAGAATATTAAATAAAACGATAAGATATAATTAATTTTTCGTTATATTTGTAAATTTTTGATCGCCGCACGCGCCAGTTCGTCGCAGCGGTTATTATATGCGTTGTCGGCGTGTCCCTTGACTTTGATAAACCGTACTTCATGCAATTCGGTCAGATCGTACAGTCTTTGCCACAGATCGCTGTTGGCGACTTCTTTGCCGTCCGCCTTGCGCCAGCCGTTGCGGATCCAGCCTTCCAGCCAATTTTGCGTAAAGGCGTTCACCGTATAAGCCGAATCGCTGTATATGTTGACGCGGCACTTTTCTTTCAGACACTCCAATCCCGCGATCACCGCATAAATTTCCATGCGGTTGTTGGTCGTAAGAGGTTCGCCCCCGCTGATTTCTTTTTCCAGCCCTTTGTAAATAAGGATGGCTCCGTATCCGCCCGCTCCGGGATTACCCGAGCAGGCGCCGTCCGTATAAAGTTCCACTTGTTTCATAGACTACTCGGACAATTCCTCCGCGCGTCTGACGCAAGCGGAAACGGCGCGGTCGATCACTCCTTCCAGATCGTCTTTTTCAAAAGATTCGACCGCCTGTATCGTAGTACCGCCTTTACTGCATACCGCCGAAACCAACTCGCGCAGCGTCTTATCCTGCGAATGCGCGACCATTTCCGCGCCGCCCGCCACGGTGGAAACCGCCAGCGTTTTCGCTTCGTCTTCCGTCAGCCCCTGCCTGATTCCGGCCTTTACGAGTCCTTCGATGAAGAGATACACGTAAGCGGGGCCGCTTCCGCTGATGCCCGTCACCGCGTTGAGTTTATCCTCTTTGATCAAAAGCAGATTGCCGATATTATTGAAAATCGAACTGATAAACTCGCAGTCGTCGGCAGAAGATGAAAATTCGGAAAGGTCGAGCGCGGTCATGCCCTCGCCCACCGAACAGGGAAGGTTAGGCATTGCGCGCGCGATGCGGATACCGCTGCCGAACAGCGCGTCGCGGATCTTATCTTTTTTCACGCCCGCCATAATGCTGATCACCTTTTCGACGGGAATCCCGTGCAAAGACTTCGCAACGTCCAAGAAATTCTGCGGTTTGACCGCAAACAGTACATATTCGCAGTTCTCCGCTACGTCTCTGCAATCGGTGGTCGTGTTTACGTCGAGATATTCCAAACTATCGAGCGCTTTTTGCGACACGTCCGCGACAAGGACTTTTCTGGCACGCAAAAAATCGGACAGAATAGCGCCCTTCAGAATAGCCTGTGCCATAAAGCCGCCGCCGATCACGCCGAGTTTAAACTGTTTTTTCATACAAAACTCCTTTTATAATGCGAAAATTGTTTGACTAAAATGAAATTATGTTATATAATTAGAAGGCTTTTAGGGGAGTGGCTCAATGGTAGAGTAGCGGTCTCCAAAACCGTAGGTTGCGTGTTCGAATCGCGTCTCCCCTGCCATATGGAAGGGTGTCGAAATTTGATACAGTTTTGATTGGACTGTTTCGTTCGATATCCTTTTTCTATTATAATGCATTCAGAGGATTTTCGCAAGCAAACATATACGTTTGAACTTGCAAAAATCCTCTTTTTTGATATAATGTTCCTTCAAAGGAGCTATTCAATGACCACTAACACAATATTTTTCAGAAACGACTATTCGGAAAAATTCAAGAAAAACATTATTACTATGTTTTTGCGTGGACGTAATGGCAGGCGACTACGTGATAAATACCATATCCCGAAAAGCACGTTTTATTATTGGGTAGAAGAATATAAAAAGATTTATTCCCAAGATGGATTTATCATTACAAAACATGATTATAAGAAACTCGAATGGGAAAATGCTCGCATAAAAAAGCAATTGGAAACGTATCAAATCACAGGATGTTCGCCACAATCTACCGATAAAGAGAAACTTTTGGCTATCGAGAAATATAGGTCATTATACCCCATCAAGTATTTGTGCGATGTTCTAAATATTAACCGCACAAAATTTTACCGTTATATATCGCATAAGGAGACACGAACCGAACGGCGCAACAAAAAACTAACTCGCTTAATTAAAGAAATTGCCTCCAAAAATCCGTGCTACGGATCTAAGCGAATTTGTCATGAACTGAAAAGGCAAGGTTTCATTACATCTTATAGGATAGTATCTCGACTTATGCAACAAAATGGTATCCACGCCGTTATCGGGCAGAAGCCGCATCGACAACAAGTCAAGAACGTCTCGAAAGACAACATTCTAAAGCTACAAAAGAAATATACTTTATCTGCGCCCGATATTGCTTGGCTGAGCGATGTTACCGAAATAAAACTTTTCGGCACGAAGTTTTATATTTGCTCTATAGAAGATATATATTCGCGTTATGTAATTTCTTATACGATATCTCCCACCAACGATTCCGCGCTTATAGCAAATACTTTTATGGATGCCTATACTAAACGAAATCCGCCATACGGATTGATTTTTCACAGCGATAACGGTGCGAACTTTACTGCTACGGCAATTCGAGCTCTTTTAAAATCATATGGCATCCGCCAATCTTTTTCAAGGGTTGCCACCCCGCAAGATAACGGACATATGGAATCTTTTTTTGCGACACTGAAAAAGGAAGAACTGTATCGAAAGACATACCGCTCTCCCGAAGAATTCTTCCAATCTGTTAAAGATTTTATCAATTATTACAACAACTCCCGCCTGCACTCTAAGCTAAATTACCGCACTCCCCAAGAAGTTTTAGACGAGTATGATAAGAAACATAAAAAACAAGCGAAATATTCTACATCTATTAGTTTTTGTTATTAGAAGATAATCACCATTAATGCATAAGTAAACATTATGTGGGATTATTTAAAATTTGCAATTTGTATTTATTTGATAATATGTAAGCATCTCTTTTAACGGAAATAGGTTTTATTTCCGTTAAAAGTTTTTGTTGAGTTTCAGGAGTCCAATAAATTTTCAATTGTTTTCTTGCTCTTGTTATAGCCGTATAAAAAATATTATGCGTGATAAGTTCTTCTATCTGATTTGTAATAATAACTTTAACAGACTCATATTCTAACCCTTGCGCTTTATGAATAGATATCGCATAAGCAACCTGAAACGGAACAACAGCTTTTTTATCTCGCTCTACGGTATCATCATCAACATAATGATCTACCGAAAATCGTATTAGAGAGTGCCCCGGTATATCACAATCCAATAGTTCAAACCCTGCTTCACCTGCATTAAACTCGTTCAATGGCATGTCCACTTCAACTTCAAAAGTTATGGAACTAACAGACTTAGTAATTTTTCTTATCCATCCTTTTAAATTATTATATAATGTAGGATAAAATCTATTGAATTCATTGAAGATAATCGGATCATTAACTTTATATATCCAAGTATCCCACATTACTGATTTAGATAAATTATCATTTTGTAGAAATCTATTTAAATTGTTTACACCATATAATCCGTCATAATTCAAGCATAGTATAATCTCATCTTGTTTATTATGTAAAAATATACTCTCGTCTAAATCGGACGCATAATGTTTCTTAGCAATATATTCCGTCATTTTTTCGTCTACCGAACGAACCTTGTCCCATAATTCAATTAAATTAGGATCATCGCTACGATAAGGAATATTTAACTCATAAATTACATCCGACGGCAAAAATGCTTTAGCTAAACTAAACCAATTGCCAAATCGAATAGAATGTATCTGGTAAATATCCCCTACCAAAACCAATAAACGACAATCTATTCTTTTTAGTAGATTCTTCATAGATAAATTATCTACAGTACTACACTCATCTATAAATACAATATCATATCTTCGATTCCACGTTAAATTACCACTACTAGCAATTGTACTAAACTCGCTATTAGGAACTTTAATTTGCCTACGCAAATGCTCTTTTGCCGGATGTGTATTGGCTAAGAACAATTTACTTTCACTAGAAAAGAATGATGCGATATGTTTAATTAACGTAGTTTTACCAGTCCCCGCTGCACCATAAATCAATGCGATATCATGGGAGGCAAACATCTGCTCCAAAATTAGCCTTTTCTCTTCACAATCAACAGATTTTTCATTATCCATCCAAATAGAAATCGACCCTCGATATCCTTTAAGACCATTTCCAATTCGTATAAACAAATCTTTTAATATATCAACCGTATCGACAACATATCCTTGAATATAAACTTTATTCCCATCCAACACTAAGCTGCGGCTTATTTTGTGTTTTTCAGGTAATAATGAATTATATTTTTGAATCAATTTTGGAATATTTCTATACGATTTTAATTCATCAACAGATGTAAACAACTGCACATTTTGTTCTGTATTAGTCCGTATTTTTCTCGCAAGCAATTCGTGTTCTCTGCCTCTACTATCAATACAAGCAAATAAATCTAATAATGACGGATTATGCTCTAACAATGAAGCGTCAAATGGCATATCTTCGAATGGAAGGCATCCATTTAGCAATTTTAAATATGATATCCAGTTATTAGGACAATCCGAAATTTGATTTTTAATAATTTTATTTCGTAAGCGATATAATAAATACCTTATGATATTGCATCCACGCGATTTAGACTTTGAAATGCTACGGCATTTATCTAAAATAGCGAAAAAATTACTTGATCTGCTTTTAGCGTTAATTGTTTGCTTAACAGACATATAGTAAACATCATCGAGATCTATCACTTCAGTTAAACTCATTCCTGTTTGTGTCAAATAGTCCATCATCGCATAATATTCTTGCGTTCCGGTATCCACTTTATGCAAGCCCAAAATATCAGAAAAATTATTTAATTCAACTGGACGAATAGCGACTTTATACGAATTTACTATTCTAATAGGCATTTCACGATTCAGAATATGTATATGCGAATCGATAAAGTCTAACTTAATGGCGTAAAAAGTTGGAATTTCACGATTGGAAAATACAGTAAATCTATTAAACTTGCTTGAATAATCATCTGCGGGCGTTACCGTTATTTCGTAATAAATTTTACCTCCAACAAAAAACGACTTGCTTTTTTGCACATAAAAACGGTAATTAGCTTGTCTCGAATTGTAGCGAGTATTATCTAACACAAATGCAATCTTTTCGTAATATTCATTCATTGAATCATCTTGATTTAAAGGATAATCCTCAAGATTGTACAAAATATCAAGATTGAAAGCGTTCTTGACATAAGCCCTAATTCGAATTAACCATTCGTAATATTTCAGCATTAACCTTATTGAGCTATCTTCGTCAGGAGTATAGTGCGATACCGATACTTGAAGATAGTCGTGAAACCTACTTAAAAAACGCAATTCGCCTCTTGAAGCAACATACCGCACAGATTTTTCAATGTCTTCATAATTGTTGGGGACAATCGGCTCGATATCATTATAGATTCTTTGATCTATGGCTTCGACAAGATTTCTCAAATTATTGAGAATATTTTGCGAATGAAATCCCCTATCTCCATCTTCTATATTAGCTATATTTTTACAGATATTATTGTCAATAGTTATAATAATATTATCGAATTCATTCATAAGTATATCTCTTCTCTGTTTGTTTAGAATGTCATTTCATTGTGTATAGAATTCTAAAATAACAATTGTCTTATCATCTTTTTCAATAATTGTTCAATCACTTTCAACCTATAATTCGACCAATTATATCTTGAATGCTTCTTGAATTTGAAATTGATGAGCTTCCGCAATTTTTCTTTTTGCGAATGCCTCATAAGCTCGCGAGCTAATTCCGTAAAATCCGAGTAGGTTGCGGGAACGCGCGTTTTAGCATAAGCCTCCCAATCTTGCAAATCGTCATCCATTGCATACGTTAGCAAAGATAAGCCGTGGTCGAATAAAGGTGCGGGAGCGCAAATCCTATTCTTGCGGTTATCCACCATAAAACCGAAATTACCGAAATGTCTGTCTGTATTCAGAATAACGGCATCGAATACAATCATATCGACAAAAGCTTCGTAATATTTACCGCCAAGCGATTTATAATATTCGATTACCGCTTTTATACCTCCCTCTTTCACTATGTTCCCAATAGGCATAAAAGAGTATTCTTTGCTTGTAAACAGTTCACAAGTAGAACATAAACGACCTTTCCATTTTGATAATCCGTACTGCACAGCGTTGATTTCCATTGTTTCGGCGACTTGATAGGCATAATATTCACAGTACGGCTCGTTACCTGAATTTGCAAAACCTTCCGTTCCCGACTTATATAAAACGATTTTGCCATCTACTCTGCGCCAACATTTGGCCAGCATCCCGTTGGTTGTAAATTCTGGCGATGAACGCAACGACGATTTCTGAAAACTGCCGTAACCAGTAAAAGCAATATGCGACAAAACATTGCTGAATCGGTTATCGTATAAATTGTTATCGGCAAAACTTCCGTTAAAATTTTCTTCGACTACCCAATAGCAATCATTGAGTGAGAGTCCTTTGCAAAAGTCGATAATCCCCTTCGTATCTTTTTCGTTCAATCCAAGCTTGGCAAGAAAATTTTGAACATACGCACGATTCCCCGGAATTGTCCTGCGCTTTAACCATTTTGCCAAGCCACTATTTGATAGTTCCAAATCTAAAGGCAACAAGTTTTTTTGTTTTTCGTTTACTGATAAAATTTGCGCGGAAACACCGTCGATATCCTTTTGCATATCGAACTGCAATAAATCAATATCAAACTGTTTCAAAAGATAGCTCATTGCTTTTTCTCCTCGCTTTCAGCAAGACTTAACAGCCTGTCATACTCGTTCGGCGACAATAATACAGCAGTCGGAATATTGTTTTTCAATACGACAATTTGCTTTTCTTCTTGCAAGCGATTGAATATTTTAGATGCCTGTCCTTGATTGAACATTGTCACCGAAACCAAATTATTCAGTAAGTTTTTTTCAGTCATAATCTACCTCTATTTACAATTATAGCGCACTAGAAAAGAAATGTCAATAAGCATTTCTATTTGCATTAAAATTCATTGTATTTTCAACTACATAAAGTTGCCCTAAATTTTCTAAAAATTAAAAAATTTTAGCCTAAAATATGCAAAATCTGCGCATATTTTAGGCTTTTTAACCGTTTTTTATGAAATTTTATACTTTCGGGATAATCGCGTCTCCCCTGCCACGGCTCTCAAATCACGATAATTTGTGGTTTGAGAGTTTTTTTATACAAGAAAATGCAAACTTTTTATGACTCTTGTCTTTTTATTTTATATCAACAGTCCGAAAAAGTCAATCAAACGAAGAATGCAACCTTAATCTTATCTATACGAAAAAGAGAAACCGTTACGGTTTCTCTTTTTCGTAGGATTGAGATATCGTCAATTTTGTACGGGGCTCCATACGGCGTAAAGCGTGATGCAGGTTACGGCGATGGAAAAATCGTATTCAAATATGCGGCTTTTTCCGTGCTTTCGTGCTTGATTTCATCTATCGTCGGGCTGCTCGTCGGAATTTTTTTACTTCCTCACGCTATATTCCCCGCTTTTTCCAGCGAGTTGTTTATGCCCGCTCTTGCGAGCACCTTGCACCCCGTTTCCGGTCTTTGGGCATCGCTCTTTATGTTTCTTGCCGTTTTGGGCGTTACGCTGTTCGTTGCGTTTCAGGATGTACGATGCCGGCCTGCCGAAATCCTGCGCCCCAAGGCGCCTAAGGCGGGGCGGAAAATCTTTTTGGAAAAATTACCTTTTCTTTGGAACCCCCTGCCCTTCCGATTTAAATCGGCATTGCGCAACCTGTTCCGCTACAAAGCGCATTTTATAATGACCGTCGTATGCGTTGCAGGATCTACCGCGCTGGTCTTTGCAGGTTTTTCCCTTTTGAACGTATCAAAAGGCAACGGTTCAATCGCAATGATTTCCGCATTTATCATCGCTTTTGCCCTATTATTGTGCGTATTCGTCATTTACAATCTCACGAATATGAACATCGGCGAACGCAAACGGGAGATCGCCACACTGAAAGTGCTCGGTTATCGCGACGGCGAGGTGACGGGTTATATCTACCGCGAAATATTTATCATGGCGTTCATCGGCGCCCTTTTAGGAATTCCTCTCGGCTGCGCGCTCGTCGGTTTCGTATTCGCTTACCTCGATTACGGATCGTTGGCGGATATAAAATGGTGGTCATTCGTTTTATCTGCCGCCGTCGTACTCGTGTTTATCGGTTTAGTCGATCTGCTTTTGTCACATAAGATCCGCGCCGTAGATATGACATCTTCTCTCAAATCCATAGATTAAGTTGACTTTGCACGACAATTATTTTCCGAAAGCATTGACTTTTTTTATTGAATATGCTATGATGATATCAAATTATAATGTAAAAGCAAACTCGCGGGAAACCCGAGGACGCAAAGCTATGGGTCTACGTCTTCGAAAAAAAGGATAAGACAGCCGGTTGCCATGAAGCACTTTTTCGTTTCATGGCTTTTTTATTTATTGGGATTCGGGAATACGTCTATGATCAAAGGCAGCACAAAAAAACTGATTTTCGCGGCGGCGGCTCTTTTCGTCAGCCTGTGCCTGGTTTTCGGCGCGGTTTTTGCCTGGTTCACCACGTCCGATTCCGTGGGCACGGACGGTCTTGACTTCGGTGTTACCGGCGACGACAGCAACGGCGTGACGATTACCAGCATCAACGGCGCGAAACCCGACGAAAAAATCATTCTTTATCCCGAAGGAACGTTGACAGTCGGACTGAAAATTACGGACGACATCAAAAATTTCGGCGTTAAACTTGCCGCAGACGCAAGGGATGACAATTTTAATGCGTTTTTTGCCGCAAGAGAAGATCTTCTTTTCGGCGTTTACGAAAAAGGCGAAATTATTTCCGACGCGAGCGGAAACATGGCGGAATACTGGCGCAATTTCGACGCGGCCGCGCCGCTTTCCTCTCTCAGCGAAACCGAGCGGCTCTCCGCGCAAGTCGGATTTTTACACGAATTCGCCCTTCAAAATTCTCTGCATGACGCGATGCAACTCGTTGCCGTCGTAAACGAAAAGGAATATCCCTTGACAAAGGAAAACGACAACGAAATCTATCGCAATTCCGAGTTGACGGTTCTTGCAAGCGCTACGGAGTTCACTCTTTACGTACAATTCGGAACCAACGGCTTTACGCCTGAAATTCAACTGCCCCCCGATGTCCTTCCGCATTTTGAAAGCGGAACCTATCGCGCGCTCAATTATAATTGTTTCCTCAATCACGAAATCAAATTGTCGTTTGAAAACGGCAACGTATAATATTGGTGCCATGAAAAAATTAACCGCTTCAATTAAATCATTGATCGTTCTGCTACTCGTCTGCTGCCTCTCGGCGGTCGGCGTGGTTTTTGCATTTCTAAATCAATCCGTTCATCGCGGCTACCCCGTTCATATTCAGGGCACGAATATTTCATTCAAACTAAACGGAAAAAATTATCTCGATCAGATAGGCGAATCGGAATTGGGGCTTTACAAAAACCGTTCGCAGGAAGTAGACGTGCAAGTGGAAGTCACGGGGTCGGACAGCGTCGTCGCCGATTACCGCGTTTCTTTCGAACTCGAAACGGACGGCTCCGACGCGGACGTAAAACTTTCGCAGGCGATCGAGGTTTACGCTTTGCGCGGCGCTCGCTACGAATTTATCTGTATGCTCGATCAGATCGGCAAAACGGATGACGGCGGCGCCCCCTTCTATACGTTCGGCGGTCAAATGGTGACCAATTACAGCCATTCTTTGCCCTTTTGTTTCGTCTACTCGGGCGAAACCTCCGCAGAGTACGACGAAATAGCCCAAAACGGCGGTTTTACGCTGCGCGCCGAGGCGACCGCCGATATCGCGGGCTCCTCCGCCGATTATGTATTCGCGACCGACAACGATACTTTTGCCGATCATTTTACCGGGCAGGACTCCGTAAACAAGACGATCGTTTTGACGGACGATATCGAAGTTGCCGCCGCGCTCGTATCCAAAGGAAAAGTCGGCATCGATCTGAACGGTCACACGCTCACCCTCCATGCGGATCTGAAAATTTCCTACTCTACGGGAACGGAGGGGCTCGGGATAATCAACGGCAAGACGGGCGGCGGCATTGCGGGCACGGGGCGTTACAAAATTTCGGGAAACGACTGTTATCTCATTGACGACGCCCTTGTTGCGAAAATCGATTATCCCGTCGACGATACAAATGCGGAAAGTATATTCGGCAGCCTTTCATCTATTCTGGATACGCGGCTGAAATCGCTAGATAACGAAAAGCCCTATTATCACGAAGACGATCTCTCAGCGCTCTTCGACGGGCTGAACTTCTATCGGGATTATAAGGAATTTTCAGTCTCTTACGGCAAAGATTCCGTGATCGGCACAGTCACGAACGCCGACGGCACGTCGTACACGGGCATCGTGCCCGACCCGCAGCAGACTTCGCGCTACGCCTATTCGATCACCCTATCCTATCAAAACAGTTACGGCAAAACTTTCGGCGGCTACATCAACGTTTTGGGCAGCAGTTTGAAATCGATCGCCGACGATCTGATGACGGCGCTGCCCGCCTGCATCGATTCTTCCGTATTCCTGCGTTCCTACGATACAAGAACCGCGAGCCATATCGAATGGATCGTGGACGACGCCATGGATGGATTTTTATTCAATTCTTTGGGTACGTACCGCCCGAACGGTTTAAGCGGACTGATCGACAAAGCAGAAACTTTCCGCGACAGAGGCGTCGGAATCTACATTAAATTATCAAAAGGCGCGCAAACGGAAGTTTTCTATTACGAAAGAAACGCGGAAATACTTTCCGCGTCAGAGCGTACCGCGCTCTGTTACGAGAACGAGCCCATCGTGTTGCGTCAAAAGGGTCTGGACAATTCGGGAATTGATACCCTCTACGACTTTTACGACGCGATCTCGCAGACTTATCGGCAGAAAGCCGAGATCTCGGGAGTATCCGTAAAGTTGCTGCATTCGGATACGGCGTCGTCCTATCTGTCCGTCGCGACGAGCGCGAGCGACGCGAATTTTGCGACCGTATCCATTGCCGGCCGCGCGTCCATTTCGCAAAACTATGCGGGCGAAGCGGAAATCGAAATTACGTTTACCTATGCCGACGGCAAGAGCCATACCCTCCGGACCGCGGTCAGCGTGCTCGGAGAACTCGCTTACGTCACGCGTTACGACGTTTCTTACCGCCTGCAAAATTCCTTTTCGAACAACGCGTATATCGACGGCGATGCGTATTATTTCTACGCGCCCGGCGCTTTACAGCCGCGCGCAGATGGCAAGAGCGTACAGGTGCTCGTCGATTATGAAGCCGAACAGTCCGCGCAAGGATTTGTCATTATAACGTATGAATACGTGCCCATTCGAGCCGAAGACATACAGGATCAAATTGCCTATTTCATCAAAGAAGGCGAAAAATACAGTCTGTATCAAGGCGAAATTTCTCCGCTGCCCGACAGCGTAACTCTGTACGAACGCCGCGCGAATATAGAAATATTGCCCTCTCGCATTCCTACGCCGGACGAAACGACCGTTTTCTTTACGTCTACTCTCTATACGCTGCACGCCGACGGAACACCCTATACCGACGATAACGGGAATAAGTTATACTACGACGCCGTGACGGATACAGCCGCGCCGCTGCAATATAAATTGACGCTTACCGTACAAGGAATTATTCAGAACAGCGACGCGCATATCTCGGATTATTCCCTTTATACCATGCTCCGCGACTGTTTCGACGCAAACAAAGACGAGATCATCAGCAGCGGCGAGGCGCAGGAGGATTGGAACCGGGTGCTCGCGCGCGGTTCCTCTTATGCAAAATCGGTTACCGTCAACGGCACCGTTTTTCGCTATCTGGACTTTTCGGGCGTAAACTTCTCCTCTTTAAAGGGAATAGAATATTTCGTAAATTTGCAGGGGCTCTCTTTCGCCTCCTCGTCGATCACCGATATCGCCTGTCTTTCTTCGCTTACACAATTGAATTATTTAGACCTTTCCGACAATGCGATCACGGATATTTCCGCTTTCGCTTATTCGGATGCGTTGCAATATCTGAATCTTGCGGACAATCAGATTACGAGTATCGAGGCTCTTCGATATCTCCCCGCTCTAGAAACGCTCGATCTGACCAACAACAAAATCACGGATTTCGATCCTTTGACCGTAACGGATTCTTTAATATCTCTGACGCTGACGGGTATGAAGAACGCAAACGGGCAGACGTTCGACAACGACCCCGCGACGTTGTATTCCCTCGCGACCATTCAGATCAACAATCCTACCGTAACGTTCGTTTACGATCAAAACATTTTGATCGGACCTTCCGCCCTAATCGCCGCGAAAGTCATTCACGACGTCGAAGAAATTAACCGCGTCAACCAGACGCTCTACCTCCCCACTACCTATTATTATTCGGACGGCAGCGAAATTTTCGCCTATAAACTGAATTGGTTTGCCGACGACACGCAGACCAATCTTATCTTTCAATACACCGACGGCGAGTACAGCGGTTATACCGTCAGCGCACCGCTCTTTGAAAAACAGGTGACTATACGCCTGCAAATCCATTTGCCGAACAGCACGAATTATTACACGGTCAGCCGTTCTTTTACGCTGACACTCGAAACTTCCGCCTCGAATCACGACCAGGCGTACGTCTATGACCCGTCCGTGCAGTATTATATCCCCGCGGAAGAGGCGTTTCCCGATTTGGCGCTCCGCAATAAGGTATTCGACACCTTCAATAAAATCACCGACCGAGCAATTGATATCAAATTAGCTGGCGGCTCCGTAATTAGCTGTAATGAGACATCCGTATTGTCCGCCGCCGATTATGAACGGTATCTGGAGGCGCAGACGAACATCGACTGGTCGAACGCGGGGATCCGCGATCTGAGCGGGATCCGAATTTTAAAAGATCTTCTGACGCTCACTCTCGACCTATCGGGCAATGCAATTATCAGTCTGGAACCCGTTGCAAGCCTCACTTCGCTTACGGGACTGATCCTCGGCGGCAAAAATTACGATTTTTCCGAACTGTATTCGGCAGATAAACTTACGACGCTAAAGATGCTCGACGTTTCTAAAAGTTACGGCCTTGACGAAGAGAGCATGTTGAACGCGCTCTATCAGGTGTATCTGAACAATTCTTCCGTTTCGGTTTATTTGAAAAACTCGTCGCAGGTCTGGGATCCTTACGAAACGCTGCTGCCGAAAAATATCCGCAATTTGCCGTCAGTGCTCGCGTTCGTCAATTTGAACGAGAGTTATCCTATTTATGGCAGTGCCGACGCGACTTCCTTTGATTTTACTTTTTACGATCACCCCTCCCCCCTGTCCTTTACGGTCGACAGCGTGACGATCTACGAAAATCAAAAAGCAAATATCACAAAAGGCACTTATTTTCAATTTGATTCGAACGCCATCAAATATATTAAATTATACGGCTGGTCGGAATCCGCTTTTTTAAAAATTTCGATCAGCGCGAACGACGGACATTTAAACGGCGACGGAACTTTCTTATATGTCACGGGCGAATATTATGTTCAATTAAACGCGCAAGACGCAGGCTCGAAAATATTTGTTTATAACGATTCGAAATATCCGGAAGATTTTACGGTAATGACTTTGTCCGAGTTATTTGTTTCGCGCGACTTAAGAGAATATTTATTAGGCAGACAATACGGTCATTTTAAAGGAAGCGATTATTTTAGAATTAAAAAAACTCCCGAAGATAAAAACGGAGACGGGAAAATCCAGTCCGACGAAGTCACTTTAGATTTTATTTTCAACAATCGGGATAACAATCCAAAAAAATATTTTGTCGATGATTATGGAAACTACCATATCGGCGTTCAAGGAGTCAATGATAATCTATCGTTAAACAATAATAATTTTACGATCAACGGCGCCTTTGACCGCGGAGAAAATTTTTTACACGGCTTAAAATACTTGCCCGGCGTAAAAAATTTGACGATCTCTCGCGACGCGAATCTCGGCGACGGGTCAGAGTTAGTCAACATAACACAACTCACTTTAAATTATTCTGCGGTGGATCTGACGACCATTACGCAACCATTACCCCTGTTGGAAAGCCTTACCATACAGAATTTCAACTCTTTGATCGTCAACGCAAAAGCAATGAAATATTTTCCTACGCTTACCGCTTTGACAATCGTAGGAAACAATTCGGGATATTTACAGGATTTCACCTTTTTGGAAGGTCTGATAAATGAAGACGGGACATCGATGATTCGCAACCTAACCATGCAATCGGTCATCCAAAGCAACGCGAACATCGGCATCTCCGTTTCAAATGCGGAGTTTGTCAAAGAACTCTACATTGCAGCGGGAAACGCCCTTTCCTCGGCGGACAACACCTTAACGACTCCCTATGGCGGACTGTCTTTCAAGGTTGGAACGGCAAACAAAAATAACGATACGGGTGCATTCTTTATCGTTTTGCCTGACGGCACATACGGTACAGCCGCCAAGAACACGGCGAGCGCGCTCGTTACAAGTTGGACGGCGCCTGCAAACGGCAGTTTCGACACGACGAGATCGGAGGCGCAAAACTATGCCACGGTCACGAACGCCATGCTCGACATGGGATTACAGTATAAACAGCCTGCCGCCGAAACTTTCTATTGGCTAAATAAAAAAACGTACGGTTTGCCCATTTCCACTGTACTGACGCTGCCCAAAACCACGGGGGCCACGTGGTTTGCTCTGCAATACGACAGTACGATTTTACGTTCGTATGACATATCCTGGCGCGTATTCGTCAATACGAGCGACACAATGGATAACGCGGGTACGGACGGCGGAATGCTTTTATCCGATTCGCTCACACAACTCCCTTGCGGTACGCTGAAAGCGACTGCGAACGAATATATGCTCACTCTCACGGCAAACTGCTATGTGGTAATTTTGGGGCTTGTCTCGCCGCCGTCGGGCGTTTCGGGAAATACGTATAGTTATATTTATCATTTCGTTTCGGGGAGCGGCGACGGATTTTATAGCAACGTGGAGGATTATAACCTTCGCGCAACTTTATTTGCCTCCGCCACGCAGGACTCAAACAAACAACTTATAGACTTCAGCGACAGCAATGCGGTTTTTCAATATAAATTTACGAATAATAAACTCACAGAAAATCGTATCGGAACGGTTTTCGATCCTCTGCCGAACTGTACGGATAAACCGAATTATCCCTATAAAGTTTACACTTTAAAGGGATTCACGAAAGTTCTTTCCGCGACCGACGGACTGACAAAAGACTGGGGCTCCAAAATCATAAGGCTCGGTTTTTCCGATCATAAAATCACGGACATTTCCGACCTGGTACAGTTGCGGGAGAATAACAGCGCGATATATACTTCTTTGCAATCGTTGGATCTTACCTTATTGACGCTCAATCTGCCCGACGGTTTCTCCGCGGCGTTCCCTGTTTTGACAGATCTCAGCGTCAGCGGCAATATCGCTTTCACGCCCTACGATCTTCAAAAACTTTGGAGCGGCACGAGTGACAATCCAAGTTCCACGATCCGATTACTTTATATCGACGGCACGCGCTGCCGCGCCTCTTATGACGCGCTTGTGCAACTGTGCGCGATCGCAAGCGGAAATGCTTCCAAGAGTTTTTCCGCGCTCGCCTGGAACAGCACGGAGGCGAACACAGTGACCGCTGCCGAATTGCAGGTGTTTCAAAATACGATCGGACACGAGAATTCCGTGACCGCTCTGAACGGGACGCTGACGAGCAGTTCTTCCCTGACGGACGGTTCTGAAACCGCGCTCATCGGCGGCATCGGTTATACGTACACTTGGGAGGCTTATACATTCTTTACCGCGCGCTCGGTTTCGCAAAACCCCGTAGACACGACCGTCGCGGTGAGCAGTAACGCCAACGCGCAGTTTGTCGGGGTGCGTTTTCCTGTACGGTTTTCAAGGCCCGACTCTACGAGCGTTCTGTATATAGCGGGCGACGAGGGCGATCATGATATTTCATATTTCGATTCCCAACTTGTCAGTTATCTTTTTGCCAATAATTGCTTTACCGAAACAGTTGCCAACTCCAACCGATGGACGTTGAATCAAAGCGTTACCGTTGAAACAGATATCGGGATCAGCGATTTGAAAAATCTGCATTTATTGCAAAACGGCGCGTATGGCGTGACCGTCGCAGCAGGCACCAACCCGCTCGCATATAAAAACGAAACGTATACGGTAAAAGAAAATAAATTGCCGACTCCAGGCGGTACGGTTTTCAAATTTTTGTCTGTCGATCTCGTGAATTTGGATAAACAAGGAACCATCAAAGACTTTTTATATTATGACTCGATAGATTCCGTCTATATGGTCAAACTCCCCTCATATCTTTGGATGGGCGGCAACAGAGAGATAATCGTCTGGTCGATATCGGGCAATATTTCCCAAACCGACGCGCAAAACTACATTACCTTTACGACCGATGCCGACGGCGCTATACTCATGATCATCGACAGTTCCAAAATCCCCGCAAATGCGGGAGTCGGAGAATATCTCCATACGCTCACGGCTACCGTCAACGGCACGTCGCAGAAGTCCGAGTTTACCATTCGGCACGGAGCGGAAACTTCAAACGCGGCGATCTATTACGATACGTATGTGCAGGTCGCAGTTGTGAACGGTCAGATCGTCTTGCAGAATGCCGCGGGCGAAACGTATTATGTTGTAGAAGGCGTTACCGCGCCCGACGCCACGCTCTATCTTTATAACAATAAGTTTTATACGAAATATCGTTCCGGCGCGGTGGAAATCCCCGTCGTATTCGCATCTACGATCATTCAGAGCGGACGTTTCCGCGACTGGCTGCAAACGACGAAATTGAACAACGACGAGGGAAAAGTTTTCGGCGATTCAGACGCAGTCAACGGATATATCCTTTCGAAGTCGTTTATCGGTTCTGTCACCGCTCTGTCTTTCGGCAATTTCGGAGAAACGAACTCAAAAGGCATCACCTCGATTTCAGGTATCGAAATTTTCTACAATTTAAAAAACCTGACCGCGGCGGCGGGCGCATTTTCGAATATCGAGGCGCTTTCATCATTACATTTGACATCGTTCGTATATGGAAATTCAGATGTCGGCATTACCGACTTCCGTAATTTCATCATCAATGGTTTCACGCCCCTTTTAAAAGGATCTCAAAATACGCTCGAAACCTTTTCGTATAACGGATTGGGAACGACGCAGATGACCGATCTGAATTTCCTGCTCGGATTTGCTAAACTGAAAACCGTGAACATAGCCACCAGCACTTCGCTCGCCGGCAATGCGAACGGATTGTCGTATCTGCGCACTTCTTCTTTCCAATATTTGCTGAACGCGCTCCATGATAAGGGCGTAAACGTATTCGTCCACAAGGAATTGGCCGATAAATTCAGATTGACTTACGACACGGATTTGAAAAACGGTACAAACGTTTATGCGCTCGTATCCTCGGCAGACTTTGCGCAAGCGTCGGAAATTCTTTCGCGATTCGCGGGAACAGAACAGACGGTAACTCTGGAAAACGGATACCGTCTGACCGCGGATATAAGCAATTACGCGCAGGAAGGTAACAACATTATCATGAAACTGCCCGCGGCGATCAACCGCGACGGGACGCTGTACCGCATCGAATGGATACGGGCAAGCGCCAACGTCGCCGTAAACGGTTATTATCTCACAAAAGCACTGCAAATCGGAAACACCTTATTCGACGCCGATATCCCGCTTACCGCCTCGCAGGCACAGACGATTCTCGCTTCTACAGAGTACTATGCCGCGCAGAAATCGGGCGAAACGCTCCTATACTCTTCCGTGACCGTTCAACTGACAGATCCCTCTTTGCCGGAATCATGCATAGATGCGCGCGCGGTATGCCGCATATTCAGCGACGGATACGCTTACGAAAGAACGTTTACATTGTCCATGAGAGGAAATACGCTATGACACGCAAACGCAAAATCTTAATAATATTGCTCGTTCTCGCGTTTGCGCTGTCGGCGATCTCCTTCGGCGCGGTCTACGCATACAACGTGCTGGTCCGTTACAATTATAACGTAAAGGCGGAAACGCCCCTGCTTTCGGCCTCTGTTTCCGAGGACGGAGCGACGCTCACCGTGACCAATGCGGGCGGCGCATACACGACGAAATGCGACGTTATTCTGACGATGGAAGGCGCGGGCACGCTGAACGCACAGGCACCCGATCTGCTCGTAACCTATTCGGAAAACGGCAAAGAGCGCGTTCGCTCCGTCTACAAAAATCTCGCACTGAACGGCAGTTCGACCGACTTTCATATCGAAAGCGCGAGCGCCGTCGAAATTCTGGCCGTCCGTCCCGCGGAGGCTGCGTATAACGGAGAAACGGTCGAATACCGCAACGCTTATGTTTCCTCGACGCAGGATCTGAAACTTTTAAACACGCAGGAAAATTATAATAATCCCTTTGAATTTATCGGCAACGCGCTTTCGAAAAATACCGTGGCGTATGCGGTCTGCCTCATCGACGATATTACGCTCGACGAATCGCTGACGCTGAACTTCCCCTGTTCCCTCGATACGCTCGACAGAACCCTTACGCTGCAACACGATCTTACGATCCGCCATTCCTATGCGGGACGGTTTTATCTTGCGGGGCTAAAACCCGTCGCCATAAGCGACGGCGTCACTTTTACCGTGATTGCTCCCAAAGGGTATTACGACGTTTCCGAAACGCTCGGATTGAACGAACAAAATTTTATCGGCACATTCGATTATGCAACGTACGGCGACGAAATTTTAAACGACGCTTTGAACTTTGCAAAAACATTTATTCCCGAACGCGTCTGTAAAAGCCTGCTCCTTCCTATGCAATATCAAAGTTTCGGCGTAAACCTCTATTATGAGTTCGCAGATACAAAAATTCCTTTTTACGGTGAAATTTCCGAAAAAGGCGCACTGCAAAGGAAAGAAACGACAGAACGTTACATAATCACCATTACGGCGGAGCGAGGCGGAAAAAAGCGCGTCGCTACGGCTGATTTCCGAGTGATCGGTACGGGCGATAGCGCCTTTTCGGAAGTTTTGGGCGAAGTCCTGTCCGAGCGGATTTACGCCGAAAGCGAGGATACCGAACTTCTGTCCGTCCTCGTCGGGTTATGCGCCGCCGGCGATTTTTCGCAGGCATTTACGCTACAAATTTCCGATCATTCCGCTCTTCCCGAAAACGACGAAAACGCGGTGAAATTTATGATCGGCGGCACGGCGTCGCTGACCGTACAATTTATCTACGACGCCGCAAACGGCTATCTGACGGCCGATTCGGTAAAGGTCGAATCTTTATTCTTAAGAAGAGGCGCGCTCCCCGTCGCCGAAAACATCACTCTGACGTTGACCGTAAATTCGGTCAGTACGGAAAAAAACTTTTCCGTCAGACAGGCGATCGTCGAAGAAGCGTTATATTATCTGCGGGATTCTTCGCCCGCATTCATCACCAATCAGCCGTACAGCGTGCTGAATCTGCGCGCGGACGGCCTCTTCCTCGGCAACACGAAGATCACTTCGTCGAAACTCAATTTAACGGCTCTGCGATATTCTTTGGTCACGTCCGACGGTACGACGGATACAACCGTCGACGCAGCCGCTTATTTCACGCTCGGCGATGATGGGCTGACGCTTTCGCTATTAACTGATCAGACGGAAATTCCGAAAAATTTATACCTTAAGTACGAATGCGCGTTTTCGGGCGAAAATGCGCCGCGCATTTTAAAACAGCGCGTCGTACAGGCGATCCCCGGCTCTGGCGGCGAAAATACGGGATTCGAGAGCAACAACCCTTTCGACGCTCTGTTTTTAAGTTCGGAAGTCAACTGGTTGGAAGGCGGAACGTTCGAAGTGCCGCCCACTTCTTCATCCTATTTTGCTGACATCGAGATCCTCAGAGTCGGCGGCGAAACCTACAACGCGGCAAAACATAAACTCTGTTATCTCGATTATTCCGGAAACGAGTTCGCACACGCGGGAAATACTTATTATAAGACCATCGAATTTACGACCGACCGAAATTATGTTCCCGATTCCAACACGCCTGTAAAGGTGCGCTGCACTTATCTGGAATCGGAAACCGAAAGCGTAGTGCTTACGCAGGATTATACGTTTACAATACACGGTATTTTCAAATGCGGCGATAATTCCGAATTGGTCGGCGATAAATCGGGCTACACCCCTTACGTATTCGAAGACCAAACCTTTTATCAAATGACGATCTCCTTGCTCGACGCCGTTTACGTTTCCGAACTTTCGGACGGCGCGAGGCTTATCCTTTCGGACAGCAAATATTTTCAAGGCACGCTCGATTACTCGAAACTATCTTCTTTGGCGCCCGCAGAGGGCGTGCGTCTCGACGGAATCGAACGGCTCGCGAACAGTCCGAGCATAAATTTTCACGGCGTGAAGATCGCGGATCTTTCCGCTTTTGCCGCCTACGAAGGCTCTGCCTTAAAGACGCTGAATTTATCGGACTGCGCGCTTACGGACGGCATACTGTACGGGCTTGACGCCGAAAACTCCTGGATTTACGGTCTGCATCTGATGAACGCCGACCTTTCCGCCAACAGCGTTTCCCGCACCGATAAACTTTTGGCGCGAACGGTCGCAATTCTCGATCTGTCCTCGCAGAAAAACAGCTGTTTAAGCGAAATCGGCGGATTAAAAAACTTGATGGAACTGACGAACCTTACCCTGTCCGGCAATGCGATCTATAGGTTCGAAACGCTGAAAAATCTGAAAAACCTACGTATTTTAAAGATAGACGGCAATCGGTTGAACGATCCCATGTACGGTACGGACGGCGCGTTGAACGTGCCCGTTTACGTGTGGATGATCAAGACGAACGCCGTCGGGATCTACGCGCAGAAAGACAGCGACGTTGCTTTGAAAATTTCGGACGGAAATGCAAACAAGTTCAGCGAAGGCGGCTGTATCGATACGAAAACGGCGGCGGGCTGCGTTGCGCTCAACGCTTTCGCCATGCCAACGAAACTGTACAGCCAAAATGCGAAAACGAAGTTGGAAGCGGATATCACAGGCTTGAACGTCTCCGATTATCGTTTTCGATTTTCCGATCTGAACGGCGTTACCGATAATTCTCTTACCTATATTGTGGACTATGCGAACTCGTCTGCAATCAGCGGTACCCTTACCGACGGCGCGGCGTGCTGTTACATTGTGGCGGCGACAGATCTGAGCGGCAATGTTACGGCGTACAGAGAATTTTCCGTCACTGTTTATTACGCGGAGGTCCAGTCATGAAAAACCGCAAAAAAATATTGATCGCATCCTTTGCCCTCGCCGCGGCGCTGCTCGCCGCCGCGGGTACGATATTCGCTTGGTTCATCAAGCCGCAAAGTTCGGTGGTCGTAGTCACCGGCGACGCCAGATTACAGGCAAGCGGATATTATGCCGTAGTTTCGACGGAAGAGAGCGCCGTCCCCGAATATAGACCACTCGACAAAACAAGTCTTACAAAAATTACCGACTTAGACCAAAACCACTATATCGCTTTCCGTTTTGACGTGACGAATCAGACCGAAACGGACGTCAATCTTTCTTTGCGGCTCGGAGAATTTTCGGAATATATTTTCAGTTTGTTTTCCGATTACCGTGCGGAATGCGGCGAGCAGTCCTCCGCCGCGTTTACGCCTTCGGAAACTTTGCTGAATAATGCGATGGCGCTCGCCGCCGCGCATACCGCAAAATTCACGCTCTCTTTCGACGATTTCAATTACCGCTATGCCGATGTTACGGAACAAACCGACGTCGCCCTATCGACGGACGGTTATCTGTGGCGATACGCCTTTTCCGAAAAAGTCGCGGAAAATATCCCGCTTGCACCGCAGCAGTCCCTTTCGCTATGCTTTTCTATGGTCATTCGCCAATCGATGGAAGCGATCGACGCTTACCGCGGCTGGCTGTGCGGAACCGCGTCCCAGACGGGTTACGGGCAATCTCGCTGCGCTAATCTCGGCTACACAAAAACTTTCGACGCGCTGACAGAAAATGAACGGGCGATCGTAGACGCATATCTTGCCTTTTTCATGCAATGCGAGATCGACGCGCTGAATGCAGACGATCTGACGAACGCACAGTTCAATCTGGATATCGATTATTTTGAATTTATCGGCGAGAATGCATAAATTCGGCATAAAAAAAGACGGTCAAAAGACCGTCCTTTTTTATACGCCGCGTTTTTCGTCGATATATGTCGCTTCCAGATCGGAAACGTGCATGAGCACGGCGAGAGGATATTTATCGTACGCCTCGCTGATGGAAGGATCCCAGCCCTTGACACGGGTATCGAATCCGCCCATGTGCCAGTTGATCGCCATCGCCTCTTCGCGCGTCAGGCGCATGAAACTGCTGATGATATAAACGGACTTTTCACCGTGGCCGAAAGGAAAAAGTTCTTCCCTAGCATAATAGGGCCTGCGCACCCATTCGCCGTTTTCTTTGACGTTGCGGAAATCCTGTTTGTAAAAATCGATCTTGCAAAGATCGTGCAGCAATCCGCAGACGGCAATAGATTCGTGCGGTACGCGTTCCTCCCAGATTTCGCCGTATTCGTTCTGCACGGCAAACAACAGCCTCTTATATGTATTGACGCTGTGTTCGCACAGTCCGCCCTCGTAGGCGCAGTGATAGCGCGTACTTGCGGGCGCACGGAAAAAATCCGATTTGAAAAGATATTCCCGCAATGCCGCGGCGCCTTCGCGATGGATACAGGCGTCGTAAATGTTTAAAAATTCTTCTTGTTTGTCTTTCATTCGTCACTCCTTTGCGTTCAGTTTACCATATCTTTCGGCGCATTGCAAGCGACTTATCAAAAACAGCGTAAATTTAATCGAGCGGCGTTACGCTCAAACGGAGGCGAAAGGATATTTCTTCGTTCGGAGCGATTTTCGAGTAGTGAAAACCGTCGTCCAATTTCGTCGTGCACGGTTCGAGTCCGAGCGCGTAATCTCCGCTCGCCATGCTCTTCCACTGCACGAATTCGGGAAGCGTATCGCCAGAATACGCGAGGCTGAAACGCTTTTGAATTTTCTTGTTTTCCAGAGAAACACAAGGCTCTTTCAGCCGCAAAAAATAACAGGTCTCCTCCTCTTCGGGCACGGGCGCGGTAATGATACTCCTTTGCGCGGCACGTTCTTCTGCCCAAGGCGTGCGGGGAATTGCCTCTTCGATCTCCGCTCTGATCTCGGCGCCCTCGTCCAGCATGGGATAGCCCACGTTCACATGATACAAAAGGCTATAATCCTCTTCGCGGAATCCGAGATTGACGAGCGTATCTTCCAAAGTGACCATATCGGAACCGATATCTGAATAAATTCTGCGTTTCAAGAGCAGATTTTTTCCGAACAGCGCGGTGTCGGAAATCTCGCCTTCGACAAAGATGCCCCTATTTGAACATTCCGCGCGCGTGATCTTTGCAGCGCGGCCGTGCAAGGTTCCGTGCAGAGGAAATCCCTCACGCGCGCCTACGCTGTCCAAACCGCAGGTATAGACCATGCCGCCCTCGAACCGCTGCAAAAAATCGCCGTGTTCGGCTTTAAACCCGTTTTTGGACACAAAAGAAATATTTTTTCCCTCGCAGTATAACTGCATTATGTCCAAAGCCTTGCTCTCGTTGAGCAGAAACCGAATTTTGCCGTTGTCGCAATCGAGCACGCGAAGACCGTTCGCTCCGCCCTCGGTCAAGGTATATCGGCGCAAGGACGCGACTTGCTGAAAATTTGAAATTTTCGCGTCCACCCTACGCCTCCCGCCCGCTGAATACACGGAGTGTACGTTCGGCGTTTGCCGCCATGGCATTCTGTGCGCGAAGGGCCAGATCGTGGTAGAAACCCGTTTCTTTTTCCTCGGCCTGCGCCTTTGCAGCCGCGTAGCCCGCATACGACATATAGGTATAGTAGTTGATCTTGGAAATGCCGCGGGCGATGACTTCGCGGTACTGTTCATCGCTGATGCCGCTGCCGCCGTGCATGACGAGCGGCGTATCCGTGCGCTTTGCGACCTCGGATATTACGTCCATATTGAGTACGGGTTTGGTCGCATAAATTCCGTGCGCCGTACCGAAAGCGATGGCGAGCGCGTCGATATCCGTACGGGCGATGAAATCGGGCACGAGCGCGGGATCGGTATAGAGCGCACTGCCGCCGCCGTTTCCGCCCTCACGGTTGGGAAGGCGTCCCAATTCCGCCTCGACGTCCGCGCCGTGCGCGTGCGCGTAATCCGTCACCTCGCGCGTGCCGCGGATATTCTCTTCATAAGAAAGCGCGGAACGATCGATCATGACCGAGGTAAACCCCAAATCAATGGCGCGCTTGCAGTATTCGAAATCTTCGCCGTGGTCGAGGTGCACGCACACGTTTACCGAACTTGCCTTTGCAAGCGAGAGCATGACGCGACCTATCCTTTCGAGGGGCGCGACGTTCTCATGAATCTGGGCGTGTGACACGATGACGGGCACGTCCAGTTTTTCCGCGCTGTCCAGAACGGCGAGCAGACATTCGAGATTGGGGGTATTGAACGCGCCGACCGCCATGCCGCGCGCTTTTCCTTCCTTTAAAATTTCTTTCAATCCGACTAACATAATGTTACCTCTCGATGTCCACGAGTTCATACCCGAGGTAGGTCGTAAACGCCTCTTCGAGCACTTTTTTCATATGTCCGACGCCCACCGTGGTATGGTGCTTGAATCCGCCCTTGGCAAGCCGCAGAAGTTTATTCTGCAAATCGGGAATCTCCGCCACGCCGCCGCACCCGAAAAAGGCAGATTCGATGGGTTCGCCCGTAAATTTTGCTTCGCTCGCATAGACTTTCAGTTTGCCGTTTTCGGTAAAGCAGTTGGAAAAAGTCATGTCGAACGCGGCGATACGCCCCTCGTTGGAGCCCCATCCGCTGCCCGGATCGCCTTTGGCGAACATTTTATGTTCGGTCACGACGCCTTTGCCCGCCATCAGCGACTGCGCTACGGGCCCGCAATGGAACAGGATCACCTTGTTTTCCTCTTCGCCGTAGTTGTTGTTCCAGTCAAGGCAAGCGGTCGGCCTTTCCGACGCCAAAGCCATGGCGCGCATGGTGATCGCCGAGCACAGGTCGATCTCACACGAGGCGACTATGCCGCGGTCGTTGAGTTCGGAAAGCAAAACGCAGGGACACACGCGCAGAATGGTTTCCATTTCATTCCAGCAGCGCAGGGATATAGCGTCCAGTTTGTATTCTTCGATATACTCGTCGATGACGACGGAAATTTTCGCGAGCGTCTTTTTGTTGTTTTCGGGCACGCGCGAAAAATCGGTGTAGGCTTCCAACCGCTCGATCTTTTTAAGAACGGCGCGATCGTCGTCGCTCTTTTTCTGCACTTTAAAAACGAGTTCGGAAAGGTCGAAACTTTCCACGTTGATGCCGTAGCGCTGCAAGGCGACCTCGTCGAAACGCACTGTCTTGAACGCCGTCGTACGCGCGCCGATACAGCCGAGATTAAAGCGTTTCATGCCCTTGACCACGCGGCATATCGCGGCAAAATCATCGAGATTGCGGCGGAAAGCGGCGGAGAGCGGATGCACTACGTGCGGTTTCATGACCGTAAACGGTATTTTATACTGATAGAAAACGTCGGTCACGGAAAATTTACCGCAAAACGCGTCGCGGCGCTGTTTGAAATCCATTTTGCCGATCTCGTCGGGATACGCCTGCATGAGAATGGGAACGCCCGCGTCCTGCAAGGCGGTCACCGCGCCGTTCTCGTCGATAAAGATCGGCATACAGAGAATGACGCCGTCGTATTCGCCCTCATGGCTTTTCAGCCAGTCGTGATAGAGTCGGCCTTCTTCTCGCGTTTCCACCGCGCCGTAGCGGGTAGCGCCCGCATCCATCACCAGCGATTCGTGTCCCGCATCGGCAACGGCGCGTATCATGTCGGCGCGCGCGCCTGCAATGAGTTCCGCGGGCATAAAGCCGCGGTTCCCGAAAAACAATGCAAATTTCATTTTAATAAAACTCCTTTAACGTCTGATATAGTTTTTTATATTTCGAATATTGTTCCTCGTACGCGGCGTGCAAGTCCGCATCGGGAAAAAATTCTTCCCGATACTGCACGAACAGTTTTGCCGCCTCTTCAAGATCTGCAAACTGCCCCATCGCCACCGATTGCAGCATCGCGCAGCCGCACAGCCCCCCTTCGCTCGAACGCAGCGTTCGGAAAGGAATGTTTTCGATATCCGCTTTCGCTTGCAGCCACAATCCGGAATTGGCGCCGCCGCCCGTTGCCGTCGCGCCCGTAACTTTTATCCCGTAAGCAGACGCGGTTTCGAGATTCAGTCGCATTTCCATCGCCGTGCCTTCCATGACCGAGCGATATACGTCGCGGTCGGTCGCCCGCAGCGTGAGGTTCAGAATCGCACCCTTTGCATGGATATTCTGATACGGCGTCGCCGCGCCGCCGAAATACGGAAGCGTAAGAATGCCCGTAGGCGCGCGTTTCATATCCTTTTCGATATAGGAAAAAAAGTTTTCTTCGTTCCCGCGATACCCGTGCAGCAACTCGTCCTTGAACCAGGAAACGAGCGAACCGTTCGAATAGTTGAACATATACGTGCAGTACAATCCCTTCACCGCATACGGAACGCAAGGATACCCCTGCTCGCCCATCGTACAGTCCGAAGGTTTTTTCGAAAAGACGGTGGTGATACATTCGACCGTGCCCATTCCGTCTACCGCATCGCCCTCTTTTACGACGCCCGCCCCCAATGCGGCGCAGATCTGGTCGTGCGAGCCGAGCACGAGCATACAGTGTTCCGAAAGCCCCAGATCTTTCGCGACTCTTTTTTTGATCATGCCGACGATACTGCCCGTCGGCATGGGTGTGGAAAACAGAGAAACGGGCACGCCAAGTTCGTTTAAAAAGTCTTCGTCAAAGGTCAGTTTTCCGATATGGAACGCACCCGTGCGGGAGGCGAGAGCATAGTCGATCGCACGCTCGCCCGTCAAAAGATACCCCAGATAATCGCAGATAAGCATCGCTTTGTCTGCCCGCGCGAAAATTTCGGGTCGGTTTTGTTTCAGCCACAAAAGTTTACTGACGGAAAACAGGCTCTGCGGCAGCGAACCGAGATTCTGAAACAAATATTCGTTCGTAAATTTTTCCGAGATCATCTCCGCCTGTTCCGCGCCGCGCGCGTCGGTATATAGCATGGGATCGAATAAAATTTCATCGTTTTTATCTAGGAGCACGAACGATTCCCCGAACGTGGAAATACAGACGGAAGAAACTTCGCGTTTTGCCGCGACTTCCGAGATCATGGAAAATACCCGTCCGCGGATCGCGGCAATATCTACGTATAATTCGCCCTCCGCTTGTTTGAGCGGATATTCCGTATTTTTATATTCGAGAATTTCCCCTTTATCGGAAAACAACTGGCATTTGCAGCAAGTCGTCCCCACGTCCAGACTCAAATAATTCATATTTTCACCTCGGCCTTATTTTACTTGATTTTTTTCATGCGGTATAGTATTATTTGTCTATAAATATGGTAATTTTATATTAAGGAATACTAATATGCAACAGTACGATCTGCAAAAAATGCAGGAACTCCTGCACGACTTTTATAACCTGACGAAAATCAAAATATGTATTTACGACAATGCGGAAAACGAACTTTGCTATTATCCCGAAAAACTCACGGATTTCTGCCGCTGTCTGCGCGCGGACGAGGTCATGGACGCGCGATGCAAAGAATGCGACCGCCTTGCATTTGCGGCGTGCAAAAAGACGCACAGGCGCCACGTCTATACGTGCCACGCCGGACTGCTGGAATGTTTTTCGCCCATTCTGTACAACGACAATATCATCGGTTATATCGTGATCGGGCAGATCAAAGCGAGCGAACACGCCGATTTTTCCACCATAGCCATGCGCTTTCCCGAACAAAGACGAGAAGAACTGCGAGAAAATTTCAACCGACTTCCCTCCGCGGGCATGGACAAGATCAATTCCGCCATCCATATCCTCGATGCCTGCGCGGGATACGAATATCTCAAAAATCTGATCAGCGCGGCGGAAAGCAAGATCGACGCCACGATCGGCGCATATATCAACGAGCATCTTGCGGACGATCTGTCCGTACAGGCGCTTTGTTCCCGCTTTCGGATATCCCGATCGGAAATGTATTCGATTTTCAAGGAATATTTCAATTCATCCGTAGCCGATTTCGTAAAAAACCGCAGGCTCAACCGAGCCTGCGCGCTGCTTCGGGAAACCGAACTGCCCGTCAATAGGATCGCGGAACAGTGCGGCATTCCCGACTATAATTATTTTTCCAAAACTTTCAAAAAGTACTTCGGTATGAGCCCGCGGGAATTCCGTAAAAAATAAAGGAGCGGCAATAAAAATTGCCGCTCCTTTATTATACCCACCATAAGCCGTTCGTGCGCGGCTCGCGGATCATGACTCTCTGCATAAATTCAATGGCTTTATCCAGCCCTTCCGTCTGCGTCATCAAACTGTCCTCGTGCTCGATGGACAGATAATCGTCGTATCCTGCGATACGGAGTGCGGAGATCACGTCTTTCCAGAACTTTTCATCCGAACCATAGCCCACCGTGCGGAAGATCCACGAGCGCTCGGCCTCGTTCTCGTAAGGCTTGGAATCCAAAACGCCGTTGCGCGCCACGTTTTCCCGATCGAGCGCCGTATCTTTTGCGTGAAAATAGAAGAGCGCTTTGCCGAGATAACGGATCGCGGACACGATATCGATGCCCTGCCACAGCAAATGGGAAGGATCGAGATTGGCGCCGAGCGCATCGCCCGCAGCCGCGCGCAGTTTTAAAAGCGTTTCGGGATTGTACACGCAGAACCCCGGGTGCATTTCAAAGCATATCTGCACGCCGTTATCTTTGGCGCGCTGCGCGTACTTCTTCCAATACGGAATGAGCACTTCGTTCCATTGATACTCCAAAACGTCGCGGTATTCGTTGGGCCATGCGCACGTTACCCAGTTGGGCATATCGCCCTTTCCGTCGCCCGGGCAGCCCGAAAAAGTGACGATTTTTTTCACGCCGAGTTTGGGTGCGACTTCAATGGCGGCTTCCAATTCCTCGGTGGCGATCTTCGCGATCGCCTTTTGAGGATGCACGCCGTTTCCGTGTACGGAAAGCGCGCAGATCTCCAAATTGTATTTGTCGAAAAGCGCTTTCAGTTCCGCTATTTTGCGGGGATCGCTTTTCAGTTCCAAAATATCCGCGTGCGCTTTGCCAGGATAGCCGCCAGCACCGAGTTCCAGTCCGTCCACGCCCTTGGCGGACAGATATCGGAGAGCCTCTTCCAGGCTGCGGTTCCCGAATACGGGAGAAAAAACAGCAAGTTTCATTGTACTACCTCAGTCAAAATATACGGGTTTGCCGGTCTTGGCAGATTGATAAATCGCATCGAGTATGCGCGTGACGACGATCGCCTGTTCGGGCAAAACCACGAGTTCGCCCTTGCCGCGGATCGCATCCAGAAAGGTTTTCGCTTCGATCGTAGCGGGATCGCCGATGCCGCCCGAGCCGGAAAAGAAGTCGACGCCGCCCGCGGCAAAATCGGGGACGGTAATATACTGCCTTCCGTTGTTGACGCCGTTGATGCGCAATTTCTGATCGTTGGGCATATCCGCGCCCGCCTTGGTGCCGCAGATAAGCGTCTGCGCCTCGCCCGCATCCGCATAGTTGAGCGCCCAACTCGAATCGATGGAAATGGTCGCGCCGTTCTCCATGACGATAAAACCGAACGCGCTGTCCTCCACGGTGAACTTTTCGGGATCCCAGTCGCCCCAGGCGTTCGCGGTGCGAGTCTGATCGTTCAGTTTATGATACACCGTACCCACGGCGTATTTGGGGCGGTAGTTATTCATGACATACAGCGTCAGATCGAGAGAATGCGTGCCGATGTCGATGAGCGGCCCGCCCCCTTGCTTTTCTTCGTCCAGAAATACGCCCCAGGTCGGAACGGCGCGGCGGCGGACCGCCTTGGCGCGCGCGAAATATATCTCGCCGAACGTACCCTTTTCCGCTTCTTCTTTGAGATATTTTACTTCGGGGCGATAGCGGTTCTGATAGCCGATGGTCAGGATTTTACCGCTCTTCGCCTTGGCGTCGAGCATGGCTTTCGCCTCCTCGTAATTGATCGCCATCGGTTTTTCGCAGATGACGTGTTTGCCTGCATTGAGCGCCGCAACGGTGATCTCGCTGTGCGAAACATTGGGCGTACACACGCACACCGCGTCCAGATCCTCTTTTAAGAGTTTTTTATAATCGGTAAAAACCTTGCCCTTTCCCGCGGCATATTCTACGTTTGCTTTCTGTGCGCGCTCTTCTATAATATCGCAGAAAGCGACCATTTCCGCTTCGTCCGCCAGATTTTTATACGAAGGCATATGTTTGCCGTTGGCGATCCCTCCGCAACCGATGATTCCGATTTTGATTTTTTCCATGATTTTCTCCTCGATTATTGATATTTTTTCATAAATTCATAACTGCGTGCAAGATATTCTTCGACGGGAACGCCGACTTTTTCTACTTCCAGGATCGACCATTCCACGTTCATTTCCCTGCCGAGTTTCAAAACGTTTTCGATATCCGCGCGCCCCTCTCCCACAACGGGATTGACGCTTTCCGCATTCTCGCCCAATTCCTTGATATGTAAATAAATGAGCCGTTCGCGCTGTTCTTTTATATAATCGGTCGCGCGAATGCCCGCGACCGCCAGCCAGAACACGTCCAGTTCCAGTTTCAAGGCGGGGATATTTTCCGCCAGACGTTTTAAAATATCCGTTCCGCCGTTAAACTCGTGCGCATGGTTGTGATATCCGAGTATCATGCCGTTTTCCCGCAACAGCGCTTCTGAACTTCTGCATGCCTGCAATCCTTCCTCGAACGACGTTCCTATATTGAAAGGAATAAACGGAATGATCGCGCAGCCGACGCCGAGTTTTTTCAAAATCGGGATCGCCGCCTCCATCTCCTGTGCTCCCACGTGCGCGGATATTGCTTTCAGATGGTAGCGCTCTAAAAGTTCTTGCAACTGCTCCGCGCCGTATCCGTAAAAACCCGCGAATTCCACGCCCGAAAAACCCGCCGCAGAAACGAGGCGCAGAGCCTCTTTAAGGCCCTTTTGCCCGATCAATTCCCGCAGGGAATAAAGTTGTACTCCAAATTGCATAATACGTCCCCTTATTTGATTTTTTCCGGAGGATCTCCGACAAAGAAACAGCACCTGGGTTCGCCCACCGGTTCCGAAGGAGCCGCCCAGCGTACTGCGTTGACGAGAATTTTGCGTACCCACTCGTTATGGTAGGATTCGTTGCTCTCGTGCCCGGGCTGGAAATAAAATATTTTTCCTTTTCCGCGCATATACGTTACGCCGCTGCGGAATACTTCTCCGCCCTGAAACCAACCCGTAAAGACGACTTCGTCGGGCTTGGGAATATCGAAATACTCGCCATACATTTCTTCGTGCGCGATTTCGATCCGATCGGGCAGCCCTGCCGCGATCGGATGATAGGGAGCCGTCACCCAAAGCCGCTCACGCTCGTTTATCTCACGCCAGCGCAAAGTACAACTCGTTCCCATCAGTTTACGGAAGGGTTTCGCCATATGCGCGGAATGCAGGAATATGCAGCCCATGCCGCCCAGAACGCGCGCGGCGATCTTATCCACGAGCGCGTCGCTCACGGCTTCATGCATACAATGCCCCCACCAGACAAGCACGTCCGTTTCCTGCAGAATTTCATCCGTGAGCCTGCCGCCGTCTTCGTGATCGTCCTGATACACCGCTTTCGTTTCGAATCCTTCGCCTTCGAATAATTCCCGCAAAGTTTCGTGCAGACCTCGCGGATGCTGTTTCAGAATTTCTTCGTTTGTGCGAAATCCTTCGCCGTATTCGGAAAATACCGTAATTTTCATTTAATGCCTCGCTATAGTTATCACTTGATTTTCTTTCGCAGAACGCTTAGCCGCCTCCATGATTTTCATGACATTCATCACTTCCGAAGATCGGATCAACGGCTCTTTATGATCTACGACGACGTCGTAAAACTCGTTATAGAATGCGTTAGGTTCAGGGATCACTTTATCCAGTTCGCTCTTTACGACGGATTCCGCAGTACGGTACGCCATCGTCTTTGTAAAACCGTTGCCGGCCTGAATGCCCGCGATCTTGATATCTTTGGAATAGACGGGTTTGACGATGCCGCCGTTCAAAGCCCAATCTTCGATGACCGCCGTGCCGTCCGCGCCGTAAACCGTCCATCTCGGCAAGGGAATAAAACAATTGGTGTCCACCGCGATCTCCACACTCAGCCCGCCATTATAGTTCATTTCCAGGCGAAAACCGTCGTCCACTTCAAAGCCCGCGCCATAAAAGTATCGGCAATAGACGCTTTCGGGAAGTTCGGGGAGCATATACACCATCTGATCGATGAGATGCACGCCCCAGTCGAGCATCATGCCGCCGCCTTTTTCTTCGAACTTGCGCCAGTCTCCGGGAATGCCGTTCGCGCCCTGCACGCGCGATTCGATGCGGCAAAACTTTCCAAGTACGTTTTCGTCATACATTTTTTTGACCGTCAGAAAGTCGGGATCCCAGCGTCGGTTCTGATGCACCATCAGAACGACTTTATTTTTTTCGCATACTTCGAGCATCTCCGCATATTCGGCGCTCGAAAGCGCCACGGGCTTTTCGCAGATGATATGCTTTCCTGCCTGCGCAAAAAATGTCACATATTCGAGATGAGAATCGTTGGGAGTCGCGATCAAAACTGCGTCCGTAGACGCATCCGCGGCAATTTCTTCTTTACTATGAAAACGATCGTAATTTTCGATGCCGTTTTCACGCGCCGCCGCGTAGCGCGACGCGTCGATATCGAAGATCCCGCTGATTTCAAACTTAGCGTTTTCGCGCAGATAGTTGTTGCCGTGATAAGAGCCCATGCCGCCGTAACCGACGATCGCCAAATTTAATTTTTTCATAATTCGTCAAACACTTGAAACGCCTGAATTTTTGTATTATAATAGTTTCAAGATTATTTCAATTATAACGCGTAATTTATGGAATATCTATATATTATTAGTCATATTTCTCTCAAAAATTGCGCAATCGGTGTTTCATGAATTCTTATTACGAATCCGTCCGCGAATCCATCGGCTACGTGGAATTTCAGAACAGTCCCACGCGCTGCGAACCGCACTGGCATCAGGCGGTGGAGATTCTCTGCGCCCTCGACGACGAAGTATATACCCTCGTAAACAGCAAGGAAAAAATCTTGCAGCCTGGCGAAATCTGCGTGGCTGACTGTTACGACGTGCACTCCTTTTATTCGAGCGAACGCCCCGTCATGATTATTATCATTCCGAGCGAGTTTTTAAACGATTATATTAAAATGAAAGGAAAAAAACATCTCGCTACGCCCTATATCACCGATCCGGAAACTTATCGCAAAATCTATTCGTTCATGCGCGAATTCCAGTCGCAGGAACTGCCGCTCATATTACAGCGCGGTTACGTGAACGTGATTTTAGGTCTGATACTCGAATCCTGCGATTTGGAAGAATTTGCCGACGCGGACGTGAGCCTGATGAAAAACATCCTCAACTTCCTCGAAGAAAATTATCATGAAGACGTCGATTTGGATTATCTCGCGCAAAAGTTCGGTTACAGCAAATATTATTTCTCGCGTATGTTTAATAAATTTTTCAAATTCAGCCTCAACGAATACCTTTCCCGCCTTCGCATCCATCGCTTTATTGCCAGAATGCAGGCGGACAAAAACGCCGACATCATCGGTACTGCCTTCGATTGCGGTTTCCGTTCCTGGCAAACCTTTTACCGCTGTTTCAAAAATTATTACGGCGTTTCGCCGAAAAAATATCTGACAAATCTTTCATAAAAAGGATAAGTTCTACAAATGCTCATGAAAATCACATACAAAAAAACGGGTATTCACAATACCCGTTTTTTTGGTGCGAGTGACAGGACTTGAACCTGCATGGAGTCGCCTCCACTAGAACCTGAATCTAGCGCGTCTGCCAATTTCACCACACTCGCATATGCTTTTGCCCAAAAGGCAAAAGATTTATTCGATTATTGTTTTAACCAAGGCGCCGTTTTCAACACGAATCCGATATGCGTTTCCGCCTGCGGAAATACTTTTTTGGATTTTACCGTTGGTTATTTCGATCGCGCTGTTGTCCTCCAACCCGATCGCAGCTATATTATTATATAGCAAAATTTTATCAAAGTCAAGCACTCTGAGGTTATAATGCGGAGAAATATTTTCTTTGATCCAACCCAACCCTTTGTGCATCGCATAAGGCTGTCCGCCGACGACACTTGCAGAGTCGGTGTAGATATTGTCGAACCAACAGATCGCCCCGGCGGACAATCCGCACACGACCGTACCGCTTTCGTATGCCTCTTCTATGAGTTCCAGCATTCCGCTCTTTTTCCAGTGTTCAAGCATGAACACCGTATCACCCCCGCCAACGTAAATGAAATCCGCTTTTTTGAATTTTTCACGAATCTTATCTAAACTCATTTCATTGTAAACGGTCAGCGCCACGTCCGCCTTGATATCGAAAACAGACGTATAGGTTTTACGGAAACTATTGAAATACGGCATGGAATCGTGGCTCGCCGTGGGAATGAACAGCCCGTAAGCGCGCTCCGCTTTCGCGCGCGATTTGGCGAGATCGGCGATATATCCGTCGATCTTCAAGGTGGTCTTTGTTTTTAGTTCGCCGCCACCGATTGCGATGATCGTCTTATCCATCAGTTTCCTTTCAGTGCTTTTCCTCTGTCCATAATGCCTTCCATCGTCGAAATGCAATCTTGCAGCGACGCCCTCGCTTTTATAAAATCCTCTATGTGATAGTTGGACTTTTTCTCGAATTTATAAGACGCGATATAGCCTCGCGCATTTTCCAGATTGATACGGATTTTATCGTACGTTGTATCCCGTTCGCGCTCAGCCGCCTCGGATACATAAATGACCGCCGTATCAATACGGTAAACGATATTGGTAACTTGTCTGAACATTTTATAGTAATCTGTGTTGCCCGTATCGATCTGCTTGATGAGCGCATCGAATTTTTCCACGATATTGGAAAGTTTTTGCTTGATCTCTGAATTTGCGGGCGTCTTGGATTTTTTGCGGATGATGCCGAGCACGATCAGGCCGATTACGATGATGGCGCCGTAAAAAATATACGTGATGATCAATTCCGTCGTCGTCATTGCGCGTTCGCCTCCTTTTCCTCATCTCTTTGCAGGTGTACGTCGAGTTGATTGAACGGTATCTCGATTCCCTTTTCTCGAAGGTTATTAAAAATCATTTCGAACAGAGATGCGCGCGTATCCCAATATTTTTCGTTGGGCGTCCAGGCTCGCGCCTTGAACTTGAGGGCGCTGTCCCCGTACCCGTCGAGAACGACCGCGGGCGCGGGCGTCTTGACGACGTCCTGATGAGAGTTCAACGTCGAAAGCAAAATTTCTTTGACCTCGGAAAGTTCCGCGCTGTACGGAATGGGAACTTCGATGACCACGCGGCGCAGCGACATCGTACTGTAATTGATGAGCGTCGATCCCAGGATCTGATTATTCGGAATGAGAATTTCTTCATTATTATAAGTAACGATCTTTGTATTGAACAACCTGATATCCTGCACAAGTCCGTCTTTGCCGTTGATCTCTACGTAATCTCCTTTTTTAAAGGGTTTGGTAAATATAATGATAATGCCGTTCGCAAGGCTTGCCAGGCTGTCCTGCAAAGCGAGTGCGACGGCGAGCGCGATCGCGGAAAACGCAGCGATGATGCCCGCGGTAGAAAAGCCGAGCGCACTGACGACGACGATCACGAGCGCGATATATAAGACGACCGTCACGATGGAAATGATGAAAGTGGCGGCAGACTTGTCCAATCGGCTCTTCATAGTCGTACGCACCACGATGCTGCGCACGATCTTCAGAATGATCAGCCCTAAAATGAAAAACGCAATACAGCGCACGATCGTCAAAGCGCCGTTCTGGAAAAAGTTGATAAAGAAATTTTTGATCGTTTCCCAAATCTCGTTCATTGTTTACTCCTTAAATCCCGCTTCATGCAATAACCTGTCTCGGCGGTGTTCCGCTTCGCGGTAAATGGTCGAAATTTCTTCCCCGATATCGTACTTTCCGTTTTCGTAAACGATTTTCCCTCCCGCGACGGTCATGAGCACGTTTGAAGAATCCGCACTGTATACGAGATTCTTTTTTACGTCGGAAAGTGGCCGCATATTGGGCGCGGCGAGATCGACAAGTATAATATCGGCAAAATTACCCTTTTTTAAAACTCCGCCGCGAAATCCGAGCGCTTCGTACCCGTTTACGGTCGCGGCGGTCAGCGCTTCCTCCGCGCTGACTGCCGAAGCGTCCTTCATCGCTTCTTTTTGCAGGCAGGAAAACAGGTACATTTCACGGAACATCGAAGTCGCGTTGTTGCTCGCGGAGCCGTCCGTCCCGAGCGCCACTTTCATGCCCGATCTGAGCATGGAATAGACGGGCGCAACGCCCGAGGCAAGTTTTAAATTGCTTGCCGCGTTTATGACGGGCACGACGCCGCATTGTTTTAAGAGCGCGAGATCGTTTTTATCGCAATAGGTGCAATGCGCGGCAAGCCCTCCGTTTTCGAAAAAACCCAATTTATGAAGATATTGCGGCGGGGTCAGACGATTGTGACGCACCGTACAGTCACCCACTTCTTTAAGCGTTTCGGAAAGATGAATATACGTTTTCGAACCGTATTCAGCAGCAATATCCGATACGTCCGAGATCAAATTTTCTTCGCAGGTATATTCGGCGTGAAGGCCTATAATATAGCGGACTCTGTCAGACATAGTACTATACAAATCCACGTGATCCCGTATAAACCGCAGATCTTTTTCATTGGATTCGCCGTTTGTGCCGCCGCATAAAGCAACTGCCAGATTAGATTTTTTTGCCGCTTCATAAATCGTATCGGGATAGAAATACATATCGGCAAAACAAGTGATTCCGTTTCTCACAAATTCCGCGATCTGTAGCAAAGTTCCCCAATAAACGTCATCTTCCGTCAGATGGTCTTCCATGGGAAATATGCGGTCGAACAGCCATTTTTCCAAAGGCAGATCGTCCGCTATGCCGCGAAACAAACTCATTGCCGCGTGCGAATGCGCGTTGCAAAAACCGCTCATCAAAAGATTTCCGTTACAGTCTATTTCGCGATCGGCAATAAAACCTTCGTTTTTCTTTTTACCGACATAGACGATATCGGCCCCGTCCGTACATAATTCCCCCTTGAAAATGTTTTGTTCGGGAGAGATCATGACGTTTGCATTAAAAAATCTGTACTTCATATGGCTCCATAGAAAAATGCCGCTGCTTCGAATCAGCGGCATCATGTTACGAAAATTATTTGGTTCCGAACAGTCGGTCGCCCGCATCGCCCAACCCGGGCACAATGTACGCGTGATCGTTGAGTTTTTCATCCATCGCCGCCACGAAGATATCCACGTCGGGATGCGCCGCCTGTAAAGCATTCAGCCCCTGCGGCGCCGCGATCAGACAGCAGAATTTAATATTTTTACAGCCCCTGTCCTTCAAAAAACCGATGGCTGCGGCAGCGCTGCCGCCCGTCGCGAGCATAGGATCGACGACGATCAATGTCCGCTCGGTCGCATCTGCGGGGAGTTTGCAATAATATTCCACGGGTTTTAAAGTCTGAGGATCGCGGTACAGCCCGATATGCCCGACTTTCGCGTTTGGCACGAGTTTCAGCATGCCGTTCACCATACCCAACCCCGCGCGGAGAATGGGAATAATGCCGATACTGCGCCCTGATACGACTTTTGCCGTCGTTTTACAGATCGGCGTTTCCACTTCCACGTCTTCCAACGGAAAATCCCTCGTGACCTCATACGCCATCAAAAGAGAAATTTCTTCCGCCAGTTCCCTGAAATCTTTCGTGCTCGTGTTTTTATCGCGCAGCATCGTGACTTTATGCCGCACGAGCGGGTGCTCCATTAAGTAAACCTTGGACATATTTTCAATTCTCCCTTTGTATAAATTTTAATTTCTATTTGAAATATTTATTTTCGATCGCCGTGATCTTATCGATACGTTTCTGATGGCGGCCGCCTTCGAAACCGGTGGTCAAAAAGGTTTCCAGAATTTCCAGCATCAACCCTTCGCCGATCACGCGCTGGCCGAACGCGAGCATATTCGCGTCGTTATGCAGTCTCGTATATTTTGCGGAATAGGTATCGTGGCAGTGCGCACAGCGTATTCCCTTGACCTTATTCGCCGCAATAGAAACGCCGATGCCCGTACCGCAGATCACTACGCCGCGATCGCACGTTCCGTTTGCAACGGCTTCCGCCGCGGGAAGCGCGAAATCGGGATAATCGCAGGAACACGCCTCGTTCGTACCGAAATCGACGACTTCATATCCGTGCGTATGCAGATAATCGACTGCCGTCCTCTTTAAGTCCAGACCGCCGTGGTCGCACGCTATCGCTATTTTCATATCAAGCCTCCGTGAAAAATTTTTCGATGATTTTATCGACCGCTACGAGTAAAAGTTCGTAAGTCTTTTGGTATTCCTCCGCGCCCCGCCCGAACGGGTCCGGAATATCAAATCCCGCGACGTCACGAATGGAATATACGTTGGAAAAACCGTTTAAAAGTTCTTTTTGCGCGTCCGTCATGCAGATGACGGCATACGCGTTTTCGATCATTTTGTGATTGAGTTGGCGAGGATGGAATTTGGAAAAATCAATGCCGTGACAGGTAAGGCAGGCGGCGCTGTTCGGATGGATCTCCAGACTGTTCTCCGCAAAAATACCTGCAGATGCGGAATCCACGAATTTTATTTTCCGTCTTTTTATCTCTGCGCGCAGGATCGATTCCGCCATGGGACTGCGGCAAGTATTTCCCGTACATATAAATAACACTTTTCTTCTTTTCATAGGCTGCCTATTCCGCGCACGCTTTGCGCAGGCGGTTCAAAACACCCGCCATCACGCCGTCTTTCTTTGCGGGTTCGATCGCAACGATCACGTCCGCCTCGCGCTCGCCGCGGCGCAGAAGATCGTAGAGATTTGCTGCCATTTCAAATTCATTTTTGCCTAAATCCAAAACGCGATCGGACGGAAACCGTTCGCAGACGGCATTTTCGCAGAGGATATAACATGTTTCGCCGCTTTCGACGATTTCCCGAAAACAATTTTCCGCATCGGCGAGCGCCTCGCTCGGAAATAATTTCGTGCGGCATCGCGGGGAATAATGTTTATATTTCATGCCGGGCGAACGTGCGGCTTCGCCCGCGCGGAGAGTGTACGTTTCGCAGCACCCCACCACGCTTTCGATCATCTCTTGGGAGATAAGCCCGCTGCGCAGAACGACGGGTATATCGCCCGTCACGTCGCAAACGGTGCTCTCGATGCCGCCGCTGCACTGCCCTCCGTCCAGAATGAGCGGTACTTTGCCCGCGAGATCGGCATACACATGCTCCGCAGTCACGGGACTTACGTGCTTGGAAATATTGGCGGAAGGCGCCGCGATCGGCATATCCACGTATTGCAGCAGTTCCTGTGCCCCCGCGTGCGAAGGCACGCGGACAGCGAGCGTTTCCAGCCCGCAGGAAACTTTAGGACTGACCGTGCCTCTGCTTTCGAACACGAGAGTCAAAGGCCCCGGCAAAAAGGCTTCGCGCAGCGCCTGCACATAGGGTTTTACATTTTTGACGAGCCTGCTCAGATCGTAATCGCTATGCACGTGTACGATGAGCGGATTGTCCGACGGCCTGCCCTTGATTCGGAAAATCTGTTCCACTGCGTCGTCCGAGCGCGCATCCGCGCCCAGACCGTACACCGTTTCGGTGGGAAAAGCGACGGCCCCGCCGGAAAGTAAAATCTCTTTCGCCTCTTTCAGGGACTGCGGCGTGATTTTTTTCAGCAGCGTCTGCATCGTCTACTCCTCGTCGGGCGGGAAATCGTCAAACGGCGGCATGTCGTCGTCCGCGCCGTTTTCGGAACCTGCATCGGCGACGGCGTATTCCGCCATATAATCGAAAGGCACGTCGTCCGGATCGACGAAACCTTCGGAATCGTTCGTTTCGGGCACATCGTCGCGTCCGACCTCACCCGGTTCGTCGGGCAGAAATCCGGGAGGCGGGTTGACGTAACGGACCTGGTCGCCGCGGAAACGCAGTTTGACGCGTCCCAACTCGCCGTTACGATGTTTGGCAATGATGAGATCGGCGGCGTCTTTGATGATCTTTCCGCTCTTGATCTCCTCTTCCGTCGCAGCCACGTCGGGACGGTGAATAAACATGACCATGTCCGCATCCTGCTCGATCGCGCCCGATTCTCTAAGGTCGGAAAGTTGCGGTTCTTCCTTTGAAGAAATACGTCTGAGCTGCGAGAGCGCCAAAACGGGCACGTCCAGTTCTTTTGCCATGATTTTCAGATTTCGCGTAATATTCGCGATTTCCTGCTGTCTGTTTTCAATGAGCCTGCCGCCCATTTCCATCAACTGAATATAGTCGATCATGATCATATCCAGCCCGTCCTTGCGCGTCTTCAATCTGCGGCATTTGGAAAGGATCTCGGCGGGAGAAATTTTCGATGAATCGTCTATGTAAATCTTTGCTTTTTTCAAAGCGGCGCTCGCTTTCCAAAGATTTTTCCAGTCGCCCTGCGAAAGTTCGCCCGAAAGCGCTTTGGACATGCTGACGCGCGCATACGAGCACATGAGCCTCTGGGCAAGTTGGATACGCGGCATTTCCAGCGAAAAAACAGCGCAGACCTTATTTTCCACGAGCGCGGCGTGCTCGACGATATTCATGCCGATCGTCGTTTTACCGACGCCGGGGCGGGCTGCCAGAACGATAAAGTCGGATTTTTGCAGCCCGTTCGTCATTTTATCTAACTTTGTAAAGCCCGTATATATGCCGCGAAGCGCATTCTTATCCGTAGTTATGGTCTCGAATTTGCTCAGTACGCGGTCGTAACTGTCGTCTTCGCGCATATCCACGAGCGTGGAAGTATCCATCTTTTTGGAAACGTCAAAGACGAGGCTTTCCGCATACGATACGCTTTCCGCCGCTTCCGCGCCGCTCATTGCGCGTTCGATGATGTCTTTTGACGCGCGGATCAGTTTTCTATTCACGCTGTCGCGCTTGACGATGTCCAGATAATATTTGTAATTCGCAGCCGAAGGGGTCAGTTTCGCAAGATCCGTGATATAGGTGAGCCCGCCCGCCTTGTCCAGCGATTGCGAATTTTCCAGTTCGTCGGACAGCGTTACGAGATCGACGGGCTTGCGTTCGTTGAACACGCGTTTCATCGCGCCGATGATCAGTTTGTGCGATTCCTGATAAAAATCCTCTTCGGTGAGTTTATCGAGAATATCCGTCTGCGTGTCGATATCGATGAGCAGACAGCCCAACAGCGCCTGTTCCGCTTCGAGATTGTTCGGCATTACGCTCGTTTTATTGATTTCGTTGTTTTCGTTTTCTTTTGCCATAGTATTTCTCCGAAGAAACTTACGATTTCCGCAGTTTCTTCTTTTCGCGGAACCGCTTTTTCAGCCCTTTGCGGAGCAGCGCGCACAACTCGTCCACGCTCCCCTCGTCCACGTCTTTTTTGTTGATGATCAGAGCCTGCGCCCTGCCGATATACAAGTAAAAATTCGTATTTGTTTCATACGCTTTCAAAATCTGCGCATAGGGAACCTCGTAATCGCTCGCGCGGTTTCCGATGCGGATCTGCAGAGAGAGTCCCTCTTCCGAAAAGGTGAAATGCTGTTCGGTTTCATTGAAATTGCGGTTGCGCGCCACGCTCTGCTTGATGCGGCTGACCTGCAAATAACAATTTAAAAAGGGAAATCCGCACGCCACGACGAAACAGATCGCCGCGCAACTGACGATGCCCGCATCGCCGCGCAAAATACCGAGCGCAAGAAGTCCCGCTCCGCACACCAAAAACAGCCCTGACAGCATGGCGATATACCACCAACGGGCGCGCAGCGTATGAAAAATACCGAAACGCTTGTATTCGTTCAGATCGTTTTGATAATGTGCCTTGACCATCTTTACCCTTCGTAAACTAAATCAGTTTTCGATTCCGTTCAATGTTTCGAATTCTTTCAGCGTGTCGTCGAATTCGCGCATGGCGGTGTCGAACGCCTTGCGCTCGGTAAGATCGACGCCCGCGATCTTTAAAAGTTCCACGGGACTGTCGCAGCCGCCCGACGAGAGAAACGCCTTGTAATCGCGCACGGCGCTTTCCCCTTCTTTGAGAATGCGCGAGGCGATGGAAATCGCGCTGATGATGCCCGTCGAGTATTTATAGACGTAGAAAGAAGTATAGAAATGCGGGATACGCGACCATTCGTGGGCGATCTGCCAGTCGTGCACGATCCCGTCGCCGTAATATTTTTCGTTGAGTTTGAGATACGCGGCGGAGAGATTGTCGCTCGTGAGCGCTTCACCTTTTTCCACCATATCGTGCGCGACGTATTCGAATTCCGCAAACATCGTCTGACGGTGCAGCGTCGTGCGGATGGTATCCAGATAATAGGCGAGCAAATATTTTTTGAGATTCACGTCTTCCGTCGTGGAAAGCACGTATTTCAAAAGCAAAACTTCGTTGACCGTGCTTGCGACTTCCGCCACGAAAATTCGGTAATCCGCTTTCGCGTAGGGCTGATTCAGATTGGAGAAATAGGTATGCAGCGAATGCCCCATCTCGTGCGCGATGGTGAATACGTCGTGCGTCGTCGGCTGATAATTCAAAAGCACGTAAGGGTGCAGTCCGAAAATACCCGTGCTGTACGCACCGCTGCGCTTGCCCGTTGTTTCCATCACGTCGACCCAGCCTTCGCTAAATCCCTTTTGAAGGAGAGCCTGATAATCTTTGCCGAGAGGCGCAAGCCCTCGGACGACCAGATCGCACGCCTCTTCATACGAAAGTTTCATTTCCGCATCGGAAACGAGGGGCGCGTAAATGTCGTACATGTGCTGTTCGTCGAGTTTCATGATCTTCTTGCGGTCGCGGATATAGCGGTGCATGGAAGGCAGGCTCGCGTCCACGGAATCGAGAAGGTTTTTATAGACGACGACGTTCACGTCCTCGCCGTCGAGCGCCCTTTCGAGGCACGACGAATAGTTGCGCGCGCGGCTCAAGAATACGTCCTTTTTGACGTTACCGAAATACGTCGCGGCAATGGTATTTTTCAGGGAGATATAAGCGTCGTAATATGCTTCAAACGCCTTTTTCCTGAGTTCCCTGTCCTCGCCGTGCAAAATCACGCCGTACATGCCGTGCGTGAGCGGAATTTCATTGCCGTCGGCATCGGTCACGCAGCCCAACTTGATATCGGCGTTGTCGATCATGCCGAAAATTTCGTGAAACTGAGAATAGACTTCGCCGCCCATGGCAAGGATCTTTTCTTCGTTCGCGGAGAGAATATGCTCTTTGCCGCGGATGAGTTGACGGAAATAATAGTCGTAATCGGAAAGGCGTTTATCGGTCGCAAACGATTGTAAAATTTCTGCGGGAAGCGCCGTAAGTTCGGGATCGACAAAGGAGATCGCCGAAGAAAACTGCACGTACAGCGACATGGAGCGCGACTGCATGGACGTGTATTCCGACGCGCGGGAATCTTCGTCGTGGCGCATATGGGCGTACAGGTGCAGGCGCTCGATCCGTATGGACGCCTCTTCCTGCGCGCGGAACATTTTCGCCACGTTTTCCGCGCTTGTCAGCGTTCCCTCATAATGTTTAAAATCGAGATATTTTTCCGTCTCTTTGAAGTAATTTTCCCATTCCTCGTCAGAGGCGAAAATATCTTCTATTTTCCATTTGTATTTGTTTTCGACCGAACTTCTTTCCATATTATCTCCTTACTAATTTTTATTGCTGTGAATGGGCGCGGGAATCCTTCCGCCGCGCAGAATGAAACGAGAACTGTCCGTCGTATTGACGGGCATGACGGGCGCGCGGCCCAAAAGCCCTCCGAATTCCACGCTGTCGCCTACGTCCTTTCCCGGAACGGGAATGACGCGCACAGCGGTCGTCTTATTGTTGATCATGCCGATCGCCGCTTCGTCCGCGATGATGGCGCTGATGGTCGTGGCGGGCGTCTTGCCGGGAATGGCGATCATGTCCAGCCCCACGCTGCACACCGCGGTCATCGCTTCGAGTTTGTCGATGTTCAGAAGCCCCTTCTCCGCCGCGTGTATCATGCCGATATCTTCGCTGACGGGAATGAACGCGCCCGACAACCCGCCCACGTGCGAACTTGCCATCACGCCGCCCTTTTTCACCGCGTCGTTGAGCATGGCGAGCGCCGCCGTCGTGCCGTGTCCTCCCACGCATTCCAGCCCCAGTTCTTCGAGAATGTGCGCGACGCTGTCGCCCATGACGGGCGTAGGCGCGAGCGAAAGATCGACGATACCGAACTCCGCGTTGAGACGCTTTGCCGCCTCTTTAGCGACCAACTGGCCCGCGCGGGTGATCTTGAACGCCGTACGCTTGATCATCTCCGCCGCGTCGTTGAGGTTGGCGTCGGGAATGTTTTCCAACGCGTGTTTGACGACACCCGGGCCCGAAACGCCGACGTTTATGACGGTGTCGCTCTCTCCCACGCCGTGGAACGCGCCCGCCATGAACGGATTATCCTCCACCGCGTTGGCAAACACGACCAGTTTCGCGCACCCGAGACCGTCCTTGTCGGCGGTGAGTTCCGCAGTCCTTTTCACGATCTCGCCCATCAGTTTGACCGCGTCCATATTGATACCCGATTTGGAAGAACCGATATTGACCGACGAACAGAGCCTTTCGGTATTTTTTAAAACTTCGGGAATGCTTTCCAGAAAGATCTTTTCGTAATCGGCGGTACCTTTATGTACGAGCGCCGAATAACCGCCCAAAAAGTCTATGCCGAGTTCCTTCGCCGCCCTGTCGAGTGCTTCGCCTATCAAATATGCCTGTTCGGGAAAGGGCGCCGAGATCAGACTTGCGGGCGTGACCGATACGCGCTTGTTGACGATGGGTATGCCGTATTCCCCCGAAAGATCGGAGGCGACCTTTACGATGTTTTTCGCCTTTTGGCAGACGGTATCGTAAACGGCTGCCGCGGTTTCCTGCGCCGTCGCACGGATGCAGGAGAGAAGCGATATCCCCATAGTGATCGTGCGGATATCCAGATGCTCCCGCTCGATCATGTGTATAGTTTCCAATACGTCGTTCTTGTTAAACATATCTTACTCCGCTTCCCGTTAAATATTGTGCATGGCGTTGAAGATCGCCTCATGCTGCAAACGGATAGACATACCGATCTCGTCGCCCAGTTTCTCGCAATCTTTGGAAAGCGCGGAAAGTTCCAGTTTGCTCTGGCTGATATCCACGAGCATGATCATCGCAAAGTATTCCTGCAGGAGCGTCTGGCTGATATCTTCGATATTGACGCCGCGCTCCGCGAGAAACGCGCTCACTTTTGCGATAATGCCTTTTTTGTCTTTTCCCGTAACCGTAACTACTGCACGCATATTATATCTCCTGTAAATTGTTTCGTTTGTCTTCTTTTCCCTTCTCGTCCACAAAGGAATCGTCGTGGCCGATCACCTCGTAGGCAACCATCAGATTTCCCTGCGAAAGATAGCGTACGATATCCCCTCCCTGAAATTCGGGAAGCGGTTTTTCCTTGTCGAACATGATCTTGCGGTCCATGTATTCGGATTTTTTCGCATTCCATTCGGAGAAAATGAGGATGTACAGGTCGACGCCGTCTTTGGTCTCGTAATCCTCGTAGCGCAGAAATTTGCTCTCGTTGACCTGTTTGAGCCCGACGGATAAGTACGCGATCAGTTTGTAATATTTGCGGATACGCAAGTATTTGATCCCCAGGTACGGGAACGAGAAAATGACGAACAGCACCGACGCGACGTACACGATCCATTTGGGGATCGCCTGCGCGGGGGCTTTGTACGGCATATTCATGAATACGACGAGGCAGGTGATGCAAAGCGCCGCAAATACCGCGAGAACGAGCATATAAAACCAAAAGATTTTGCGCTTTTGCGAATATGCCGAAAGTAGATCGCTGTCGTTGAAAATAACTGTCATGTAAAACGCTCCGTTTTTCTTATTTCGTAATAAACAACACGCCTATGGTGTTTTTTCCGCAATGGCTGGTAATGATGCTGCCCGCGACCGTTTCGATAATCTCTTTGAAACGGAAATTTTCTTCGACCATCTTGCGCACACTTTCCACGAGTTCGGGCTCCGCGCTGCTGTGCGTGATAAAACATCGGGTATCGTCGTAAGAGGGATACTCCGCGACCAAATCTTTGACGTAATTTTTCAAACATCTCGACATATTGCCGATATATTTCTTTTTAGGGTAAAGTTCTCCGTCCTTCATGTCGATATAGGGATGGATATTGAGCACTTTCGCCCCGAAAAAGGAGAGACGCGAACAGCGTCCGCCCTTGAAAAGATACAAAAGCGTATCGGGAATAAAGGAAGTATTTACTTTGTCGCGAAGACTCATCACGGCGTCATAGATCTCCTTTGCGGACTTTCCCTCTTTGACAAGGTCGCAAGCCTTCATGACCAGAAGCCCCTGCCCCGTGGAAAGCGCGTACGAATCGACAACGTACACCTTGTCCTCTCCGATCTCCTTTTGCGCCGCCACGGCGAACCCGTGCGAACCCGACGCTTTGGAGGAAATATTAAAGTGTATGACCGTATTTCCCTTATCTGTGAACGATCTGAAAAAGTGCAGATAATCTTCCAGGCTGGGCGCGGCCGTTTTCGGCAGATCGCCCGTTTTTTCCACGAAATCGAAAATCGTCTGCGGCTCGATACCTTCGCCGTCGCGATAGGTAGTATCGCCCAGAATGACGCTGAGCCGCGCGAGCGAGATATGATTTTCCTCTAAGAGCGCAGGGCTCAGATCGCAAGTGCTGTCCGACGTGATGATGATTTTTCCTTCCATTTGTAACTCTCCATAAATCTTAAAATATATTGAAAAGCGCGGTCAAAAAGCCTTTGCAGGCAATTGACCACGGGGCGACGATGCCTACGACGTCCTCGCTCGTCAGGTTGCGGTATTTTCCGCGGCTGTCCTCGCTGATGTTGCGGTTGTCGCCCATAAAAAAGATTTCGTTTTCCTGAAGTATCAACGGATGCGCCTTCGAGGCGATCTCGTTGTTCCTGTCCCATTCCTCGGGAAGATAATTTTCTGTTAAAAGGGTAAAGTCCTCTTTCCCCGCTTCTTTACGGTATAATTTGCCGTCCTCGGCGTACAGACTGTCGCCGGGAAGCCCGATCAAGCGCTTGATCAGATATTTTTCGATACCCGCAGCCGTCTTTTCGTGCGTGTCTATCACTATGATATCTCCGCGCTCGAGCCGCGTATAACTTACGTTCATATACAGGTAATCGCCGTCGTACAGAGTATTTTTCATGGAATCCCCGATGACGACCACCCCGTTGAAAATTTGCGTGAATAAAATCGTAACGCAAAACATGATCGCGAGCAGTACGAGCAAAAACCGCGCGGTCGAACGCATTTCGCCGTTCGGGTCTCTTCTTCTTTGTATCAACTCGCCGTAATTTTCGTTTTCTTCCATCAATCCCGCCTCGGCTGTTTAATCGCCTTTTTGAATTCTTCCACGCCCAGCATGACCACGCGGCCGCACTTGTCGCACTTGATCTTGACGTCGGCGCCCACGCGGATGACCGTCCAAACGTCCGAACCGCAGGGGTGTTTCTTTTTAGTTATGACCTTATCTCCTATTGAGTATATCATATTTTACACCATAATTTACGAAAACTGTGTGAAAATTTTTTAAACCCAGAGCAAGTTGTTGAGGGCGAACGTTTCCGCGCTGTTAAACGTGAGCGAGATCCCCTCGTTCAGTTGCGCCAAAGATTTATTGACGCTGTTCTTGAAATCCCTGGCATAGAGAATATGATTGTACCACGCCTCTCCGCCGCCCGTTTTCAGGTTGCATACGTATGCTTCCGAAACGCCGTCCTTTACGACGTTGACGGCGATCTCCACGATGCACGGTTCGGGCGCGTACAGATCGAATTTCAAAAAAGCGTTGTCCGCAGGGCGGTACATGGAATCGCTGATCTTAAAAGTTTTCAGACCGAGCGGCGAACACACGCCTTTGATCCCGTGCGCGCCTTCGTACAGTTTTACGATGGGTTTCTCGTCGTCCGCAATGCAATCGGCGAGAAAATATTTATCCGCTTTGTCGAAAGTGAAACTGTCCGTCCCGTTCAAACTGCTATATAAAATCCGACCGGAAGGCTGTAAATTTTTGTACTTTTTTTCCACGCGTTTGACCGCGATTTTGGAAGAAACATAAAACCCGCAACTGTATTTCGCCTTGGCGAACGCAAACACGATCTTGGCGTTTTCGTAGGCATTCAGGCGGAACACGGCTTCGTCGTCGTTTTCCCGTTTCATTTCGCACGAAGCCCAGTTGCGCGTTGCGGAATCGAGATTGTCCTCCGCCATAAATACCTTGCATTCGGTAAATTCGCCGTTGGTGTCCATCGTGAGCCGCGCGACGAGTTCGCCGTCCGCGTCCTCTTCGATGACGATATCCACGGGCGCGGGCATGAATACGGCGCGGTCTTTCAGAAATTTGTCGGTGAACAGATCGAGATTGGCAAGGCTGGTATTGCCGATATGCCCGTCGTAGCGGGAAGCGAAATGAAAAGTTTTTTCCATTTCGGGATTAATCCGCGCATAGGTATCGAAGGCGCGGTCGGCGTCGAAATTGTGATCGTTGGTGGAATTGAGCATGAGAACGGGACAGCGCACATAGGGCGCATATGCCTGCGAATCGACCGCCGCCAGAAAACGGTAACGCTCGTCGTCCAGTTTGACTTCCGAACTCTCGCCGAATTTGTATTTGCCCTTGTAAGTCATCCAGCCGCCCGCGCATACGCTCACGCCGCAGGAAAGATCGGAAGAAGTCGCCATCAACTGCCAGGCGATCTCGCCGCCGCGCTTGATGCCGAGCACGCCCACGCGCCCGATCTCTTCGCGCGATTTGAGATAGCGCATACAGTAACGCGCCACAGCCACCCATTCGTACCAGGAAGTTTCCTTTGCCGTTTCGTCGGCGTAGGCGATGTGTCTGCCCGCCTCCGCGAAATTCGCGTAAGGCACGTTCTCGGGATATTCGGTGTATTCTTCGCAATCGGGAAATTTACCGCGGTAATCGGGCATGAGCACCGCAAACCCGCGCGCGGTAAAGCGCTGCATGAGCGCGGGGCACACGGTCTTATCCGCGTCGGGCAGAATGAGCAGCGCAGGGAATTTCGTCCCTTCCGCAGGAAGCGCGAAATTCGCGAAAATACGCACTCTCCCCTTGCCCGTTTCCCGCCCCGAAAAGCGGACGCGGTTCAAACGCATGCCGTTTTCGGAAGAGATCGCCTCTTCTTCCGCGCATAGTTCGAGCGTGTCGTCGAAATCGTTCCATAAAGTTGACGGTGTTAAAATTTTGTTAGCCAAATGCAAACTCCCGATTTAATAATTGATCTGTATTTTCGAACTTCCGCCCTCCGCCGCGCCGACAACGATAATTTTATTGTCGATACGGTGTTTCAACTCCTCTACGTGGGAAATCAGTCCGATGGAAAAGTGCGTGTTTTTCAGTTTTTCCAAACTGTCCATGACGGTGTCCACGAGTTTTTCGTCCAACGTTCCGAACCCTTCGTCCAAAAAGAAAAATTCGATGGGACGCAGAGATTTCGCGTAGATCGCCGCCGAGAGGGAGAGCGCGAGCGAGAGAGAAACCAGAAAGGTTTCGCCGCCCGAAAGAGTGAATACTGCGCGCAGTTCGCCTCCGTTATAATTGTCGCCCACGAAAAAACCTTGCTTATAGCGGATAAAATAGCGCCCGCCCGTCAGTTTCAACAGCGTCTCGCTCGCCGACGCCGAGATATCGGAAAGATATTCGGAGGCGATGAATTCCATAAAATTGTTGCCCTTTATGAGCGAGCGAAGTTTTTCTAAAAGATCGAGCCGCCCCTGAAAATGTTTCAGTTGTTTTTCGATGAGCAGTTTTTCGGTGAGTTTGCCGCTCACCTCTTTCAGCCTGCTTTCGAAAACTCCTATGTCGGAAAAAAGTTTCTGCCGCGCTGCTGAAAAATTTTCAAATTCCTCTTTAGCCGAGGCAAGTTCTTCTTCGCTCACCGACGCCGCGTCGGCATACGCCGACCGCTGCCCTTCCAGAGAAAGTTTTTCGCGTTGGAAGTTTTCCGTTTCTTCCTGCGTTTTGCGGATATCGGGATAGCGCGCAAGCAGACCCTGCGCCTCTGTAAGGTCTTGAAATCCGTTTTTTTCCAGTTCTTCCGCAAGATTTTTTTCCGCAGCCGCGAGATTTTCCGTAAACAATTTTACGGACGCCTCGCACTCCTTTTGCGCCGCCGCGGCTTCGTTTTGCGCGGCGCGGGCTTTTTCCAAAGCCCCGGCGATCTCTTGTTTCGCCTTTTCGTACGAACTGACCGACGCGCGGAGATGCGCCGTGAAAGCGTTATAATCGGAATGTCCGCCCAAAACTTCGTTTATTTTCGTTTGCAGCGAATCAATCTCCTCTTTCGCGCGCGCGCCCTTTTCGGTGATTTCCGCAAGTTTCGATCCCGCTTCCTCTTTGCGCCGCCGCGCTTCCTGTTCGGCGAGTTCGAGCCTGTGCTCCAGTTTCGTCAATGCGTCCCGCGTTTCGCGTAAGTTCTGAAAACTTTTAAAAATTTCGTCGGGCGAGCGCCCTTCCTCCGTCTGCTCTAAAAGCGACCGATAATGCGCTTGCTTTTCCGTCAGTTCCCTTTCCACGGCAAAATACAATTTGCCGTCGGCGGGATAATCGGCGCGCAGTTTTTCCAGCCTGCCGCCGAAATATTCGAACGACTGCGAATATTCCCCGCGCAAAAGCGCGCCCCCGAAATTTTTTTGCAGCAGCGTTTCGGGATCGCCGAGCGCCTCCGCTTTTTGCCGTTCGGCGGCAAGAGATCGTTTTTCTTCGGCAAGGTCGGATAACTCGCGTTCCGCGCTCTCCGCCTGCATTGCGAATTTTTTATATTCGGCTTTGAGAGCGTCCCGTTCGGTCTGTTTGCTCTTCAAAAGTTCGCTGTCCTGCTTAATATATTCCGCGCGCGCAAGACTTGCGCCGCATTCGTTGATCTTAGCGTCGAAATTTTCCGTTTCGGCGCGTTTTTCAAGATCTGCAAGTTTCTGCGCGGCGCTTTTCCCGCGCTCTTCGAACATTTTGCTCTTTTCCCGTTCGCGCAGTATTTTATCGCGGAGCGACTGAATTTCTTCGCCGTATTTTTTTGCCGCCGCCGCGCCGCCGTAACGGGCGATCGCTTGTTGCTTTTCGGAAATTTCTTCCGCTCTCGCGGATAATTCCGCAAGACGCTTTTCCACTTGCGCCGCACGCACGCCTTTCTCGTACGCGGAGCGCAGCAGATTATAGCGTTCCTGCGCGCGCGAAAAATTCTCTTCCGCCGCTTTCTGCAAAGAAAGGCTCTCATTGAACGCCGACTTTAAAGAGTTCTCCGCTTCCTTGGAAACGTCCTCCATACCCGAAAGTTTTCCTTGGCAGAACTGCGTCTGCCCGAGGTAAAATCCGTATTTCTCACGCACGCGCGCGTTGAGTTTTTCACCGTATTCTTCCAGTCCGAACAGCCGCGCGATCAGTTTGAGCCGCTCGCTCTTTTCCGCTTTGACGAACTGCGCGAATTCGCCCTGCGGCAATGCGATGCACTTTTTGAAATCTTCAAAGGAAAGCCCTACGATCTCCTGCACGAGCGCGTTCACGGCGGAAACCTTTCCGTCGCCGATGCTCGTGCGTCTGTCGCCGTCAATGAGGATCAACTCGGCTTTTTGCAGTGAATTTTTGCGCCTAATCTCGCGCTCGATGCGATAAACTTTCCGCCCTTCGTCGCTTTCCGTTTCAAACTCGAAATTCACGTAAGCGCGGTCGCAACCGTAGTTGATGATATCCGAACCGACGCCGCCGCGCGCCCGCTCTATCTTGCCGTAGAGCGCGAACACGATGCTGTCGAGAATGGTCGTCTTGCCGCTGCCCGTATCGCCGAATATGCCGAATATGCCGCCGCGCAAAAGTTTTTCGAAGTCGATTTCCGCAGGCTCGGAAAAACTGTTGATGCCGCAAAATTGCAGATATTTAGGTTTCATCCCGCGCCTCCGATATCTCCATAAACAGTTCCAAAAGGTCTTTGGGCGGCTCGTCGGAGTACATGCTCTTATAGTATTCCGTAAACAGTTCGGATGCGGAAAGATTTTTGCGGCTGGCAAACTCGCCGAGCGCGCAGTCCGCCTTGATCTCGGGGATGATGGAGATGAGCCCCTCGTTCGCTTCCTTCAATTCTTTGATCAGCGAAGGAATGAGCGGCTCCTTTAAAAAGAGCGTCAGTTCGATAAAGCAATTTTCGTAGCGTTTTAAAAGTTCTTCCGCCTCGCCTACGCTGTTCGCGGCGAGCCGCACGAGCGTTTTGCCCGAGGTCAGTTTCACTTCCTTTAAGTTATAGACGCCCTCTTTTCCGAGATCGAACAGCATCACCTTTTTATCTACGTTCGCCTCGTCGAAGGCGTATTGCAGAATGGAACCGCTGTAAAATACGTTGCGGCCGCCGAGGTGCTGTTTGCGGTGAAGATGCCCGAGCGCGACGTAATCGCTCGCGGGCAAAAGTTCCAAAGGCACGGCGCGCGCGCCGCCGAGGTCTATTTCCCGCTCGCCCTCGCTCACCTTTCCGCCCGCCACGAAGAGATGCGACACAAAGACGGAGGGAAGTTTTTCCGTATTTTCCGCCTCGCCCGCCTCGATCCAGCGGCGCATCTTGTCGCAAAAACTTTCGTCGGGGTTTTTATCCTCTTTTAGGCGCGCTTCCGTGGGATACGGCAGTAAATTGAGAAACACGCGCTCGCCCGCCGCGTTTTCCATTTCCATGAAATGCGCGCCCGCGCGGACGGGATGCGTCTTGCGCACGGCGGAAAGAGCGGGCACGTGCGAAACGTTGCCGTAAATGTAGATGCCGAATTCTTCGGAAAGCGAAGTCGCCGCGGCTAAGCGGATATGATCGTCGTGATTGCCGCTGATGATGACCACCGCGCGGTCCTTGCCCGCAAGTTCCCTGACCGAGGTATAAAAGAGATCTTCCGCCTCGGAAGAAGGAAGATACGTATCGAACACGTCCCCCGCGACCAGTACGAGTTCTACCCTCTCGCGCTCGCAAAGAGCCGCGATTTCACGCAGAACTTCCCGCTGTTCGCCGATGCGCTCGCGGCCCAAAAGCCGCTTGCCGATATGCCAGTCGGACGTGTGCAAAACCTTCATAGTACCTCTTTCAATGACAAACTCAAAAAAATGTTGTAAATAACCTTGATTTTACGGAAAATTGCTTATATAATAGTATAGCGCAATTCTAAAAATAAATCAAGTGTTACATCGGAGTTTTATACATGGGTTTTTGTTCGTATTCCAAAGAATTTTCGGCATCCTCTTACACCAACGTCGAAAATCAGTTTATCACCAAATATATGGCGCTCGCCGACGGCGACGCGGTAAAAGTCTACTTGTACGGGCTGTATCTGTGCCAGAACGTACAGGAAGAATTTACTCTCACCGAGGCGGCGCGGGATCTGAATATGAGCGAGAAACAAATAATGGATCTGTTCCGTTTCTGGGAAGATTTCGATTTATTGCAGATCGTTTCGATCGAGCCGTTCTGCGTGAAATACTTCCCTTCCGATTACAGCAAGGGTAAACCGAAAAAGATCAGGACGGAAAAATATTCCGATTTCAACAAGGCGGTGCAGTCGCTCATGCCGCAAAAGATGATCTCCACGAGCGAATTCGAAAAGTATTTCGCCGTCATGGAACAGTACTCCATCAAGCCCGAGGCGATGATCCTCATCGTCAAATATTGTATCGATCTGAAAGGCGAAACCATCGCGCAGAATTATATCTTGCAGGTGGCGCGCAATTTCGCCTACGAAGGCGTGACCACCGTGGAAAAGATCGAAAAGAAACTTTCCGATTACGTTTTGAGAAGCGGCGATATCGGACGCATCCTGCGCGCGATGGGTTCGACGAAAAAGCCCGAACCGGACGACTACAACCTTTTGAAACGCTGGACAGGCGAACTCCTCTTCGAAACGGATACGGTGGAATTCGTCGCGTCGCTCTTTAAAAAATGCGGCATGAACAAACTGGACGAGATCTTAAAGGAACTGTACGCGAACAAAAAATTCGACCGCGTCGAGATCAAAGAATATCTTTCGCGCAAGGCGCAGATCAAAAATCTCACCCTTTCCATCGCCAAAGAACTGGGCGTGTACTGCCAGATCATAGATACTTACGTCGACAATTTCGTCAGCGTCTGGCTGTCGTTCGGTTATGACGACGCGTCGCTCATAAGCCTTGCGAAATACTGTTTCAAGAGGGAGAAAAAATCTTTCGAAAAGATGGACGAACTCATCAAAAAATTGGCGGCGATCGGCGTGATCTCCGCGGAAAGCATCGTCACGTATATGCAGGGCGAGGCGACGGAACAGGATTTTCTTTCGGAGGTGCTCGCCGCCTGCGGGCTCACCCGCCGCGTGAACAACTGGGACCGCGAATGCCTGAAAAACTGGCGAAACTGGAATTTTTCCGACGAGATGATCTTAAAAGCGGCACAACTCGCCGCGGGAAAATCCAGCCCCGTGCCCTACATAACTTCGGTGCTGTCTTCCTGGAAATCGCAGAATATTTTCTCGCCCGACGCTCTGGAAAAGGACGCCCGTCCCGCCTTCCGTACGGCGGAAAACGCGGACAAGAGCGCCGAATTCAAGAAAAAAGTGCAATCCTACTATTTCAATCTGCGCGAGCGCGCGCAGGATAAAGCCGCGTACTATCTTTCCGTTGCAAGGCACAATCCTGATTTTTGCAAGAACGAGGAAGAACTGCGCTCCGCGGAGATCCAACTTGCCAAAGCCGAAGCGCTCGGCGGCGACGGCGCGGCGCTTGCACAGAATCTGACGCAACTGAAAAAGCAGCGCGCTGCCCTGCTCGTTTCCATGCGGCTTTCCGAAGACAAACTGACGCCGCAATACCGCTGTAAAAAATGCAGGGATACGGGATTCGACAAAAACGGAAACGTGTGCGACTGCTACAAGAAATTCGTAGAAAACGCCGCCGAGGACAAAAAACTGGAAACCATATTAGACGCCTATTCGAACATCGAACTATAAAAAAACGGCGGACGCGACGTCCGCCGTTTTTATTTTATAAACTTGTCAATACTTCGTACAGCGCGCGCATATCGCCGCCGCGCAGATCGAGGTAAAAACACCGCCCCGTGTACGCGCCTTCATACAGACGGCAGAGATTGAATCCCATGTATTCGGGAACGACCTCGAAGGCGAGTTCGCTGAAATCCATGCCGAAACACGACTGATTTTCGGCGTACGATAATCGCAGCCATACGCCCTTTTGCATATCCTTGCGGGTGAGTTCGTCGATACTGACGCCGAACGCGGGCATCTGTACGGCGTTCTCGCTCATGCTCTCCAACGCGGACAGCACTTTTTTGCGCGCCGTTTCACCGAGTATTTTTTCCGTGCCCTCGCGCAGCAAAATAATCGTTTCCGCTTCGGGAAAAAACTGCTTGATATCTTTCTCTTCTTCCATAAAACCTCCTTTCAGCCGAGCGCCACGTCCAAGATCATCATCAAAGTGAATCCGAGCATGACGCCTATGCCGCCTATATACGGGCTTTTTTCCAGTTTCGCGTCGGGGATCAGATCTTCCGCCACGACAAAGATCATCGCGCCCGCCGCAAACGACAGGAGCCAAGGCATGGCGGAACTTAAAAACGCCGCCAAAAACAAGCCGATGAGCGCGAATATCGGTTCCACGGCGCCGCTCGCCGCGCCGTACCAAAACGCTTTAGCGCGGCTTCCCGTCACGTTTTTCATAGGCAGGCTGACCGCAGCGCCTTCGGGAAAATTCTGGATCCCGATGCCGATCGCCAATCCCAGCGCCGCATAGACGGAGGACATTTCCCCGCCCGCAAGCGCCGCTCCGAAGGCGAATCCGACGGCAAGCCCCTCGGGGATATTGTGGATCGTGACCGCCAAAAACATTTTCGTAGGTTTTTTGAGCGCCGCATGCACGCCGTGCTCGTGTTCGCCGCCCTCGTGCGCGTGCGGAACGATCTTATCCAATACGATCAGAAACGCGCCGCCCGCCAGAAATCCCACGGCCGCAGGCACCCAGTTGAATTTTCCGAAATTTTCCGCCTGTTCCATAGCGGGCACCAACAGCCCGAACACCGACGCCGCGACCATCACGCCCGAGGCGAACCCCAAAAATGCGGCGTTGACCTTGGCCGAAATATCCTTTTTGAAAAAAAATACCAGCGCGGAACCCGCAGTAGTCATCAAAAATATCAAAGCGATGCCGATCGCGGCAATTCCCGTTTCGTTCATATCGTTTCCTCTTTCCGAAATTATACCATATTCTTTTTCAAATTTCAATCGTACGTCGCGCCGAAAACATTTGTAAATTATTTTATATAAAACACTTGACAAATTTTTGCAATGCGCTATAATGGAGGCAAATCAAGCAAGGGAGGAAACCATGAAAAAAAATATGTACAGTCTGATGCTCGCCGAGGAGGTCATTCGCGAAGTCGACAAACTGGCGGAACAGAACAATACAAACCGTTCCAATCTGGTAAATCAGATTCTGGCGGAATACGTTTCCCTCACCACTCCCGAAAAACATATACAAAATATATTCGAGATCATCGGCAACATGATGGGAAACCGCGGCAACTTTCTGCTGTATTCGCAGCCCAACGATCTGACGATGTCGATCAAAAGTTCTTTGAAATATCACTACCGCCCCACCATACGCTACGAAGTGGAAATGTACCGCACGCCCAAGGAAACCATCGGGCAGCTGAAGATCATTTTCCGCACGCAATCGCCCGAACTATTGGTGGAGTTGACGAGATTTTTTAAAGTGTGGATGCAGTTGGAAACCATTTATATCAAACAGTTTTTTACAAAGGACGCGATCGAATACAGCCTGGAAAACGGAAAGTTTCTGCGCAGTTTCGCCGTGCCCAACGATTCGGATTATACCGAAGAGCAGATCGGAAACGCGATCGGCCACTATATCGCCACCTTTGACGAAATGCTCAAAGGATTTCTCGGCGGCGAATACGGCTCGATCGAGGCGCTGGAAAAGCGCTATTTGCAATATCTGAACAGCGGCGTTCAGATCATCTGAAGGAGGTGAATTTTTATGAACGCACAAAAATTGACGAAAAAAGCGATGGAAGCGGTGACTGCCGCACAGAATATCGCGCTGGAAAACCAAAATATGCAGATCATGCCCGAGCACCTTTTATACGCGCTCGCGGATCAGGAAGGCGGACTGATCCCTTCCCTTTTGAAAAAATCGGGCGCGGATATCGACTTGTTGCTCGCGCGCCTGGATACGGCGATCGGAAAGATCCCCGCCGTGAGCGGGAGCGGGCGGGAACCCGATAAGATTTATATTTCCCCCGTGACGGACAAAATATTCGCGCAGGCGGAACGGCTCGCGGCAAACATGAAGGACGAATACGTTTCCGTCGAACATATCATGCTCGCCCTCTTCGACTACGCGACGGAAGACATCAAACAGATTTTCAGAGATCTTTCCGTCACAAAAGAAAAATTCCTGGCTGAACTGAAAAAGGTCAAGAGCGAACGGGTGACGAGCGACGATCCCGAAAGCACCTACGACGCGCTTACCAAATACGGATTCGACCTCGTACAGCGCGCAAAAGAACAGAAACTCGATCCCGTCATCGGGCGCGACAACGAGATACGAAACGTTATCCGCATTTTGTCGCGCAAATCCAAAAACAATCCCGTGCTCATCGGCGAACCGGGCGTCGGCAAGACTGCCATCGCGGAGGGGCTTGCGCAAAGGATCGTGCGGGGCGACGTTCCCGAAGGATTGAAAGATAAGACGATTTTCGCACTCGATATGGGGTCGCTCATCGCGGGCGCAAAATTCCGCGGCGAGTTCGAAGAGCGTTTGAAAGCCGTGCTCGGCGAAATCAAAAAGAGCGAAGGCAAGATCATCCTCTTTATCGACGAACTGCACACCATTGTCGGCGCGGGCAAGAGCGACGGCGCAATGGATGCGGGCAACCTTTTAAAGCCCATGCTCGCGCGCGGCGAACTGCACTGCATCGGCGCGACCACGCTCGACGAATATCGCAAATATATCGAAAAAGACGCGGCGCTCGAACGCAGATTCCAGCCCGTCATGGTCGACGAACCGACGGTGGAAGACACCGTTTCCATTCTGCGCGGTTTAAAAGAGCGCTACGAAGTTTTCCACGGCGTGCAGATACACGACCAGGCGCTCATCGCCGCGGCAACCCTTTCCAACCGCTATATCACCGACCGTTTTCTTCCGGATAAGGCGATCGATCTCGTCGACGAGGCGTGCGCGACCATCCGTACGGAGATCGACTCGATGCCCGCGGAAATGGACGACATTTCCCGCAAGATCATGCAGTTGGAAATCGAGGAAATGGCGCTGAAAAAGGAAAGCGATACGCTGTCGCAGGAACGGCTGGCATCCATTAGGAAAGAACTTGCCGACCTTCGCGAAAAATTCCGCGCCATGAAAGCGCAATGGGAAAAGGAAAAACAGGAGATACACGCCGTATCCGACACAAAAGCGGAGATCGAAAAAATCAACGCGCAGATCGAGGCGGCCAAGCGCGTTTCCGATTACGCAAAGGCGGCGGAACTGCAATACAGCGCCCTGCCCGCCTTGCAGAAAAAACTGGAAGAGGCGCAGAAACAGGATTCGCACAAAAAGACGACGTTGCTCCGCGACACCGTTTCCGAAGAAGAGATCGCGCGCGTCGTATCGCGCTGGACGGGTATTCCCCTCGCAAAACTCATGGAGGGCGAGCGCGAAAAAATATTGCATCTCGGCAATATCCTGCATAAGAGAGTCATCGGTCAGGACGAGGCGGTGACCAAAGTGAGCGAAGCGATCATCCGTTCGCGCGCAGGCATCGCGGATCCCGACCGCCCGATCGGCTCATTCCTCTTTTTGGGACCGACCGGCGTGGGCAAAACGGAACTTGCCAAAGCGCTCGCGGAGAGCCTCTTTGACGACGAACACAACCTCGTGCGTATCGACATGACCGAATACATGGAAAAATTTTCGGTTTCCCGTCTGATCGGCGCGCCGCCGGGATACGTCGGTTACGACGAAGGCGGACAACTCACCGAGGCGGTGCGCAGAAAGCCCTACTCCGTGGTACTCTTCGACGAAATAGAAAAGGCACACCCCGACGTGTTCAACATCTTATTGCAGGTACTCGACGACGGGCGTATCACCGATTCGCAGGGACGCACGGTGGACTTTAAAAATACCATCATCATCTTGACTTCCAACCTCGGCTCCTCTTATCTTTTGGAAGGCATCGACGAAAAAGGCGAAATTTCCGAAGAGGCGAAAGAACAGGTGGATAAACTTTTGAAGAGCAGTTTCCGTCCCGAATTTTTAAACCGTCTGGACGAGATCGTCTATTATAAACCGCTGACCAAAGACAACGTGACCAAGATCATCGACCTTCTGATCGAAGACCTTGCGGTACGGCTGCGCGACAAACAACTGAAACTGGATATCACCGAGCGGGCGAAAGAATCGATCGTCGAAAACGGATACGACCCCGTGTATGGCGCGCGTCCTTTAAAGAGATATCTGCAAAGCAAGATCGAAACGCTGATCGCGAAAACCATTCTCGCGAACGACCTCGACGCGGGCAATACCCTTCAAGTCGACACCAAAGACGGCGAGTTTATCGTAAATATTCTTAAATAAAAAAAAGGGGCTGCCTTAAGGGTGACACCATTAGGGAAAACAGGCACAGGCGAATAGCTTGCGCCTGTTTTCTTGTCCCTTTACGGTAAATCTATCTCTCCGACGTGCGTAAGACATATCGTTACCGTTCTTTTATAGCCGTCTTCTGTTTTAACCTTTTCCGAAACGATGACTTTATCGATCAGCAGTCTGACGATTTCGGGCGTGAGTTTCTTTATTCTGCCCGTTTTGACCACAAGAGAAACGAAATTGTTGATATTATCGTTTATCTCGTCGTATCGGTCGATTTCGCTTTGACTGTTTTCAACCGTTTCTTTCAGTTGCCGTTGCTCTTGCTCATATGCCTCGGACATCAAAGCAAACCGTTCTTCCGTTATCTTTCCCATAACTTTATCTTCATAAAGGCTTTGAATGATCTTGTTCAGAGCCTTTATTCTGTTTTCGGCTTCGGATACTTGTCTTGCCTTCTTCGCAACTTCCTTTCTTGACAGCAATCGGGAGTGTTGGATGGCAATATCGACAAAGTCTCCTTCATGATCGATGACAAAGTTGGAAACTCTTTTTAAGTAACTCAGAACGATTTCTTCAATGGCTTCTACGGTTATCTGATGCGAAGTGCAGGTCGATTTCTTCTGCTTGCGGTAGGACGAGCAGTTAAAATATTCCTTTTGCTTCATAGTAGGAACACCCATACGGCAGTCCCTTTTTTCGTTTTCAGATATATAGCACGCTCTTCGCACAAAATTCATACAATCGGCCGTCGCGATCCAAGGCGCTTTCAAAGGAAAAACCCGAAATATTGTGCCCTGTTTCGGCCGTCAGGGAAATCTCCAAACGGAAAAAATTAAAGTACTTCCCGTTGCGATAGACGGTCTGTAAATATTCGGCGTCAAAAAATCTGTATAATTGTTCCGTTTCCTCAAAACATCTCACCCCTTTTTCGAACAACGAATTAATTTTTATATTCGCGGCTACCGCTAAGATACCTTCTCCCTGAAATTCGGTAAAACTGTAATCCGTATATATTCTATCGGTTTTATAGAAGGTCAGTTCGGGTTCCGCAAATTCCACAGAACTTTCGTCCAAAACGGTGGGCACGATCTTTTGCGGCACAATAGCCCCCGTCAGCGAAAAGGCGAGCAGGCATGCGAAACACAGCGCCGCGACGCCTTTCAATCCGTGCAGGACTTTCCCGTGACGGGAAACGAGCAGATTCAGCACGAATTGAAAAAAGGTGCAACTAAGCAGCAATAAGAAAATCGTATTCAGGCGCATGACGATCTCGCCCGCATATAAATTCGTCAGCCAACTCCCGATAAAAGACAGGATACAAATCAAAAACACTGCGCCGAATTGAACGCCGGATATGACGACGTAATATTCGTTGGTCCCGTTGAGCGTCGCGCGGATCATTACGGCGGTGGTAACGACGATGAATAGCAACGTCGCCAACCACAATATGCTGACAGCCATTTCCCAGCCGTTTGCCTCCCCGAAAACGCTAAGAAGCGGATAGATCGCCGCTAAAATCGTATAAGTCGTAAACCGATCGCCCTGCTCGTTCAATACGTCGATCGGACCGCTGATCAGGGAAAAAACCAGCACGAGAATATTGAAAAACAGCACCCATTTGGTCAGATGATTGTGCGTTACCTGATAGAGAGAAAGCCGATATTCGCCTTTTTCGGGTTCGACGTATTCTATCTTCTCCTGTACGGGCGGCGGCTGTTTCTGCGGCTGTTTCGGATAGATGCCCGTCAAAAGATAATCGATATCCACGCAGAGGGTTTTGGAAAGTTCCGGCAAAATTTTCACGTCGGGCAGACCGTATCCGTTTTCCCATTTACTGACTGTTTTGGGAGAAACGAATAACAGCGCCGCCAATTCCGCCTGCGTCAGATTTTGTTTTTTGCGTAAATACGCGATCCTCGTTCCGATAGTCATAGCCCGCTCTCCTTTATTCTCTCCCATTATAAGCGGCGACAAAGAAAGATGCAATACTTTTGGAAAAGAAAGCGACTCTACTAATCGCATACAAAAAAAGACGGCCGATATTCGACCGTCTTTTTTAAATATTGGTCAGATAGAAAACTTCTTCCGCGGTCAGTTTACGCACTTTGCCGCGCTCTAAAGAACCGAGTCCCATATCTCCTATTTTGATACGCTTTAAAAAGTCCACGTTCTTGCCGATACATTCGAACATACGGCGCACCTGACGATTTCTTCCTTCGGTAATGGTGACGTGCAGTTTGGTAAACTTTTTATCCGTTTCCACAATGCGCACGTTGCTCTTGCCCGTCATTTTTCCGTCCAGTTCCACGCCGCCGCGCAATTTGTTGAGTTCGGTCTCGCCCACCGTGCCCTCGATCCGTACGAGATACGTTTTGGGGATCTCGTTTTTGGGATGCGTCAAGCGGAAAGCCAGATCGCCGTCGTCGGTCAAAATCAGCATTCCTTCGGTATCGTAATCGAGCCGCCCCACAGGATAAACTCTGCCCACGCCCGCGGGCAAAAAATCCATGACGGTCTTGCGCCCCTTGTCGTCTTTGACGGTGCATACGCATCCCTTGGGTTTATTCATCAGATAATACTGATGTTTGGATTTCATCGATACACGCTGCCCGTCCACGAATACCGCATCGGAATTTTCTTTGACTTCGTCGCCCAATTTGCAGACTTTTCCGTTGATCTTGACTCTGCCCTCTTCGATGATCTTGTCGCACGCGCGCCGCCCCGCGACGCCGCAGCCCGCAAGATATTTGTTGATCCTCATATATCCTCTTTGAAAAACTAATTATTTGCGATATCGCGTAAAATGTCGATAAAGCTCTTTTTCACATTCTCTATACTAACGATTTTTTGCGAAAAAAGCAACTGATTTTCAAGAAGAATTTGCATTTCACCCAACGCGTCGCCGCATTTTACGGGCAGTTTCACCTGTTCGGGCAAATCGAAGAGGATCTGTACTTTAGAAAGTTCTCCTTCCGCCAAAGGATAAGAAAAACCTTCTTTCGCCTCCACGCGGCAGGATTTCCCCTTTACCTCGGTGGGAAGCGTCATTTCTTTTGGTTCAAACAGCGAAACAAGGCTGTATTTCGCAAAGCACTGTTCCAAGATTTCGGCGCTGCGTTCGTACATGGGATGGCAGTTCAAAACCACGGAAACAAGTTGCATACCGCCGCGCTCGGCGCCGCTTACCAGACACCTGCCCGCGATCTTCGTATATCCCGTTTTAACGCCGTTCGCGCCGTCGAACTGGTACAGCATTTTATTTTTGTTCACGAGCACGCGGTTACCGTTGCCGCCGTCCTGTACGACAACTTTCTGCGTGGACACGATCTCTTTAAACGAGGGATTACGCATCGCCGCACAGGCGATCGTACATAGATCGCGCGCGGTCGTATAGTGATTTTCGGCAGGGAGACCGTGCGGATTTACAAAATGGCTGTGCATAGCGCCGAGTTTTTTTGCCCTTTCGTTCATCACTTCGGCGAACGCCGCGACGCTCTTGCTGTGATAGATCGCGAGCGCTTCTGCGCAGTCGTTGCCTGAACGGAGCATCAGCCCGTACAAAAGGTCTGATATTTTCAGTTTTTCCCCCGCGACGAGATAGATTGAGGACCCCTCGATGCCGCATGCCTCGGCGGGGATCTCGAACACGTCCGAAAGATCGCAGTCCTCTACGATAATGAGCGCGGTCAAAACCTTGGTCGTGCTCGCCATGGGCATGACCTTATCGCTGTCGTTTTCGTATAACACGCGTCCGCTTTCGGCTTCCATCACGATTTCCGAATAGGAACTTTCCGCGCTCGCGCCTTTGGGCGAATATGCGGCCGCGCCCACCGCAAACGCACCCGCCAACAGAGCCGTCAGCAAACAAACCGTCTTTTTAGTCATTTTTGTTTACGAACTTCCCCATCAATTCCGACACTTTGTCGATGAGATTATCGAGCGGCGCGTCGCCCACGTGGATAAAGCGGCAGTCGCTGCCCGTATCCAGAATGAATCCCGCGGGTTTTAACGAAACGACCGCGCCCGAGCCACCCGCGAAGGGATAGTTTTCGTCCTCTTTCAAAATTTTGATCTCACCGTATTCGCCGCCACCCGAAAGATATCCCATCGTCACCTTCGATACGGGGATCAACTGATAGCCGCCCGACGTCGCGATCGGTTTGCCGATGACCGTGTTCACGTCCACGAGTTCGTTGAGATTATGAAGGGAGGTTTCCACCATTTCTTCTACTTTTTTGTTTTTTCCTTTTACGCTCATATTCAATTACCTTCTCCAATAAAATTTTCGTCGACGCCATCGAAAGCACGAGCAGATTAAAAATTGCGGTCATACTTACGGATACTTTCAAAGTATCGCTTTCGGGCGTCAGCATCACGCCGCTTTTCAGCGACAGATATTTTTTTTTCGCAAAAAATCTTGCGAACAGCGCGCCCGCCAACGATTCGATAAACGCAGCGGCAAGAACCGCCCCGCCGACGTTTTCGCGATTGCCGATTTCGACAATCTGATGATACGAATAGACTTGAAACCCGTCCGTGATCTCGAACTTTTTTCGCGTGTTTCCCAACTCTTTATACGGCAGCAGGACCGCTTTCTTTTTGGTGAGATGAAAGGCGATCCCTTCTTTGTACAAAGTGGCGTACCCGCCGTAAATTTTGAAAAAACGGAACAGATAGATGCCGAAGCACCCCTTTTTCTCTTTTCCGTCGACAAAGGCATTTACGTTCAAAAAAATCGGAAACAAAAAACTTAAAAATCCGACGAACGAGAGTATGCAAAGCGTATCATCCATACAAGCAGTATTTCCGTCTTTTCATAAATTATGCAATAAAAAACCCGCCGAAGTTCGGCGGGGCGAAATTTGACGTTTACAGTTTTTCGATGATCTTCGTGAGCGCGTATTTGCAATGCTCGTACGTGAGCCCGCCCTGAAAATAGGCGATATACGGTTCCTTGACGGGCGCGTCCGCAGAAAGTTCGATGGAGGCTCCCTGCACGAAACAGCCTGCCGCCATGATGACGCGGTCCTCATATCCCGGCATATCCCACGGCTGCAACTGCACGAAACTGTCGATGGGCGACGCCTCCTGCACCGACTGGATAAATGCGATCAGTTTTGTATCCGAAGGGAACTGTATGGCGCGGGTGATATCATACGGCATATTTTCCAACGACGGCGAAGTTTTATAGCCGATCTGATCGAGACAGGCGCCGATGAGGAAACTTCCCTTCAACGCCTGGTTTACGGTGTGCGGAGCAAGGAAAAGTCCCTGGTAAAAATACTGATAACCCGCAGAATAGGAACCGACCTCCGCGCCGATGGAAGGCGCCGTCAGCCTGCCCGCGATTTTTTCGACGTATTTTTGCCGTCCGACGATATAGCCGCCCGTAGGCGCGATGCCGCCTCCCGCGTTTTTGATGAGAGAACCCACCGCGACGTCCGCGCCGTTTTGCGTCGGCTCGCTCGTTTCGACAAATTCGCCGTAGCAGTTATCCACGAAAATACAGCCTTGAAAACCGCATTTTCTCACGAACGCGCACGCCTCCGAGATTTTTTCCTGCGATAGCGCGTCGCGCCATTCGTAGCCGCGGGAACGCTGGATAAAGACCACTTTGACTTTCGGATTTCTCAGTCCGTTTTCGATGGCGTGATAATCGAATGCGCCGTCTTTCAGATCGGCTTTTTCAAAGGAAATCCCGAAATCTGCGAGAGAGCCCGTATCTTTGCCCGCAATCACGTCCTGCAACGTATCGTAAGGATTTCCCGAAATGGAAAAAAGCGTGTCGCCCGCGCGCAGAAGGCCGAACAGTCCGACGGTCAGCGCGTGCGTTCCCGAAACGATATTGGGTGAAACGAGCGCGCTCTCCGCGCCGAATACGTCCGCAAAAACCTGATTGAGAGTATCGCGCCCCTCGTCGCCGTAGCCGTAGCCCGTACTGCCCGAAAAGTGGCGGAGCGCCACGCGGTTTTTATGAAATGCCTTGATCACCTTTACCTGATTGAAATAGGATATTTCATCCAGTTTCCGAAACGTTTCTTTCAGTTGTTCTTCGCTCTTCGCGATCAGCCGTTCTGCTCCCTGCATAAATACTCCATGATGATATTTTCGTTATCCGCGCAGTCGGGCGCGAGATAGATAAGATGCGGCAGTTTTTTGAAAAAAGTGATCTGCCGTTTTGCATAATTGCGCGTATTCTGCTTGATTATGTCAGACACAGTACTTCTCAAACTCGGATTTTCAATTAGTTCGACAGTTTCTTTATATCCGATCCCCTGCATACTCTGCGCCGTCGGAGGAACGCCGCCGCGCAGCAAACCACGCACCTCTTCGACGAGCCCCTGTTCGAACATGACGTCTACGCGCTTTTCGATGCGCTCGTACAGTTCCTTTCTCGGATAATCGAGACAGACCGCCACATATGGAAATCGAGGGATCGGCTCGTCCTTCTGTTCGGATTTCTTTCGTCCCGTCAATTCAAATATTTCCAGCGCGCGAACGACGCGTTTCACGTCGTTATAATGAAGTTTCGCCGCGCTTTCCGCATCGCATTCCCGCAGGAGAGAATGCAGGTATTCGCGTCCCCGTTCCTTTGCGATGGTTTCATATTTTAACCGCACGGCGGCATCGGCCGGCGCGTTCCCGAATTTTTGCGCAAAGAGCAGCGCATTGATATAAAACCCCGTACCGCCGCAGATGACGGGCGTTTTTCCTCTCTGCAATAAACTTTCGACGACGGGAAGCGCCGCTTTTTCGTAATCGCTGACCGAATACGAATCCGTCGGCTCCGCAACGTCGATCATATGATGCAAAATACCCTCCCGTTCGGACAAAGAAGGTTTCGCGGTGCCGATATCCAGCCCCCGATACACGAGCATACAGTCGGCGGAAATGATTTCCGTTTGCAGGCGTTTCGCCATCGAAACGGCAAGCGCCGTTTTCCCCGATGCGGTCGGCCCGCAGATCACGAGCGCTTTCGTTTCCACTACACGATCCTCTTGAACATTTTTTCGATCTCGTAACGGGAAAGTTTGACGGCGATCGGGCGGCCGTGCGGACACTTCAACCCCATATCGCCGCCGAGCATTTCAAAAAGTTTGCTCTTTTCCGAATCGGTCAGCGCCATGCCGCCCTTGACCGCATGTTTGCAGGCAGTCATCGCCAATTTATCGCGCAGCAATTCGCTGAGCCGAATGCCTTTCAGCGTACCTACGTTTCTAAGCACTTCGGCGAAAAAGTCCGCGAGCGACACGTCCTGCAATTCCATCGGCACAGTGGAAATTTTGAAACTGTTGGATCCGAATTGTTCACACTCGAAACCGATCTCCTCCAAAACTTTGGAATGGTCGGTCAAAAAATCCGCTTCCTGCGCATTCACCGTGAGAACATACGGCAACAGCATAGGCTGTTTGACGACGGCACGCTTGCGCATTTCTTCCCGGAAACGATCAAACAGCAGCCGTTCATGCGCGGCGTGCTGATCGATCAAATAACAGTCGTCGCCCAACTCGTACAAAAGATAAGTCTGGAAAAGACAGCCGCGATAAACTGCATTTTCAAAAATAATTTTCTGTTGTTTCGCCTTTTGTTCCGCAGCGAGGATCAACCGTTTATTTTCCTCGAAAACGTCGGGGGCTTGTTCTTCTCTTTGCGGCTCTTTCGAATTTTCATTTTCACGGTTGCCCGAATCATGCAGCCAGATAGGCGCGGGCGCACGGTCATAACTATAATTCCAAGTATAATTTTCCTGCAAAGGCTCGATTTTCTTTTCCGCAATCACGGAAGGCACATCTTTGGGCGTTTCAACGCTTTTTATGTCAGGCATAGTACTTTGCACAACTTCGATTTCCTTTTTTTGCGGCGTTTCTTTGACGCCGACGATATATTCCAGCGCACTGGCGTTGCCGTCGAGCACAGACGATATGATCGAATAGATACTGCCGTAAATGACCTGATTGTTTTCGAAACGCACGTCCGCTTTATTGGGATGCACGTTCACGTCCACCACTTCGGGCGGAATATCGATAAATAAAATATAAAAAGGATATTGCCTCTTCATCAGATAAGAAGCAAAGGCGTTGGATATGGCGGAACCGATCGTGGCGTTAACGACGTAGCGACCGTTGACAAAAGTGCTCTGATACGTGCGGTTTGCTTTGGTAAAGGAGGGTTTCCCCACATAGCCGTGTATAGCAATCCCGTGTTTGACGGCGCTTATTTCGTAACATTCTCTAAGTACGCTCGCCCCGTACACGGCGGCGACAGCCTCTTCAAGTCCTCCGCCGAACGATTGCAGACACAGTTTTCCGTCCACAAAGTAGCGAAAGGAAATTTCAGGATTTCCCAAAATAAAACGGGAAACGGAATTGGTGATCTCCGCTTCTTCCCCTTTATCCGATTTCAGGAATTTTGCGCGCACGGGCGTATTGAAAAAGAGATTTTCGGCACATATTTCGGTACCGACGTCGCGCGCACAAGGCAGGATCTCTCCCATTTTCCCGCCGCCGCATGAGATCTGATAGGCGCAGTCGCCGCCCGCCGCGCGGGATTTGACGGTCACGTTCGCCACGGATGCGATACTCGCGAGAGCCTCGCCGCGAAAGCCCAGCGTCATAATGACGTCGAGATCTTCCACGCGCGCGATCTTGCTGGTCGCGTGCGGCAAAAAAGCGGAAGTAAAATCTTCCCTTTCAATACCCGAGCCGTTGTCGGATACGCAGATCCTGTCCTTTCCGCCCCGCTCGATCTCGATAGAAATACTCGTCGCGCCCGCGTCGATGCTGTTTTCGACGAATTCTTTTACCACAGAATACGGGCGGTCCACCACCTCGCCCGCGGCGATGCGGTTAAAAACGGAACTGTCCAGAATATTGATCTTTGCCATAAAACTCCTTTATCTTTTGACTTTTTCGGAAAGGTCGGATAAGACCATAAACGCCTGCATGGGAGAGAGATTATCAAGATCCAATTCGGATAAGATTTTTTCGATTTCGGAAAGGCTCGGTTCCTCTTCGGAAACGGCGATCTCTTCCGTTTGCGCCGCGCCGCGCGCAATATCGTTTTTCTCCAATTTTTTGAGGATCTCTTTGGCGCGCGCTGTCACTTCCGCAGGAACGCCCGCCAGTTTTGCGACCTCGATCCCGAAACTCTTATTAGCGCCGCCGCGCATGATCTTACGCAGGAAGATCACCGTCCCCGCGGCCTCTTTTACCGTAACTTTATAATTTTTGACACCCTCGATCTTATCTTCCAGTTCCGTGAGTTCGTGATAATGCGTGGCAAAAAGCGTCTTTGCTTTGATCTTCTGCGCGAGGTGTTCCAAAACCGCCCAGGCAATACTAAGTCCGTCGAAAGTACTCGTCCCGCGCCCCACTTCGTCTAAAATCAGCAGAGAATCGGGCGTCGCGTTTAAAATGATGGAGGCAACTTCGGTCATTTCCACCATAAACGTGCTCTGGTCGAGGATCAGATTGTCGCTCGCTCCCACACGGGTAAAAATACGGTCGGTCACGGGTATTTCCGCGCTCTTTGCAGGCACGAAACAGCCGAGGTGCGCCATCAGCACGATGAGCGCAGTCTGCCGCATATAAGTGCTCTTACCCGCCATATTCGGTCCCGTGATGATCATGATCGAAGTATCTTTGCCGTCCATCGTCGTATCGTTGGGCACGAACCGCTCTTTGGAAAGAGCCTCCACGACGGGATGTCGGCCGTCGATGATTTTCAAGGGGCCGCCGAGCGGGCCTATCTGCGGTTTGCAGTAATTGCGCTCTTTGGAAACCGCGGCAAAGGATACAAGGCAATCGAGGAAGGCAATCGCCTGCGCGAGTTCTTTGAGTTTGGAAATATTGTCCGCAAGCGCGGACTTCACATCCTCGAAGATCGCAAGTTCAAGTTTGATGCTGCGCTCCTCGCTGGTCAATATCTTTTCTTCGACCTCTTTGAGTTCGTCGGTCACGTAGCGCTCGGCATTGGCGATCGTCTGCCGCCTCTGATAATGATACGGCACTTTATCCTTAAAGGAATTCGTGACCTCGATCATATAGCCGAACACGCGGTTATATTTGATTTTCAGATTTTTGATGCCCGTCGCGTCGCGCTCCCGCGTTTCCATTTCGGCGATCATGCCCGCCCCGCCGTCGCGGATCCTGCGGAATTCGTCGAGGTCCTTATTATAGCCCTCGCGGATAAAGCCGCCGTCCTTGACCGCAACAGGCGCGTTTTCCACGATGGTCGCCTTTAACAGGTCGCGTATTTCAGGCAATTCGTGCAGTTCGGAAACGATCTTCATTAGAACGGGCGAAGAAAAACCCGTCAACTGAAATTTAAGGCTGGGAACGATTGCAAGCGAAAGCGCAAGATTTTCGCAGTCGCGCGGCGTCAGATTGTTGTTGGAAATTTTGCCCGCGATCCTCTCGATATCGCGTATCCCTTTGAGCGTTTCGGCGATCCCGATGCGTATGACCGTCGCATTGAAAAGTTCCTCCACGCCGTCCAGACGAAAACAGATCTCTTCCCGCGAATTGAGCGGGTTGAGTATGAGATTCGTCAACAGCCTTGCCCCCATGCCCGTCTGCGTCTTATCCAGAAGCCACAAAAGAGAGCCGCGCTTTTTCCCTTCGTACAGCGTTTTCGTCAGTTCCAGATTTTTGATCGCGATGCTGTCGAGCATCATCGTCTTTCTTCCGTTGAGATATTTCAAACCGTCGAGATTTTTCAGCGCGTGTTTCTGCGTTTCCCGCAGATATTCGACGAGCGCACCGCAGGCGGAGATCGCGATATCTTTGCCCGCAATGCCGAAGGGCGCGAGCGTTTTCGTTTGAAATTGTTCCAAAAGGCTGTTTTCGGCGCGCCGCACGGTGAACGCCCAGGGAACGTAACAGGAAAACGAAGGGAGCGAATTGTATTTCAATACGGGACAATCGCGCGCCGCGAGCAAAAACTCGTCGTTGACGATAATTTCGGCGGGCGATAATTTGACAAGGTTTTCTCCCGCCTCGCTCACGCAATTCCCGCCCGAAAACGAGGACACGCAGAATTCCCCCGTCGTGATATCGGTGTATGCGACGGCGCACTCTTCGCCACTTTTATAAGCACAGGTAATGAAATTGTTGGAGCGCTCGTCTAAAAGTTCATCTTCGATGAGCGTACCCGCCGAAACGACGCGCACCACGTCTCTGTCCACCATGCCTTTACTCGTGGCAGGATCGGAGAGTTGCTCGCAGATGGCGACCTTTTTTCCGAGCGCGACGAGGCGGGCGATATATGTATCCGCGGCGTGAAACGGAATACCGCACATAGGCGCGCGCTCTTCGAGACCGCAGTCGCGCCCCGTCAAAGTGAGATCGAGGAGCGCGGACACTTCCTTGGCGTCGTCGAAAAACATCTCGTAAAAATCGCCCAGGCGGTAAAATACCACGCAATCCTTGTATTGGTCTTTGATCTGAAGGTAATGCCTCATCATCGGAGATAATCCGCTCATCTTTCGAACCTCTTTCCTTTATCGGACGATTTCGCCCGTAAGCGATACGCCCGATGCTTCGGTAATTTTCACGTTTACGAATTTGCCCACCGCGTTTTCGGACGAAGGGAAATACCCCATGCGCCCGTATTCGTCGCGCCCGAGATAAACGCCCTTTTTCCCGTCGTAATCCTCGCAGAGAATTTCCACAACCTTACCCAAATATTCTTTGGATTTTTCGCGCGTTTTCGAATTCACCAGCGAAACGAGACGCATGATCCTGTCTTTTTGCACGTCTTCCGGGATCTGGCCTTCCATTTCTGCGGCAACGGTGCCCGACCGACGGGAATACACAAAGGTGAACGCCGTGGAAAAATCGGCGGCATCGACGAGATCCAGCGTCTTTTGAAAGTCCTCCTCCGTTTCCGTGGGAAAGCCGACCATGATATCGGTGGTGATCTGACAATCGGGAATGCGTTTCCGCAACATTTTTACTTTATCGAGATATTCGCCGGACGTATATTTACGGTTCATTTTTTGCAGGATACGGTCGGAGCCCGCCTGCACGGGAAGATGCACGAGGCGGCATATCTGCGGATTTTCGGCAATGGCGGCGACGAGATCTTCGGTGAAATCTTTGGGGTTGCTCGTCATAAATCTGAGTCGGAACTTACGCTTGTCTTGGCAAATCTCCCGCAACAAATCGGGAAAATTGAATGCGCCGTCCGCGTCATTACCGTACGAGTTAACGTTCTGCCCCAACAGTGTGATCTCCTTATACCCTTCGTCGAGCAAGGATCTCACTTCCGCAACGATATGTTCGGGACGGCGGCTGCGTTCCCTTCCGCGCACATACGGCACGATGCAATAGGTGCAGAAATTATTGCAGCCGTACATGATATTCACCCAGGCGTTCGGGTAACTGGTGCGGAAAGGCTCGTCTTTTTCGGAAATCTCCCCTTCCTTTTCCCACACGTCCACGACGGATTTTTTGCGTTTTAATTTCAACTCGACGAGTTTCTGCAATTCGTCGAGATTGTGCGTCCCGAATACGATATCGACGAAAGGAAACTTCTTTTTCAGTTCTTCCGCCTTGCCCGGCTGCTGCGTCATACAGCCGCCCACCGCGATCAAAAAATCTTTTTTGGATTTTTTGAGTTTTTTCAGGGCGCCGATGTTTCCATAAGCGTGATTTTCCGCGTTTTCGCGGATACAGCAGGTATTAAAGACGACGATATCCGCGTCTTCGCTGTCAGCAACAGGCTCGTAGCCCATCTTTTTCAGCGTGCCCGCGATTTTTTCCGATTCGTGCACGTTCATCTGACAGCCGTATGTAATGATATGATAATGTTTCTCGTTCATAATTTTCCGTAAGCGATGATATTTCAGATTCCATTATAACTTTTTTTCGGAAATTTTTCAAGTTATTCAAAAATAGAATGGTTAAATAATTTTTATTTTTTTTCTTATACTAACGTAAAAGGGTTGACTATGAAAGTTTTGAGGAAAATATTTATCATCGGCCTGTGTTCGCTGCTCGTTCTGACGGCTGTGGCCGCGGCTTTTTTTCTGATCACGACCAAAGACAGCAAACTCAACGAAGAAAAGCTGACTTTATCCGAAAACAATATCGTGATCTGCGACAACGGCGGAAACGAGATTGCACAGATCTCCGCGAACAAGGCGAATAAAAGCGTAAAAATAGAGGCGCTTTCCGATCATCTGAAAAACGCCTTCGTATCCATCGAAGATAAAAATTTTTATAAGCACCACGGCCTGGACGTCGCAAGAATGGGAAAGGCTTTTTTCAACAACCTGAAAAGCCGCTCCTACAAGGAAGGCGCGTCCACCATCAGTCAGCAATTGATCAAAAATACTCACCTCACCAACGAAAAGACCATTTCCAGAAAACTCAAAGAGATCAAACTGACCGTCAAACTGGAAAAAAAGTATTCCAAAGACGAGATCATGGAAATGTATCTCAATACCATTTATTTCGGGCACAGTTGTTTCGGGATCGCCAGCGCCGCCGATTTTTATTTCGATAAAGAGGCGAAAGATCTGACAGTCGCGGAATCCGCGCTCCTCGCCGCGCTCATCAAAGCGCCCAACACGTATTCCCCTTTCAATCATCCCGAAAAATGTCTGCAAAGGCGCAACCTTGTTCTGACGAAAATGCAGGAATACGGATACCTCAGCGAGAGCGAGGCAAAAATCGCCAAGGAAAGTCCTATCCCCGAAAAGTCGGACAACGCCATCAAATCGCAGACGTATATACAGAGCGTGTACGACGAACTGGAAAACGTTCTCAGCGTTTCCCCGTACGCCATTCTGGACGGGTGCAGAATTTACACTTACATGGATACCCCCCTGCAAAAATACGCGGAAGAACTGAAAACCACAGCCGACCGTTCGGGCAAAAGCATCGTAATTCTCGACAACAAGACGCGCGGCGTCAAAGCATTTTATTCTACCGAAGGCAACAGCAGCAGACAGCCCGGTTCCATCATCAAGCCGCTCGCCGTGTACGCGCCCGCATTCGAAGAAAACAGGATCGTGCCCGCAACCCCGATTCTGGACGAAAAAATTGATTTCGGCGGTTATGCCCCGTCCAATTACAACGACGTTTACAACGGTTACGTGAGCGCGCGCGCCGCACTTTCCCGCAGCCTGAACGTGCCCGCCGTAAAAATTCTGAACGATTTAGGCATCGAAAAAAGCGAACATTATCTGCGGGAAATGAATCTGCCGTTAAAAGACGAAGATAAACACCTCGCCCTGGCGCTGGGCGGCATGAGCCGCGGCTACACCCTGACGCAACTCGCGGGCGCGTACACCGTCTTTGCAAACGAAGGTTTTTTCGCTCAGCCGCGCTTTATTAAAAAACTCGAAGACAGTCGGGGGAACGTGCTCTACACAGCGGAGATCGCATCGCGAAAAGTTTTCGGCAAGGATACCGTCGGCATGATCAACGATATTTTATACGAAACAGCCAAAACGGGAACGGCGAAAAAACTTTCGAACCTTCCCTTTCCCGTCTGCGCAAAAACAGGAACGTGCGGCACGGAAAAAGGAAACACGGATTCCTACACGATTTCCTACACCCCGGAAGACACGGTTGCCGTCTGGATGGGCAATTACGACAACACCGTGACCGACGTCACGGGCGGCGGACTGCCCTGTCACTACGCATATCTTCTGCACAAAAAAATATATGCCGACAGCGCGCCGAGCCGTTTTGAAGTACCTGGCGAACTCGTATCTTTAAAACTCGATAAATTCGAATATGAAAACAATCATCGCATCGTGCTCGCCGACGAATACGCGCCGACGGAATACGTCGTCACCGATCTTTTCAAATCCGATAAGATCCCGCAGGAAAGTTCCGCGCGCTTTACAAGCCCGCAGATCCAGACGCCCTCGATCCGATATAAAGACGGCAATGTAATCATTGATTTATGTCACGCAGAGTACTATTCATATTTAATAAAAAGACAATATGACGGTAAAACTGAAACAATTTATGACGGAAAATATCAAGAACATTTTACAGACAGAAATACAGTGAAAAACAAAAAGTATACGTATACAGTGACCCCTTACGTGAAAAACTCCGAAGGCGATCTCGTATACGGCAAGAGCGTCGTACTCCCTACCGTCTATACAAAAAGCAAACAAAATTACGATAAAATTCTGGACGATATTCTTGATTAAAAAAAGAGAGGCTTTTCCGCCTCTCTTTTTTGCGCACCCCGCCTCTACTCTTTTTTGACAGAAAAACCGTAGGTTCCCAAAGTTTCCCCTGTCGCCACATAACGATTTTGCACGTAAGCGACCAAATCACCGTCGGGAATAAACAGACGCTTATTATCGGATACACATTTTTCGGAAACCGCGACATTGACGATCTCCGCAACAAACATGACGTGCGTCCCCAGTTCGACCGTATTTTTCACGACACATTCCAAAGCAACGGGACTTTCCTCGATCCGGGGAGCGCGCACTTTTTCGCTCGCCTCTTTCGTCAAAGAAAACTTCTCGAATTTGTCCACCGATCGCCCCGACACTACGCCGCACCCGTCGCACACGGGCAGCAACTCTTTCGTAACCAGATTGACGACAAACTCACCCGTCTTTCTGATCAATTCATAAGAATAGCGGCTGGGGCGCACGGAAATCGAAAGCATCGGCGGCTCGGAATTCACCGTACCCGTCCAGGCAATCGTAACTATGTCCGATGCTTCCATATCTCCGCAGGACACCATAACCACCGATACGGGTGCCAGATCCGTAGAGGGTTTAACATTGATTTTCATACCTTTACCTCCGTTTATGTCACACATAGTACTATTCATATTGAAATTATCTATATAATACCGTCAAAAATGCCATGTCTTTTAACTCTTTCCTCAATTTGCGGTATGAAGGGCAAAACTGTTCCACTTCCGCCCAAAAGTCAGCCGAATGGTTGAGAAACTTTAAGTGACAGAGTTCGTGTACCAAAATATATTCACGTAGCGGCGGGCGCAAAAACAGGATGCGCCAATTTATTTTGATCAGGCCGCGGGAATCGCAACTGCCCCACTTCGCTTTAAAATCCCGCACTTGCAGGTCTTCAGGCATAACTCCGATCTTCTTTCCCAGACGGTAAACGTCTTCCTCGATGCAGGCGGAATAATTCTTTTCCAGCCATTTACGAAGATAAGCAATCTCTTTTAAGCAGACAGTATCGGCGCTTTCGGAATTTTTCGCCGCGCCGAGCAACAATTTCTTTTCGGTGCCGCAAATTAAAACCGTTCGATATTCCTTTACCGAAGCAAAGCGTTGACGCGATTGCTCCTGCCCGGCAAGTTTCTTTTGTATCCAGTCGCTGTGTTCGCCTAAAAACCGACAAAGGCTCTCGTTTGAAAAACGCATCGGCACGCGGACGATCACCCTTCCGTCGCGAACGGTAATCCCGAGAGAACGTCTGGACGAGCGCATTACAGTGTATTCAAAATCAAGCAAAACACACCCTTGCCGAAATCACCGATTCTTCACCGTTTTTTACGCCTTCCACGATAAAGACATCCTTCGAGATCTGTTCCCGATAAAAATTCAAAACGTCCTTTTCATGCGTCTGTTTTACGTAGTTGATCTGAAAACTTTTTACTCGCCGTGCAGTCAGTTCTTCGATGGAAAAACAGTTGAATACATAATCGGCATATTTGATATTGTTGACGTGATAATTCAAATCATATTCGGAATGCGCGATTTTCAGCGTAAACGAAGGTTCGATTTTGTCCTCAACGAAAGGAATTCGCCAATCGCAAAAATCCACTGCGCGTTCTTCAATGAATCGCTCCGTTTTCTGATTGATGGCGGAAGCGGGCGCGATCCGCCCCGTTACAGAGTCCAACAGACACCAACGCGAAAGCGCGCGCACGCGCGGTTCGTTATTTTTACACACCAGAAAACTGCGCTCGAAAATGGCTTTATTTGGCTCGTGCGGCCAGGTCGCAATCTGCACCGTATCGCCGTAATACACCGGCTCGGTCAATTCCACATAAATTTTGGATAACACCCAAAAAAGCCCTCGCGGGCGCAGGTCGGGGTAGCCGACTCCCAGCAAACTGCTATTGATCCCCGCCGTTTCCTGAAAAAAATTCAAGATTGCGGAGGGCTTTAATTCTTGTTTAAAGTCGGTGTCGGAAGTAACGAGTTTATGCTCGCATTCGTATTTTTCGTAAGACATGGATATCGGTTTTGCACTCCTCTTTTTCTCTCCATTATTTTACACCAAAACGAAGAAAAAGTCTATAACTTGCACAGACTTTCTTTTTCCCCATCTCGTTGCCATCCTTTAAATTATATCTGACATATTACTTAATATATTGACAAAATCCGCCATATATTGTATAATACTGCCAACAGGAGGTTGAGATAAATGGATTTTGACTCGAATGATAAAGAAAAAGAAAATAACGAATCCGCTTCCATCAGCAGCGATCTGATCCGCGGGCACATCAATACGATTATCTTGCGTACCCTCTACGACGGGGACAAATACGGTTATGAAATCATCAATGAAATCGAAGAAAAGAGCAAGGGGCAATATACGCTGAAACAGCCCACTCTGTACAGCGCGCTCAAACGGCTGGAAACACAGGACTTCGTAACTTCTTATTGGGGCGGCGTATCCAACGGCGGCAGACGCAAATATTTTCAGTTGACCGAAAAGGGTAAAATCGTCGCCGAACACAACCTCGCCGAATGGGAATATTCGAGAACTGTCATCGATAACCTGATCTCCGAGCGGGAATTCGACTTCAATAAACCCGCCCCTGCCGCCGTTGACTTCAATTTACTGAAAAAATCGACCACGCGCGTACGCGGCGTAAAAGGCGAAGACGAAGAAGATATCGATCTCAGTTTTGATTTTACAGAACAGGCGAAAGACGAGCCGTTTTCTGCGGAAAAAGCAATCGAACCCGAAACCGCGGACGAGCCGAGAACCTTGAACGATTCCGACGTGAACGAATTCATGCGCGAACAGAACGCGGCGCAGAGCGAACCGCCTGCGGACGAGCCCTCTCCCCTATCGGAGGAAGAGAAGCAGCGCATCCACGAGAATTACAAATTACTGATGGGCGAAGAAAACGACGCAACCGCGTATTACTATTCGCACATGACGCAGCAACAGCGTTTCGAGCAACAGCGTCAAAGCGGCGCGGCAAGCGAAGAGGCCGCGCCCGAAAATCCAGCCGCCCTGCCGACAAACGAAACAGCCTACACGGCGCCGCAGACGCCCGAACAGGACGCGACGTATCTTGAAAACAACGCGATCGCCAGCGAACTTTTATATTCCAACAAGTCGCCCGCCGAGCGCAACTACAAACAGTTACTCGCGAAATTGTACGACAACACTCAGCGCTATCCCGACGAAAGCGAGTACGACGAATCGTATTTCGAAGAGCGCGTCGCCGAGAGCGCCGCTCAGCCCGCTTACGAGCCGCAGCAGACCATGTTCCAAAACGCGCGCCCTGCCGCCGCAGAGCCGCCCGTACAGCCTCAAAACGCCGTTTACGACGCGCCCGCCGCGAATACGGCGAGTACCATCGAGTTCTACGATGTCCGCGAAAAGGCGGAGAACGACGGGCTCAAGGTCAACACCGCAAACAGTTCGCGCACGAGAACGCAGGTAAAGACGGTAGGCAATACTTACGACAAGGGAAAAGTACTGTTTACGACCGCGCTGTACGTTTTTATTATCGCGATCATCGAATCCATCGTATCCATCTGTTTGAAAGGAGTTTTGAAAACAAACGCGGCATACGTCGTTCTGCCGTTTGTAGCGAGTTTCGTCATGCTGGGCGTGTTCATGTTCCTCTATTTAAGAGGCTACGGCAGAAACAGCCGCAAGACGCAGGCGAAATCCTACGTTTCCGCAAGCCTGATCCTCTTTGCGAACCTCGTTCTCATCATATGCCTGATCGCATATCTCATCATCGTCTACAACGAAATTTCGCCTACGTTCACGGATATTCTCAAATACGCGATCTTCCCTTGCGTTTTTGCTTTCAATATTCCGCTGTTCGCGATCTTTTATAACTACAACAGAAATAAACAGTAACGAAAAGAGCACGGCTTGCCGTGCTCTTTATTTTTCGATGGATAGTATTTTTTCCTTTTTGCAAGGCGTTGCGCCTTTTCGCAAAAACATCACGAATTCTTTGTTTTTGCGTTCGTGTTCGGGAGCCGTGCAAATTTGTAAAGGAGCCAATCCGCAGGACAGCGCGCAGTCGTAAATTTTACCGATCGCCGCGCGGCGCCGTTTCGCATCCTTGACGATGCCGTGCTTATCCAAAGCCGCGGGGCCGCATTCGAATTGCGGTTTAACGAGCGCATATACGCACCCGCCCTCGCCGAGAATTTCCGAAAATACGGGCAGTACGTAGGTCAGCGAAATAAAACTGATATCCGTAACGATCCCGTCGAGCGCTTCCGAAAAACTATTCTTTTGCAACCCACGCGCGTTTACGCCGTCCATTACCGCAACGCGCGGATCGGCGGCGAGTTTCTCATCGAGCTGACATTCGCCCACGTCCACGGCAAACACGCGCCGCGCGCCGTTTCGCAGCAACACGTCGGTAAACCCGCCCGTACTCGCGCCGATATCCGCAAAAACTTTTCCGCGAACGTCCGAGCCGAACTCGGAAAAGGCTTTCGCCAACTTGAAACCGCCTTCCGAAACATAGTTTTCTTTCGATTCCAATACGGTGACGACGTCGGACGATTTCACCTCGTCGGAAGGTTTTGCGGTTTTTCCGTTTAAAAGAACGAGGCCCCTTTCGATTGCCCGCGCAGCCTTTGTGCGGGAAGAGAAAGCGCCCTCGCTTAAATATTTATCCAGTCTCATGATCATAAATTCCGCTCGCGGACAAAGCGGGTCAGTTCGGAAAGGAACGTACATTCGTAAGGCAGTTCGTCCAACAGTTTCAGGCACAGCCCGAAATGGTAGTCCGCCTTTTCGCGGCTCGCCTCCATGCCGTACAGGGATACGGCGGAGAGTTTACCGTCATCCGCATCCTTGCCGAGCGTCTTCCCCATTTTTTCGAAATCGCCCGTCACGTCCAGTATATCGTCGGTGATCTGGAACAAAATGCCGAGATTTTTGCCGAATTCTTTTAAGATCGCGATGAGATTTTCGTCGACACCGTACACTTCGGCGGGAACGACCACCGCGGAAGTGAGCATTTTCGCCGTCTTATTCTGCATGATGAAAGTCAGAATTTGATCGTTGACGCCCTCTTTTCCCTGATAATAGAGATCTGCGGCTTGTCCCGCGATCATGCCCGTCACGCCTGCATTTTCGCAGATCAGGCGCGCCGCCGCGATATACGATTTTCCCTTGCCGCATTCCGAAAAGCAAATGCGGTACGCCTCGTTCAAAAGCGCGTCGCCCGCAAGGATCGCCTGCCCTTCCCCGTACACCTTATGATTGGACGGCTTTCCGCGGCGGAAATCGTCGTTGTCCATGGCGGGCAGATCGTCGTGTATCAGCGAATAGGTATGGATCAGTTCCAACGCGAGCGCAAAGTTCGACACATCTGCGATCTTTCCACCCAGCATCTGCGCGGACGCGAACATGAGCGCGGGCCGGACGCGCTTGCCGCCGACCTGTAAACTGTAACGCACGCTTTCATTTAAAACGTCGGGTTTCAATTGCAGTCCGCCCAGATATTCGTTTAAAATTTTTTCGAATTCATCGACGAAGAAACGCAGCCGCTCTTCAAATTGGTTTTCCAAACTCAACCTCTCATTGCAGTAATATACGTGTTATACAATAGCATGGTGATCGTCATCGGTCCCACGCCGCCCGGCACGGGCGTGATCATGGAAACCTTGTCCTTCACGCTTTCGAAATCCACGTCGCCGCAGAGTTTTCCGTTTTCGTCGCGGTCCATGCCCACGTCTACGACAACGGCGCCCTCTTTGACCATATCCGCGGTAACGAATTTCGCTCTACCGATGGCAACGACCAAAATATCTGCACCCGCGCATACTTCTTTCAGATTCTTCGTCTTGCTGTGGCAGACGGTCACCGTCGCGTCCGCGTTCAAAAGCAGCATCGCCATGGGTTTTCCCACGATATTGGAGCGGCCGAGAACGACCGCGTTCTTGCCGCGGGGATCGACGCCGTACTCCTCTAAAAGTTTCATGACGCCGAAGGGCGTGCATGCGACGATGGTCTCGCGGTTCATGGCAAGATTGCCCACGTTCTGCGCACAGAAACCGTCCACGTCTTTGGCGGGCGGGATCAGTTTTAAAATAGCCTGTTCGTCGAGATGCGAAGGGAGAGGCAACTGCACCAGAATGCCGTGGATATTATCTGAGGCGACCAACTCTTTCACTAAATTTTCCGCATCATGCTGCGAGGCGGAAGCGGGAAGATTGAAAGAATACGAGCGGATCCCCACTTCTTCACAGCCTTTGATCTTGTTTCGGACATAGACCTTAGACGCCTGATCGTCCCCGATGAGGACGACGGCAAGCCCGATTTCTTTCCCGCCGTCTTTAAGAGCGGCGACCTTTTCCTTTAACTCGGCGCGCAGTTTTGCGGCGAGCGCTTTTCCGTCCATGATTTTCGTCATACCTTAAATTCCTTTCTTTTCGTTTGCAAGGTAGGCGGCAAGAATGCCGTTGATAAAGCCCGTGCTCTTTTCGGTCGAATAGCGCTTGGAAAGCCCTACCGCCTCGTCCACGGCCACGATATCGGGCACGTCTTCCACATAATTGATCTCCGCGAGCGCTAAAAGCAACGCGCTCTTGTCCGCGGGAAACATACGCTCGTTCGAAAAGCCGATCGCATATTTATCAATGATCTCGCAAAGTTCCGTCAGATGCGCCGTCACTTCGTCCACGAGTTTGTCGGCAAAGGCGGCGTCCTCTTCGGAAAGTTCGTTCGCTTTATAGACGCTGCGTTTCGTTGCGTCGTCCGCGGGATGAAACAAATTGGCAAAAATAATTTTGTACGCACATTCTCTTGCGTTGGTTCTCATAACGTATTCCTTTTACAAGCCAATATTTCCCCTTAAAAACTTTAAGGGGAAATACGAATTTTTGTTCAGTTTTATTCCGAAAAATGTTCTTCCGAAAACTCGACGCCCACAACGTGTACGTTGACCTTGGATACTTTGTATTCGGTCATCGCCTCGACGTTGTGTTTGACCGTCTGCTGTATCTTGAAAGCGACGTCGGGCACGTTGTATCCGTAATCGACCGAAACGGAGATCTCGGCGATGATACCGTCTTTTTCGAAATACAGTTTGAGCCACCTTTTTTTATTGGCGGGAAGAGCCACGCCCTCCACTTCCGCGACGGCAAGTTGCACGATGCCGCTCACGATACCGGAATTATAAGAAACTTTACCCTTTTGTCCGTCGGAGGGAACTCGTTTAAAAAACGCCATTTTTTCTTTACTCCAAGGAATTCTTATGTACATTATAACATATTTTTCAGGTTTTAGATAGTAATTTTTATTAACTTTCCGAATTTATCGGCATAATATTTACGTTCGCGGGATTGCAGCCTGCTTCTTCCGTCAGCACCGTATAGATGGATAAGAAGTCCTCATATTTGAGTTCGTTCGCGTCCACAAACACGTTCACGTTGTCGGAATCCATACCGATGGAAACGACCGCGTCGTCATACCCCTGTGCTTTGATGTACGTTTCGAGCAAAAGTTCTTTTTCCATGATCTCAACGATCTTCAGTTTCATCGCCATCGCCTCGGTATAGGCGGTGCTCTCCGCTTCGGCGGAGGCGAGAATGGCATCCAACTGCAAGAGTTCTTCGTTGCGCTTGGTCACCCGTTCCGTTCTGTAGGTCGCGAAATAATTCGCAGTGGTCACTCCGTCGCCGTCAATGTTCTCGGTCGCGCCCGCAAGCACGAAATTGAACACCGCCGTTACGGCGAGCAACAGCACAAGTCCTGACATGATAATGATTTTCTTCGTTCTCGACATTTTTCAATACTCCTTTATTTTATTTTCCGCTGCCGTTTTCGTATACCTTGATTATGCTTTTGTTGATATTTAAAACGGATGCCGCGGCGTCGATCAGGTTGAACCTGACCGCCAGATTTTCCGCGCCTTCCGCCACGATCAGTACCCCCGCAATCTCGGGCGGCCGCTTTTCCAGAACGACCACCTCGCCGTTTACGAGCACGGGCGTCGTGACGATCGTGCCGTCCGCTTTTTGCACGGTTTCGTAAGCGATCACCGTTTCGCCCTCGTCGGCAAGGCTGATCATTACCTGCACTTTGCCCACGCCGTCGAGTTTGGAGAGCACGGAAACGAGTTTCGCTTCCTGCTCCGTGGCGTAATCTCCCTTTCCGCTCGCGCTCACATCCTCTTTGTCTTTATAAAATGCATTATAAAGGATAATTATGACAATGATCGCAAGAATTAAGATCACGAGTACTTCCAAAAGTTTACCCGATTGTAATTTAGCCAGCAGTCCTTTCTTCGTTTCCTGTTCCTTCATACACCGTTACGGCCTCCTTATCGATATTTGCGATCTCGGAAACCCGCGTTCGGAGTTGCTCTATAATCATTATATGCTCGTCATTTCCGTTCATTCCGAAATCTTTTATATTTATTTGAACTTTTCGCACCGAAAACGCATAATCCGCGCATTCCCAATCGGTTACGATCAAAACCTCTATGGAAAACTCTTTTTCGACAATCTTTTCCAGTTCCTCCGAAAAACTCTCCGCCTGTTTCCCGAAAAAGTAATCGAGGTAATCTTCGTCCAGAGAAACCTCGGTTTCATTCCCTTCCCCTTTCCCTTCGAATTTCAGATCCGAAACCCAATTCACCAAGGGAACGAGCATGATAAACACGCATAGAATTTTCAGGACTCCGTTGATGAATTTTCCGATCTTCCCCTCGGGCATGATGATGGTGACGAGCGCCGACAGAATGACCGCGCCGCAGATACTCAATATATATGCGCTCACGATTGTTTCCTCAAAAGAGTGTGTTGGACGAACAGATCAATAGCAGCAGCGTAATGAAGTACATGAACGCGACCGCCAGAATGCCCGCGATAAAATAGTTGACCGTGCCGGAGAGCGAGGTCAGAAAGCCACTGATCTTGCCGTCTCCGACGGGTTCCGTGACTGCGGCGGTCAGTTTCAGAAAGAGACTGAAAACGACCAACTGCACGAACGGTACCAAAATCGCGGACACGAGCAGCAGCAAACTGCATGAGCCGAGCGCGTTTTTGATGAGGACGCTGCCCGCGATCATCAGATCGAAACCGCCGCTCAAAAAACCGCCGATGATCGGCACGGAATTGCTGATGGCATATTTGGCGGCTTTAAACGACAGCCCGTCGTACGTTGCCGAGGTAATGCCCTGCACCGTCAGAAAGACCGTAAAGGCGGTAAGAGAAATGCCCAAAACCCATTTGTTGATACTCTTGAAGAGAGCGGCAAAGTTGTTGAGTTTTATTTCCTCGCTCATGTTTCCCACCATGCAGATAACGACGAGCATGACAGCGACGGGAAGCACCACCGTAGAGATGATATTGACGATAATCTCGCTTAAAAACACGACTGCGGGCTGATATACCGCTACGGAAACACTCCCCCCGCTCGTCGCGATGAGCGTCAAAAGAATCGGAAAGACCGCCTGCATCTGTTTCTGCATCGATCGGACAGCGCCGTAACAGTCGCCCACGACGTCGATCATCGAGGTGAGAATCAATACGAGTATGGCGGCATAGCCGACGAAATAAATCAGTTTGGACGTTCCCGCGCTCATGAACGACGATTGAAACATATGCAGCAGACCGCACAGGATCGCGATCGCGCAGATGACGGCGAACACCGGGAGCATATCTTTCACGCCGCCGAAAACGAGACCGCCGATCGCCGCTAAAAAACTGTCGTAATCCATGCGGAAATCGCCGCTGACGATGGAAGAAATTTTATCTGTGACCGAACCCTTTCCGAAAAAATCTTTTTCTTCGTCGGTCAGCGTTTTCAGGTATTGTTCCAGTTCCTCCAGATCGAGTTTTCCCAAAAGCTCGTCGATACTCTCCGCTAGTCCGCTGCCGTTGCCAGAATCCTCGGCAAACGCCGCTGCGGGCGAAAACGCCAAGAGCAGAAAAACGAAAAGGACGGCGACGACGAGCAGGCGGAGTTTTCTTCTTTTCTTCATATCAGCTCCAAAATATTGCCGATAAGCGTGATCAGGCTCTGAATGATGGGAATGGAAACGGTAAATATGATGATCTTTCCCGCCAGAACCAGCTTGTCCGCGATGCTTTTACTGCCGAAATCTTCCACGATGCCAGCACTGAACTCGACCAGATAGCCGATCGCCACGATCTTTAAAATAATCTTGACGAGAGATTGGTCTATGCCCGTCTTTTCGGCAATGTCCGTAAAGATCCGCAAAGACGCGCCGAGCATATCCAGCGCGAAAATGAGGATGATGACGCCGCCCGCAATAGTCACGGCAAAAGCGAGTTCGGGCTTGGAAGATTTTAAAATGAGCGCCGCAATTGCCGTGACCAGACCGACGCCGATGATTTTCGCCAACTCCATGGCTCAGAACAAATCGAAGATACTTTTGATCGAATCGAATAAATCCGCCACCATGCCGATGACGACGGTCATGACGATGATCAGCCCCGCGAGGCTGACCAGCGTTGCGATGTCTTCCCTCTCCGATTTTTTCAGGACCTGACACACGATGGTGATGACGATGCCGACCGCTGCTAATTTGAAAATGATACTGATATCCATGCTTTCCTCCTAAACGAGTAAAATGGCTACGATCAGCCCGAACAAAAAGCCGAGCTTGGTATAAAGCGCGAAATATTTTTTATATTCCGCCTCCGAATCCGTCTTTTCTTTTTCCAGTTCCGCGCGCACGGCGCCCAGATAATTCCCCTGCGATTTTGCGTCGCTTTTGCCTATCATGGAAAAATAATCCTGCGCGAGCCGTTTTTCCGTTTCTGTCAGATAGGGAAATTCGATGCGGACGGGCTTGAAATTCTTCGATTTGATCTCCGCGAGTACGGCCGTAAAATCCGTTCCGTATTCATACTTATCGAAAAATGCCGAAAGCGGAATACGCGTATAACTCACCTCTCCGATGAACCGCTCGTTGAAGTTGTGCAGATCGTACATGAAAGTTTTCCGAAGTTTATATTTCCGCGTGAGCGCGAACCCCGCAAGGGAACACAGCGCCACCAACGCGACGCATAAGAATATTTTCAGCATATCAGCCCCGATACACGCATTGCAGCGCCGCGTCGTAAATGGCCGCAACTTTGCCGATCTCGTCGAAATCCAACGCGACGTAGCGTTCGAATATGCCTTCCGTCAGCAGCGATCTGAAAATCTCCGAAGAGCGGAGGCTGCCGATATCCTTCATATGCGCGCTTGCGATGACGTGCACGCCGCTCCTTGCGCAGTCGATGACTGCCGCAATATCCTCGGCGCCAGCGATCTCGTCGGTAATGATTACGTCGGGACGCATCGCGCGCACCGCCGCGGTCAATGCGTCCCGTTTATAGGAATAGCGGACCACGTCGCAGAACGCCCCCGTATCGAGCGTAAAGTCGCGCGAGGCGGCGGCGATCTCGTTGCGCTCGTCGTTGATGAGCACGTTGACGATCTGTTTTTGGCAGATCTGCCTGGAAAGATCGCGCAGAATGGTCGTCTTGCCCCGCCCTGGCGCGGAGATCAGCAGAATATTTTGCAAGCCGTTTTGCAGGCATCGGGCGTAGACGGTATCCGCGCAGCCGAGCACTTCGTGCGGAATACGGATATTGAGCGAAGTAATCTCCTTGACCGTAAAAGTTTTGCCGTCCTCGTAGACGAACGCGCCCGCAAGCCCGATCCGCTCGCCTAAGTTTCCCGTCAAAAACCCCTGCCGCAGTTGTTCCGTGACCGAATACACGGAAAACTCGCTCGCGCGGAAGACGATCTCTTCCAGTTCCGCGCAGGTCGCGTTTAAAGAGCCCGCCGCCGTTTCGCACAGTCCCCTTTCGCACAGGTACGAATATTTCCCCTTATAGTTGACCACGACGGGTTTGCCCGCGCGCAGACGCAGTTCGTACAAGTACTTTTCGTTGAGATAGGACAGCGCGTCTATGTATTTTTGATTTAAAAAATCCAACATAACTTGTCCTCCTCAATGCCTTATTATATGTGCGGACAAGCGCGACTATGACGCGAAAGCATAAAAAAAGGGGACGGCATACGTGCCGTCCCCTTTCGGAAACAAAAATTATTTTGCAAACTCCACGCTGCGGAATTCGCGGATGACGTTGACTTTGATCTGCCCGGGATATTCGAGTTCCTGTTCGATCTTCTTGGCGATATCCTTGGCGAGGAAGAGCGTCTGCGCATCGTCGATCTGTTCGGGCTTGACGATGACGCGCACTTCGCGCCCCGCCTGAATCGCGTAGCATTTGTCCACGCCCTTGAATCCCGATGCGATGCTTTCCAACTGTTCCAGACGCTTGACGTAGTTGGTGCTCGTTTCGCGCCTTGCGCCGGGCCTTGCGCCCGAGATCGCGTCGGCAGCCTGTACCAACACCGCCTCGATGGTCTTGGGCTCCACGTCGCCGTGGTGCGCCTGGATCGCGTTGATGACGTTGTTGCTCTCTTTATATTTTTTGGCGATATCCGCGCCGATCTGAATGTGCGTGCCTTCCTGTTCGTGGTCGACCGCTTTTCCGATATCGTGCAGAAGTCCCGCCCGTTTGGCAAGATTGACGTCCAGCCCCAGTTCCGCCGCCATCATGCCCGCAAGTTGCGCGACTTCGATGGAATGTTTATATACGTTCTGGCCGTAACTGGTCCTGTATTTGAGCCGCCCCAAAAGTTTGATGATCTCGGGGTGCAGACCGAAAATACCGACTTCGAACATGGCGCTCTCGCCGTTTTCCTTGATCTGCTGGTCCATTTCTTTTTTGACCTTTTCCACCGTCTCTTCGATCCTGGCGGGATGGATCCTGCCGTCGCCGATGAGTTTTTCCAAAGAGATCCTCGCCACTTCGCGGCGGACGGGGTCAAAGCCCGAAAGAATGACGACTTCGGGCGTATCGTCGATAATGAGTTCGATACCCGTGGCGTTTTCCAGCGCGCGGATATTTCTTCCTTCCCTTCCGATAATCCTCGCTTTCATATCGTCGTTGGGAAGAGGTACGACGGATACGGTGATCTCCGAAGCGTGGTCGCTCGCGCACTTCTGAATGGCGAGGCTGATGATCTTTTTCGCATTTGTGTCCGCCTCGTCCTTGGCCTGCTGCTCGATGTTGCGCACTTGCAGAGCCACGTCGTGACGGGTCTCGTCCATAATGTTTTCGGTCAGAAGCCGCTTCGCCTCATCCTTTGTGAGCTGGGCGACTTTTTCCAGTTCCTGAATCATCAGATCGTGCTGATGGTTGATCTTTTCCTGCATCTTTTTGACTTCGCCTTCCTGGCGAACGAGATTTTTCTGCTGCTGCTCGAGTGCGTCGTTCTTCTTTTGCAGGGCGTCCTCTTTTTTGTCGAGGTTGTCCTCTTTCTGGATCAATCTCTGTTCGAGTTTTTGAAGTTCGTTTTTCTTTTCTTTTGTGTCACGTTCAAATTCGTTGCGTAGTTTTAAGTCCTGTTCCTTCGCCTCTAAGATAGCTTCCTTTTTTAATGCTTTGCATTCGCCTTCGGCGTCTTCGAGCATTTTTGAAATTCTTTGATTGACTTCGCCCAACTTTTTATCGGTCGCATTCTTGTACATGCGGCGGCCGAGGAAAAAGCAAAGCACACCAACTGCTACAACCGCGACGGCGAGTACGGCAATGACCGTAATTTCAACCGTGCCGGCAAGAAACAGGGAGCTTATCGTTTTGGTTACCATAAAAGCCTCCTGTATTTAAAATGAAAAAAATGATACAAATACGCTTTAAAATGTGTGATTTTATATCTCATTTATTATACATGAAACGCATAGAAAAGTCAATGTAATTTTTTAAATTAACAGTTTCGGAGCGAATAAAAAATGACGGACGCGCTTTTTTTCGCACGCCCGCCGGTCCGATCGTTTTTTTTAAGGTTTTTCTTCCAGTTTTTCCAGCCACAGCCGAGACTCTGCGTCCGACGGCATGCGCCAATCCCCGCGCGGCGACAGAGACACCGAACCGATCTTTACCCCGTCGGGCAGGCACGAACGCTTGAACTGCTGCGAGAAGAAACGGCGGTAAAAATTTTTCAGCCATTTCCGGAGCGTATCGTCGGAATATTTTTCTTTGAACGCCGCCTTTGCGAGATACAGCACCTTTTCGGGCGGAAAGCCCCAGCGGACGGCATGATACAGATAAAAGTCGTGCAGTTCGTAAGGACCGACCAACTCCTCCGTCTTCTGCGCGATCTTGCCGTCTTCGGGCGGAAGAAGTTCGGGGCTGATCTCGGTATGCAGAATATCTTCGAGCACGGCCCCCGCAGCGCCGCCCAGCCGCTTTCCTTCGTAGGCGATCAGATGTCTTACGAGCGTTTTCGGAACCGACGCGTTGACGCCGTACATCGACATATGGTCGCCGTTGTACGTCGCCCAACCGAGCGCCAGTTCGCTCAGATCGCCCGTCCCTATGACGATGCCGTTTGCATCGTTTGCGATATCCATGAGCACCAAAGTGCGCATTCTCGCCTGCGCGTTCTCGTACGCCGTGTTTTTATTGTTTTCATCGTGGGAAATATCTTTGAAATGCTGCAAAACAGCGTCCTTTACGGGGACGATGCGCGAGGTCACGCCGAGCGCTTCCATCAGTTTCAGAGAATTTTGCAGCGTTTTATCCGTCGTCCCGAAACACGGCATGGTGACGGCGACGATATCTTTCGGATCTTTGCCGAGCGCCTGAAAAGCGCGCACGGTCACGAGGAGGGCGAGAGAACTGTCCAGCCCGCCCGAGATGCCGATGACTGCCGTGGCGCTGTTCGTATGTTTCAAGCGCTTTTTCAGCCCTGCCGCCTGCATGGACAGGATCAATTCGGCGCGCTCGTCCGCATTCTTTTCGGGAAGGAAAGGATGCGCGGAAATGTTTCTGGTCAAGGGCGCGGGCGCCGTGAGCGTTTCGAAAGAAACCTCTACATAATCGGAAGGCGCGCGCGAATCGGAAAAAGTATTGACGCGGCGGCGTTCGAAACAGATCTTATCCACGTCGATCTCCGAAACCGTCAGTCCGCTTTGAAACAGCGCGCTTTCGGCGAGAATTTCCCCATCCTCGACGATGAGATCGTGACCGGAAAAGACGAGGTCGGTCGTGCTCTCCCCTTCGCCCGCATCCGCATATACGTAGCCGCAGACGGTTTTGGCAGACTGCGCCTTGACGAGCAACCGCCTGTAATCCGCTTTCCCCGCCGTTTCGCTGCTGGCGGAAAGATTGACGATGATATGTGCGCCTGCAAGCGCGTGCGAAACCGATGGCGGCGCGGGAACCCACAGATCTTCGCAGATCTCGGCGGAAACGGTAAAATTCTTCTGGTTGGCGGCACGAAACACCACCCGCGCGCCGAAGGGCACGGTTTGACCTTCCCACTCTACGGTGCGCATCGCGCCGTCGAAGGAAACAAAATTGCGGCGTTCGTAAAACTCCGCGTAATTCGGAAGATACGTCTTTGGAACGAGCGCAAGCAGCCTGCCCCCGCAGATCGCCGCCGCGCAGTTATACAGCGCGCCGTGTGCGAGATACGGCACGCCGACAAAGACGAGCGTTTTCGTGCCCGCCGTGGCGTCTACGATCTTTTTGAGCGCGTCTTTCGCCCCCTCGACGAGGACGCTCTGCGAGAACAACTCGCCGCAGGTGTAGCCCGTGACGCACAGTTCGGGAAAGACCAGCAGTTGCACGTTCTCGCTTTCCGCGGCGCGTATGAGGCGGATGATCTGCTCCGCGTTGTATTTCGCATCGGCAACCCTGATCTCGGGCGTAGCCGCGGCGACTTTCACAAATCCGTATTCCATAAATCCTTATTCTTCGGGAGCCTCTTCGGGCTCCTCCTCTTCCTTTTCTTCCGCGGGCTTGTACACCGCGCGGATCTTATTTTCGATCTCTTTCGCTTTTTCGGGATTGTTTTTCAGATAATCGCGCATCTTTTCGCGGCCCTGCGCCACTTTTTCCCCTTCATAAGAGAACCATGCGCCGCTCTTTGTGATCACGTCGCACGCGGTACCCAGATCGATGAGGCAGCCTTCCTGCGAAATGCCCTCGCCGTACAGAATATCGAATTCCGCGGTCTTGAAGGGAGGCGCAAGTTTGTTTTTCACGACTTTCGCGCGCGTCTTATTGCCCATGATCCCCTCTGCGTCTTTCAGGGCGTCCGCTTTGCGCACGTCGATACGCACGCTCGCGTAAAATTTCAATGCTTTGCCGCCGGGCGTGACTTCGGGGTTGCCGAACATGACGCCGACTTTTTCGCGCAACTGGTTGATGAAGATGACGCAGCAGTTGCTCTTATTGATAAATCCCGTCAATTTGCGAAGGGCCTGCGACATCAGGCGCGCCTGCAAGCCGACGTGCGAATCGCCCATTTCACCTTCGATCTCCGCTTTGGGCGTGAGCGCCGCCACGGAGTCGATGACGATCAGATCCACCGCGCCGCTGCGCACGAGCGCATCGGCAATATCGAGAGCCTGTTCGCCCGTATCGGGCTGCGATACGTACAAATCGTCCAGGTTCACGCCGAGTTTTTTTGCATAGACGGGATCGAGCGCGTGTTCCGCGTCCACGAACGCGGCGATTCCGCCCGCCTTCTGCGTTTCCGCGATGGCGTGCAGAGCGACCGTCGTCTTACCCGAAGATTCGGGGCCGTAGATCTCCACGATCCTGCCGCGGGGTATCCCGCCGATACCGAGCGCGATATCCAGCGAAAGACAACCCGTGGGAATGACTTCGATATCCACGCTTCCCGCCGCGTCGCCCAATTTCATGATGGCGCCTTTGCCGTAGTGCTTTTCGATCTGCAAAAGCACCTGATCGAGCGCTTTCAGTTTGTCGTTGTTCATTGATGACCTCTTTTCCTTTTATTTGATTTGCTTGTAAAGCAGAAACAGTGCCTGATTGACGGCGCGGCGGGTGATTTGTTCCCGATCGCCGTGAAATATATATTTATATACGAACACGTTTTCTTTGCGCCCTACTGCGATATAACACAGTCCCACAGGCTTGTTCGTATTATCCGATTTCGGCCCCGCGATGCCCGTCGTCGCAACGGATACGTTGCAATTTCCGCCTGCCAGAAGTCCCGCAGCCATTTCATACGCCGTTTCGTCGGAAACCGCGCCGTGGTGCATGAGCGTGAATTTTTGCACGCCCAAACGTTTTTCTTTGGCGAGATTGTCGTAGGCAACCACGCTTTCGAAGAGCACGGAACTCACGCCGGGGACTTCGATGAGTTTTTTTGCGACGCCACCGCCCGTAAAGGATTCGGCAATTCCGAGTTTTAATCCCCTCAGTTTCAGGATCTCGAAGACGCGCTCGTTGAGCGGCGTATCCTCGACCGCGTAGATATAATCGTTGAGCCCCTGTACGGCGACGCGCATCACGTCGTCGATGAGCATTTTCGGGGAATTGCTGTCGTACAAAAGTTCCAGACGCATTTCCCCGTCGCACTGATACACGTTGTATAAAAGTTTCTCTCCGCTGATACGCTTGCAGTCGGACAGGACGTTCTGCAATCTGTCCTGCGGCACGCCGACCGTGCGGACGACCATTTTATCATGTTTTACAGAGTACTTCGCGTCTAATAAATCGATGTATTCCGAGCGGATCTCGGCCGCCCCGCGCTCGCCTGCGCGCATTAAAAAAACCGTCTTCGCGTCCAGCGAGATCGCGTTCCCATCGCAGAGTTTCGCTTTGAGCACTTCGAAAACGCGCACCTTGCTTTCGGCAAAGATATGCTCGGGAATGACGATAAACACGTTATCGAAAAAGTTTTTCGCCTCGATGAGCGTCTGCGCGAACGCGGAAGGTTCGTCCTCGCCCAGAATGAAAATCTTGTCGAGAAAATACCCCCCCTCCGAAAGAGCCCTCGCGCACGGCTCGAATTCATCGCCGTAAAAGGGATTTTTGATATTTCTTAAAACGATACACGCGTTTTTCATGATTCGGATTGACTGAAAACCGACCTGTTTTTCACGATATAGGATACGCCCGACCAGATGGTGAGAACGGTGGCGATGCCGAGGCAGACGATACCGATCGCATTGATGATCTCGCTCGCCGCCGCAATGCCGAAGAAATTCGCGCCCAGAAGCAGCGCGGCGATGGCGATATCCTGAAACGTGGTTTTCAGTTTTCCGACTTTATCCGCGGCGAGCACCAGTCCCGTGGACGCCGCTACCATGCGGAATCCGCTGACGATCAACTCGCGCGCCAGAATCACGGCGACGCACACGCCCGCAAAGACGAGCGTCCAGCCCCCCCACAGCACAGTGAGGATCTCGGGCTTGACCAAAATAAAGATCAGCGCCGTGGAAACGAGCACTTTATCCGCGATGGGATCGAGAAATTTTCCGAGATTGGTGACGAGATTGTATTTGCGGGCGATATGCCCGTCGACGAAATCCGTACACGCGGCGACGATAAAGACGAGCGCGGACACAAAATAATGGTAGGGAAAATCGATAAAGAAGATCGCGCCGAATACGGGAATCATACAAATGCGGCTGATCGTAATTTTATTGGGTAAATTCATGCTTGAAAATCCTCCGTTTGACCAAATAGATCGTAATCGCCGCAGTCCGTGACGATAATTTCGTACGTTTCGCCCTGCGTTGCCTCGGGCGCGTTGAAATACACTTTGCCGTCGATCTCGGGCGCGCTGAAATACGCCCGCCCCACGAAACATTTTCGTTCGTAATCGATGCCGTCGCAAACGACGGACAGTTTTTTTCCGAGCAAAGTATGTAAGAACGCGCGCGATATTTCCGCCTGAACGCCGTAAAGTTCTTTCACGCGGCGCTGTTTTACGCGGGCAGGGATCTGCCCCTTTAAACGGTACGCCGCCGTATCGGGTTCGCGCGAGTAGGCGAAAAAGCCGCAGTTGGTCAATTTCGCCTCTTTCAAAAACATACCCAGCGCGGCCGCTTCCTCTTCCGTTTCCGTGGGAAAACCCGCGATGAAAGTCGAACGGACGGCAATGCCCTCCACGTTTTCGCGCAGTTTTTTCAAAAGCGCAAGGTAATCTTCGCGGCTCCCCTTGCGGTTCATCAGTTTCAGAATGCGATCCTCGCTGTGCTGAAAGGGAATATCCAGATATTTGACGAGTTTGGGATTATTTTTCAGTTCGGCGATCAACGCGTCGTCGATTTGATCGGGATAACAGTATAAAAGCCGGATACTGCGGATATTTTCGAGTGAGGAAAGTTTTCGGATCAACTCGACGAAACGGCTTTCGCCATGATCCGTACCGTAGCGCGTGGTGTCCTGCGCGACTAAAATGAGTTCGGAAACTTCGCCCAGTTCCCGCGCCTCTCCAACGAGTTTTTCCATAGGCTCCGAACGGTAGCGGCCGCGGATCTTGGGGATCAGGCAGTAGGTACAGAAGTTGTCGCACCCGTCCGCGATTTTCAGATAAGCATAGTGTGCGGGCGTGGTCAAAACGCGCTCCGCGGCGCTCTCTTTCCCCTGCCCCACCGCGTTGATACGCCCCTCGGAATAAGAGCGTTCCAGGCTTTCCAACAGTTTGTCGCTGTCCGAACAGCCCAGGAAAACGTCCGCCTCCGTGAGCGCAGGGAACAGTTCTGCCACATATTTTTCGGGTAGACAGCCGCTCACGACGATCTTTTCCAGATTTTTTCCGCGCAGCGCGTTGCATTCCAGCACGGTGTCGAGCGCTTCCTCGCGCGCAGACTGCAAAAAAGCGCAGGTATTTACGATGAGGATATTTGCATCTTCCATCTCGTCGGTGACGGCGTAGCCGCGGCTCTTGATCTCGCCCAAAAGCCGCTCGGCATCCACCCTGTTTTTATCGCAGCCGAGAGAAATCAGCCCGAATTTTTTGTTTTCTAACATATCAGTTTCCAAAATCGCCGTACTTCGCGTCGAATTCTTCCTGCGAAAGGAGCACTTTGCGCGATTTGGCGCCGTCGAACGCGGAAATATAGCCCATGTTTTCCATCCATTCGACGATCTTGCCCGCCTTCGGATAGCCGACCGAGCATTTGCGCTGGATCATGGATATAGACGCCTGTCCCACGGATACGACGTAACGCAGCGCCTCGATATACACTGCTTCCACACTGTCGTCGCCGCCCTCGCCGCCCGACGATTCGCCGCGCTCGCTGTTGTTGATATAGGTCGCGACCGCGTCGTCGTAGTACGCCTCGTTGTGTTCCTTAACGAACTCGACCACGTCCTGCACTTCCTGCGAACTCAAAAACGCGCCCTGCACGCGCGCAGGCATGGTCATGGTGTCCGTCTTGTACAGCATATCGCCGTAGCCGAGCAATTTTTCCGCACCCGTGGAATCGAGAATGGTACGGGAGTCGACTTCCTGCACGACCTTGAACGCCACACGCGTGGGAAGGTTGGATTTGATGATACCCGTAATGACGTCGACGGACGGACGCTGCGTCGCGAGCACCAGATGGATACCCGCCGCGCGCGATTTTTGCGTCAGGCGCTGGATGCGGTCCTCGATATCCTTTTTGGCGACCATCATCAGATCGGCAAGTTCGTCGACGATGAGCACGATCTTCGGCAGCCGCTCTTCCTCGGGAAGAAGGCTCGCATTATATTCGTCGACCTGGCGGACGAGCGTTCCCTTTCTAGTCTTTTCTTTAAAGAGCGAATAACGGCGCTCCATTTCGGCGATCGCCCAGTTGAGAACGGTGATAACTTTGGCAGGCTCGTAGATGATCTCGTTGATCATCAGGTGAGGCAATTTATCGTATATATTGAATTCGACCTGTTTGGGGTCTACAAGTATTATGCGCAATTCCTCGGGACTGTATTTATACAAAAGGCTGATGATCAGCGAATTGAGGCAGACGCTCTTACCCGAGCCGGTGGAGCCGGCAACGAGAAGGTGTTTCATCTTGGCGATATCGCCCGAGATCGCGCGCCCTTCGATGTTCTTTCCCATGCCGAACATGAGCGCCGAAGACTTGGCGTTGGTAAATTCGGGTGAGGTGATGATCTCTTTGAGCCCCACCGTCGTCTTCTGCTTGTTGGGAACTTCTATGCTGATGGAGCCGTTTTCATAATTGGGCTGAATGTTGACGCCGTCGCGCGCGTGCAGGCGCATGGCGAGTTCGGTATCGCAACCCAAAACCTTGGAGGCGGGAATATTCCCGGGAATATCGATGTCATAGCGCGTGACCATCGGCCCCTGCGTCACGCCCACCACTTCGCAGGAAATTTTCAACTGAGCGAGCGTTTCGGTGATCGTGACGATGTTTTCGCGCATCTCGTCTTCGGAATTGTTCGCCGCGGGCGCGTAATCGCGCAACAGGGAGAGCGGCGGGCTGACGTATTTCTGATAGACGTGTTTGGGCTTGCTCTCTTCGACCGTCGGTTCCTGCCTGACAGGTTCGACGGCACGGTCGCGGGAACGCCCCAAAGATGGAATTTCCTCCGTCCGCTCGGGACGAAGGCGCGTCGTTTCCTCCATCGCGGTCGGAATGACCGAATCGAGCGGCTCGTCCGAAAGGTCGTCGTCCGCGTCGAAAATATCCGCGGCAGAGCCGAAAGAATCTTCCGTATTCTTGCGAGCGTCGTTCTGTTCGTTCAATTCGAAATCGCTCGCAGGACGCTGAAAGCGCACGGGTTCCTCTGCCGGGCGGGGAACTTCGGTCGCGGCGACTTCGGGCTCGGAAATCACTTTTTTATGAATGCGCTCGCGCTTGACGGGCTCTTCCCGTTCGGGTTCGGGCGCACTGTCTGTAAAGCCTGTGCGGATGCTCTCGTTCCCTTCCGTGCGGCGTGCGCCGAATTCGAAAGGAGGAGGCGTCTGCGGTTCGCTCGGCGCAGGCGCAGGATCGCGGCGGGCGCTGAACTGCGGAAAAGAATTTTCCGCAGGAGGCGTCGCGACGGGCGACGACGAAACGTCGTTCCTATAATAATTTTTTTCAGGCGAAACGTACGCGGCATAGGGAGTATCGGGCACCGCCGTATCCGTATTGCGCGTGGTGTCCGTAACGATCTTTTTGGGTTTATTGGAATAGGTGATATTGCCGTCTTCTCCGTCCTCATAAAGATTTGCGTAGGAAGATATGGGCGCGGCGGTCGCGGTATTTTCCGTGCGCGTGCTGCGCTCGTGCCCCTCGGAAAACGAGGAAACGTCTTTGAAGTTGTTGGAATACTGTTCGCGCGAAACCGAGCCGCGGTTGGGGTTGTTGAAATACGAATTGGAATCGAAGATCAGATTGTTTGTATAATTCGACCCTATCGGCGCGTCGCTTTGCGGATATAAAATAGAGCGGCTCTGCGCGTAGGGCGAAACGGGTTCCGCCGCGCGCTGCTGTTCGCGGCGCTGCGCCTCGGCGCGCTTATTCTCCTTGTTGATCTCGCGTTTCGTCTTGAAATCGAAGGTCTCCCCCACCGCGAAGAGGCGTTTGGACTGATCGACGGGCGACTGCGGATAAGCGTCCGCCGCGGGGATTTCCGTCTGTGCGGCGGCATAGGGCTGCGGTTCCGAACGGAACGCGGGCGCGGCGGGCTGGGCATAAGCCGTACCCGCATAATTCAGATCATACGCGCCGTTCGTATTGCGCGTGGCGGCCTCGACGGGCGTTTCTGCCTGCTCGCGGCGTTTCTGCGCGGGGCGCGGCGCGGCGAATACGGAATTGCCCGATTTTGCGGCGTAGATGAAATACGCGGTCGCCGCCATCAAAAGCGAAAAGATGATATAGCCCCCGACGGAAGTCGTGAGTTTCACCACGGGATAAACGACGAGACCGAAAATCACGCCTCCGCCCGTCGTCTGGAAAAAACTGTTTTCTCCCGCGCGGTAGCAATCGGAAAGATATTCGCCGTACGAGCCGTAGGCGATCTCCCCCACCGCCGCGGTGATGGTGTGCACGAGACAGACGAGCAGGCAGAAAAACAGTACACACAGCGCCGTCATTTTTTTGCCCGCGGTGATCCTTTTGCCCGTAATGAGCACGAAACCGAGATAAAAGAGCGCGGCAAGAACGGCATACGAACAGTATCCGAACGTGCCGAGCAAAAAAGAACTGATGGCAAAGCCGACGCTCCCGAAAATGAGACTTCTCGTAATTAAAATCAAAAGCGCGAGCGCGGCGAACAGGACGACCACCATCCCCACCGTCTCGCGGGTCAAAATGCGGTCCTTATCGTTTTGATTGTTCTCGCTTCCTCTTCCTAAATTGTTCAAATCAGACTCCCTTCCGGCGCCGCGAAAAAGGCGCAATATTTCAGTATTTCTATAATAAAGATATTATAACATTTTTGTCGATTTATTTCAATAAAAATGCGCAACTTTTTCCCTCGCGAGGCAAAATATCTTCTGCAAAAATTTAACAAAAAAACCGCCCGCGATCATTTCGCGGGCGGCGTAAGAAAATTTTACGTTACATATCTTCTTTTTCGTCGTTCCAGGAATACATTTTACGCAGTTCTTTACCCACCGCTTCGAGTTGATGGTCGGCCTCGAGCGCGCGCTTGGCGTTGAAATGCGCCCTGCCGTTGTTGTTCTCTGCGATCCATTTAGAGGCGAACGTGCCGTCCTGGATCTCTTCGAGGACTTTCTTCATTTCCTTTTTGGTCTCTTCGGTGATGATACGCTTACCGGTCTCGTAATCGCCGTATTCAGCGGTGTCGGAAATGGAATAGCGCATCATCGAGAAACCGCCCTTATAGATGAGGTCGACGATGAGTTTCATTTCGTGAATGCACTCGAAATACGCGTTCTTGGGATCGTAACCCGCTTCCACGAGCGTTTCGAACCCCGCTTTCATGAGCGCGGTCACGCCGCCGCAGAGAACAGCCTGTTCGCCGAAGAGGTCGGTTTCCGTCTCGCACTTGAAAGTCGTTTCCAGAACGCCCGCGCGCGCGCCGCCGATACCCGCGGCATACGCCAAAGCCACGTCGAGCGCCTTGCCCGTCGCGTCCTGATGAATGGCGACCAGGCAGGGAACGCCTTTACCTGCCACATACTCGCTGCGCACCGTATGGCCGGGGCCCTTGGGCGCGATCATGAACACGTCCACGTTTGCGGGCGGAACGATTTGTTTGAAATGGATATTGAAGCCGTGCGCAAACGCGAGCGCCTTGCCCTCGGTCAGGTTGGGTTCGATGCTCTCTTTATACAATTTCGCCTGTCTTTCGTCATTGATAAGGATCATGATGACGTCCGCCGCTTTCGCCGCTTCCGCTGCCGTCATGACTTTCAAGCCTGCCTTTTCCGCTTTCGCCCAGGATTTGCTGCCGTTATACAGTCCGACGACGACGTTTACGCCGCTCTCGTGCAAGTTCAGCGCATGCGCGTGTCCCTGGCTGCCGTAGCCGATGATAGCGACGGTTTTACCCTTTAAAACTTTCAGATCGCAATCAGACTGATAGTATATCTTTGACATATTCCAAATTCCTCCGAATGAATTTCCGAATTTTTATATATTATATAACTCTTGCCGTTTTCCGTCAAGCATCGGACGGGCGTTGCGGGCGTTTTTTTTATTTATTTCACAATTTCGGCGACAACGATTTGATTTTTACGGAAAATCTATGTATAATATCAACGATCGAAGAACGAGGTGGCATTATGAACTTGGAGCGTGAAGAACTGATACTCGCGACGGGCGCGGCGGAAGATCCCGCCATGAAACTTTTTATAGACGCCATGGAAAACGACGACGTCCGCGCCTATGCGCGGGCATACGCCCTGCTGCTCGAACAGGGTTCGCAGCGGAATTTCGCCGAGTATCTCGCAGACAAAATTTTATTCGACGACAACGTGTTCGCGCGGCGCGCGTTCGAGGGAAAACTTTCCCCCGACGTCGTTTCCGCCTTTTCGCATGATCTGGATATTTTTCAGCGCATTGCCGACGCGTGCGATAATCCCCCGCCGAAGATCGGCGCGAAACTCAGCGCGGGATTCCCGAAAATTTACCGAGGGAAGAACAATCCTCTGTTCGGCGGCGAATGGTCGGGAAAACGCACTCTTTCCAAACTGAAAGAATTTTTCCGCCAAAACGGGTATGGGATTTTCGTGGGAAACAAAGCCTTTACGTTTGCCGGCGGCGCGCTTGCGCCCGTCAAGTACACGTCGAATATTTCCCTCTACGACCTGAAAGATTACGAATACGAAAAACAACTCGTGGAAGACAACATTATCAGTTTCCTGAAAAATCTGCCCTACTCCAATATGCTCCTGTACGGCGACAAGGGCACGGGAAAATCTTCCACCGTGCACGCCGTTCTCAACAAGTATGCGCACGAGGGACTGCGCGCCGTAGAGATCCCCAAAGAACAGGTCAAGGAGATCAATGCGCTCAAAGAACTGCTCGCGGAACTTCCTTTGAAATTTCTCATCTTCATCGACGATTTGTCCTTAGAGGAAAACGACGAAAAAGTGACCTCGCTCAAAGCGAGTTTAGAGGGAAGCATGAACGAAAAGGCGGACAACGTGATGATCGTCGCCACCTCCAACCGCCGTCACATTCTCATAGAAAATTTCTCCGACCGCGAAAACAGCGTGCACGCGCGCGATACGATGGAAGAACAACTTTCCCTTTCCGACCGATTCGGCCTGACCGTACTTTTTTCCTCTACGGGAAAGCGGGAATATCTCTCTATCATCCGCCAACTCGCCATTGATTGCAAACTCGGAATGGACGAAGAAAAATTGTTCTCGCTTGCGGAACGCTGGGCGATCGACAAGGGCGGGCGCTCGCCCCGCCGCGCAAAACAGTTTATCGATTACGTGTTCGCCTGCCTTTCGAAAAACTCGGAAATCATTATCTAAAAAGGGACGCCGTCAGGCGTCCCTTTTTTATTATTCAGTCAGTTGCTTTAAAAGAAGTTTTGCCGCGCAGTAAATGTCCCCCGCCCCCAAAAAAAGCACCATATCCCCCGGTGAAAGTACGGGTTTGAGATAAAACTGCAGTTCTTTAATAGATTCCGCATAGAGCGCGTTCGGAAGATTCTGCGACAACGTGTAGGCGCTCCCCGCGCTGTCAAAGTACTCGCGGGCGGCATAAGTTTTGTAAACGACCAAATTTTCCACATCGCACAGCACTTTCAAAAAATCGTCGAACAACAATTTCGTGCGGGAGTAGGTATGCGGCTGAAACACAACGAACAGCCTGCCCGCACACACCTCGCGCGCCGAGGCGAGCACCGCCGTGATCTCGCGCGGGTGATGGGCGTAATCGGCGATAAACTCCGCCCCCGCAAATTTTCCGAGCCGTTCGAAACGGCGCAGAATTCCGGTAAACTGTTCCAACCCCTGCGCCAAAAGGCGGGGCTCGAAGCGATAATAACGCCCCACGGCGAATGCCGCGAGGGCGTTGTAAACATTGTGTTTCCCATAGACGTTCAAGCGGATCCGTACGCCCTTTTCGCCCCGCTCCGAAATGGTAAACGCATATTTTCCCGCGTGACTTCGGAGATCTTCCGCCACAAAATCCGCAGTTCTGTCGTTTAAAGCGAAGGTGATCGCATCCGGGACTCTTGCCGCCACGGCATCGTCCGCATTGACGATGCGCGTCTTTGCGCGCGTGGCAAAATTGACGAAAGCGGCGTTCAGTTCCTCTTCGTCCTCATAGCAGTCGAGGTGGTCCTTATCGCAATTCAAAAGAATGGCGACGGAAGGTTCGAGTTTTAAAAAATTCTTTTTGAACTCGCACGCCTCGGTAACGAAAAACTTATCCCCGCCGCTGTAAAAATTGCCGAATCTTGCGTCTTCGCCGCCGATATGCGCCGTCACATTTTCACAACTGTTGAAGAGCGCATGCATGCACATAGCGGTCGCGGTGGTTTTGCCGTGACTGCCCGCCACGCCGATGCTGTACGGAAAACCGCGCATGATCTCCGCCAAGAGTTCCACGCGGCTGACGAGCGGGACCGCTTTGCGCGCGGCGGCCAGAAGTTCGCAATTGTCGGGCGAGATCGCCGAATTGAACACGACGAGTTCCGCCCCGTTCACATTTTCCTCCCTGTGCCCTATATAAATTTTTACCCCGTAATTTTCAAGTCGGCAGACCTGTTCGTTTTCTGAGACGTCGCTCCCGCTCACGGTATAACCGCGCTCTTTGAGATACAGAGCCAGCCCGCTCATGCTGATGCCGCCGATACCGATAAAGTGAATATGTTTCAATCGAACCAAAAGCAGAGTATCCATATCATTAAATATATGCGAAAACCCCGAAAATCTGACAATTTTTTCACTTATTTTATTTTTTATTGAATTTTTTTTCAAAAGGTACTTGAAAATTCAAACAATATAGTGTAAAATGTGTTTAGTGAATATTGTTACACTAATAAGGAGGTAGGAAATTTGAAAATTTCGGATGTACGCATTAGGTTTGTGAAAAAAGAAGACAGCAAACTGAAAGCGGTCGCGTCCATAACCATCGATGATTGCTTTGTCGTGCACGACATCAAAGTTATCGAAGGCACTGACGGACCATTCATTGCTATGCCCAGCCGCAAAACTAATGACGGTGAATTTAAGGATATCGCGCACCCTCTGAACACGGAAACGCGCGAAGAGTTGAAAAACGCTATCCTTGCCGCGTACGAACAAGAATTGGCCCACGCTGAGTAAAATTTCGAGATTTCTAAACCCTTCATAACAGTTTACCAGCCGCTGAATGAAATACCCGAAGGTATTTGAATTAAAAAAAGGAGTCGAACGACTCCTTTTTTGTTTTATTTCTTTTTAAATAATCTCTGCACGAAAGTCGGCAGATCTTTGTTGTCCCCGCCCCGATCGATCGCGGGTTCGGGATTGCCCTGCGGCGCATAGGTCGGCTGCGGCTGAGGCGCGTATCCCTGCTGCGGCTGTGCGTATGTTACGGGCTGCTGCACGGGCGCAGGCTGCGGCTGACGCGCGAACTGCTGCGGCTGCGCATAGGCGTTCGGCTGCTGCGGCTGGACATACTGCGGCGCAGGCTGCGCCTGTACGGGCTGCGGCTGGCGCGCAAACTGCTGGGGCTGCGCCGCCTGCTGCTGATAGGGCTGGCGGTACACGTCGGGCTGCTGCCCGCGGAAAGTATTGTTGATGGGCGTGCGCACATACGACGGCGCGGCAGTCTGCGCGGTTTCCTGCACCTGCGCCGCATTTTCGGGCAACCCGCGGTTGACAAAGAAATTTTTGCTCGCCTGGTTGCGCTCGTCTTTCATGTTGTACATATTTTCCACGTGCGGGAAGCCCGTGGCGATCACGGTGACCTCCACTTCGTCGTTGATATTGCTGTCGATACAGGCGCCGAAAATGATATTCGCGGAATAATCCACCACGCTCTGTACCAAAGTCGCCGCGGTCTGCACCTCGTCCATCGTGAGGTCGTTGCCTCCGACGATATTGAGTATGACGCCCTTCGCACCCTCGATGGTCGTTTCCAGAAGCGGGCAGTTGACCGCGAGACGGACGGCTTCCACGATACGGTTTTCGCCTTTCGCCACGCCCACGCCCATATGCGCGAGCCCCTGATCTTTCAAGACCGTGCGCACGTCGGCAAAGTCGAGGTTGATGAGGGCGGGATTGACGATCAGATCGGCGATCCCGCGGATACCCTGTTTGAGGATCTCGTCCGCCACGCGGAGAGCCTCTACCATAGGCGTATTTTTAGGAACGACGCACATGATCTTATCGTTGGGGATAATGACCAGCGTGTCGACGTATTTTTTGAGGTTTTCCAACCCTTTCACGGTGTTGTCCATGCGCTTTTTGCCTTCGAAATTGAAAGGCTCGGTAACGACCGCGATGGTCAGGATTTTTAAATCGCGCGCGATCTTCGCAATGACGGGAGCCGCGCCCGTACCCGTGCCGCCGCCCATACCCGCGGTAATGAACAGAAGGTCGGTGTCTTTGACCGCTTCGGTGAGAGTTTCTTTGCTCTCTTCCGCGGCAGCCCTGCCCACTTCGGGATCGGCGCCCGCGCCCAGTCCTTTCGTAAGAGCCGAACCGATAGGAATTTTCACTTCGGCTTTGGATAAAAGCAGAATTTGCTTGTCCGTATTGACCGCCACGTACGAGGCGCTCTGTATGCCCGCCTCGATCATTCTGTTGACGGCGTTATTACCCGCGCCGCCCACGCCGATGACTTTTATTCTCGCAACTCCGGACATATTGTCCATACCGTTAAACATGGTTGATTTTAACCTCCGAATCCGTAAAATATATTAGAAAATAAACTTTTTTCGCGCTTTTCCGTAAGCGCCATATCCAAAAGACTCAAAACCGAACTCTGCGACGCCTTATTGTAATAAGGCAGATTGGGCGCCACGATCTCCACCACTTTGTTGAGTCGGTTGGAAATATGTTCGCGCGCGCCGCGGATATTCGTCACACCCCCGCCCGTCAATAAAATCGGCTTATAGTCGATATTCCGATTATCACAAAGTTCCAGACACTTATTGATGACCTCGCATATGAGATCCAGCCCCTCTTTCACCTTTTCGTGCACGGCGCTCAAAGGAAGAGAGTACGATTGCAGGCGATCGATATAATCGATGGTCGCGTCGGGGTTGTCCACACTCGAAAGATTGACTTTTTTCAAGAGTGCTTCCGCAACGTCGAAAGGAATTTCCAGTTCCCCGTCCCGTATCATGCACGCGGTCACATGGCCGCCGCCCACGGAGCAGGCGCTCTGGTAAACGATGCCGTTCCCGCATACCACGGAAAAAGTCATCGACATATAGCCGATATCCAGCAATATGGCGTATTCGTCGCGCGTTTCCGAGGGGATCAGATACATCGCTTCCGCCAAAGAAGCGGGAAGGAACGAAACTTTTTTTACGCCGTACTGATAGAGAATGTTCGATAAAATATTCTTGTAGTAATCGCTGCACAGAAAATAGGACAGATACCCTTCCAGCGAATCGCTGACCATACCGACAGGGTCAATGGTGCGGCGCTTGTCCGACGTCACGTAATATACGTTCGACTGCTTGATGAGAGAATACCCCGCTTCGCCGCAGGTGAAACCGTCATGATACAAATTCTTGACATCCTGCAAAGAAATGCGGCGTTTTTTGGGAAAACTCGTCATGTGCCGCATGGTGACCACTTTGAGAAACTCGCCCGGAACGCCGACGTAGATCTCTTTGATCTTGTCGTTGCAACTGAGTTCGACGCAGCGGAGCGCCTCCGAAACCGCGCGGCTGAGTTTTTCCGAATCGAAAAATTCCGCATCGGCAAATCCGTCGTATTTTTCCGTTTTCATGCCCTTGAAAACGAACGTGTTGTTCACCCCGCGCTCACCGATGATGACGGTAACTTCGGACGATTCCACGTCCAGCACGGCTACGCTTCTGCGGTTCATTTTTCCTCTCCGTATTTCTATGTGCGAAAGTGTGGTTGATACAATCACTATTATATAATACAAGCGCGCGTTTGTCAATAAAAATGCGTTAAAAAAACCATTCCCCGAAAGAATTCTTTCGGGGAAAATAATGGTAATTTTATGCGGGGATATCGTTGGTTATGTACTGAACGTTCAATTTTCCGTTATCCTGTACCGCCGCGTTGATGCGCCCGTACGTCTTTTCGCCGTCGGAAAGCGAGGAATACAATTCAAACACTTCCGCAAACATCTCTTCTGTAAACTTTTGGATATTGGTAAAATAGAACTCTACGCCCTCCTGCGTGGAGAACACGGAAATGCCGTCCCGCTCCGCCTGATACAAGACGGAAACGATATTCGTCCGCACGCCGCCGAACGTCTTTTCGAAATAGGCGAGCGCCGCTTTCACGCCCGCAAACGCTTTTTGCTCGCTCTCTTTTACGGAAAGCGTCTGCCCTGCCTCGGCGTTCTGTAACGTAAATCCCGAAACCGCGACGTTGTTGCCGCTGAGGTTGTTGGAAGCGTCGTCTTTCAGGACGATCACTTCGCCCGACGCGTCGGTGACGGCGTATTTTTGAAGAGTCTTATCGTAAAAGGCGTAGCACTCGTATTTTTCCCGCACGTTCACGGTGATCTTGTTGGGGAAACTCTTTTCCACCGAAAGCACCTTGAAATGCGAATTTTCTTTCCGTTCGAAAATCTCCTTTACGGTATCGGTATCGAAAAACAGGAAATTTTTGCGGAGATACCCGTCCAGTTCGTCCTGTATCTTTTCCGCTTTTTGCTTGGCGTCCGCACTGGAAACGTCGAACCTCGCGTCGATCTGCGTGATGGCGCATACCGAATTGAACGTAATGAGAAAAACGATCAGAAACAGGATGACTGCGTAGACGATGACTAACTTTTTACTGCGCATGCGTGGCTCCTCTTATGTAATCAGAAATCAGATATGTATTCGTTTGATCTTCGCCCCGAGATCTCTGAGTTTGTATTCAAACCCGAAATACCCGCGGTCTATATAACTTAAATCGGTAACGGTGGTATTTCCCTCCGCCGCAAGCCCCGCCAGCGTGAGCGCCGCGCCGCCGCGTAGATCGCTTGCGACCACGTCCGCTCCGTGCAGATTGTTCACGCCGCGAACCAACGCGCTGCGTCCGCGTACCGTGATGTCCGCCCCCATCTTGATGAGTTCGGGCACGTGCTTGAACCGCGTTTCGAAGAGATTTTCCACGATGAGCGTGGATCCCTCGGCAACGCAGGAAAGCGCCGTCATCTGCGCTTGCAGATCTGTGGGAAACCCCGGATAAGGCTGCGTCTCGACGAGATTGGGAGAGAGAGGCTTATCCTTGCTCCTTATATATATTTTATCATCTTTTGCCCATACTTTGCAACTGATTTCGCGAAGTTTATGCAGAAGCGACGCGATATTCTCCGCATCCGCGTTGCACACCTCGATCTCGCCGCCGCACATGGCGGCCGCTATCAGAAAAGTGCCCGCCTCAATGCGGTCTGGAATGGGCGTATATTCCGCGCCGTGCAGCCTGGAAACGCCCTCGACGACGACCGTGGGCGTGCCGCAGCCGTACACCTTCGCCCCCATCGCGTTGAGAAAATTCTGTAAGTCGGAAATTTCGGGTTCGCGCGCCGCGTTCTTTACGATCGTGGTGCCCTTGCCCTTGACTGCCGCCAGAATAATGTTTTCCGTCGCCCCCACGCTGGGACAGTCCAACAAAACTTCCGCGCCGACGATCCTGTCGCACGAGCAATTTATGTAGCCGCCCTCTTCGTCTATCTGCACCCCCAGGCGTTTCAGACCTTTTAAATGCAGGTCGATGGGCCTCAGCCCGATATCGCACCCGCCCGGGTAAGCAATGCGCGCGCGTGAAAAACGGGATATGACGGAACCCAGCATAAAGACGGAAGAGCGCAGTTCTTTCGCGAGCGCGGAGGGAATTTCATGGCAGGCGGCGTCGGCGCTGTCGATGATGAGGTCTTCTCCGTCGTACGTCGTTTTGCACCCGAGTTCGTTAAGGATCTGCACCATGTTCATCACGTCGCGGATGCGCGGGCACTTATGTATCTTCACTTGTTCATCGGTTAAAATAGACGCGGCAAGTAAGGGAAGAACTGCGTTTTTAGCCGACTGTATCGCCACGCTTCCGTACAGACTTTTCCCGCCCTCTATAATAAATTTATCCATAATCAACTCCTTTCGTTAAAACCACGAACAAGAAACGGCGGCTTTACGGTTTTCCCCGTATCGTGTGCCGCCGCATTTCGTCGTTTCTTTTTCATACAGCCGTATTAACGTACAAAATTACCTTGTCACCAAGGGTATTTTCTACTTCATAATATGGCGATGAACGAAAAAAAGTTAATCGGGGCTCGCTTTCCCCTTTCGCTTGGAAATATTGAATAAGATCCCCATGGACATCATGGTAAAAATGAGCGCGGTATTGCCCGAACTGATGAGCGGGAGCGGCAGTCCCGTGGGCGGGATGGAGCCCGAAACGACGAGCGCGTTGATGACGACCTGTATCGCGTACACGAGGGTGATGCCCGACGCGGTCAGAAAGCCGAACAAGTCTTTGCTCCTGGCGGCCGTCCGTATGCCGCAGTAAATGAGAAGCCCCGATACGGCAAAGAGAATGACGACCCCGATGAAACCGAACTCCTCCCCGATGACGGAGAGAATGAAATCCGATTCCGCAAAGGGCAGAAAGCGGTATTTCTGGCGGGAATGAAACAGCCCCACGCCGAACCATCCGCCGTTCCCGAGCGCGTACAGCGACTGAATGAGCTGATAGCCTTCCCCCTGCGGCGACGCCCACGGGTCGATAAAGGCGTACAGGCGCTTTAAGCGGTACGGCTCCATGGCGATGAGCACGGGCACGGCGAGCAGCGCGGGGATCAGAATGAAGAGAAAATTTTTGAATTTCGCGCCGCCTAAAAACAACATGGAGATCATCAGGAGCCCGATGCACATGGTGATGGACATATTCGGCTCTAAAATGACGAGCAGGCAGATGCCGCCGCCCGCGCCGAGCACGGGCAGCATGCCGACGAACGTCTTCATGCGTTCGGGCTTTTCGCTCATATACGACGCCGCGAAAATGACGAAACCGTATTTCGCGATCTCCGAGGGCTGAATGGTCAAAGGCCCCAGATTGATCCAGCGCGTTGCGCCGTAATTTTCTTTACCCACGCCGGGAATGAACAGGACGGCAAGCAGCACGACGGAAACGCCGAGCGCCGCCCATTTGAGTTTTTGCAGTTTCGTATACGGGAAAAAACTGACGGCGATCATGCCGACCGTGCCGAGAACGAAGCCCAAAAGTTGTTTTTTGGCAAAGAAAAAGGCGTCGCCGTAAGTCGCTTCCGCAGTGTAGCTGCTCGCGGAGTAGACCATGAGCACGCCGAACGCCGCAATAAGAACGGTGAGCACGGGAATGAGAATATCCCCGTCGCTCATTTTTCCCAAAAGGCGTTTACTCCTCGATCCCGCAAGTTTTTGCGGACGCGTTGCAGATTTGGTTGTCAACGTTTTCACTCTCCAAAGATTTTACGATTTCCTCAAATTTTTCCCCGCGCTCCTCGTAGTTGGAAAAGCGGTCGAAACTGCTGCTGGCGGGACTTAAAAGCACGCACTGCCCGCGCTTTGCCGTCATCGACGCGATCTTCACCGCGATCTCGAAATCGGCGCAGAGGGTGATTTGCGAATAATTGTTTTTGACCGCGCCGTTTAAAAGTTTAAAACGGTTTTCTCCGTAAAGAACGGCGTGCACCACGCGGCTGTCGCGGATCTTCGCGAACAGTTTGTCGTAATCGTAGCCCTTGTCCTTCCCTCCCAAAAGAAGTACGGTATCCGACTGCATACTGTCGATGGCTACGACGCTCGCATCCACGTTGGTGCCCTTGGAATCGTTGACGTATGTAACCCCGTTCACTTCGCGAACGAATTCGATGCGGTGGCGGATCCCTTTGAGCGAGGCGAGCGTTTCGCGGATGATACGGCTCTCCACGCCCGCGATGCGGGCGGCGCACACCGCGGCGAGCGCGTTTTGCAGATTATGCCTGCCCCTTAAAGAAAGTTCGGAAGCCTCCATTACTTTTTCCCCTTCGAAGTACAGTCCGCCCTCGAAAAGATACGCGCCGTCCACCCGCTCGTTGCACGAAAAATATTTGACTTTGCACTTGGCACTGTCGGCAAAACCGCGCACCGTCGCGTCGTCGAAATTCAGGACCGCGAATTCGCTCTCACGCATATTGCGCAGAAGTTTGCGTTTTAAGAATATGTAATTCTCCATGTTGTAATGGCGGTTCAGATGATCTTCGGAAATATTGGTCACGACCGCGACGTGCGGCTGCACGGAAGAGAGCGTTTCCAACTGAAAGGAAGAGATCTCCGCGACGGCGAGCCCGTCGTAGCCCAATTCTTCCACCACCGAACAGAGCGGCAGTCCGATGTTTCCGCAAGCGATCGCCTTTTCGCCCGCGGCTTTCAGGATCTCGGAGATCATGGTCACGGTCGTCGTCTTTCCGTTGGTGCCCGTCACGGCGATCATCGGCGCGCGCAGGAACAGACAGCCCAGTTCGCTCTCCCCGATGATCCGCTTGCCCGCTTTTTTAAAGGCGATGGCGAGTTCGTGGTCGATCGGGATCCCGGGACTCAATACCAGCACGTCCGCGTCGCGCACCGCCGCGGATAAATCTTCGGGCCCGAGGATACGGGCGCCCTTCTGTTCCAAGGCCCGCTCGCTCTTTTCCACGGCGCCGCCCGTCACGTCGTCGTACAGGAATACGGAAGCGCCCCGCGCCAAAAGGAATTCCGCCGCGGACACGCCGCTGCGGGAAATACCCGCCACCAAAAATTTTTGCGTCTTGAAATACATTTTATTTTACCCCTCAAAGGATTTTATACGAAACACAGGCACAGGAGCCCCATCGCGGCGGTGATCGCCGAATAGACGAAAGTGATCTTGCTTTCGGAATACCCCTTCATCTGAAAATGGTGATGCAGCGGCGCCATGAGAAAGATCCTGCGCTTGGTCTTTTTATAGTATATTACTTGCAGGATGACGGATATGCTCGAAAGGACAAACATTATGCCGATTATCGCGATATACAACAAATTTCCCGAAAAAACGCTGACCGCCGCGATCAGCCCGCCCAGACTCAGTGAACCAGTGTCCCCCATGAACACGGACGCTTTATTCGTGTTGAAGACGAGATACCCGCCCAGCGCGCCCGCGGCGCAAAGGCACAGAAGGCGCATCTCCTCCCCGCCCGACTGCAATAAGAGGAGAACGCCGAAACACAGAAGATAGGAAAAGGAAGTGCTTGCGGCGAGCCCGTCCAACCCGTCGGTCAGATTGACGCTGTTGACCGCCGCGATGAATACGAGCGCGGCGACGGGTATGAAGAAAACGCCCAGATCGGCGGAAATATGCGTAAACGGAATATTGATCGTCGTAAGTTTATTGAAATAACAGAAAAACCCCGCGATCAGTGCGATGACGAGTTGGAAAACGATCTTCTGATAGGCTTTCAGTCCGAGGTTGCGCTTAAAGCGCACCTTGATGAAATCGTCTAAAAAACCCACGACCATATAGGCGAGCGCGAGCGTGATACAAACCGCCGCCCGCTTGTCCGCATAGATACCGAAAAAAATGCTCACGAGGGCGATGGCGAGCATGAACGCCACGCCGCCCATCGTGGGCGTACCGCCCTTGGATTCGTGTTCCTTGACGTAGCCGAGAATGTACTGCCCCGCCTTGATCTTGCGCAGGAGCGGAATGACGGCAGCGCACAGCGCCGCCGATACCGCCCCCGATGCCAGAATTATCAAAAAATCAGTTCTCACGTTTTTCTCCGCCCGAAGTTTTTTCCCGCAGAATGGACCTGATCACGGAAACGTCGCTATATATATGGCGCACCCCCATGATCTCCTGGTACGTTTCGCCGCCCTTTCCCGCGATAAAGAGTATATCGCCTTTCGAGAGCATGTTTATACCGTAGTCGATCGCCTTTTCGCGGTCGGCTACGATGACGTAATTTTTACTGTGTTCTCTGAGTCCCTCTTCGATCTGCACGATAATGTCGAAAGGATCTTCGTAACGGGGATTGTCAGAAGTGAGCACGGTAAAATCGGCGAGTTTGCCCGCCGCGGCGCCCATGATCGGACGCTTTTGCCGGTCGCGGTTGCCGCCGCAGCCGAATACGCATATGAGGCGCCCCTTGCAATGCGGTTTGAGGGCGCAGAGCGACTTTTCCAATCCGTCGGGAGTATGCGCAAAATCGACGAAAATATCCGCGCCGCGGTAAGCCGTCACGTATTCCAGCCGTCCGTTCACTTTGTCGAGCGCCGCCAGCCCTTTGCCGATCTCTTCGGTGCCGACGCCCAATAATTTCGCGCAGGCGGCGGCCGCCATGGCGTTGTAGACGTTGTGTTTTCCCGTCATATGCAGATCGATCTCGTACAGATCGTCGAACAGGTTGAGCACGAATCTGCTGCCGCGCACGCTCTCGCGCACGTCGATCGCGAACACGTCCGCGGGATTTTCAAGCGCATAGCCGTACGTCCGCACTTTGCCGCCCGTGAGCGAGGCGCCCACCGCATCGTCGGTATTGACGATCGCCAGATTGCAGCGCTCGGGCGTGAACAGGCTCTTTTTGGCGGCGGCGTAACTCTCCATATCTTTGAAAAAATCCAGATGGTCTTCCGTGCAGTTGGTAAAGATACAGCAGGCGAAACGGATCCCTTCGATCTTATCGAAATAAACGGCGTGCGCCGAAACTTCCATGACCACGTATTCCACGCCGCATTCGACCATGTCGGCAAAGGTCTTGTGCAAAAAGATGGGATCGGGCGTAGTGAGCGCGGGCGCGATCTCGCGGTTGGCGTAAAATACGCCGAGCGTGCCGACCAGCGCGCAGTTTTTCCCCGCCTTGTTCAAGATCGAGGCGAGCATATGCGCGGTAGTCGTCTTTCCGTTGGTGCCCGTAATGCCGATCATTTTCATTTTCGCCGCAGGATTGCCGTAAAAAGCGCGGGCGAATTCGCTCATCGCCCTGCGCCCGTTTTTCACGACGATCTGGCAGACGGGCAGATCGCATTCGCGCTCGCAGACGACGGCGACGGCGCCAGCCGCCACCGCTTCCGCCGCAAAATCGTGACCGTCGCTGTCGCCTCCCTTAAAACATATGAACATATCACCGTCCATGATATGTTTGCTGTCCGCGGACAGGCCGCCGATCTCGGCGTTTCTTTCGTGGATGACCTTTTCATACTCTACTTTTTGCAGCAAATCGTTCAGTAACACAATAAAACTCCTTTATTCGAAGGGGGCAAGCCCATTTACGTCGATGATGCCTTGGAAAATCGTCTTCGCATAGGGAGCCGCCACCACGCTGCCGTAATAGGCGCCCTGCGGTTCGTCCACAATGATGAGCGCGAGATACTGCGGGTCGTCGGCGGGGAAAAATCCTAAAAAGGAAGAGACGTATTTGCCCGACGCGATCACGCCGTTTTCGTATTTCTGCGCGGTACCCGTCTTGCCGCCCACGCGGTAGCCCTCGATATACGCTTTGTTTCCGCTCCCCTTTGCGACCACGCCTTCTAAAAGCGACGCGGTAATGCGTGACGCCTCTTCGCTGACGGTGCGGTTTTTGAGCACGGGCGAGAACACCTCGCGGATATTGTTGTCCTTGGAAGAAATTTCTTTGACGAGCGAAGGCCGGTAATAGTAGCCGCCGTTGACGACCGCCGCGCCCGCACAGGCGAGTTGCAAGGCGCTGACCGCTATGGTCTGTCCGAAACCGATACGCGCCAGATCGCAGTCGCGCACCGCGCTCTCGGTGAGAAGCATGCCCTGCGCTTCGCCCGAAAAATCCAGTCCCGTAGACTTGCCGAAATTGAATTTTTCCAGATAATCGTAAAAAGTTTCCGTGCCGATGGAGAGCGCGATATCCACGAAACAGGGATTGCAACTGTTGTTGAGTGCCTCGGCGAGCGTCTGATTGGAATGCTTGCCGTTGGCGTGATTGCTCCAACACTTGATGGTAGTGCCGTCCACCGTGCGCGTGCGGCTGCTGTTGAACACGTGTTTGAGGGAAAAAGCGTTCGAATTGCCGCGCAGGTTTTCTTCCACGTTGATCGCAGCAGTCACGATCTTGAACGTCGAGCCGGGCTCGTAAATATCGCTGACGAGATTATTTCTGGAAAGCGCGTTCAAAAGATCGTTGTCATCTCTCGGCACGTCGTTGAGGTCGTATCCCGGATAGTTGACCATTGCGAGCACCTCGAACGTGGAGGGATCGAGCACGATGCACTGCGCGGAGGCGGGCGAATAGGTTTCGAATGCGTCCGCCATGGCGCTCTCCGCGATCGCCTGTATCTCGTAATCGATGGTCGTCTTGACGTTCAGCCCGTCGGTGGCGGGAACGTAATACATGGTCCCCTTTTCCAGTTCCTTGCCCACGAGGTCGGTTTCGTACAGCACTTTGCCGCTCGTGCCCGCGAGATATTTGTCGTAATATTTTTCCAATCCCGTCAATCCCGAATTGTCCGTCGAAGTGAAGCCGAGCACCTGGCATAAAAGATCGGCATAGGGATAAGTGCGCGTATTGTCACGGGCATAGTATACGCCCGCCAAATCGAATTTTTCCAGTTCCTCCACCAGACTCTTATCCACGTGCTTGGCGACCGTCAGTTCGGAAACCGCCGTGGTGGTGAGTTTGGTGAGGAACGCGTCTTTGTCCAAAGAAAAGATGGAAGAAAGGACTTCCGCCGCGTAAGGTTTGTCGGATACGGCGTTGGGGCGGGCGAACACGCTGTAAGAAGTCACGTTGCCCGCGAGCACCGTGCCGTTCCGGTCGGTGATGGAACCGCGCTCGGCGACGACGGGGATCTCGCGCGTCCACTGATCGGAGGCAAGATTTTTCAATTCGTCGCTCCAGATGACCTGGATATAGAAAAATCGGGAAAAAATCAACAAAAAAAGAAAGGCTATCGCCATAAACACGGCAAATAACCTCTTTCGTAAAATCGTTGCGGAATATTCGGAATTGTACTTTCGGATAACAGTCACCTCTTCGGTTTATTAAAAAAAATCAGCCTCCAACAAGCGAACACTCGTCGGAGGCTGTCGTTTCAACGTTTTTCAATCGCCCATGACCATGCCGAATTCGTCCTCGGCGCGCTGGATGATCGAATCAGCGGAAGTAAGTTCGTCTATCTTTTCCTGTACCTGCGCGTACTCGGTCATCGCGGCGTTGAGCGCTTCGCGCTTGGCTGCCGCGTCGCTGTCCAACGTCTTCAACACGCTCGTGTTGATGATGATGAGCGCGAGGATGACCATGACTGCCAACGAATAGACGAGCATCAAAACTTTGCCTTTCGCGGTCATGGAATAGGACTTTTTGTTTTCGACGCGTTCCTGCTGTTCCTCTCTGTAAAGATTGTTCTGATATTGAATTGTAGTGGCGGTAGGCATGAGATCGGCTTCCGCCACGAACGCCTGCTGTTCGGGAGCATACGTATTCTGCTCGGGCTCGGCGTACGTTTCGGGCGCATAGACCGGCTCGGCGTAAGAAGCCGCGGGGATCTCGGCAAAACTTCTCTTGGGAGCGTTGTAAACGGAGTCCGCGCGGAACAGATCTTCGGTCACGCGCTGGTGCTCGAAAACGGGTTCGAATACGGGCGCCTCGGCCGCGCTCTCCGCGACGACCTCTTCTTCTCTCTTATATTCGGGATTGATCAGTTTCTGATAGTTGTCGCTGATCTGAGAGTTGAAACGCATGGCTTTTTCGTCTTCCGTCAAAGCGGCAGACTCGTCCCTTCCGCTCAATTTTCCGTATGCTTTTAAAGAACTTTCCTGTTCGAATTTTTCCTGTGTATTTTCTCTTTCTAATGTCGGAAACAACGTTGCCATCTTGTCCCTTCTCCTTATATATATTCTCAGACCCGTTCGGCTATGCGCAATTTTGCGCATTTGGAACGCGAATTATTTTTCTGTTCTTCTTCGCCCGCAACGAGCGGCTTTCTGCCGATCGAAACGATTTCGCGTTTTTTTCCGCAAACGCAGACGGGTAAACTTTTATCGCACACGCAGTCCGTTTCCAGATCGCGGAAGGCGTTCTTGACGATGCGGTCCTCTAACGAATGGAAAGTGAGGATGCAGATCCTGCCGCCCTTTTTCAATTTTCTCGCGAGCCCCTTGACGGTTTCGGACAACTTGTCCAACTCGCCGTTGACTTCGATGCGGATCGCCTGAAAAGTTTTTCTCGCGCACGGGCCGTTCTGCTTGAATTTTGCGGGAATGCTCTTTTCGACGATCTCTACGAGCCGCCCCGCCGTTTCCACGGGCGCCCGCTCCCTTTCCTTTACGAGATTGAAAGCGATCTTTTTCGCAAATTTTTCTTCGCCGTAATCGCGCAGAATTTCATACAACGACTGTTCGGAATATCCGTTTACGACCTCTCTTGCCGAGAGCGCCGCTTCGGGATCCATGCGCATATCGAGAGGCGCGTTTTTCTTCATGTAGGAAAAGCCGCGCGTTTCTTCGTCCAACTGAAAACTGGAAACGCCGAAATCCAGAAGGACTCCGTCGAGTTCGGAAACGTTTGCCTCTTCCAATACTCTTTCGTAATCTTTGTAGTTGCTCTTGAAAATGCGGAAACGATTGCCGAATTCTTTGAGTTTCTCCCCCGCCGCCGCGATCGCAAAGTCGTCCAGATCGGTAGCGATCAAACGTCCGTCGGGCGCGCTGCGTCTGAGAATTTCATAGGAATGCCCACCGCCGCCGAGCGTGCCGTCGAAATAAACGCCGCCGCTCTTTATATCCAGCCCCGCCATGCATTCTTCGAGCATAACGGGCTTATGCGCAAATTCCAGCATATCAGTTGTCCGTCTTCAAGGCTTTGAGTTTTGCAAACACGCTCTTGACGTCCTTGTGCTTATTCCGCTCCTCGAAGTTTTTGAGCGACTCGATACGAAGAAAAGAAGCCGCGCCGGTGATGACGATGTCCTTGTCGATTTCCGCAAAGTCTTTGAGTTCGCCCGGAATGACCACCCTGCCCTGGTTGTCCTCCGTCACGTCGTACACCATCGCGGTGAAATCGGAGATCGCCTCCTGCATTTCATCGTCGAAATAAGATACATCGCCGAAACTGTCCAGAATCTTCCGATACTCGGAAAAAGGCATTACATAGATACTCTTGTTCGGACCGAATGCGAATTTGTAATCGGTGCCGAGGTCGGCTTTGAATTTCGCCGGTATTCTTATTCGGTTTTTCGCGTCCAACTGATGGTTGAAGCGCCCGTTGAAAGAATACATCAGAGTACCCCCGCTGTTTGATGAATTTATTATATCACCACTTTTGACCACTGTCAACCACCTTTGCTCACTTTTTTCAAAAAAATTCATAAAAAAAGGGGAAGAATCCCCCTTTTACACGCAAATTTATGTTTTACGAACAAATGTTCGCATTATAAACGGGCAAAAAACACGGTTTTATTTTTAAAAGCAGCGTTTCCGACGAAAAAAACCGCGTTTTTACGGCAAAAATCGCCATTTATTGCCATTTTGTCGAACAGAGATTCCTCCTGTTTTACCGCATTTATCGATAAACCGCCGTATCCACTCTTCTCTTTTTGCCCGATTTTTCCGAGGATTTTCGATAAGTGGTCGGCCGTCCCTGCATTTCCGTCGAAAACGGGGCATCTAAGGCGCGCTGCAATCTGCTCTTTCAGAAAAATATAGTGCGTGCAGCCGAGCACTGCGCCGTCGAAATGCTGTTCCCCTTCCGGCAGATGGCGGGAAAGATCGACCTTCGAAAGATCGAAAATGTTGTTTTCGATCTCGCCCGCCAGATCCCGCGGGCAGTAAAAGGTAAAGCGGCAGGCGCCGGAAACGCTTTCGGCGAGCGCGCGGAACTTTTTGCTCGAAAGCGTGGCGCGGGTGGCGAGTACCAACACGTTCTTGCACGCCTTTGCCGCGGGTTTGAGCGCGGGCTCCACGCCCAAAACGGGAAAGGGACAGCGCGCGCGCAGCGCGGCGGCGCATTCCGCCGTGACCGTGTTGCAGGCGAGCACCGCCGCTTTGAGTGGAAAACGCGAAAGATATCCGAACGCCGTAAGCGTCAGCCGTTCGATCTCTTCGGGACTTTTATTGCCATACGGCGCGTTCGCGTTGTCGCCGAAGTAGAGAAAACTTTCCCCCGCGAGTTGCTGCGCGCATTCTTTCAGGAGCGTCAGCCCCCCGATGCCGCTGTCGAAAAACGCTATATAACCAGGCTCCATATCGCCGCGCCTCCTCTTCGTTCTCTTGAAAATATATTGGCAAAAGCCGCAAATAATTCCTGTTTTTCAAGCAAAAACAGTTTACAAGCGTTTTTTTTTATGATAAAATAGCTAAAGAATTTATCGATCTTTATTGAAAGGAGAAAAAAAGTGCCTAACATTAAATCTGCTAAAAAACGCGTGGTCGTCAACGAAAAGAAAAATTTGGAGAACAGGATGGTCAAATCCACGGTCAAGACCGCGATTCGCAAATATAACGACGCGCTGGCAAGCGGCGACGTTGCCGCCGCCGAAAAATTGCTGCCCGAAACCGTTTCGGTGATCGATTCCGCCGTTTCCAAGGGAATCCTGCATAAGAACAACGCGGCGAACAAAAAATCCGCTTTGGCAAAGAACCTCAACGCTTTGAAAGCGAAGGCGTAAACGTTCAAAAAAGATTGTCAGAAGGCGTAGTCGGAAGGCTATGCCTTTTCGTTATATAAAAATTTTTCAAATCTGCGCAAAAGAGGGAAAAAGTAATTGTTTTTTTCCCTCTTTTACTATATAATAAGTCAATAAAATACGGCAGGATAAGGATATGAAAAAATTGAGCAAAGACGAAAAGATCATCGAGATCGTGAACGTTTCCAAGGTGTTTTCGGAAACGGTGGCCGTGGATAACGTCAGCCTGTACGTGCGAAAGGGAGAATTCATCACCTTTTTAGGCCCGTCGGGCTGCGGCAAAACCACGACGCTGCGCATGATCGCGGGCTTCGATCTCCCCTCTTCGGGAAAGATCCTCTTGAACGGAAAGGACATCACCGATCTCCCCCCCAACAAGCGGCCCGTCAATACCGTATTCCAGCGATACGCGCTCTTTCCTCATTATAATATTTACGACAATATCGCGTTCGGGCTGAAACTGAAAAAAACGCCCGTCACCTACGTGAACGACGCGGGCGAAAGTTATACGAAATTGCAGAAACTCACCCGCAAAGAGATCGATGAAAAGGTGAAAAACGCGCTTGCGGTCGTAGACCTCGAAGGGTTCGAAAAGCGCAGCGTATCCACCCTGTCGGGCGGGCAGCAGCAGCGCGTGGCGATCGCCCGCGCCATCGTCAACGAGCCCGAGATCCTGTTGTTGGACGAGCCGCTCGGCGCACTCGACTTGAAAATGCGCAAGGAAATGCAGACCGAGTTGAAAGCCATGCACAAAAAACTGGGCATCACCTTCATCTACGTGACGCACGACCAGGAAGAAGCGCTCACCATGAGCGACACCATCGTCGTCATGAAGGACGGCTGCATCCAGCAGATCGGCACCCCCGCCGACATTTACAACGAGCCCGCCAACGCCTTCGTCGCGGACTTTATCGGCGACAGCAACATTCTGAGCGGCACCATGGTGCAAAACCTTACGGTGCGTTTCTGCAACCGTAATTTCGCGTGCGTGGACGACTTCGCCCGCAATGAAAAAGTAGACGTGGTCGTGCGCCCCGAAGATATCCGCATGACCGATCCCGAGAACGGCATGATCCAGGGAAAAGTGATCGGCGTCGTATTCAAGGGCGTGCACTACGAGATCACGGTAAAAGTGGGAAAGACCGAACTCATCATCCAGAGCACCGAGAGCCGTACCGTGGGCGAAATCATCGGCATGAATATCGCGCCCGACGACCTTCACATCATGAAGAAGGAGTTTTCTTCCAATAAATACGACGGCTACATCACCAAGAAAAACACGGTCGTGTTCGGCGACGGCGAATTCGACTGCGACCTCACGCAGTTGTATCCCGCGTCGCATATGGACGAGGAAGGCTACCTCGTGACCGCCGCGGGCGAAAAACTGGATCTGACCGACGTGGACGTGACCGTCGAAGTGGGGCTTGGCGATATCGAGATCAGCGACAATGCGGACGAAGGCGGCGCGCGCGGGCACATCGTTTCCATCATCTATAAGGGCGACCACTATCAGTTGATCGTGCGCACCGAGGAGAACGAGGAAGACTACGTGTTCGATACCGAAGATCTCTGGAACGAAAACGACTACGTAAGCGTGAAGATCCGACCCGAAAAGATCCGTCTGAAACTCAAAGAGGAGGCGGCTGTTAAATGACAAAGATACAATTTTCCAGAAAACAACTGTGCATCCCGTATGCCGTGTTTCTCGCGCTCTTCGTCATCGTGCCCATGCTGCTCATTCTGTTTTACGCCTTTACGGGCACGGACGGGCGGTTCACGTTTGAAAATTTTCTGAACTTTTTCACGAGTACGGCAAAACTGAGCACGCTTCTGATGAGTTTTACCATCGCCATCATCACGACGGCGTTCTGCCTCGTCATCGCCTATCCCGTCGCCTACCTTCTGGCACGCAGCAAGTTCAAGCGCAAAAACGTGCTTTTGATGCTGTTCATTCTGCCCATGTGGATCAATTTCGTGCTCCGCATCACCGCTCTTCGCGAACTTCTGGATTGGGTGGGACTTCTGGGCACGCAGAATTATCTGAACACGATCATCGGCATGGTCTACGACTTTCTGCCCTTTATGATCCTGCCCCTCTACACGACGCTGGAAAAACTCGATACCAACCTGATGGAGGCGGCGTCCGATCTGGGCGGCAATGCCTTTACCGTGTTCACGAAAGTGACCTTTCCCCTCTCCATGCCGGGCGTCATCAGCGGCATCACCATGGTCTTTATGCCGAGCATGACCAACTACGTCATCAGCGACACGCTCAGCAATTTCAATATCACCATTCTGGGAAAACTCATCGACGAATATTTCACCACTTACAACAACTGGCATATGGGCTCGATGATCTCCATTATTTTGCTCATACTCATATTCATCACCATGGCGCTGACGGGCGGGTTCCGCTCCAACGGACAGAAAGACGCGAGGGGGGCCCACTTATGGTAAAGAAAATTCTTTCCGTCGCGTTCTGCGCGCTGGTGCTCGTATTCATTTACGCCCCTATCCTTCTTTTGGTCGTGTACAGTTTCACCTCCTCGAAGATCATCGGGCAATGGACGGGCTTTTCGCTCGATTTATACCGCCAACTGTTTAAAAACGCCGAGATCATGGGTATACTGTTCAATACCGTATGGCTCGCCTTGGCGGCGGCAGTGCTCGCAACCGTTCTCGGTACGGCGGGCGCCATCGGCATCTTTTACAGCAAAAAGAAAGTTTCCGTGCCCATCGAGGGCGTTTCGCAGATCCCCGTCATCAACGCCGAGATCGTGACCGCCATTTCGCTCGCGCTCCTCTTTTCCATGATCGCGCTGTACCGCACGTATTTTTCTTTGCTCATCGGGCACATGGTGCTGTGCACTCCTTTCGTGGTTTTGTCCGTTCTGCCCAAACTCAAACAGATGGATCCGAACACGTATGAGGCGGCGCTCGATCTCGGCGCCTCCCCCAGCCGCGCCCTGTTCAAAATCGTCATTCCGCAGATTTTTTCGGGCATCCTTTCGGGATTCATGCTCTCGATTACCCTCTCGCTCGACGATTATATCGTGACGGCGTTCACAAAACCCAAGACGTTCGACACCATCAGCACCTACGTCTATAACGCGGTGCGCAACGGCACCAACAGTTCCACGCCCGCGCTGCGCGCGCTGTCGGCGCTCATCTTCGTCGTAATGATCGCCGCCGTGCTCGTCATCAACCTGCGCGCCAGCCGCAAAAAGGAGGGCAAAGGGCTATGATCGCAAAACGGTTTATCAGTCTCTTTCTCTGTTTTATGATGCTCGCCGCAGTCGCCTGCTTTGCGGGGTGTTCCCCGAAAAAAGGAAAAGAAGTACTCAAAGTGTACAACTGGGAAGATTACATTTCCGACGAGGACGACGAGGAAAGCGGATTGAAAGATCTTATCTCCGCATTCGAAAAAGAGTACGGCGTCGTTGTGGAATACTCCACTTTCGGCACCAACGAAAATATGTACAACGAATTGAAGATTAATGCCGCGGGCTACGATCTCGTGTGCCCTTCCGACTATATGATCATGCGCATGATCAAGGAAGACATGGTCGAACCTTTTTCCGACGAATTTCAAAAGGGCGAGTACCGCACGTATGCTTCGCCCTATCTGCAGGAACTGTTCGAAAAAAACGGCTGGTCGGATTACGCCGCCGCATATATGTGGGGCACGATGGGATTCGTATACAATCCCGAATACGTGGACAAAGAGGACGTTTCTTCCTGGGGCGCGCTCTGGATGGACAAATATGCCAACCAGTCCACGATCAAGGACAGCGTGCGCGATTCCTATTTTCTGGGGCTCGCCTACGTTGCGAAAGACGAACTCGACGCGCTGGCCGCGGATTTTGCCGCAGGAAAGACGGGCGCGGAAGAATATAACGCGAAACTGACCGAAATCATGAACCGCACGGACGAAGACACGTTGGACGCGGTCAAAAAACAACTCATCGCGCTCAAAGATAATTTATACGGATTCGAAGTGGACAGCGGCAAACTGGACGCGGCGTCGGGCAAAATCAACATCAATTTCGCATGGAGCGGCGACGCGGTCACCGCGATAAACGAGGGAGAAGAGGGAAATCGCTTTTTGAATTACGCCATTCCCAAAGAGTGCAGCAATATCTGGTTCGACGGCTGGGTGATGCCCAAAGGCGCAAACAGAGAACTCGCGGAAAAGTTCATCAACTTTATTTCCCGCCCCGAAAACGCCGTATGCAACATGAATTTCATCGGATATTCGAGCGCCATCGCGGGCGACGAAGTATTCGAATGGGTACAGGAAAATTACGGCGCCGAAGGCGCGGACACGGTCCCCTACGATCTGAGTTACTTTTTCGGAGAAAATAAAAGTATTTCTGTAAAAGCAGAGGACCTGGACCGCCAGATCTCCGCGCAGTACCCTACCGTTGAGGTGATCGAGCGCTGCGCCGTCATGCAATACTTCGACGACGAGACTAACGCCGCCGTCAACGAAATGTGGGAAGAAGTCAAGGGCGTGCCCATCCCCTTGTGGGCGTATATCGTGATCATCGCGATCGCGGCGATCGCCGCGGGCATCGCGCTCTCCTATCTCTATAAAGGCAAATCTTCAGGGCACAAGCCCAAGAAAGGCTACCGTATTCTCAAAGAAGGCTGACGATCGCGCCGGCCGCACAAAAACGGGGGTATAAACATGAAAAAACTGGTAATCATAGGCAAGGGCCCCGCGGGCATTTCCGCGGCGCTATACGCCGTCAGAGGCGGCCTGGACGTGACGATCGTCGCCAAGGACGGAGGCGCGCTGCAAAAGGCGGATAAGATAGACAATTATTACGGATTCGACGGCGGTATCTCCGCGCGAAAACTGTTGGAGGACGGCGAAAACCAGGCGCGCACGCTGGGCGTTCAGTTCGTGACCGACGAAGTGGTCGGCGTCGAGTTCGCGGAAAGCGGATTTGCCGTCAAGACGCTTTCGAAAGATCTGGAAGCGAACGCCGTCGTACTCGCCTGCGGCACTTCGCGCAACGTGCCGCCCATCGAAAACATTGAAAAATTCGAGGGCCGCGGCGTGAGTTACTGCGCAATCTGCGACGGGTTTTTCTTCCGCAAAAAAAAGGTGGGCGTCATCGGCAGCGCGGGATACGCCAAGAGCGAATACGGCGTTCTGAAAAATATCATCGACGATGTGACCATTCTCACAGACGGTAAACAGCCCTCTTTCGATTCTCTCCCCTTTACCGATAAAAAAATCAAATCGTTCGAAGGGGGCGAAAAACTCGAAGAAGTCGTGTTCGAAGACGGCACGAGCGAAAAGTACGACGGCGTGTTTGTCGCGTGCGGCTCGGCGGGTGCTTTCGAACTTGCCAAGAAACTGGGGCTGGAGATCGACGGCAACAAGATCGTGACCGACGACAAGCGCGCCACCAACATCCCCGGCGTATACGCGGCGGGCGACTGCGTGAAAGGCTTACAGCAGATCGCCAAAGCGGTATACGACGGAATGCTTGCAGGCACGCAGGCGATCCAATATCTGAAAAAGAATTAAACATTACAAAACGGCGGCAGTGAAAACACTGTCGCCGTTTTACCAAAATCAAATCGCGCCCCATATTTACGCGTTTGTTTTCTCAATTTGATTGATCTCAGTATAACACGTTTTAAAGTTTATGTCAAGTATTTAACGGTATAAACAAATAACGACCAACCGCGAATTATGTCACACATAGTACTGTTTAAATGCCTGAAATGTACTTTTCCGCACACAAAATATCCTCTTCCTCCGCCTCATTTACGTCAACATAAGGAAAAGGCATTTTCATTTTTTCGTACTTTTCCAGACACAATTTTCGGAAAGGCAGAAACCGAACCCCCTCACTGACGCGATGGGAACGGTATAATTTTTGAAGAGCAAAGAGCGCGGCTTCGGAATCGTTTTTCGAAGGGACTAAAACATTAGTCAACTCTACCCTCGCCCCCAACGCATCGCAGACGGAAAGAAAAGCGTCATAAGCGGAAAGGTCTGCATTCTCCTGATTTTTGACGTCGCAGATGATATATTCCGCAGCCGCGATCAATTCCGCATCGGCGATCTGACCGTTGGTTTCGATACATACGGGAACGCCGTGTTCCGCGAGCGCCCGTATGACGGCAATCGCAAAATCTTTTTGCAGGAAAGGCTCTCCCCCCGATAAAGTAACGCCGCCCCGTTTCAAATACGGTTTATAGCGGAGTATTTTCTGCACGAGCGCTGACACGCCCGTGCGCGTTCCCTGCCCGAAAAGCGTTTCGGGATTATGGCAGAACGGACAGCGGAGATTGCATCCGGAAAAGAATACGACCACGCGCAGTCCCTTGCCGTCCACGCCCGATCCGCTGTAAATTGAATCTATATAACCGAATTCCCCGCCCGAGTTTTGCTCGGACGGGGCGTTTTTATACTCTTTCATGATACGTACGTTTTAAAACTTCCAACTGGTGCGCTTTGGACAGTTTGTGGAAATTGACCGCATACCCCGAAACGCGGATGGTGACGTTGGGATACAGTTCAGGATGCTCCATGGCAGCCACGAGTTTCGCGCGGTCGAACACATTTACGTTGAGATGGTGCGCCCCCTGCCCGAAATATCCGTCCAGCAGATCGCACAAATTTTCCGCTCGCTCCTCGCGGTTTTTGCCGAGCGCGGAAGGCACGATGGAAAAGGTGTTGGAAATACCGTCGCGGCACGTTTCGTAAGGCAGTTTCGCGACCGAATTCAAAGACGCCAGCGCACCGCTCAGATCGCGGTTATGCATGGGATTCGCACCGGGCGCGAAAGGTTCGCCGGCCGCTCTTCCGTCGGGCGTCGCCCCCGTCTTTTTGCCGTAGACCACGTTGGAAGTGATAGTCAACACGGAAAGCGTGTGCAGAGCATTGCGGTAAGCGGGCGTCTTTTTGAGTTGCGAGGAAAAACTTTTCAGAATTTCCACCGCAATATCGTCCACCGCATCGTCGTCATTGCCGTATTTGGGGAATTCACCCTCGATCTTAAAGTCGTAGATCAATCCCTCGTCGTTGTACACAGGCGTCACTTTCGCGTATTTGATGGCGGAAAGCGAATCCGTGATGACCGAAAGCCCCGCCACGCCGCAGGCAAGAAAACGCTCCACTTCGGTATCGTGCAGCGCCATCTGAATTTTTTCATAGGCGTACTTGTCGTGCATATAGTGAATGACGTTCAGAATATTTACGTACAGATCGCACATCCAACTCTCGTATGTACGGAATGCTTTCCACACTTTTTCATAATCGAGCGGGCCCTCGAATCGTTCGCCCACGGGCGCGATCTGTTTGCCCGTCTTCTCGTCGCGGCCGCCGTTGAGCGTCAAAAGCAAAAGTTTAGCGAGGTTGACGCGCGCGCCGAAAAACTGCATCTGTTTCCCGATCATCATAGCGGATACGCAGCAGGCGATGCCGTAATCGTCGCCGTAGAGCGGGCGCATCACATCGTCGTTTTCATACTGAATGGAATCGGTGTCGATGGAAACTTTGGCGCAGAAATTTTTAAAAGGCTGCGGCAGGTTTTCCGACCAGAGCACCGTGAGATTGGGTTCGGGCGCGGCGCCCAGCGTATACAGCGTGTTGAGGATCCTGAAAGAAGTTTTCGTGACGAGCGTCCTGCCGTCTTCCCCCATGCCGCCCACGCTCTCCGTCGTCCAGGTGGGATCGCCGCCGAACAGGTCGTTGTATTCGGGCGTACGCAGTTGCCGCGTAATGCGCAGTTTGATGACGAAATCGTCGATGATCTCCTGCGCCCCCTCTTCGTCCAGAATCCCCGCGGCGATGTCGCGCTCGATATAAATATCGAAGAAAGTGCTCACGCGCCCCAGGCTCATCGCCGCGCCGTTTTGCTCCTTGATGGCGGCGAGATAGCCGAAATACGTCCATTGGATCGCCTCTTTCGCATTTTGCGCGGGACGGGAAATATCGAAGCCGTACAAACTTGCCATTTTTCTCAACTGACCGAGAAATTCGATTTGTTTGTAAAGTTCCTCCAAAGCGCGGATATTGTTCTCATCCATCAACTTTTTGCCGTACAGTTTCCGGTCTTTTTCCTTTTCCTCGATGAGTTTATCCACGCCGTAGAGAGCGACGCGCCTGTAATCCCCGATAATACGCCCGCGGCCGTACGCATCGGGAAGTCCCGTGATCAGCCCTGCGTGGCGGGCGGCGCGCATTTCGTCGTTATAGACGTGAAAGACGCCGTCGTTATGCGTGGTCTTGTATTTGAATTCCGTTTCGATGAGGTCGGACAATTTGTAGCCGTACGCTTCACACGCCTGCCGCGCCATGCGGATCCCGCCGAAGGGATTGACTCCGCGCTTTAAGGGTTCGTCCGTCTGCAAACCGACGATCAGTTCGTTTTCGCGGTCGATATAGCCCGCGGGATAGGATAAAAGCGAAGATACCCTTTCGGTATCTACGTCGAGCACGCCGCCTTTCTCGCTTTCCGCTTTCAAAAGCGCGTTGACTTTTTCCATCATTTGATTCGTGCGCGCGGTGGGTTTTGCCAAAAACGCCGCGTCGCCCGTATAAGGCGTATAATTCGTCTGAATAAAATCCCTTACATTGATCTCCTCTTCGTACTTTCCGTGTTGAAACTCTTTTTGCATGGCACGCTCCTTCTTTGGGATGAATTTTGGGATAAAAAAACCCGCGCAGATCTATCGATACTGCCCAGGTGGTCGACAAAAATTTTTTCCGCTCCCACGCAGTGACCTGCTAAACCCACCAGTTGCGGAAAAATTCGTTTTATACACTACATCTTGTGTGCGCATTTATTTTTTTATCTATATAAAGTATAATACAAAGCCCCTTCTTTGTCAAGGAAATCACCGAAGTTTTTTCGGGAATTTTCCTTATAAAAAGAGCCCCGAAAAATCGAGGCTCTCAGGTTTTAAAGCAGTTTTTTACGTTGTTCGTCAAACGGCAACGGGCTTAAATATTTGGGCGCTATATCGAACGCGGTGACGGCGCCCGAAATCCCTTCGCGGTTCATGCGCGCGACCGCCCGCGCATAGGCGACCAACACACCCGACGTAAACTCGGGATTGCTCTCCAGTTTCAGAGAAAGTTCCAAAAGAAAATCGTTGTCGTTCGCGGATTTACAGGAACGGAGTACAAACCCGCCATGAGGCATACCTCCGTGCTTTTCGTTCAACTCGGCCTGAGAAACAAAATGCACTTCCGTATCGTAATCGGCAAAATAGTTGGGCATGGTCTTGATCTCTTGCTCGATACGTGCAAGACCCGCGCCATCTTCGGCAACCACGTAGCATACGCGCGTATGCATCTGCCGCGGCGTAAAGACGGGATTTTCGCAGCCGCGCACTTTTGCGAGCGCGCTTTCCACGGGCACGGTGTACTGTTTGGCGTCTTTCACGCCCTCGATGCGGCGGATCGCGTCGCTGTGTCCCTGGCTGACCCCCTTGCCCCAAAAGGTATAGGTGTTGCCATCGGGCGCGACCGAACCGAAATAAATGCGGGCGAGCGAAAACAAGCCCGGATCCCAGCCGATACTCATGGCGCCCAGTTTGCCCGAACGTTTTCCCGCCTCGTCGAGCGCCTCGAAATACTGCGGCACTTTGGCGTGCGTGTCGAAACTGTCCACCGTATTGAAATCGCGGATGGTTTCCACAGACTGTACGGGCAGATCGGTAGCGCTGCCGCCGCACAGGATCATGACGTCGATCTTACCGACGTAATTTTGTATATTTTCAACGGCATCCACTGCAACGGGAAGGACGGTACGCACGCTCTTCGGATCGCGGCGGGTGAATACCGCCACCGCTTCCATATCTTCGCTTTGGGAAAGCGCGTACTGCACACCCTTGCCCAGATTACCGTACCCGACGATGCCCACTTTGATTTTTTCCATAAAACAACTCCTTTTGATCGGTTTATTTCCTGCATCAATATACCACCGAAAGGCAAATTTTGTCAAGCAACGGCGTCCTTCGCGTGTTTCGATTTACTTATATCCGACTTTCGTTTCAATTATATCCGTTCGCGCGCGAGCACGTTCCCGTCGAAATCTTTGAGCGAAAGTTCGCCCTTTTCCAAAATCAGATACGAGCGCGGCGTATCGTTTTTGGGAAGAGATACGGAGCCCGCGTTCGCGACCAGCACGCCGCCCTTGCGGCGGATAAATCCCGTATGGATATGGCCGAACACAAACGCATCGCCGCAGTTTTTCGGAAGCCGATCGAAATCGAATTTGTCGCCGTGCTGCAAAAATATCTTTTTGCCGTCGGCATAGATCTGCGCTTCGTGCACAAACTCGAAATCGGAGATGAGCGTATCCACGTCGCTGTCGCAATTTCCTTTGACGACCGTCAGGCGGTCGGCGAGCGGATTCAAAAGAGCAGCCACGCCGAGCGGGCGGTAGCCTTCGGGCAGTGGGTTGCGCGGCCCGTGATTATAGATATCGCCCAGAAGTATCATCTGCTCTGCCCCTTCTTCGGCAAATCTTTGCAACAACTTTTGTAAATAAAATTCCGAGCCGTGAATATCCGACGCGATGAGTATTTTCATAGAAACCGCCTTTTACCGAACAGTAAATTTGTAAGCCGTGACCGAATGATAGATTTGGTCTTTATCGTAGACGGGACTGCCGAGCGCGGCATACGAAGGGCAGTTGACCGCGTTGGGAAGAAACTGCGTTTCCAGACAGAAACCCGTTCTCTTTTTATATTTTTCCGTATCGAGCATATTTCCCGAATAGAATTGCAGTCCGGGAAGATCCGTGCAGACCTCCATCGCGACGCCGCTTTCCGCACCCGCAATTTCCGCGACTTTACGATATTCGCCGCGCCTGTTCAGCACGTAGTTGATATCGTAGCCGCCGCCGTTGGCAATGTCGCAGTCGTCGGTGCAGCCGATGTCTTTCCCCACTTTTTTGGGTTTGCGGAAATCGAAAGGCGTACCCTCCACGTCGCGGAATTCGCCGTGCGGGATCAGTTCCCGATCGGCGGTCGTCACGCGGTCGGCGTCGATATACAGAGTATGCCCGAGAATATCGCCCGAGCCTTCGCCGTCCAGATTGAAATACGTGTGATTGGTAAGATTGATCAGCGTTTTCCGATCGGAAACCGCTGTATATTCGATTTTCAGTTCGCCGCCTACAAAGGAATAGCGCACTTCCATGCGGAGATTTCCAGGGTAATTCTCCTCGCCGTCCGCGCTCGTTCCCGACAGCACGAGTACGCCGCCTTCCGTTTCGGCGTCGAATATTTTCGTGTTGAATCCCTTGTGCCCGCCGTGCAGATGATTCTTTCCGTCATTGCAGTTCAACCGATATTCCCTGCCGTCGAGCGTGAATTTCCCTTTGCCGATACGGTTGCCCACGCGGCCGATGAACGCGCCGAGATAGCCGCCGTTCGCGTCGTATTCCGACGGACTGCCATAACCCAGAACGACATTGTACGTCTTGTTCTCCCGCCCCTGAACGAGCAGTTTCTGTACGATACCGCCGTAATTCAGAACGGTCGCGCTGTTTGCGCCGTCGCGCAAAACATACGCGCGCACTTCTCTCCCGTCCGCCGTTTTGCCAAACGCTTCGCTCGTGATCATAAATTCTCCCTCCTGCTGAAAAACGGAGAACGGTTCAACGTTCTCCGTTCTATTATAGCATTTCGTTTCCGCTTTGTAAACGGTAAAGCGGCATTTTTACGCCCGATTCTGCGGAATATCGGGAATGGTCGCAAAGCCCTGCGCCAAGTCTTCGTCCGTAGGAATCGTGTCGGTCATCGTCTTATCGTTGTACTGCTTATAAGCCGCAAGATCGAAGTAGCCCGTGCCCGTGAGCCCGAAGAGGATCGTCTTCTTTTTACCCGTCTTTTTGCATTCCAGCGCCTCGTCGATGGCGACGCGGATGGCGTGGCTGGATTCGGGTGCGGGAAGAATCCCCTCGCACTTGGCGAACATGACCGCCGCGTCGAACACCTCGCTCTGTCTGACGGACACAGCACGCATATAACCGTCGTGATAGAGTTGGGAAACGATGGGGCTCATACCGTGATAGCGCAGTCCGCCCGCATGATTGGGCGAGGGCATGAAACCGCAGCCGAGCGTGTACATTTTTGCGAGCGGCGTCGTCCTGGCGCTGTCGCAGAAGTCGTAGACGTATTTTCCGCGCGTGAGCGAAGGACAACTGGCAGGTTCCACGCCGATAAAATCGATCTCATTTTTCCCCTGCAGTTTATCGCCCATAAACGGCGCGACCAGTCCGCCGAAGTTAGAGCCGCCTCCGATGCAGCCGATGACCGTGTCGGGCCGCACTCCGTATTTATCCAGAGCGATCTTACTTTCCAGACCGATGACGGACTGATGCAAAAGCACGTGATCGAGCACGCTGCCGAGAACGTAGCGGCAGGAATCGGACTTGACCGCCTGTTCCACCGCCTCGCTGATGGCGCAGCCGAGCGAGCCGCCCGTGCCGGGATGCTCCGCCAGAATTTTACGGCCCGCCTCGGTGGTATCGGAGGGAGAAGGAATAACGTTCGCCCCGTAGGTGCGGATGACTTCCTTGCGGTAAGGTTTCTGTTCGCTGGAAACTTTGACCATATACACGGTCAGATCGATGCCGTAGAATGCCGCCGCCATCGAGAGCGCCGTGCCCCACTGGCCTGCGCCCGTTTCGGTCGTGATGGACTTTAACCCCTGTTTTTTCGCGTAATACGCCTGCGCCGCCGCGGAGTTGAGTTTGTGCGAGCCGGAAGTGTTGTTGCCTTCGAACTTATAATAGATCTCGGCGGGCGTATCGAGGATCTTTTCCAGAAAATACGCGCGGACCAGCGGCGAGGGACGGAAAGTTTTGTAAAAACTCCGAATATCTTCGGGAATATCGATGTAAGCGTCAGTATCGTTGAGTTCCTGGTCGATACAGTCGTCGCAGAATACGGGACGCAAATCGTCTTTGGTACACGGCTGCAGCGTCGCGGGATTCAAAAAAGGCGGATGCGGATTTTTCATAAACGCCTTTACGTTATACCATTGTTTGGGCATCTCGTTTTCGGACAGATAGATCTTGTAAGGGATGTTGGTGTTTTTCATGGTTTTGTTCTCCTTTTCCATTATTTTTTTGCCCCGTTCCGAAAAAAAGGTAAAAATAAACACGGTCAAATTCGCTTGGGACGAATAAACCGTGTTGCCACCCAATTTCACCGCGCTTTTCGGCGCAGCCTCCGAACAGGTACTGTCATACCCTCTTTCTGTAACGTGAAAGCCACGTCGGACACTACTTGAACCGTTCGTTCGCATCCGCCCTCGGTAATCCATTCATATCGCATCAAACTGCCTTTATCCCACCGCCAAAGGCTCTCTGAAAAGTTTGTAACAGCGTATTACTACTTTACCTCATCGGTTTATTTTTCTACATCATACCACGCCGTTTCGGAAATGTCAAGAATTTTTTTGCAATTTTTTTTGCGGGATTTTCGTCCGATTTCTCTATTATAAAAATTTATTTTTAAAATCTGTTATCCTTTTTGAAAAAATGCCGAAACTGTTGATATGAAAAACTTTTTACCACGCGTTTTAAACGTTCTGTTCTGTTTATGCCTGTGCCTGCCCTTTCCGTGCTGCGCGACGACGGCGGATGTGACGACGCAAAAGGCCGTTTACCTCACGTTCGACGACGGCCCGACCGACTCCACCACACCGAAAGTTTTATCAGTACTCAAAGAAAAAGGCGTATGCGCTACCTTCTTTGTCGTGGGAAGGCAGATCTCCACCCGCAAAGAAATTTTGAAAAGCATTGCCGAGAGCGGAAACGCGATCGGCATTCATACCCAGACGCACGATTACCGATCGATATACGCCTCGGCGGAATCGCTCGAAAAGGACATTCTGGAATGCAAAAAATCCATCGCCGAAGTTCTGCCCGATTACGAGGTCAAGACCTATCGTTTTCCGGGCGGCTCCTCCACCGTTTCCGAAGCATTGAAAAAGGTGCCCGAAAAATGCGGGCTAAGGTTTTTCGATTGGAACGCGGAAACGGGCGACGCATTTCGGCGCACCGCCGCGCCCGCCACGCTGTTCCACGGCGCGGTCGAAACGGGTTGCGATAGAGATTTGATCGTACTTTTGATGCACGACGGCGTGAACTATAAGAGCACGGTCGCCGCACTGCCCATGATCATCGATTATTACAAAGAAAGAGATTACGCCTTTCTGACGTTGGAAGAACTGTTGTAAATAACCCCTGCGGAAATTCCGCAGGGATTTTCTCATCCGTTCATTTTCAGCGTGCCGCAAAGTTCGCGCAGACTCGCGATTCCGTGCGCATCCAGCCAGGCGTTCATGCCTTCGATGATCTTAGGCATGGCGAGCGTGTCGGTAAAATTCGCCGTACCCACCTGTACCGCGCTCGCGCCCGCCACGATAAATTCGAGGGCGTCCTCCGCGCTGACGATCCCGCCCATGCCGATGATCGGAACGGTAACCGCCTTAGAAACCTCGTACACCATGCGAAGAGCGATCGGCTTGATCCCCGCGCCCGAAACGCCGCCCGTGTTGTTGGCGAGCAGCGGCCTGCGGCGTTCCAGATCGATCGCCATGCCCGTGAGCGTATTGATGAGCGAAACGCAGTCCGCCCCGCCCTTTTCGGCCGCCGCGGCGTTGGCGGCAATGCTCTCCACGTTGGGGGAAAGTTTGACGATCAGCGGCGTTTTTTTCAGATGCTTTTTGCTCGCCGCCGTGACGGTATACACGCTCTCGGGGCGGATACCGAACGCCATCCCCCCGCATTTCACGTTTGGACAGGAAATGTTCAGTTCTATCATATCGACTTTTCCGTCCAGACGGGCGCAGATCTCTTCGTAATCCTCGACGGTCTTTCCCGCCACGTTGGCGATGATTACCGTGTTTTTACTCTTCAAAAAATCCAGATCTTCGGCAAGAAACGCGTCCAGCCCCGGATTTTGCAAGCCGACCGCATTTAAGATGACGCTCCTTCCTTCAGCGATGCGCGGTACCGCGTTGCCGAGCCGCTTTTCCAGCGTCAGTCCCTTGGTGCTGATCCCGCCCAACACGCCGATATCGTACAGCGCGTCGAACTCTTTCCCGAAACCGAACGTGCCCGAAGCGGCGATGACGGGATTTTTAAATTCCACGCCGCATAAATTGACTTTCAGATCCGCCATCAGATCTCCACCTCCCCGATCTCGAACACAGGCCCGTCCTTACATACGCGCGCGTTTGCCGCGCCGCCCGTCTTTTTGCATACGCAAACGAGGCAGGCGCCGATGCCGCATCCCATGCGCTCTTCCAGCGAAACATAGCAGGGAATTTTCAAGCCGCGCTCCGAAAGCCCCGCTTTCAGCGCGCGCAGCATGGGCGCAGGGCCGCAGGATAAAATGACATCGGGCTTTGCATTACCGATATCGTCAAAAAAAGCGGAAACGGCGTTGCCGCGCTTTTGGTAACTTCCGTCGTCCGTGACGATCTCGGACTTTTCGGACAATGCACGGAAAGTTTCTTTCATGCAGACCGCGCCGCGATTGCGAAATCCCATATAAGAATAAAAGCGCTTGTCGGAACGTTCGTATTCCCGAAGGACGGAAATCATGGGGAATACGCCCACTCCGCCACCGACGAGAGCGATGCGCTTTTCGTTTTCTTCGAGCGTGAACCCGTTGCCGAGGGGCAGAACGCACGAAAGCGATTCGCCCGCCCTTACTTTCGAGAGCGACTTCGTTCCGCTGCCTTTCAGTTGGTAACAGACAGTCACGCTCTTCTCGTCGTATTCGCAGATCGCAAGCGGTCTGCGCAGCAAATGCGCGCTGTCGCCCACAGAAATATTGACGAATTTTCCACAGCGCAGACAGCACATTTTTTCGGGCAGCGAAAACTTCAATTTATAGATCCCGTCCGCAAGCGGCGCGTTCTCCAAAACTTTTACAATGAGTTCCTTCATGCTAATTTCCCTTCAATTCATCGGTTTATGTGTGACATAGTACTTTGTAAAACCCGATTTTAACCCTTTATCGCTTGGTTTAAGTCGTTTTTCATGTCGATACTCGCAAGCCGCGCCGCTTCGGAATAACTCTTCCCGTTATACTTTTCCTGACGATACGCACAGAGGATACCGCGGGAAGAATTGACGATGCCGCCCATTCCGTCGGCATCGAAACACACTTTCAGATCGCGCGCGGTGCCCCCTTGCGCACCGTAACCGGGGATCAGGAAAAAGGTATGCGGCATTTGTTTTCGCAAGATCTCCGCCTGCGCGGGATGCGTAGCACCCACGACCGCACCGACGTCTGAATAGCCGTACTTGCCGCGGCAATTTTTGCCCCATTCCTCGACCAACTGCCCCATATATTCGTACACCGTTTTTCCGTCCGAAAGCCGCATATCCTGCAATTCGCCGCTCGAAGGATTGGAAGTCTTTACGAGAACGAAGATCCCTTTGTCGCGCTCTTTCATCCATTTGAGAAAGGGAACGATGCCGTCGGAACCGAGATAGGCGTTGACGGTCAGAAAATCCGAATCGAACGCCGTTTCGGACGCGCCGTTTACGAAAGTCTTTCCCAGATACGCCTTGGCGTAGCATTCCGCGGTCGCGCCGATGTCGTTGCGCTTGGCGTCGGTCATGACGTACATGCCCTTTTTCGACGCGTAGGCGAGCGTTTCGGCAAAAGTCTTCATGCCCTCTACGCCGTACATTTCGTAATAGGCGATCTGCACCTTGACGGCGGGGACGATATCGCAGATATTGTCTATAACGTTACGGTTAAATTCGGCGATCGCCTGCGCCGCGCCGCGAAGATCCGCGACGCCCGCCCGCAATTCGTCGGGGAGATAATCGAAATTCGTATCCAGTCCCACGACGGAAGGATTGTCCGTCTGTTTGATTTTTTCTATCAGTCGATCGATCATGTTATACCTCAATACTGCGCGCCGTATTCTTTCAGATAGCCGCGGATAGCGCTCACGTGCTCTTTGCCCTCGATGACGCCCTCTTCGATCGCCTGCAATATATCCAATATATTGACGATGGAATACACTTTCACGCCGTGTTCGAGATAGGCTTCCTGCACCGCCGAACGCTCGCTGCCAAGCCCCTTTTCCATGCGGTCGACCGTGATGACCATGCCTGCGACGTTTACCTTTGCCGCGCCCTGCAATTTGGGAAGCACTTCTCTGAGCGCTTTACCCGACGTCATCACGTCCTCGATAACGACGATTTTTTCGCCGTCCTCGGGCTGTTTTCCCACGAACATACCGCCCTCGCCGTGGTCTTTGACTTCCTTGCGGTCGAAACAAAAATTGACGTTTTGCCCGTATTTTTCATAGAGCGCGAGCGCGGCGGAAAGCGCCAGCGGGACCCCTTTGTACGCGGGTCCGAACAGTGTGTCAGCCTGCAAGCCGTTTTCGTGCATACAGTCGGCGTAGAATTCCCCGAGTTTTTTGAGTTGCGCGCCCGTCTTGTATTCGCCGCTGTTTAAAAAATAGGGAGCGATCCTGCCGCTCTTCAATTTGAACGTGCCGAATTTCAACACGCCGCACTCGGCGAGAAATTGAATAAATTGCTGTTTATAAGTCATGATTATCTCCTTACGCTCTGTATTTCACGTCGCCGTCTACGATCGTGCAGCGCACTTCGCCGTACACTTCGGCGCCGCCGAACGGCGTATTTTTGCCTTTGGAAACAAATTTCGCGGGATCGATCGCGTATTTTTTATCGAGATCAGCGATCATGATATCCGCCGCGCCGCCCTCTTCGAGCGCCCCCCCTTCCAGATGCAGAATGCGCGCGGGCGCGGCGCTCATGCGCTCGGCAAGTTGTCCGAGCGAAAGAACGCCCGTTTTGACGAGATTGGTATAAGAGAGCGCAAAGGAAGTTTCAATGCCGCTGATACCGAACGCCGCGAGATTGTATTCCACGTTCTTTTCGTCGGCATGGTGCGGCGCGTGATCGGTCACGATGCAGTCGAGCGTGCCGTCGCGAAGCCCCTCTCGGATCGCCGCCAAGTCCTCCGCCTCGCGGATGGGCGGGTTTACTTTCGTGTTCGCATCGAAAGAAGTGATCACGTCGTCGGTCAAAGTGAAATAGTGCGGGCAGGTTTCCGCGGTGACGCGCACGCCCCGCGCCTTCGCCTCGCGGATGATCTGTACGCCGCCCTTGGTGGAAACGTGACAGATATGCACCGCGCGCCCCAGCGTTTCCGCCAGAATGATCTCGCGCGCGATCATCACTTCTTCCGCCGCGCGGGGAATGCCTTTCAAGCCCGCGAGAGTGCTGTTGTAGCCCTCGTTCACGACGCCGCCGTCCACTAGATCCTTGTCCTCGCAGTGCGAAAGGCACAAAAGATTGAAATCGGACGCGTATTCGATGGCGAGGCGCATGATCTTCGCGTTGGAAACGGGCCGCCCGTCGTCGCTCAACGCCACGGCGCCCGCTTCCTTCATCTTGCCGATCTCCGCGAGTTGTTCGCCCTTTTCGCCCACGGTGATGGAACCGATCGGACGCACTTTCGCCAGATTTACCTCTTTGGAACGCTCGACGATATAGCGCACGATCGCCGCGTTATCGCAGACGGGAGAAGTGTTCGGCATACAGCAGACTTGCGAAAAACCGCCCCTGACCGCCGCCGCGCTGCCGCTGGCAATATCCTCTTTATACTCGAAACCGGGTTCGCGCAGATGCACGTGCATATCGATGAGCGCGGGAAAGACGTATAATCCCGCGGCGTCGATGATCTCCGCCTTTTTGTCTTCGATATGTTCCGCGATCTTTGCGATGCGGTCCCCCTCGACGAGGATATCGCAGATCCTGGTTTGCTCTGTAAATACGGCATTGCCGCCGCGGATGAGAACCTTTTTCATTTGGTCGCCTCCTTATTTTGTCTGGCAAGCAGGAACAAGAGAGCCATGCGTACCGCCACGCCGTTCAGCACCTGTTCCGTAATTTTGCTGGAATCCCCGTCGATGACGGAAGAAGTCAGTTCCACGCCGCGGTTGACGGGCCCCGGGTGCATGACGATATGTTCGGGCGCGGCGAATTTCAGTTCGGAATCGTCCACGCCGTAAAAACGGTTGTATTCGGACAGGGAGGGAAACAGCCCGCCCTGCTGGCGCTCCAACTGGATCCGAAGCCCCATCACGACGTTTGCCCCCTCGATCGCCGCGCGGCGGGATTTCGCCATGACCGCGCCCATGCGCTCCATGCCCTGCGGAATGAGCGTCGCGGGGGCGTACATATGTACTTCCGCGCCCAGTTTCGTCAGTCCGAAAAGATTGCTTTTCGCCACGCGGGAATGCTTGATATCGCCCAAAATCGCCACTTTCAGTCCCTTGACGGAACCGAATTTTTCGCGCATGGTAAAGAGATCTAAAAGCGCCTGCGTGGGATGCTCGTTCATGCCGTCGCCCGCATTGATCACGCTCGCCCGCACGTTTTTCGCGAGCAGGTGCGGCGCGCCGCCCATGGGATGGCGGATCACGATGACGTCGTTCTTCATTGCGTCCAGCGTCTTGCCCGTGTCGATGAGCGTTTCGCCCTTCTGCACGGAACTGGACGACGCGGAAACGTTCACCGTACCCGCGCCCAGATATTTGGCGGCGAGTTCGAAAGAAACGCGCGTGCGCGTGCTGTTTTCGTAAAAGAGCGTCGTGACCGTGCGCCCCTGCAAGTGCGGCAGTTTCTTTAAATTCTGCGTCAAAAGTTTTTTCATATTGACCGCGGTGTCGAGAATGAGCATGATATCCTCGGCGCTCGCGTCGCACAGCCCAAGCAAATCTTTTCCTAACATATTTTCACCTGTTTTACAATGTTCTTCCGCGGAGCGTCAGACTGTCTTCGCCCTCGATCTCCGCAAGCGCCACGTCCAGAAATTCCGAACGCGCGGTGGGGATATTTTTACCGACAAAATCCGCGCATACGGGCATTTCCCGCCCGCCGCGGTCGGCAAGCACCAAAAGGCGGATACTCGCGGGCCGCCCCAAGACAAAGAGCGCCTCGATCGCCGCGCGCACGCTGCGCCCCGTATGGAGCACGTCGTCGCAGAGGATCACGCTCTTATTATCGATGGAAAACCCCAGATCGTTGACGCTCGCGTCGGGCACGAAAAAGCCGCTCACCAGATCGTCGCGGTACATTCCGATATCGATGCCCGCCGTATCGGGACTGACGCCGTACGAACTTTCCAGCAGTCCGCAAATGCGCCGCGCGATGATCTCGCCGCGCCGCTTGATCCCGACAAGACAGAGGTTGTCCGCTCCCTTGTTTTTCTCCACGATCTCGTGGGAAAGGCGCGTGAGCGTACGGCGGATCGCCGCCGCGTCCATCAACAGCCGTTCTTCTTTCATATACAAAAATCCTTTTTTCGATAAAAAAATGCCTGCGTACAGAATACGCAGGCTCATTTCAAACAGAGGAACCAATCATCCCATGGAATCACAAGTTCAAAACCAACTTTGCGGCATCCCGTACCGTATCTTTAAAGTTCAGTCTTATCGCTTATAAGTATATCATAAACGCGGCGCAAAGTAAAGCGCCTGCCTCAATAAATTTGCGTGAGTTTGAAATTCAGAAGATCGCAGGAAGTCAGATAGTACCGAATACCGCCCCTTTCGCATACGAACGGATAATTGCCCGCGCTCGCATGCAGGTGCCCATATACGACCTTTTCCACGCCGTTTTCTTCGAATGCTTTGGTAAAGAGCGTTTCCTCCCTCTTGGCGTTGAAGGGCGGATAATGGATCATGCAAAGCAGCCTGTCCCCTTCCTCCCGCACGTTTTTTACGCTGTTGAAAACGAGTTTGAACCGTTCGCCCTCGCGCTGATAGATCTTTTTATCCGCTTCGGTAAAATCCATACTGCCCGGGCACGTCCAACCGCGGGAGCCGCAGACGACGAGATCTTCGAACTTCACGCAGTCGTTCTGCAAAAAGAAAAAACTGTCGTCCGGAGCGGCGCGACGCAGCGCGGTGATGCCCGACCACCAGTAATCGTGGTTGCCTTTGATAAAAACTTTTTTACCGGGCAGCCCGACGAGCGTTCGAAGGTCGGAAAGTCCGTCTTCCATAGACATCGCCCAACTCAGATCGCCCGCGATCAGCACGACGTCGTTTTCCCCGACTTTGCTCTTCCAATCCTCTTTGATTTTATCGATATGCCCCGTCCAGTTGCCGCCGAACACGTCCATCGGTTTATTCTGCCGCCCGGGAAGATGCAGATCGCTGACCGCGAATACTTTCATCGATTACCTACTTTGTTTTTTCCAGTCTATTTTACCATATTATTCAATTTTTTAAAAGCGTTTGACGGCGGTTTTCCCCGTTCGGCTCCGCCGTTTTTGCATTCAGCAGATTATCCAGATCGCACAGCGCGAAACTTTCTTCGCAACATTCGCAGATTTTTTTGTCTTTTTGTACCGCCGCGCCGCAGATGCGGCAGACGTGTTTTTCCGAATTTCGTTCGAACATTTTCAGGTTCCCCCTTTGAAAAATAAAAAAAAGCCGATATCGTAATACCGGCTTTTTTCGTTTGCTTACTTGTTGCAGCAGCCGCAGTTATTGGAAACGGTTCCCTGCGGATAGAGCGGCAACTCGAAGAACCCTGCGCACACTTCCTGTGTATATTCCTGAGCGGGAGGAATGACGCAGTAGCCGTACGAAGGCAAAAGCAAGTCTACATTGATGATCACTTTTAAGATGACCGTAATACAGCAATCGATGATAAACGTTCCGTCCGCGGAATTGAACGTACCCTCGGGCGCGACGGCGCTGACAACGCTCTGCACCTCGAAAGGCATGATAGAAGGCTGCGGCACGAACAGGATCACGTCCTGCGGCACGGCGATGGCTGCCTGCGCCTTTCCTTCCACGCCCGCGGCGTCGGTGTAAATGACTTCCATGGGAATATTCACGACCGCCTGCACTCTCGCGCAGTTTGCCTTATCGGGAAGCCTGTCGACCTGCAGGTTAGTGACCGTTCCTTGCGAGGAGGAACTGCGCGCGCTGATAAACGTTAAAGGATATGTAGGATTCGCGGGCGTGAAATCGCTGAGAGTCAAGACCAACCCCTCGTTCTGCCCCTGTTTGATACAAGCGTCGAACACTCTTTGCGCCTGCACGCAAACTTTTTCCGCAAGACCGTTCATCGGATTGCCGTTAATCGGGCCGGGACATTTATCCGTCTGAAAATTTGAGAAAAATGACATTTTCTGACCTCCGAATTGTTAAAACTTAAAAAACTCTTTTGTTTAAAAAACAGTCTTTATATTCCACTATATGAATTCTTATTTTGAATTGTTACTCTCCGCGGGCAACAAAACGCGCATGCGCGGCCAGAGATATTCTATGCCGTTGAGCGCGTCGAATTGTTCCCGCGATACGGAAAATCTGCGGCATATCCCCTCGATGGTGTCGCCGACTTCGGCCCTGTATTCGCGCGCGGAAATCACGGGGAGAAAGAGCGCTTCGCCCTCTTTTACTTCTCCCTGCAATTTGTTACGGAATATTACGATATGTTCGGGCAAGCCGAAATATTCCGAGATCTGCCCGATCGTCTGTCCCCTTCGCACCAGATACAATCCCGTGCGGGGAAGGGGGGATTTTTGCAGTGTGACCATATTCACCCCTTTTTATTCTGTCACCTAAAATATGCGCCGAGCGCCGCGATTATGACGGCGGCTTCGACAAATTTCTTTATCATAAACCAATTTTCATTCGTATATAATGAAATAAGACAAATTTTGGAGTAACATTTTGAGTAAAGCCAACATATACCAAACAGCCGTCTATGTTACCGTTTTTTCCGTCGTGGAAAAATTTTTGGGGTTTCTGTACCGCATCATCCTCTCCCGTACCCTCGGTTCGGAGGGAATGGGTCTCTACCAACTGGCCCTTTCCATCTTCGCGGTACTGATCACAGCCGCCTCTTCGGGCATCCCCATTACGGTATCCCGGCTGATCACGAAGCACCGTGCGAAAAAAAACAAGAATGCAGAGCAATCCACCATTACGGCGGCCATCGTGAGCACGCTGGTTTTTTCCGTTCCCGTATTCATTATATTATTCTTCGGGCATAAATGGTTCGACTTTTTGTTTTCCGACGCGCGCTGTATGTCGATCTTTCTCATTTTATTGCCCAGCCTGACCTTTAACTCGATATATTCGGTCATCCGCGGCGTGTTCTGGGGAAATAAACAGTTCATGCCCTACTGCGTGATCGATCTGATCGAAGAGATCGTGATGATCGTAGCGGGCGTATTGCTCGTGACGAATATGACCAGCGTTCTGGACGGCGCCCAGCGCGCGGCGTTCGCCATCATCATCTCTTATCTTTTTTCCTTTTCCATTTCCTTCGTCTACTTTTTCGTCAAGGGCGGCAGACTGAAAAACCCGCGCTCGCAGTTTAAGCCGCTTTTGCATTCCGCGCTGCCCATTACGGGAATGCGCACCTCGAACTCTCTCATCAATTCGGTCATTTCCCTGCTTTTGCCCGCAAGGCTGATCGCCGCGGGCTTCACCTCCCAGCAGGCGATGAGCGAACTGGGCGTGGCGATGGGCATGAGCATGCCCATCCTCTCTATCCCCGCGACGCTGATCGGCTCGCTTTCCCTCGTCATCGTGCCAGAACTTGCCGAAAATTTTTATAATTCACGGCACGCGAAACTGCGCGACAACATCGAAAAAGCGCTGAAAGTCACCGTGCTGATCGCGGCGATCCTCATCCCCTTTCTATTCGTCACGGGCGAAGATATGGGCGTCTTTCTCTTTTCCGACGCCAAGAGCGGCGAGATCATCCGAAACGCCTCGTTCGTACTGTTGCCCATGAGTTTCACAATGATCACGACGAGCATATTGAACTCTCTCGGCTATGAAAAATATACCTGCATCTACTTTTTCGTCAGCGCGGCGGCGTCGCTTTTATGCACTTATTTTCTGCCCTCCGTCATCGGCGTGTACGCGCTGTTCGTCGGAATGGCGGCGAGCGGCATCATTTCCAGCGCGCTCAATCTCATACTCATCATAAAAAAGTGTAAAGAAAAAGTGCGTTTTCTCAAACACACTCTCCTTACTCTGGCCGGGATCCTGCCGATCATTTTATTGGGCGTACTGCTTCGCAATCTGCTCGTCAACTACCTGCCGCTCTACCTACTGATAGGCGTTTGCGCGGCCGTAACCGTGGGCGCGAGCATCCTTTTCTATTTTGCCATCGGCACACTCGACCCCAAATGGCTGAAAACCATCTTTAAGAAATCTTGAACCCGATTTTGGTGCGGTTCAAAACTTTTGCCAAAACGATACCCGCAGCGCAGTTAACCGCCATTACCGCGCTCTGCATGGGAAGACGGGAAAACATATAGGAAAAATAGGATACCGAACGCGAAGAATAATAGAAATAAATCGCAAAAGTATTGATGCCCGCCGTGCAAATCAAAAGACAGAGAGCGAAACTTAAAATCGCTTTCAAGTAGAAAAAGCCTTTGATGTACGTCATGATACAGCCGGGAATCAATCCGAGCATGCCCGTAGCGAGCATGATCAAAGGATTTGGCGCTTGCCCCGCGATGAGACAGCCGATCAGATCGCCCACGAAACAGACGGAAAAGCCGCCCACGGGACCGAACATCGCGCCCGTGATAAAGGCGGCCGCGGCGGTAAACGAAATTTTGAACGAGGGGGAAACATCCAGAGAGAATGCGTTAACCAACACCATCACCGCGGAAAAAACCGCGAGGTAGGCGATCTTCTTACCCGAAGAAAGCCCGATAAAAGTTTTTGTGAACATGAAAAAAAACCTCCTGAAAATTTCAGAGAGGTCCGATCATAGATGCGTGCCCGCAGGCACTTCAAATACAACGGACGCGCCGCGGCACCGCAGGAATGATCCTTTCGTTTGCGAACAACGTCCCGTTTCGCAACACTTAACGCGCCTTGGCTACTCTGCGTATAGTATTGTAAACCTTTCGACAAAAAATTGCAACTGATTTGCGAATAAAAATAACGGTCGGACAAATACTGTTAATATGGCACTGACAGTTTTGAGAACGGCAATTATATTCGTTACGCTTTTGATCGTGATGCGATTGATGGGCAAGCGCCAGATCGGGGAAATGCAGCCCTTCGAGTTGGTCATCACCCTGCTCATCGCAGAACTTGCGTGCATACCCATGGCGGATACCTCCATTCCCCTTTTGTACGGGATCGTGGCGATCCTCGCCATCTTTTTATTGCACCAACTCATCTGCCTCATCGACCTGAATTTCAAACCGCTGAAATTTTTGGTAAGCGGCAAACCCGCCGTTGTGATGAACAAAAACGGCATTGACATTTACCAACTGAAACACAACAACCTCGACACTTCCGACCTGATCGAATCGCTGCGCGTGGCGGGAATTTTCGGACTGGATCAGGTAGACTACGCGCTGTACGAGGCGAACGGTCAGTTTTCGGCGATGCCGAAACCCGATTCGGAAACGCCCGACGAAACCGCGCTGCCGCTTTTGATCATCGACGACGGAAAATTCGAGGAAAAAAATCTGAAATTGTGCAACGCGGGAGAACAGTTTTTCCGCGACATTTTAAAAGAGCAGAACGTGAAGAGCCTGCGCCGCGTATTTGCCTTGACTGTAGACGGCAAGGGCAAAGTCTTTTTGCAACTGCGCGGCGAAAAATACCGCACCTTCCAGATCGAACTCCCGGAGGGCTGCACATGGTAAAGACGCTTTGGACGATTTCCGTCACCATCGTGCTTTTGGTCGGTCTGGGAATTTTCGAACACTTTTTCGTGGAAAAACAGTTCGACGAATTGAAGACGGCGCTGTACGTGCTCTACGACAAGATCGAGGACGAAACAGCACAGACAACCGACGCCGAATCGGTCAAGACCTTGTGGAACAAGGAAAAAGAAAATTTGCACGTCATCGTTCCCCACACCAATATCGCAAATATCGACTATTGGCTGAGCGAAGCCATCGGCTTGATCGAAACAAAAAAATTCGATCTCGCTCTATCCAAAGTCGTTGTTCTGATCGATATGTGCGAACAGATACCCGACACCTACGGCGTAAGTTTTGAGAATATATTCTGATTCATGTCAGACATAGTACTATGAAAACGGGCGAAATCATGATAATTTCGCCCGTTTTTCGATATTATTTCCAACCAGTGAAAGAAACGGCTTTTTTCTTTCTCATAACATTTTTTTCAAAAACCTGCCCGTATAACTGTCGGGACATTCGGCGACCTGTTCGGGCGTTCCCTCGGTCACGATCTCGCCGCCGCCGTCGCCCCCTTCCTTGCCGAGATCGACGATATAGTCCGCAACTTTGATGACGTCCAGATTATGTTCGATGACGATGACCGTATTGCCGCTGCTGCGCAGTTTTTGCAGAATTTTGATGAGTTTATCCACGTCGTAACTGTGAAGTCCCGTGGTCGGCTCGTCTAAGATATAACAGGTCTTGCCCGTGGAGCGGCGGGAAAGTTCGGTCGCGAGTTTGACGCGCTGCGCCTCGCCGCCCGAGAGCGTAGTGGCGCTCTGCCCGAGTTTGATGTAACCCAACCCCACGTCGTTGATGGTCTTGACTTTATTGTAGATGGAGGGAACGTTTTTGAAAAATTCCACGGATTCCTCTACCGTCATATCCAGAACTTCGAAAATATTTTTGCCCTTGTAGCGCACTTCCAGCGTTTCGCGGTTGTAGCGCTTGCCGCCGCACACTTCGCACGGTACGAAGATATCGGGCAAAAAGTGCATTTCGATCTTGATGATACCGTCGCCGAAGCAGTGTTCGCAGCGCCCGCCCGCCACGTTGAACGAGAAACGTCCCGCCTTATAGCCGCGCTCTTTCGCATCCTGCGTGGCAGCGAACAATTCCCGTATCATCGTAAATACGCCCGTATAGGTCGCGGGGTTGCTGCGCGGCGTTCTGCCGATGGGCGACTGGTCGATGGCGATGACTTTATCGAAGTATTCCATTCCCGTGCAACCGTCGCACTTGCCCAATATCTGGTGCGCGCCGTTGAGCGCGTTCGCCATATAGGGATAGATGATCTCGTTGACGAGCGAACTTTTGCCCGAACCCGAAACGCCCGTGACCGCGGTGATCAGACCGACGGGAATCTTCACGTCGATATTTTTCAGATTGTTCTGGCGGCAGCCCTTCACTTCGAAATAGCGGCCGTCGGGCTGCATTCGGACGGGCGGCACTTCGATCTTCCGCTTGCCGCTCAGGAATTCGCCCGTAATGGAACGGGGATTGTTCATGATGTCCTCAACGCGCCCTTCCGCGACCACCTCGCCGCCGTGCACGCCCGCTTTGGGACCGATATCCACGATATAATCGGCGGCGCGCATGGTATCCTCGTCGTGCTCCACCACGATGAGCGTATTGCCCAGATCGCGCAGATGCACGAGCGTATTCAAAAGTTTTTCGTTGTCCCGCTGATGCAGTCCGATGCTCGGCTCGTCGAGAATATATAAGACTCCCGTCAGCCCGCTGCCGATCTGGGTAGCAAGGCGGATACGCTGGGATTCGCCGCCCGAAAGCGTGCCCGCGCTGCGCGCCAGATTGAGATACGAAAGCCCGACGTTGCGCAAAAAGTTCAAACGCGCCTTGATCTCCTTTAAGATCAGATCCGCGATGAGGTGCTCGGTCTTGCTGAGCGTCAGCGCGTCGAAAAAGCCGTACAGATCGTCAATGGACATATCGCACAGTTGCGCGATATTTTTGCCGCCCACATAGACGCTGAGCGCCTCTTTCTTCAGTCTTTTGCCGCCGCATTCGGGGCAGGGAAGTTGGGTGATATAGCGTTCGATCTCCGCTTTCACGCCTTCGCTTTCGGTATTCTTGTAGCGCCGCGTGAGCGTGTTGACGAAACCTTCCCACTTCATTTTATAGGTGCCGTGGAAGTTATAGGCATCGTATTTCATATCGATCTGTTCGTTGCCGTTACCGTACATAAGGATATCGTACTGTTTTTTGGGCAGATCTTTGACGGGAACGTCCATATCGATGCCGTAATGGCGCGCCACGGCCTCGGCGTACATTTCGTTCGTCTTCTTGCTCTCGACGTACCAGCCTCCGATCTGAATGGCGCCCTCGCGCAGCGTCTTGTTTTTGTCGGGACAGATGAGCGCCTCGTCCACCACCTGCTTAAAGCCCAGGCCCGCGCATTCGGGACAGGCTCCGTACGGCGTATTGAAGGAAAAGAGGCGCGGCTCGATCTCCTCGATGCTGATACCGCAGTCGGGGCAGGAATACTTGATGGAATATAAATTTTCCGCGCCCTCGCAGTCGATGACGACAAGCCCGTCCGCCAACTTTAAAGCGTTTTCCAGGCTGTCGGACAGGCGCTTTTGGATGCCGTCCTTGACGACGAGGCGGTCTACGACCACGCTGATGTTGTGCTTGATATTTTTATCGAGTTTTATGTCTTCCTGCAAGTCGTAGACGATCCCGTCCACTTTCACGCGGGCGTAGCCGCTCTTGCGGAACGCTTCCAGATTTTTGGTGTATTCGCCCTTACGTCCCCGCACCACGGGCGCGTTGACGAGGATCTTGCTCCCCTCGGGCATCGCCATGACCTGATCGGCGATCTCGTCGACCGTCTGGCGGCGTATTTCACGGCCGCATTTCGGACAGTGCGGGACGCCGATGCGCGCGAACAGCAAGCGCATATAGTCGTAGATCTCCGTGACCGTGCCCACCGTGGAGCGCGGGTTGTGCGAGGTGGTCTTCTGGTCGATGGAAATGGCGGGAGAGAGCCCGTCGATGGACTCCACGTCGGGTTTTTCCATCTGTCCGAGGAATTGGCGCGCGTAGGATGAGAGGCTTTCGACGTAGCGTCTTTGCCCTTCCGCAAAGATGGTGTCGAACGCGAGCGTACTCTTCCCCGAGCCCGACAGCCCCGTAAAGACAACGAGTTTGTTGCGCGGAATGTGCACGTCGATATTTTTGAGATTGTTTTCTTTGGCGCCTTTTACGAATATTTCTTCTTTCATAACTGTCCTATCTTCTCAGTTTTCGTTTGAGTAAATTGATGGTATCCCGTATTTCAATCGCCTTTTCGAAATCCAACTGATTGGAGGCGACTTTCATCAGCGCTTTCAGTTTTTCAATCTCGGCAGGGATCTGATCCGCGGAAATATGTTCGTCGATCTGTTTTTGCTTTTGGGTGATGGCGAGCGAACTCTTGATCTCTTTTTGGATGGTCCGCGGCGTGATATTGTGTTCGCGGTTGTAGGCGCTCTGCACCTCGCGGCGCCGGTTTGTTTCGTCGATCGCGCGGCGCATACTGCCCGTTATGTTATCGGCATACATGATAACTTTGCCGTCGGCGTTTCTCGCTGCGCGCCCGATCGTCTGAATGAGCGAAGTTTCGCTGCGCAGGAAACCTTCCTTGTCCGCATCGAGAATGGCGACCAGTCTGACCTCGGGAAGGTCGAGCCCTTCCCTTAAAAGGTTGATGCCGCAGAGCACATCGAACTCGCCGCCGCGCAGCCCGTTCACGATATCGATGCGTTCGAGCGTGTCGATATCGCTGTGCATATAGCGGACCTTGACGCCGTGCTCTTTCAGATAATCGGTGAGGCTCTCCGACATGCGCTTGGTGAGCGTGGTGATGAGCACTCTTCCTTTTTCGCTCGTCACGCGCTTGATCTCGCCCAACAGATCGTCTATCTGTCCCTGTACGGGGCGTATCTCGATCTCGGGATCTAAAAGCCCCGTGGGACGGATGATCTGTTCCACGACCTGACCCGCCTCTTTGAGTTCGTATTCGGCGGGCGTTGCGGAAACGCATATGAGTTGCGGCACGCGCGCGTCGAACTCCTCGAATTTAAGAGGGCGGTTGTCGAACGCCGAACGCATACGGAAACCGTAATTGACGAGGTTGGTCTTGCGCGAATAATCGCCGTGGTACATGGCGCGTATCTGCGGTATGGTCATATGACTCTCGTCGATGAACACGAGAAAGTTTTCGGGGAAATAGTCGAGCAAGGTAAACGAGGGCTGCCCCGGCTTTCTGCCGTCGAAATAGCGGCTGTAATTTTCCACGCCGCTGCAATACCCCACTTCCTTCATCATCTCGATATCGTAGCGCGTGCGCTGGTCGAGGCGCTGCGCCTCCAAAAGTTTTCCCGATTCCTGAAAGGCTCTCACCTCTTCCTGCAGATCGCTCTCGATCTCGGTGATGGCAGACATCAGTTTTTGGCTGCCCACCGCGTAGTGGCTGGCGGGAAAGATGACCGCGTGTTTCAGAACGGACGTGATCTTTCCCGACACGACTTCCTCTTCGCAGATACGGTCGATCTCGTCGCCGAAAAATTCCACGCGGATGGCGATCTCCGAATTGCTCGCGGGGAAAATTTCCACCGTGTCGCCGTTCACGCGGAAGGACGAACGCGAAAAATCGACGTCCTTTCGGGTATATTGCAGTTCGATCAGCCGACGCATCAGTTCGTCGCGAGAGATCTCGTCGCCGGGGCGCAGGGATACGGCAAGGCGGAAATATTCTTCGGGCGCGCCCAAACCGTAAATGCAGGACACGCTGGCGACCACCAAAACGTCGCTGCGTTCGCCCAGAGAGCAGGTCGTGGAGTTTCTGAGTTTATCGATCTCGTCGTTGACGGACATATCTTTTTCGATATAGGTATCCGTCGTGGGAATATAACTTTCGGGCTGATAGTAATCGTAATAGGAAACGAAATACTCCACCCTGTTCTTGGGAAAAAATTCTCGGAATTCGTTACACAGTTGAGCGGCGAGCGTCTTGTTGTGCGCGATGACCAACGTGGGGCGGTTGACGTTTTTGACGATATTCGCCATCGTGAACGTCTTGCCGCTGCCCGTGACGCCCACGAGCACCTGTGTGCGGATGCCGTCCAACACGCCTTCCGTCAGTTTTTCGATCGCCTGCGGCTGATCGCCCGTCGGCTGAAAGGGCGAAACCAGTTCGAAATCTGCCATGTAACCTCCTTCTTATATTTTAATTTTACGAACAAATGTTCGAATGTTATTATACAATAAAGCACCGCGCCCTGTCAAACGATTTCGCTAAAAATGCAATGCCGAAAGCATTGCATTTTAAGAAAATATACCGACCAGTATGCGCCCCACCACAAAGGTGATGATCGCGCCCGCAACGGACAGAGCCACTTTGAAAGCGATGGAACGCTTCATCTGAATGCTTGTCCGTTTATACGCCACACCGTTGGCGTGCAGCGTGATGACGTACATGCGCTCCCCCTTGCGGTCGGATTCGATGATATCGAAATAATCGTCGAGTTCCAAAGAGCGCAGGATGCGGTCTACCCGTTCCACGGTGTACTTCCGCTTTTCGGGGAGCATGCTCATGATTTCAAGCGGGCTGACGAGGCAACTGCCCTTCCCCTCACATAGGCGATAGACGGAATTCATGATTTCGTTTTCCTGTTTCGTAAGCATATCCGCAAAAACTCCTTAAACCAAAAAAGCGATAATGAGGGCGACGAGCGCGCCCCCTATGAGAGCGCCGAACAGCCCGCCCGCGCACGCGGCGGCAAAAAAGGAACGCTTGATACGCGACGCATCGGTATCCGAAACGCGCGCCGTTTCGACGTACTGCCGCCCTTTGGGCATGGAACACACGCAATAAGTGCCGTTATCCGCATATTTCAGATCGACGTATCCGCGTTCGCTCAGATATTTGACGGCGTTGGACACGCCGTTCTCGTCCGCGGTCATGCGGGCGGGCAGCGCGGAAAGAAAGTCCTCGGCGTCCATCACTTTATAAGAACCGTCCGAAGCGGCATTGATTTTATCGAGCACAAATTTCGTGAGTTTGTCCAGCATAAACCCTTCCTCTTAACAGTATGCTCAAAATCGCGGCATTTCAAACGAAACCTTCGACTTTTGCTGTCATCATTATACCATTATCTTGTGAAATTTGCAAATAGTCCTGCAATTTTTGCGTCAATTTACTTTATTATTCCGCGAAATTGTGCTAAAATAAAACGGATCAGATTTTTTTGGAGCGCAGACTTTCCTATGAATATATTGAAGCGTTATTGCAACGCTCTGGACTTTGACAGTTACGAAGATTTTTATAAGAATTTTCAGATCACGTCGCCCGAAAACTTTCATTTCGCGTACGACGTGGTGGACGAATACGCGCGGCTGGAACCGCACAAGCGCGCGATGGTATGGTGCGACGATCTCGGAAACGAAGAATTTTTCGATTTCGAGAGGATCAAGCGGCTTTCCGACAAGAGCGCGAATTATTTTTTGTCGCTCGGCATCGGCAAGGGCGACGCGGTGCTCGTCATTTTACAGCGTCGGCATGAATATTGGACGGCGCTGATGGGACTTGCCAAGATCGGCGCGGTCGCCATTCCCGCGACGCATATGCTGATGGAAAAAGATCTCGTCTACCGCATGCAATGCGCGGACGTGAAAATGGTACTCTCCGTCAACGAGGACGAACTTTGCGGACATATTCTCGCCGCGGCGGCAAAAGCCCCTTCCGTCAAATACCTTGCGACCGTAGGAAGGCGCGACTGCTTTATCGACTTCAACGCCGAGGTGGAAAAACAGAGTGAAACGCTCGACTGCGAATATTTTTATACCCGTAGCCGCGACGACCGCACCCTCTTATACTTTACCTCGGGCACGACGGGAATGCCGAAAATGGTGTCCCTCAGCCAAAAATATATTTTAGGGCATATCGTCACGGGCAAATACTGGCTCAACTGTATGGACGAGGGGCTGCACTTTACCCTTGCCGAAACGGGCTGGGCAAAGGCGAGTTGGGGAAAACTATTCAGCCAATGGCTGTGCGGTTCGGCGATTTTCGTCTACGATTTTCACGGACGGTTCGAGCCCGACGATCTGATGCGCTATATCGCGAAATACAAGGTAACGACCTTCTGCGCGCCGCCGACCGTGTACCGCTTTATGGTCAAATCCGATCTCACAAAATACGACTTATCCAGCATCAGATTTATGATGACCGCGGGCGAGGCGCTCAATCCCGAAATTTTCAAACAGATCTACGAAAAGACGGGACATAAAATATACGAGGGTTTCGGTCAGACGGAATCCACCATCGTCTGCGCCACGTTCAGTCAATACGTGGGCATCAAGGCGGGATCGATGGGTAAACCTTCTCCCCTGTACGACGTACAACTTTTGGACGACGACGAGCAACCCGTCAAAGCGGGCGAAACGGGCGAGATCTGTATTCGGATCAAAGAAGACCAGTACGGACTGTTCGACGGCTATTATAAGGATAAGCCGCTCACGGATTCGGTTTTGTACAACGGCTATTACCATTTCGGCGACCTTGCATACATGGACGAGGACGGTTATTATTGGTTCGTAGGCAGAAAGGACGACATCATCAAAAGTTCGGGTTACCGCATCGGACCGTTCGAAGTGGAAAGCGCGCTGATGGAACATCCCGCCGTGCTCGAATGCGCGATCACGGGCGTGCCCGATCCCGAAGGCGTGCGCGGCCAACTCGTCAAGGCGACCGTGGTGCTCGCAAACGACTACACCGCCACGGACGAACTGAAAAAACAACTGCAAAATTACGTAAAGAAAGCGACCGCGCCCTATAAATACCCGCGCGTCATCGAATTCGTGGACGAACTTCCGAAGACGATCAGCGGCAAGATCCGCCGCGTGGAAATACGCGAAAACGATATTCAATAAAAAGATCCCGAACCGTTCGGTTCGGGATCTTTTTCTATTCGATTATTGTTCGTCCGCAAGCGTTTCCTGCGGGGTTTCTTCCGCGGGTTCCACGGGAAGTTCGGTTTTCTCTTTCACATACGCGTTGGCAAGCGCGCCGCTCAGAATAAAGAACAGCAGCGCCGCGCCCGAGAATATGACGCTTCCCAGAACGACGGGATCCATCACCAGATCCAGAACGCCTGCCATACCGAGCGAACCGAGCACGATATAGGAAACGAGCCCGAATCCCGTTGTTACAGCCGCAAGAGGCACGAGCGGAGCGGCGCTCTTTTGCACGTCGGAGAAAGTGAACGCCGCGCGGAAGAACACGACGGCCGACAGCGCGAGCATGGTGAGATAGAGAATCGCGGACGGCAGGAAATTCGTGAGCGTAAACGCCATCACCTCGTCGGAACTTCCGTAATCGCCGCTCAAGCCGAACACTGCGCCGATCTTATCCAGCGTCGCGTTGAAAGAGGCGAAATTGCCCAAAAGCAGAACGACGGCGACGAACGAGAATACGAACGCAAAGCCTTTCAAAGAGAATGCCACGACGTCGTTGAGCCCGATACGGTGGCTGAAAAGCGAATTTCCCACGGCGTACAGAGCGCCGCAGACGAGGGCAAAGATAAAGCAGAACATTCCGACAGGATTTAAGAAACACGCCGTCAACTGCCCTATCGCCAACAGGAACAGACAGCCCGAAAGATACAGCACAAAGAACTTTCCGAAGCGCGCGCTCTTTTTACGGCACAGCGAAATCGTCGTCAGTATGATAAAGACGAGCGAAACGATCTGTAAAAACAGATAACCGACGGGGTAACCGACCATCACCGCCATGCGGATATCGAGATCCTGCGCGTTTTTCAGCGCGTCCAGATTGCCGACCCCCTCGGTGCCCGTCGTAGACGAATACGCGATCTCCGCCTCCAGTTTTTCGAGTTTAATGAGGTTGACATTCTCCATGCCCGCCATCACTTCGTCTACGATCTTATATATGAGATCGATCATCTGTTTGGCAGCGGTTTTGTCGCCCTGCTGCACTAATGCCGTAAGTTCTGTGAGGCGTTCTTGATATTTGAGAATAATGTTCTTTGCTTTCGATTCCACTTGCTCGACGAGTTTCTGCATTTGTTCGGTATTCTCTTCCAGATCATAACCGACCGCGAACGCAGAAAACACGTTGAACACGTTCTGATCGAATCCTTTCTGGGAAAACATCGACGCGACGTCTTCCATATCTGCCGAACCGTTGATCAGATATGAATAAAAATCGTTATGCAAAGTTTCCTGCGGCACATATTTCACGGTCGTGAAAAATCCGCTGATAAACACGATGACGGATACGAGAAGCACCAGAGATTTCAGTATGTACGTGCGTCCGATCTCACATACCCTGCCCCAGCGCGTGCCGACGGGAAGATCGCTGACTTCGTCCTCCGCAAGACTCGCTCCGCAGCCGCCGCAAAATTGCGCGTCCGAAACGTTCTTTTTGCCACATTTTCTGCAAATTTTGTTCATAGATCTCTCCTGTTCACTATATTTGATCCGCGCAACAGCGCGCCGAATCCCGTTCAATAATCGATGCGGATCGTTGCCAGAATATCGTCGTATCCGATCGTTCTTCCGCCGCCCAGAATGACCGCCATCTGCGGTTCGTCGGAAAGGTTGATATCCATTTGCAGGGCGCGAGAAAGATAATCGTCCATGCCTATGATCTTCGCGCCGCCGCCCGAAAGATAAATGCCGCTGTGCCAGATCGCCGCCGAAACCTCGGCGGGAAGTTTGGATAAGATCAGCCCCGCATATTCCACGACTTTATCGGCGAACACTTTCACCGGTTCGTAGATATCCGCGGAAGAAACCGCAACCGATCTCGGGCGGCCCGTGGTGATATCCCGCCCGTTGATGACCATGCTCTCCTTGTCGTTGGTATACAGGCTGGCGACCGTCATTTTGAGTTTTTCGCTCGTCAGGAGCCCGATTTTCAGATTGAAAGAATCCGCGACGTGGTCGATGATCTGACTGTCGATATTGCCGCCGCCGAGATTGAGACTGATGCCCGCGATCACGCCGTCCAGAGAAAACGCCGCGATATTCGTGCTCCCCCCTCCGATATCGATGATAAAGGAAGGATTCGTTTCGCTCAGCGAAAGGTTCTGCCCGAACGCCGCCAAAAACGGCACCTCGACGAAATTGACCGCGCCGATACGGCACGCGTCCGCAAGGCGGGAATATTTGTCTAAAAGTTCGTCCTGCGCGCCGCAGGGCACGCCGAACAGCACTTCGCAGCGCTTTGCCTGCGAGGGCGAAATGCCCACTTTCTTCAAAAAATACGAGAGCATGATCGCAGCCATTCCCTCGTTGACGATATCCGCCTCGAATACGGGAAATACGATGGTGGTGAATTCGGCGGTCTTGCCGATAAGGCGTTTCGCGTCTTCACCGATGGCTTTCACGGTGTTCGAGCCCGCGGCGACCGCTACGCAGGAAGGTTCCGCGAGCACCACGCCGCTCCCGATTTTAAATATTTTCGTTACAGACGACCCGAGGTCTATCGCAAGTTTGATCATTGGAGTATCCCCATAGAAACGAGTTTTTCGCGCACTTCTTCTTTCGGCAAGCCAACGATGTTGGAAAAACTGCCGGTATAGGAACAGACCGGCGCGGGATGGTCCTGTATCCCGTAACTGCCCGCCTTATCCATAGGCGAGCCGGTGGAAACGTAAGCACGGATAAAATCTTCGTCGAGTGCGCGAAAGCGCACGACGGAGCGGCTGAAAAAACATTCTTCGCGCTCTCCCGCCAGAATGCACACGCCCGTATAAACCTCGTGCTCGTTTGCGCTCAGCGCGCGGAGCGTTGCCGCAGCCTCCCCTTCGTCTTTGGGTTTTCCGAGCGCGCGGCCGCGAAACCAGACGATCGTATCCGCGCCGAGTACGGCGCAATCGGGAAACTTTGCAAATACTTCTTTCGCCTTGGCCCTCGCCAGCGCGCAGACGATTTCGGAAGGCGGCAAGGATAAATCCGCCCGTTCTTCCCCCGCGGCGGGAACCACCTCGAAATCGGGCACGATCTCCGCCAAAATCTCTTTGCGGCGCGGGGAACCGCTTGCCAAAATCAGACGCATATACTATCCTGTATAAATCGAAAGAAAGCCGCAAGGTCGTTGCGGCTGTTCGCTTATAAAATTTCCAGATTTTTGCGGAAGGACTTTTTGAACTCCGCATTGGCGGTCATCGCGTCGCGGATCTCCAGCGAAGCGTCGCCGTCCACTTCCGTTTTCATGATGACGGAATCGCCCAGAACGTCGCAGTTGATGCCCTTGATACAGCCGACGCAACTCCTGTCGAGACTCTCCGCGATGCGGAGCATGACGCCGAGTTTTCTGACGGCCTCCAGATCTTCTTCCTGCACGATATCTTTATATTTTACCCAGTCCGCCGCGGAAATGTCCTCTTTCTTGTGGCAGCCCGCCACAAACGCGGCCAGCACAATCTCGCGGTGCGTGATGCCGTAGAGCGTCGCGTTCAAAATCATGTAGCAACTGTGTTTCTGATGATTGTAGAACTTGATGCGGTTGCCGCAGTCGTGCAGCGTCGCCGCCACTTTCAAGATTTTTAGATACTGGCGCGGGAACTTGTGCAGAACGCGCAACTGTTTGAAGAGTTGAACGGAAAGGTTGACGACGTGTTCCACGTGCTTTTCGTCGCACTCGTAGTATTTCACGAGGCTGTTCAGGCTGTACCCGAGAATGTCCGAAATGGGCTTTTCCATCGTGATGGGCATTGCCTGGTTAAACATGATACCTTCTCTCAGTCCGCTGCCGCCGATGGTGAAATTTTCAAAGTGCATATAATGCACGAAAGATTTCACGACCGCGAGCGCCGCGGGAAGAATGTCCGCGCGCCCCGTGGACAGGCCCTTGATCTTCTTTTTCTTATCGAGGTCAAGCACCTTGATCATGTCGTATATGCTCTCGAAATCCTCTACGGGGAGGTTATAATTATGCACGGTATCCAGAGGATACTTGCGCACCATTTTGCTGATCTTGAATATGTTACGGAACGAGCCGCCGACGCCGATCATCTGCACGTCGGGCTCGATATTGGACAGCCATTCGATGCCTTTGAGTTGTTCGGTGAAGAACTCTTCCACCTTTTCCGCCTGCTGTTCGGGGGAAAGCCCGTCGTCCTTGAAAAGATCCGTGAGCGTGACCGCGCCGAAAGGTAGCGTCACGTAATTGAGCATATTCCGACGGTTATAATAGACGATCTTCGTGCTGCCGCCGCCGATCTCCAAAATGATCCCCTTAGGGATATCCATGGAATTGATGACGCCGCGGTAGACTAACGTAGCCTCCTCTTCCTCGCTTAGAACTTTTACTTTGATGCCGCAAGTCGCCTGGATCTCGTCCAGAAAACTGCGTTGGTTTTTCGCGCGGCGCACAGCCGCCGTCGCCACCGCGATGATACGGTCCACGTTACTCGCGTCGCACAGTTTGCGGAACATCTTCAACGTCTTGATCGTTTCCGCGACGCGCTGGGGTTTCAAGAACCCGTCTCTTTCCATATCCTGCCCGAGTCTTACGCTCTCTTTCAATTCGTCCACTACCATAAAATGCCCGTCGCCAAACAACTCTACTATGACGAGCCTCGCCGAATTGGAGCCCAAATCAATGATTCCGATTTTTTCCACTTATGCCACCTCTGCTGACTGATAATAAAACTTTGTCTATATATAATCACTACTATATATAAAACTCAACCGCATACATTATAACATTGAAAAAGCGGTTTGTATATAGTTTTTTCCATTTTTTGTGCAATTTTTTTTGTGAGATTTGTGTGAATTGGTCACATCGTGTTTTATTATGATTTTTTTTGTTTTTTTCAGGTTAATTATTGCATTTTTCACGGATTTTATACCTTAAAAAATGATAAGAGGCTGTACAAAATGCACAACCCCGCATACGATTATAACGTTAAAAGCAACGCGCGAAGCGCCTTGAAATCGCTGACGATATGATCGGCTCCGGCCTCTTCCAGTTCTCCTTCGCGGGCGAATCCGAGGCGCATCCCCACGCTTTCCACGCCGCATTTTTTCGCGCCGAAAATATCGTGCTCTCGATCCCCGATCATCAGGCTCTCCCCGCGCACGTCGCCCTTATCGAGGCGGGCGAACACTTCTTCGATGACCTCGTCCTTGCGCGTGCGCCGCTCGTCCATTTCGCTGCCGACGACCACTTGGAAAAAGTCGGAAAACCCGAATTTTTCCAGGATCATATTTGCGAAATGTTCGGGTTTGCAGGTCGCGACGCAGAGCGTGCGTCCGTCTTTTTGCAGCGCTTGCAGACATTCCCTCGAGCCCTCGACGGGCGCGCATTCGAATACGCCGAGAGAGGCGTACCGCTCGCGGAAAACTTCCTTTGCGGCGAGCGCCTTTTCGTGCGAAAACCCGTAAAATTCCTCGAACGCCGCCACCAGCGGCGGACCGATAAAGCGCAGCAGATTGTTCCTGTTTGTCTCTTCTATGCCCATCTTTCCGAGCGTGTATAAAATACTCTTTATAATGCCCTCGCTCGTATCGAACAGCGTTCCGTCGAGGTCGAACAGCAGATATTTCTTTTTCATATCAATGCTTTTTAATACAGTGGCGCGGACATTTTTCCGCGCATTTGAGGCAGTCGATGCACTTCGTATAGTCGATCTCGGGCAGGCCGTCGCGCATGGAGATCGCCCCGACGGGACAGGTCTTGGCGCAGATCTCGCAGCCGACACAGCCGCGTTTGCAAAGTTCCATGACGTCCTTTCCCTTGCCGTGATTGCAGCAGGCGATATAGACTTTCGCGCTTTTGGGAATGCGCCCGATGATATGTTTGGGGCAGTTGACGATACAAGCCCCGCAGGAAACGCATTTTTCCGGATTGACCTGCGCATACCCCTCGTCGCTCAGTTCGATGGCGTTATAGGGACAGATATCCACACACGATTTCAGACCGATACAGCCCACGGGACAGGCCTTGATGCCGCCCGCGATCAGTTCGCACGACCGGCAGTTTCCGTAACCGTGATAATCGTATTTGTTAAAGCACGCGTCGCCGCCGTTGCAATGCACCACCGCGACGGTTTCTTCGCCCACGTCGCCGCCGCCCAAAAGTTCGGCGATCTTTTCCTTGTTCGCCTTGGGCGTCGCCTTGCAGTCGGAAAGGTTTGCCTCCCCTTTCACGAGCGCCTCGGCAAACTGTGCGCAGCCCGCTTTGCCGCAGCCGCCGCAGTTGGATTTCGCCAAAAGTCCCTCGATCTCCTGCGCCTTTGCGTCCTTTTCCACCGAAAAGACGTGCGAGAAGATGACGAGGATGACGCCGAACACGACGGCGAGCGCGAGCATGATCCCGCCCGCCAATAAAACCGCTGTCATAACGCTTTCCTCCTTATACCATTCCCGCAAATCCCGCGAACGCCAGCGCCATAATCGCCGCCGTCACGAGCGTGATGGGAAAACCTTTGAAACATTTGGGAATATCCGCTTTGTCCGTTTTGGCGCGGATACCCGCCAAAAGCAGGATCGCGACCAAAAAGCCCACGCCCGTCGCCACGGAAACGGCGAAAGTCGTGATAAAATTATAACTGTTGAATACGACCGCGCTGTTCGCCGTGCCCAAAATGGCGCAGTTGGTGGTGATGAGCGGCAGATACACGCCGAGCGCGCTGTACAGCGTGGGCGAATATTTTTTGACGATCATCTCGGTCATCTGCACCAAACTCGCGATGACGAGGATAAACGCCATGGTGTAGAGATAATCCAGTTCCAGCGGCAACAAAATGTAGTGGTATATGAGCCAGGTGAACCCCGAGGAGATCGCCATGACGAAGATGACGGCAAACCCCATGCCCGCCGCGCTGGACATTTTTTTGGATACGCCCAGAAACGGGCAGATGCCCTGATACTGGGAGAGTACGATGTTGTTGGAGATGACCGCGGCAAACATGACCGATATAATGGAAACCGTCATTCTTGCACCTCCGTCAGTTCGAGCGCGCCCTCTTTAAGAGGCAGCGTCTTGCGGCGTTCTTCCTGCCGTTTGCTCTCTATTTTCTGATTGATGAAATTGAACAGCGCCATCAAGCACCCGAACACGATAAAGCCGAAAGCGCTCGCCGACGTGCCGTTCATGACGGGAAAGCCGGGAATAGCGAAACCCGCAAACGCGCCGCCCGCGAAAAATTCGCGCACGATACCGATGAGGCACAGCGCCGCGGTAAAGCCCAATCCCATGGAAACGCCGTCGAGCACGCTGTACAGCGGTTTGTTGCACGACGCAAAACTTTCCGCGCGCGCCAGAATGATACAGTTGACCACGATGAGCGCGATAAACGCCTTCATGGTATCGTATAGTTCGGGCAAATACTTGCGCATGACCATCTGCACGATGATGACGAAGGTGGAAATGATGATGATATAACAGGGAATGCGCACCTTGTCGGGTATGACGTTGCGGAGTAAACTCACGAACAGGTTGGAAAAGACGAGCACGAACATGGTCGCGACACCCATGGCGAACGCCTGTGAGAGCGTGGAGGTCATGGCGATGGTGGGACACGTCCCCAAAACGAGCACAAACGTCGGATTGTTGCGTATCAGCCCGCCGAAAAACGTTTCTTTTACTTTCGCTCTGTTCATGCCTTGCCTCCTTTTGCGATCTCTTCGTTATAATAGCGGACGACCGCGTTCACGCCGTTTCTGACCGCCGTAGAAGACAGCGTCGCGCCGCTGACCGTATCTACGTCGTTGAAATCAGACAGTTCGGTCAAATCTTTATCGTAGAAATTTTCATAATAATTCGCATTGTCCAGTTTCCCCAAAAAGGTCTCGCTGTTTTCGCCGATCACGATTTTATAAATTTTATTGTCGCGCACGTACACGTAGATCTGTACGGTCCCCTGATAGCCGCCGCTGCCGCCCGCAAGGAATGCGTGCACGGGCACTTCGTCGTCGGAAACCGCGTAATAGACGATCTGCCCCGTGCCGTAATTTACCGGTTCGTCCGCGACCACCATGGAAAATTCCCCTTCCGCGCCGCTGTCCTTTTTAAAACCGTCCAGCGTGGACTGAAAGGGATCCACATAGGTCAGAAGGTTGAACGCGCCCAGCAAAAGCCCGCTGCACAGCGCGATGATCGCGAGCACCGCGACGCACTGTATCCTGTTTTTCGTCTTTGCCGTCATGCCCTTTCACCTCCCGCAGCCCCGAACGCTTCGAGGATCATTTCTTTGAGTTTGGTATTGGTAAAGGTCGCTCCCGTCATCTCGTCCGCGTCAAGCCCCTCGATCTCCGATTCGGTCTTGCCGATAAATATCTCCGTTTTTGCGGGATAGCCCCAGGTGCTCTGTTTGATCGCGCCGATATAGGTCACCTTTCCGCCCTCGATACAGATATTGTATTCGAGAGGCTGTTCATAACCGCCCTGGTCGGTAAGCACCGCCTTACCCTCGACCGTATAGATCGTACCGCCGAAGAACTCGGATGATTTCGCGCCCGTCACGTATTCGTAATCGCCCGTGATAGGCACGTCGGTCACACCGACGCCCGCGTCGGTGAGCGCGCGGTAACTCTCTTCGAGCATGGAAACGAATTCGTTGTGCGTATACGTCGCGCCCGTGAACGAATCGCCGCCCAGCGCCAGAATGCCCGCGAGATCTTTTCCGATGAACAGTTCGCGTTTGAGTTGATATTTTGCGTCCATCGTGCTCTGTTTGATCGGCGTGATGCCGCGCACGATAAAGTCCTTGCCGTCGATATGCACGTTGTATTCGAGCGCCTGTTCGTACACGCTGTCGCCGAAAGGAATTTTTGCGATGCCCGTGACGTTAACGACAAAGTTGCCCGAGATACCGTCTTTGACGATCGATTTCACGTGTTTATAGGCGAGCCCCGCGGCAACGCTCTCCGTCCGCACGCCGTTCTCCGCGAACGCGGAATAACACTCCAGAATCATATCGCGCACTTTGGTCGTCGTGTAGGTCGCGCCCGTGGAAAGGTCGGATTCCGTCATATTTTCGATCTGTTCGTACCCTTTGCCGATAAAGAGTTCGGGTTTCAGAACGTAGCCCATCGTGCTTTCGGCGATCGGGTCGATATCCGAAACGCGGTATTCTTTCCCCTCGAACGTGATTATATATTCGAGTTTTTGTTCGTAGCCCTGTATCATGACCGACCCCTTGACGCGGAAACGGTAATTTCCGTCGGGGCGCGTTTCGACCGACTGTATATAGTCGTAGTTGCCCGTCCACTCCAGCGGGGTATAGGCTTTCGCCTGGATCGACGCGACGACGGGCGCCGCTACGACGAGGGAAAGCGCGCCGACCGCGCACAAGATCCACATGGCGTACTTCATGACAGGTTTTACGGGCGCGCCCTTGGAGTCGAGTTGACCGAACCGCACGGGCAGAATGTATCTGTCCATCAGCGGCACGAAGAGGTTCATGATGAGGATCGCGAGGGAAACGCCTTCGGGGTAAATGCCGAATTTTCGGATGAGCACGGTGACCACGCCCAGCCCCACCGCGTAGAGGATACGGTTGTATTCCCATTTGGGCGAAGTGGCGTAGTCGGTCGCCATGAACACGGCGCCGAACATAAGTCCGCCCGCAAACAGTTGCAGCAAAATTTCCGACGCGCTCTGATAACAGGCGAGCACCATGAGCGCGCTAGTCGCTATATAGACGACGGGGATGCGCCAGTCGATGATCTTGCGCACGCACAGATAGACGCCGCCCGCAAGGATCGCAGGGATGCACGTTTCCCCGATGCTGCCGCCCGTCACGCCGAAAAACAGTTGCAAGACGTAGCCCCAATATCCGCTCACGCCCCAGAAAGAATCTTGCAGCGCGTTCACGCCGCCGCTTAAGTAAGTGGCGGAAGTCGACACGTCGCCGAGGATCATATTGCCGACGTCCGCGCCGATAAACTGCGCGGTCATGGAACCGTAAGCGAGCAACAAAAAGACGCGCGCCGTCGCCGCGGGGTTGGCGAAATTTTTGCCGATGCCGCCGAACAGCATTTTTACGATGACGATCGCGAACACGCCGCCGATGACGGGAATATACCACGGCGCGCGCGGGGGAAGGTTCAGCCCCAGAATGATGCCCGTGACAACGGCGGAAAGATCGGTCGTAAAAGGTTTTTTTCGTATCTTCTGATAGATCTGTTCGCTTAAAAGACAGGTCGCCACGCAGATGACGACGAGCATGAGCGAATAGAGCCCGTAAAATATGACGCCGCAGAGGACGCAGGGCAAAAGCGCGATGATGACGTCGAGCATGATGCCGCGCACCGTCTGATTTCCCACTTTGTGCGGGGATGAGGCGACTTTGTAATTGCTGATCTCTGCCATGCTCAGATCCCCCTTTCCTGTATGGTTTTTTTGGCGAGTTTGACGCTCTGCACGAGGTAACGCTTGGCAGGGCACACGTACGAACAGCAGCCGCAGCCGATACACGACTTGGCGCCGAACTTTTTGGCGCTCTCTAAATCTTTCGCAAACAGCGACGATTCGATATAGACGGGCATCAGTCCCATCGGGCACGCCTGCACACACTTTCCGCAGCCGATGCAGGGTTCCGCCTCGCGCACTTCGCTCTCCGTCTTATCCAGAAACAAAAGGGACGACGAGCCTTTGCCCGTGCACGCTTTGAGGGAAAACACGTTTTCCCCCATCATCGGGCCGCCCGCCACGATGCTCTCCGCGGCGGTATCGTCCGCGCCGCAGAAATCCGCGACGTCGCGGAAAAGCGTTCCCGTTTTTACCCATATATTTTTCGGGTGCGCGACCGCCCTTCCGGAAACAGTCATCACGCGCTCGTAACTGGGCTTGTTTTCGAACACCGCCTCAAAGATCGAGAGCGCGGTATGCACGTTGACGACCACCGCGCCCGCGTCAATCGGGAGTTTCCCCTCGGGCACGACGCGCTTGCAACAGGCATATATGAGTTGTTTTTCCGCGCCCTGCGGATACTTGGTCTTCAACTTTTTCACAATGATCTTGACGGGCTCGCCGTCCAGCCCCTCCGCGCCGCCGGGAAGGCATAAGGGATGGGTGGACAGAATGTCGATCGCCTCGGGCTTGTTATCCTCTACCCCGACGATCGCTTTCTTCGCGCCGCAGGCGAGCATCGCGCAGCGTACGCCTTTCAAAAATTTATCGGTCATCTCCGTCATGATGCGGAAGTCGCAGGTAATATACGGCTCGCACTCCGCGCCGTTGACGATGAGATAATCGGCGTTTCTCTGCCCGATATTGAGTTTGGCAAAGGTGGGGAACGCCGCGCCGCCCATGCCGACGACGCCCGCTTCCGCAATGCGACCGAGCACGCTTTCCCTGTCAAAGGAAGAAAGGGCGGGCAAACGCTCTTCCTCCTCGGAAAAATCGTTCTCGATAAGGATATGATCGCGTTTCTTGCCCGCGAGCGTGATATGGGAAACGACGCCCTTGACCGTGCCCGCGACGGACGAAAAGACGGGCGCGGACAATCCTTGCCCCGCCTTTGCGATGAGCGTGCCCTTTTTCACCGTTTGCCCCGCCTCCACGACGGGAACGGCGGGCGCGCCGATATGCTGGCTGAGCGGGATATATACCTTTTCGGGAATCGGCCCCTGCTCGATCGCCGCGCCTCGGGTCAGGTATTTGGAACCCGCGGGATGCACCCCGTTTTGAAACGTATTCACTAACTGGCTAACCTCCGATTCGTTGCTCTGTTTTTTGATAGGATGTCGCTTGATATTTTACCACTTTTCCCCACGCTTGTAAAGAGTTTCCGCTCAAAATAGCGCGCCGTCTTCCCGCTTCTTGGCGGCAATGCTCTTTGACGCGGAGATGAACTGCCATACCGACAACAGGCATAAAAAGATGCCGAATCCCTTTTGCAGCGCCTCGCCGCCGATACGGTTGACCAACAGACCGCCCGCGACGGACAGAACGAGCGCGGGCAATATGATATAGCCGATGCCGCGCGTATCCAAAAGCCCGTGCTTGGCGTGCACCTGCAACGAAAAGATCGCCATCGGCAGAAAGGTGATGAGATTCGCCGACTGCGCGAGGTGCTGTTCCACCCCGCAGAAGATCGTTAAAATGGGAATGAGCACCGTGCCTCCGCCCATTCCCATACCGCCTAAGATCCCGCCCGCAAGCCCCGCGAACATATATACGATAAAGCGCATGTTTCTCTCCCTTAAAAAATCATTTTGATGCCCGCGGCGAACATGATGATCGCGAAGATCAGCGTGATGCTGCCCGCCGACAGTTTGCCTAAAAGTTCCGCGCCGAAAAAGCCGCCCGCGAGCACGCCCAAGCCCACCGCGATGAATAGTTCCGCGTCGAAATATCCGTTGAACAGATACATGATGCCGCTGGCGAAACTGATGGGCAGAATGACGAGAATCGCCGTCGCGTGCGACACGTTCGTAGGCTTTTGCAGCAGCGAATTTAAAAGCGGCACGGCGATCATGCCGCCGCCCCCGCCGAATACGCCGTTCACCGCGCCCGTGAAAATACCGCTCAAAATCAGCAATATATTTTGTTTTTTGATTTTACCGCTCACTTTTTTCCTTCCTTTTTTGTACGCGTATATTATCCATAATATATAGTTTGTGTATTATCGTCAAAAAATTATTCAATTTTCACTTTTTTTTAACCGCTTTTACTTGCTTTTCATGGTCTTTTATATTAAAATAGGGTAGTACGATTTTATTTGTTTTACGATACAATATCTACAATCAATATCTACAAAAAGGTGTTATTTTATGGCTAAATGCAAACTGACAAACCAAAAAAGATTCAAGGCTTTATTGTTGACGTTGATTTTGCTGCTGGTTTCCTGCGCATATATATTCAGCGCATGCGGCACGAATGATGACGACGATGACGACGAGAATACGACGAAGACGGATACGCAGACTTTTGCGAACGCCGATTTCGAGTATTTCGACAACAACAGCAAAAGTTACCTGATCCCGACCGCGAACAGCTGGTCGAAGTCTTCGGGCAGCAACGCGTTGGGCGAATCCGCCTCCTCTTCGCTCGCCAAATCGGGCATCATGGATACTTCCCTCGTTTGGAGCGATGTATTCCCGCAGGCAAAAAAGGATTACGACACGTACAAGGATACCGATAAAGACGATATCCCCAAAGACGTGAATTATTATACCGATATCGACAACGATTACGATATCCCCGGCTGGGATATCGCCAACGACGCGAAGAAAGACGGCGAAACGCTTACCGACGACGCCATCAAAAAAGCGGCGGACGCCGCCAACCCCGGCACGCATTGGGGCAAAGACTCCGACGGCGAACAGGAAAACGGCACGAACGTTTTAATGCTCCACAACTACCGTTCCGACCGCGAACAGAGAGGCACCGCCGCGAAGTATACGTCCACTTCCATCACTTTGCAGGCGAATACCGCCGCGAAAGTTTCCGTCTGGGTCAAGACCTACGGCATGACCGATTATCACGGAAACGAAGTGACGGCTGACAACGCGACGCGCGGCGCCTACATTTCCCTCTCCAACTCCGTGGGCGGCTCCTCGCAGGACGCGCTGTTCGTGAACAACATCAACACCGCGGGCGTTACCGACAACAACGGCTGGCAACAATATACTTTCTATATCAAGGCTTCCAACTATGCCAGCACTTCCTTCTCCCTCGTTCTCGGATTGGGACAAGGCGGCGGAAAATCCAAACTCGAATACGTGGACGGCTACGCGTTCTTCGACGACGTTGAGTACAGCGTTCTCGAAGCGGACGAATATGACGCCGCCACGGCAACTCTCGACAGCCAGTACACCTACAAACTCAACCTTGCCGCATCCAACGATCTGAACAAGAAAAACGCGGCGACCGATACCCGTACGGAAAAAGTTTACGCGCTCGATCTCTTTACGCCTTTCGAAGAACTGAAACTGCAATACGTTACGAACGGCTGGACGATAGACGACAACGGCAACAGCGCGGAACAGATGTTCGACGGAAAACTGAAAGACACCAATGACGACAAGGGTTCGATCGTGACCCTCGACAGCCTCAAGAACAGCGAGAAGCACCTTCTCAAAGAAGCGTTTACAAATTATCCCTTCGATGAAAACGACGAGATCCTGTTGATCTCCAGCAACCGCGGCGCCAACTATACCGCCAAGGCAGGCAATACCTTCGAAGTGGAATCCGAGAATTATCTCGCCATTTCTTTCTGGGTCAAAACGAGCGAAATGAACGGCGGCACGGGCGCGACTGTGACCTTGCGCGACGCCATGAACAAGACGACCATCGGAGCGGTAGACACCACGACTCTGACGGGCGTGACTCTGAAAGACGACGAAAGCAAGAAAGAAGATATCTTCGACGGTTGGCAGCAGTGCTACCTGTTCGTGGAAAACCAGACCAAGAGCACTCTTTCCTTCACCCTCGAATTCTCTTACGGCCCTACGACCGTAACGGGCACCGACTACTCCGCATACCGCAGCGGGTTCGCAGCCTTCACGGGCTTTGAACAAAAGGTGATGACCGAGGAAGAATTCAATCTCAAAACCACGGGAACCTACGCTGTGAGCGCGTCGCTCCTCGGCGATTACAAATCCGCTACCGTCGGCGGCGGTTTCGACGACGTGGCGTACGCCCCTACCGATAAGATCGAAACGGGCTTTGCCGATACCCGCAACTATGACGGCGTATACGGCGGCTCCAACTACGTGGGCGGAGATTCCGTCAAAACTGAAATGTTTGATCCTAATATCAAAAACAATTACGATCAGGCAGGACTTTTGAACAAAGCGTATTCGAGCGCGTATTTCAACGGAAAAGCCATCACCGCGCTCGTGCAGTCCTATACGAGATCTGCGACCGCGGCCGTCGTCAATGCCGACTCCTGGTGGAAAACCATTCTCGGGAACGACGTAAACCAGCCCCTGTTCATCACCAATCCCGAAAACACCGACGCGAAGTTCTCTTACGGCTACGTAGCCAAGAGTTCCTCCTCTTTCTCCGCTTCCTCTTATACGACCATTTCTTATAAAGTGATGCTGAGCGAAGGCGCGAAAGCATATCTGTACCTCATCGACACCACCGAGCCCGACTCTCTGGACGACGCGAGATACAAAGATACTCTTAACTTTAACTCGGGCGTTTCCTATCGTTACGACGACAACGGAAATCTGGTCACGAAAGATCCCGACGACAAGGATTTCAGTTCCAAAAACGATACGCTCCTCTATAAGCAGTCCAACGGGCTGTGGGCGGAGAGCAAAAATTACAAGGGCAGCGACCTGTACGCCAACCTCTCGAATTATGAGAAGGACGAGGACGGCAACCTGACAGACGTTTCCGACAATATCGTTTACTACAATCACGACGGTAAATTCTATCGCTATTACGACGAGGACAAAGACAAATACTCCGTCGTCGTCAAAGATTTCAAAGACGCCGTGACCGACAAAAAGATCACGCAGGATCAACTCGACCAGGCGACCGTGCAGGGCGCGCAGGACGCGAAACTCATGCAGGTGATCGAAGGAACGAAAGAAAACGCTTTCAAATGGATCACCGTGACTTTCTACATCGCCAACGGCGATACGGCGAAAAATTACAGACTGGAAGTCTGGAACGGCAGCCGCGACGGAAGCGAGCCGATGAAAGCAAACTCTTTCGTCATCTTCGACAAAGTCAACGGCAACGCGCTGGATGCGGACAACTATACCAAGCATCTGGAAGAGAACCTGCGCAACGCATATCCCTCTTACGCGAATACCGATAAATTGGAAGAGGCGTACTCGAAAGATCCCTCCTCTTTCATCAACGGTGAAGACTCTTCTCTCGTGTACTACCGCTATTCCCTCTTTGACGATTCCGATTACAAGCCTTACGACAAAAACCACGACGAGGACGACAAGGGCGACCCTTACAGCGAATACGAGCAGAAATCTTACGAGAACACGGTCGCGTATTTCCGTTACAACACCGATTCCGTTTACAACACTTTTGTGAACTTCGGCGCGATGGATAAGACCATCGAATCCGGTTCGGACGATTCCGGCGATTCCGGCGACGAGAATACGACGGATGAAAACCAGAACGTATGGCTGCTCATCTCCTCTATCATTCTTGCAGTCATCCTGATCCTTACCTTGATCGCGATGTTGGTCAGAAAACTGGTTTCCAACGTGAAGAAAGGCAAGAAGAACGCCAAGAACACTTACTCCGCGAAGCGTACGCACTACATGAGAAAACTGAAACTCGAAGAATCCCAGTCGGACGATGACGATAACGACATCCTTCCCGATGAAGACGAGATCGACGAGGAAGATATTTATCAGGTAGACGAACCCGATGCGGACGACAAGTCCGACGACGAAGATAAAAAATAATATCTTCGTACGAACCTAAAACAAGCCGCCGCAGGCAATGCCTGCGGCGGTAATTTTTTTATATCTGTTTAAAATTTTCGAAGTCCTTTGGGCAGACGATTTTTGAGCGCGCCGCCGCTCGCCTTTCCGAGACCGAGCGGAAAACCCATATACGTACACAGACAATACCCTCTGCCTGCCGACTGCGCGGACAACTCCTCGCCCTTTAAATAGGCGTTTACGCGGTCGGAAAGTTCTTCTGCGCACAAGGCGTCGCTGGTTTTTACGCTCATGGCGAGCGCGTGGTCGGGCTCGAAACGCCCCTTGACGTGTTCGCCGAGGCAGACGCCCGCGCGCAGCACGCGCAGCGTTTCCAGCGAAAACAATTCTTCGGGCACGAGATACAGCGTTTCGCCGAAAGCGATGAAATCGCCCTCGAGCGGCGTTTTCAGAAAATCGCGCTCGAACGCGCGGTAGAGATTGACGAGCCTTTTGTCCGCCTTGCGCCAGTGCCTGCGCACCGCGCCGCGTCCTTCCCCTTCCTTGACGAGCGCCGCGGCGAAATGCCCTTCGCCGCGCACGCGGTGGGGATATAGTTTTTCCTGCCGCTCTAAAATAAATTCGGGGTGCGACTTCAAAAAGCGCCCGACCGCCCCCTCGTCCTCTTCGGGCGAAAAGGTGCAGGTGGAATAGACCAGCCTGCCGCCGCCGCGCAGCATCGCCGCCGCGCAGCGCAAAATATTGTCCTGGCGCGCGGCGCACATCGCCACGTTTTCCTCGCTCCAGTTTTCGATCGCCGCGGGCTCTTTGCGGAACATTCCCTCGCCCGAACAGGGCGCGTCCACCAATATCTTATCGAAATATTCGGGGAACGCCGCTGCGAGCGTTTCGGGATCTTCGTTGGTCACGACCGCGTTGCGGATCCCAAGCCGCTCGACGTTGCGCGAAAGGATCTTCGCACGGTCGGGGATCTTTTCGTTCATCAGAACGACGCCCGTCCCCTGCAACAGTTCGGCGATCTGCGTCCCCTTGCCGCCGGGTGCGCTGCAAAGATCTAAAATCCTGTCGCCCTTTCCGATTTGCAGGAGCGGCACGGCGCACATGGCGCTCGGCTCCTGCACGTAAAAGACGCCCGCGTCGTGCAGCGGGCTGCGTCCCGGTCTTTCGTCGGAAATATAAAACCCGTTTTCCGCCCACGGAACGCCCCCTTCGAGCGGAAAGGGCGCAATGCGCGAAAATTCGGACGGGCTGATTTTCAACTTATTCGCGCGCACGGCTTTATAAGGTTCTTTTTCGAAAATCGCCGCGTACTCCGAATAATCGGAGAGCGCGGCTCTCATTCTCTGCATATATTTTTCGGGGAGATTCATTCGTTCAACTCCAAAAGAGAATACAGGTCGGACAGATGCAAGATCTGCAAAGGTTTGCCCTCGCCTACAAGCCGCGCGGCGGTCACGCTGCGCACACTCTCGTCGTTTTCCTCCGTGACGAACACGTTCGCCGCGCCGAGTTTCAAAGAATAGCGGCCGCCCCTGCGGCAGATCTCCCGCACGAGGCGCTTGGAAAGGGAAAGATCTTCCTCGATCTTGCGGGAAAACGTAAAACGCTTGCCGTACAATTCGCGCGTCTGCGGGCGCATGCGCGTGCGGCTGACAAAGTTATTGAATTCCACGCGTACGTTTTCGCGCTCCGCTTTCTCGCGGGCGCGCTTTTCATAATATTCGTTTCCGCGTTTGGAAGAGCAGTTGGTAAACGTATAATCGCGGATACTGCCGTTGCGGATCTGATACTTTTCCAAAAGTCCGGAAAAGGTACACTGATTTTCGCGGCACATCGCCTCGGCGACTCTCATGGTCGCATAGGCGTCGTCTGCCGCGCAGTGCGCCTGAAACTCTATTTGAAACAATTCGGTCAGTTTATCCAGCCCCGTCTGACGGTCGAACGTTTCGCTCATCGCCATATACAATATCTGCGTGTCGGCAAATTCAAAACAAAAGGAAGGCAATTTATATCGCCTTGTTTCCAGATTCAGATACTTGACGTCGTTGACGGCCGCGTGCCCCACGACAATCTTGTCGCCGCCCTCCAAAAGATCTTTAATCGTGCGGTAGAATGCGGGAAAATCGGGATATTTTTTGAAATCTTCGTAATTGTACGGCAAGACGATCCCGTCGCCGCCGTGCGCGGTCAGATGAAATTTGCCGTTCGGATTGATCAATATATCTTCTTTTTTCAGTATATTGAATTTTTCGTCGCAGATACAGTACCCGAACACGCATATCTTGGCTACGTCTTTGTAGACGCATGCGCATTCAATGTCAAAAAAAACGTAGTTCATATTTCCCGCTCTTGATTTCAATGGTTTATACGGTAAGATTATAGCATAAGCGGAAAAATAAGTAAAGTAAAAACCCGACGCGTGTGCGTCGGGTCTTCCTGCGTGATCTCTATTTGCCCTGCACGCGGCCGATCTCGGTATTGTCGGTATCGCGGGCGGAAAGTTCGGGGATCGGATGCGCCTTGTCCTGAATGCGGAAATCTTCGCCCTTTTTGGTTATATGCTTCGCAATGACGGTATGGCTCGCCATGCTCTCCGCGGAGCCGAGCACGCCGCGGTTGTAAGAGAAGAAACGGAACTTTTCGGGCACTTTGTCCACCTCTTCCCAGTCCTCCATCCTGCCCGTCAGGCGGACGCTCTTGAGCACTTTGCGGACGTATTCCTTCTGCGGCTTGAACAGAATGGGTTCGGGGAAATCGCCGCCCTCGGGGAAGAGTTGCTGCCAGACCTTGCCGCCGTATTTTGCCAAAAGTTCCACCGCGTAATGCAGGTGAGAAAGTTCTTCTTCATAGTGCATCAGCCAGATATCCTTGATGCGCGCGTCCGTTTCGTCGTTATAGCACGACCAGTAGAGGTAGCATTCGGTATATTCGTGCATGACCATACATTCATACATGGTCACGGTGGGATCCATCAGGCTGCCGTAGCCCGTGACGTGCTGTTCCTCGATCATCGCGATCTCGGCGTACAGTTTTCTGCCCAGTTCGCTCTCGTACAGGTTGGCGACGTTGAGATAATAGTTCATGGTCTGCTGTTCCGCCGCGGTGATGATGCCCGCGTTGAGGCGGGTGACGGGATCGCTCAGATAGTTATTGATATAGAAATCCACGTCGTCGTAAGGGTGGCGCGGTTCAGAAACGGTCGGACGGCCGGGCATCACTTCGGTGTATTTGCCGATGATCGCATCGGCGTGCGCGCCCTTTTCGAGATCCATCAGGTCGCTGTAACGGTATAAATGGTCGAAATCTTCGAGCAGAGCGAAATCCAACTGTTTCTTCACGTAGGCGTTCTTCTCGCGCTGCGCCATAATGGCGGTCAGATCGACGGCGAGTTGTTCGTAACCCAAAGTGTGTTCGAGAATGGATTCGTTGCGCGGTTTTAAATTGGCGATGCGCTTTTGCTGCTGCTGTTCGCCGCGGCGGATCATCGCCATGGCGCGGCGCACGTCGTTGTTCGGGCAATGGCGGTTAAAGCGGTGCGTGTTCCAGATCGCCTCGAATTCCGTGCCGTTCATTAAAATGATGCGGACGCGCGTGTACGGGTCCACTTCGTTTTTGTCGTAAGGTTTTACGTTGATGCTCTTCCAATTCTTATACGTCTTTTCAATGCTTTTGTAAGTTTCCTTAAATGGATTCATAACTACCTCCGCAAATTTTTGAAATTTGACTTGTATATTATGAACATTGCGCCCTTTTCCTATTCATATAATTGCAAAATTTTCTGTTTTTTGGTACAATAAAGAAAAACGAAAGAGGCATTCTATGTTAGCAGTCATTACCGCCATGCAGCGGGAGGCAGACGCGCTTTTATGCAGATGCGCCGCGCAAAGATCCTATCGGCTTTGCGGAAAGACCGTCGTTCTCGCATCCGCGTGCGGCAGGGAATTTCACGTTGTGGTGTGCGGCGTGGGAAAGGTGAACGCCGCCGCGGGCGCGCAGATGGCGATCGATAAACTGGAAGCCGACGCCCTTCTGAACATCGGCGTAGCGGGCGGCATTTCTCCCCGCACGGCGCTCGGGAAAGTTTTCGCGATCGAAAAGGCGGTGCAGTACGATTTCGATCTGAGTCAACTCAACCATACGAAGATCGGCACGCTGGACGAATACGATTCGCCCTATCTTCCCGTACTCGCAAAGAGCGCTTTCCCCCTTGCGACGCTCGCAACCGGGGATCGTTTCAATGACAGCACGCAGGATCTGGCACTCTTAAACGACGAACTTTACGCGGATATCCGCGACATGGAAGGCGCCGCGATCGCGCAGGTCGCGCTATCCGCAAAAGTGCCTCTCTATATGTACAAGGCGATTTCCGACGTCGTGGGCGGAGACTGCGTGCAGCAGTACAGGGATAATCTGGCGCGCGCGCTCGGCGCTTTGACAGCCGCCGTCCCGCAGATATTCAACGAGGTGAAATGATGGAAAAAATCCCTTCCTTTTGTAAAGATCACGATAGTTTGCAGACGGGGCTGTACCTCTCCACCGTACAGCAAGGCGTTTCCACTTTCGACCTGCGCATGAAAACGCCCAACGGCGGCGACTACGTTTCGCCCAAAGCGCTGCATACCATAGAGCATATCATTGCCACGCTCCTTCGGAACGGTCCGCATAAGGAGAATATCATCTATTTCGGGCCCATGGGCTGCCGCACGGGGTTTTATCTTCTGACGGTCGCTCTGTCTTTCAAACAGGTGCTCGGCGAACTGCGCCGCGCCTTTTCTCTGGGCGCAAAGGCGGAGGAAATTCCCGGTTCGTCGAAAAAAGAGTGCGGCAATTATCTCGAACACGATTTAGACGGCGCAAGAAAAGAATGCGCCGCGTACGCAGCCATACTATCCGAGGTGAAAGCCGATGATTAAACTGGGCGGAGGCTGGGACGAGGCGCTGGAAGAATTGTTTCAAGACGAAAATTACGCAAAAATTCATGAATTTCTGAAACAGGAATACTCGCACCACGTCGTCTATCCCGACATGTACGACATTTACAACTGTTTCAAACTGACGCCCTTCGAGCGCGTGAAAGTCGTGCTTCTGGGGCAGGACCCCTATCACAACGTGAATCAGGCGCACGGATTGTGCTTTTCGGTGAAAGAAGGCGTACAGCCGCCCCCGTCGCTCGTGAATATTTTTCAGGAACTCAAAGAAGACGTCGGATGCGAGATCCCTTCCTCGGGAGATCTGACGAACTGGGCGAACGAGGGCGTTTTGCTCTTGAACACCGCGCTCACGGTGCGCGCGCATCAGGCCAATTCGCACAAAAACTGCGGCTGGACGTGGTTTACCGACAACGTGATCCGCATTTTAAGCGAAAATCGCGACCATCTCGTATTCATTCTCTGGGGCGGCAACGCGCGTTCTAAAAAGCCGCTCATAGACAGGAGAAAACATCTCATTCTAGAATGCGCGCATCCCTCCCCGCTCTCCGCGTACAACGGTTTTTTCGGATGCAGACATTTTTCCAAAACCAACGAATATCTCAAAGCCAACGGCATAGAGCCGATCGACTGGAATCTTTGTAAACAGCGAGGTTAAATCATGAAATACATAGTTGTGCTCGGCGACGGCATGGCGGACAGAAAACTGGAAAACCTGGGCAATAAAACGCCGCTCGAAAGCGCGCGTACGCCCAATCTCGACGCGCTTGCCGCCCGCAGTGAGATCGGTATGTGCAAGACCGTGCCCGACGGCATGAAGCCCGGCAGCGACGTGGCGAATCTTTCCGTGCTCGGTTACGATCCCAAACAGGGCTATACGGGGCGCTCGCCTTTGGAAGCGGTTTCCATCGGCATTCCCCTTCGCAGCACCGACGTTACCATGCGCTGCAATCTCGTGACCGTTTCCGACGAGGAAAATTACGAAGATAAACGCATGATCGATTACAGCGCGGGGGAAATTTCCACCCGCGAGGCGAAAGAACTGATCGAATATCTGAAAACGTTTTTCGACGACGAAAAATTTACGCTGTACAGCGGCGTGAGTTATCGTCACTGCCTTGTCATCGACAGGGGCGAAACGGGAAACGATCTTACGCCGCCCCACGACATTACGGAGCGCCCCGTGCGCGGTCATCTTCCCCAAGGGAAATTGCAGAAAGAACTTTTGGGCATGATGCGCCGCTCCTACGAACTTTTGAAAGATCATCCCGTCAACCTTGCGCGGATCGCGGCGGGCAAGCGCCCCGCCAATTCCGTATGGTTCTGGGGGGAAGGAACGAAACCCGCGCTGGAAAATTACGAAAAAAAATTCGGCGTGAAAGGCGGCGTGATCTCCGCCGTCGATCTGGTAAAGGGCATCGGCATGCTCGCAGGCATGCAAATTCTCGACGTAGAGGGCGCGACGGGCAATTACGATACCAACTTTCAAGGCAAAGCCGACGCGGCTCTCAGTGCCCTTTTAAACGGTCTGGATCTCGTTTACATTCACATGGAGGCTCCCGACGAATGCGGGCATCAGGGCGACGTAAAACACAAGATCTTTTCCATCGAAGAGATCGACCGCGCCGTTGTGGGAACGCTCGTAAAGGGACTGAACGATGCGAAAGAACCATTTCGCATGCTCGTATGTCCCGACCACCCCACGCCAATCTGTATCCGCACGCATACCTCCGATCCCGTTCCCTATCTCTTATACGACAGCGAAAAAAATCTTTCCGCGGGCGCAGCGCGCTACGACGAGGAACACGCCGCGGCGACGGGCGTTTTCGTCGAGGACGGATACCTTCTCATGCAAAAACTTTTGAACAAATAGAAAAAAGGAAACCTGTCGGTTTCCTTTTTATTTTTTCGTTTCAGCGACCGCTCGCGCCGTAGTTGGAGAGTACGCGCGCGCTCGGATCGTTCACGTCGCAGCCCTCCCAACTCTTGTTCGGCATCCAAAAATCCGAAACCATCGCCGCCTGCCCGGGATAATATTTTTCGAAAATTTCCCGATATAAAAGGCTCTCCTTCGTAAACGGCTTTGCGTGATAAGCGTATTTTTCCGCGATTTTCCGCCATTCCGCTCCGTACTTCCGTTCGGCATATTCTTTCAGGTCGTCCACTAAGGAATGTCCCACCGCGTCGGAAAACGCCGCCTTTTCGCGGTAAAGTATGCCGTGCGGGAGCCAATCCCCCTCGAACGCGCGGCGCAACAAATATTTGCCCTGCCCATAGGTGTTCATTTTCAGCGGGGGATCGATGCCCATGACGTATTTTACGAAGGCAAGATCGCCGAAAGGCACGCGCGCTTCCATCGAGTTGACGGAAATACAGCGATCGGCTCGGAGAACGTCGTACATATGAAGTTCGCGCACGCGCTTTTGCGATTCCTTTTGAAATTCTTCCGCACTCGGTGCAAAGTCGGTATATTTGTACCCGAACAACTCGTCGGAGATCTCGCCCGTCATCAGAACGCGCACGTTCGTTGTGCGACGGATCTCCCTGCACAGCAGATACATTCCCATGGATGCGCGGATCGTGGTGATGTCAAAAGTGCCGAGCGCGGCGATGACCTCTTCCAGAGCGGCGAGCACATCCTCGCGCGTAATCATGACTTCGCGGTGATCAGAACCGATATAGGAGGCGGCTTCGCGGGCATATTTCAGATCGATGGCATCCGTATCCATGCCGACGGCAAACGTGCGGATAGGTTTTTTGAGCACGCGCTGTCCGATGGCGCACACAAGGGAACTGTCCAGCCCGCCCGAGAGCAGAAACCCGAGCGGCGCATCGCTGTCCAGCCGTTTTTCAACGCCCGCAACGAGTTTTTCACGGATATTTCTGCAAATCTCATCGAGACTGCCGTTCGTATAGCCGCCGACGGCGGTCATATCGCAGTAAGAAATAAACTTTCCGCCGCGGTAATACTTTCCGGGCGGGAACGGATAAATCTGCCCGACTACAAACCCGACAAGGTTTTTCGGCTCGCTCGCGAATACGATCTCCCCGCCCGCAAGATACCCGTAATAGAGCGGGCGTATGCCGATGGGATCGCGCGCGGCGATATACTCTCCCGTATTTCCGTCGTAAAGCACGAGCGCAAATTCCGCGTCGAGCATGGAAAACATATTTACGCCGTATTCCGCATACAGGGGCAGCAATATCTCGCAGTCGCTCTTCGAATGAAAGACGTACCCTTTTGCCTCCAGATCCCGCCGAAGGGCGCGGAAACCGTATATCTCCCCGTTGCACACGAGCATATTTTTGCCCATCCAGAAAGGCTGCATCCCCTCCGCATTCAGTCCCATAACCGCGAGTCTATGAAATCCCATATACCCGCTCGGCGTGCTGTCCAGCGCGGTCATGTCGGGCCCGCGCGAAACCGTTTTGTCGAAACAGCGCTGCATTTGCGCCTTATCTATCTGTCTGCTCGTACAGCAAAATATAGAACACATACTCTTACTCCTTTATCAGCCGAACGCCGCCGAAAACGCCGCCATCGCCTCGCGCACCGTCGTTTCGTCGGCAAAAGAGGTCAGGCGGAAATACCCTTCGCCGTTTCTGCCGAATCCGCCGCCCGGCGTTCCGACCACGCCCGTCTTTTCCAGCAAATAATCAAAAAACGCAAAACTGTTTGTAAAACCCGGGCATTGCAGCCACACGTACGGCGAATTTCTGCCGCCCGTGTACCATATGCCAAGCGTATCCAGCGCGTCGCAGATGATTTTTGCGTTGTTGCGGTAAACGGAAAGATTCGCACGGATCTGCCGAAGCCCCTCTTCGGAAAGCGCCGCAGCCGCGCCCCGCTGTACGGCGTATGCGACGCCGTTGAATTTGGTCGTCTGGCGGCGCAGCCACATCGCATGCAACGACATACCGCACCTTTTCAATGCGAACGGAACGACCGTATAACCGCACCTCGTGCCCGTGAACCCCGCCGTTTTCGAAAAGGAGCAGAACTCGATCGCGCATTCCTTCGCGCCCTCGACCTCGTAGACGCTGCGTGCGAGCCCCTTTTCCGATACGAAACTCTCATACGCCGCGTCGTACAGAATCACGGCGCCGCGTTCCCGCGCGTAATCCACCCATGCGCGGAGCCGTTCGACGCTGTATGCCGCTCCCGTCGGATTATCGGGCGAACAGATATAGATGATATCCGCCTTTACGGACGTATCGGGCATGGGCAGAAACGCGTTTTCCCGCGTTGCCGCACAATATACGATTTTGCGCCCCTCCATTTTATTGGTATCCACATAGACTGGATATACGGGATCGGGAATAAGCACGGTATTATGGGGATCGAAAAGATCGAGGATATTGCCCAGATCGCTCTTCGCGCCGTCGGAAACAAAGATCTCGTCCGCATCCACTGCCGCGCCGAAAGAACGGTAATATTCTCGTATTGCTTCCCGCAGAAACGGATAGCCCTGCTCGGGCCCGTAGCCGCGGAAGGTCGCCCTTTCGCCCTGTTCGCGCACAGCTTCTTCCATTGCCGCAACGACGGCGGGCGCGAGCGGGAGAGTCACGTCTCCGATTCCCATTTTGTATATCCGCCGATCGGGGTGATTTTCGGAAAACGCCGCCACCTTATGCGCGACGTCCGAAAAGAGGTAACTATCCCGCAGGCTGCGGTAATTTTCGTTGATCTTCATAGTTTTCTGATTCCTTTTCCGCCCGCGAAAGCGCGGTGCGGAGAGTATTGCGGCAGGATCGCCGCATTTCTTTACAGTTCTGTTTCGCCCGTAAATACCATGCGCGCCTCGCCCGTCATTAGAACGCGGTCGCCCACGTTGACGACCAGTTCCCCTCCCGGAAGCCGTACCGTTATATCTTCGCCCCGCGGAAACATACCGATCGCGACCGACGCGGCAGCCGCCGCGCACGCGCCCGTGCCGCAGGCGAGCGTTTCCCCGCTGCCGCGCTCCCATACCCGCATTTTCAGCGAGCGTTCGCCCGTCTTTTGAACGAATTCCGTATTGACACGCTGCGGAAACACGGAGGCTTTTTCAAACAACGGGCCTACTGCGTCCAGTTCAATGCCGTCGGGATCTTCAAACACGACGCAATGCGGGTTGCCCATCGAAACGCACGTGATGCGCCGCTGCATGCCCGCAAGCCGTAAGGGATAATCGATGATTTGTGCCGAGGGAAGGTTTACGGGAATTTTTGCGGCGGCGAATTCTGCCTTTCCCATATCCACGCGCACCCGCCGCACCGTTCCGCCTTCGGGAAAAAGCCAAAGCCGCTTTATGCCGCTCAAAGTTTCTATCTCCATTTCGCTCTTTGGCACGGCGCCGCTCTCGAACAGATATTTTCCCACGCAGCGGATAGCGTTGCCGCACATTTTTCCCTCGCTCCCGTCCGCGTTGAACATACGCATTTTCGCATCGGCACGCCCGCTCGGGCAGATGAGTACGATCCCGTCGCCGCCGATGCCCCTGTGTCTGTCCGAAAGCCGCACCGCCAAATTCTCGGGTGAGGCGAGCGGTTCGCGCAGGCAGTCGAAATAAATATAATCGTTGCCCGCGCCCTCCATTTTTACGAATTTCCGCAACATAACGCCCTCCTATGTTTCGTAAGCCTTTAAAATTTCCAAAGCGACCTCACGGCGGGGCAGCCGTCTGTCCATCGCCTGCTTTTCGAGAAATCTGTGCGCGTCTTTCTCCGTCATGCCCAGATACCCGACGAGCGCACACTTCGCGCGGTCGATCAGTTTCAACTCGCCGATCGTCGCTTTCAGCCGCTCGTTTTCGTCGCCCAACGCACGCAAGCGGCAGCCTACGCGCGCGCATATACGCAACGCCTGCAACAGTTCCGAAGGCCGCACGGGGCGGCAAAGTACCGCGCCCCCGACGCCCGAAAGTTCGCGTTCGGCGCTTGCCGCCTCTTCGGGAGATACGATCGCGATAACCGCCGTACCGCCGTTTGCGAGTGCGCGCGCTTTTTCCTCCCAACTCCCCTTAGGAAGAGAAACGAACAGCGCAAGAATCGAGCCGTTTTCCTCTTCCGACGCCGAACGAGGCTGAAAGCCGTTCTCCCGCAAAAAACGGCAGACCTTTTTATTCACCGTGTCCGAACCGCAGTGCACCGTGATCTTCTGCATGGCAATATCCCTAATGAAACGCGTACATCTGTCTGTACGGATTTTCGCTGTCGGGCGTGAGCCGATAATACACCGCTTCCGTAAACGCGCTTTCCTGTTCTCCAAAGAGCGAACACCACCGCGAAACGAGCGCGCGCACCGTACCCTGCGGAATCTTTTCCAGCCTTTCCGCCCTGACCTGTGCGGGCAGTTTTGCGGGGACCTTTTCGCAGCGCAGATAGATCTCGCCTCCGTGCATACCCGTCCCGCAGAAATTGCCGATGATCGGTTTGCCGTCCTTGTGGTTGCCGAGCACGACGATAATGCCGCCCGCCTGGTATTCGCCCAAAAAACTGCCTGCCCTGCCTCCGATCACGATAGCGGGTTTATTTTCCTTATACGCTTTCATATGGATTCCGCAGCGGTAACCCGCGTCGCCGCGGATAAAAATTTTCCCGCCGCGCATGGCGTAGCCCGACGCGTCGCCCGCACTGCCGAACACGTCTATTTCTCCGCCGTTCATCGTGTCGCCCGTGGCTTCCTGTACGTTGCCGAGCACACGGATCGCGCCGCCGTTCAAATACGCGCCGAGAGCGTTGCCGGGAGTACCCGAGATCTCGATCTCCCTGCCCGTAAGGCCTGCGGCTATGTAGCGCTGCCCGACGCAGTTTTTTATGGAAATATGCTTTTCCCCGCACGCCCGAACCGCTTCGTTGAGCGCGGAAAAATGCAGACTTTCAGCATCTATGATCATGATTTTCTCCTTTACAGCGATTCGCCTGCGTACCGAATGCCGAGTATTTTCAGTTCGGGCTCGTTCAGCCCCACGCCGCGCAGCATCAGGCGGTTGCCCCGCAGCGCTTCGACGGAATTGATGCCCATGCCGCCCATCATCTCCTGTATTTCGTGTTCCCACGCCGTTACGAGATTGACGAGCCGCTTATATCCGACTTCGGGATCCAGCCGCTTGACGAGGTCAGGTCTTTGGGTGGCGATGCCCCAGTTGCATTTGCCTTCATGGCAGGACCTGCAGAGATGACACCCCAAAGCAAGCAGCGCCGCCGTTCCGATATAGCAGGCGTCCGCCCCCAACGCGATCGCCTTTACCACGTCCGCGCTCGAACGGACGGAACCGCCCGCAATAACGGAAACCTCGTCGCGTATCCCTTCCTCGCGCAATCGTTCGTCCACCTGCGCGAGAGCGAGTTCGATGGGGATCCCTACGTTGTCGCGGATGCGCGTGGGCGCCGCGCCGGTGCCGCCGCGGAAACCGTCGACTGCGATCACGTCCGCACCGCTTCTGGCAATGCCGCTCGCGATCGCCGCGACGTTATGGACCGCCGCGATCTTTACGATGACGGGCTTTTTATATTCGGTCGCTTCCTTGACAGAATATACGAGTTGGCGCAGATCCTCGATGGAATAGATATCGTGATGCGGCGCGGGAGAGATGGCGTCCGCACCTTGCGGGATCATGCGCGTTTCGGAAACGTCCGCCGAAATTTTCGTACCCGGCAGATGTCCGCCGATCCCGGGTTTCGCGCCTTGCCCCATCTTGATTTCGATGGCGGCTGCGTTTTCCAGATAATCTTTGAATACGCCGAATCGGCCGCTCGCCACCTGCACGACGGTATTTTTCCCGTATTTGTAGAAACCCTTGTGCAGTCCGCCCTCGCCCGTATTATAATAGATACCCAGCGTCTCCGCCGCACGCGCGAGCGACTCGTGCGCATTGTAAGAAATGGAACCGTAACTCATCGCCGAAAACAGGACGGGCACCTTTAACTTCAGTTGCGGCGGCAGATTGTTTTTGATCCTGCCCTTTTCGTCCCGTTCGATCCTAACGGTGCGTTTGCCCAGATATACCTGCGTTTCCATCGGCTCGCGCAAAGGATCGATGGGCGGATTCGTGACCTGCGAGGCGTTGAGCAGCATTTTATCCCAATAGATCGGATACGTTTTGGGCGTGCCCATCGAGGAAAGGAGCACGCCGCCCGTGTCTGCCTGCTTATATACTTCGTCGATCGTCGGCTTATCCCAGTTGGCGTTCGGCTTATAGACATCGTCCGATCTCACGATTTTCAGCGCGTGCGTCGGGCACAGGCATACGCAGCGGTGACAGTTTACGCATTTGGAATCGTCCGCGAGCATTTTTCCTGTCCGCGCATCGAAAGAGTGCACTAGGTTGGCGCACTGCCGCTCGCAAACACGGCAAACAATACATTTTTTTTCGCTGCGGACGACTTCATAATCGGGCTGTATATACATATTCATTGCTCGCGCTCTCCTTTTTTATCGTACAGTTCGAAAACGACGGGTTCGCCGCCTGCCGGCGCCCAGATCTTATCGAGTGACGGCTCGATGCGCCTGATCGCGCTCTCCTCGCTGGAAATGTATGCCTTATCGCCCTTTTCCGCACAGATCATGGAACGTAGTTTCAAGCGATCGTTCAGCGCCATCAGTCCGCCCGTATAGCCCAGAATAACGGAGAACGGTCCGGTTACGAGCAGCGAGGGAAACATACGGCGCAGGAGCGTTTCCTGTTCTCTTGCCCCCGCCTCCTTTTCGGCGATGGTGCTCCAAAAAGACGCCGCAATGACGTGCGCGGTTTCTTCAAGCGTGAGCCCTTGCTTGCGCATAAGATAATCGATGATATACGTAATGACTTCCGTGTCCGTCTGCAACGTACATTTGTAGCCGAACATTTCGATATAACGCCGGTTCGCGTCATAGGAGGAAATTTCGCCGTTGTGAACGACGGAAAGATCCAAAAGCCCGAACGGGTGCGCGCCGCCCCACCAGCCGGGCGTGTTGGTCGGGTAACGGCCGTGGCACGTCCAGGCGTATCCCTCGTATTCTTCCAGACGGTAAAATCTGCCGATATCTTCGGGATACCCGACGCCCTTGAAGATCCCCATGTTTTTGCCGCAGGAAAAGACATAGGCGCCGCTTATCTGCGCATTGACGCGGTTGACGCACCTTGCGACGTATTCGCGTTCGTCCAGGTGGCTACGCGCAAGTTTTTGCGGAAGAGGCGCGAAAAAATAGCGGTAAATGATCGGTTCGTCCCGAACGGAAGGGATCTTGCGCGTCTGCATTTCCGAGGAATAGACGATCTCAAAATGTCTGCCGAGAAAGACTTCCGTTTCCTCCTGCGCCTCCTTTTTGCTGTAAAAGAGATGAAAGGCATAAAAATCTTTGTAATGCGGATAGATCCCGTAACCCGCAAACCCGCCGCCCAGACCGTTGGAACGATCGTGCATGACAGAGATCGCCTCGATCATTCCCTCGCCGCTCATGGGCCTGCCGCTCCTGTCTATAACGCCCGCGACCGCGCAGCCCGACGGGTTTCTGAATTGACCTTCATATAAAATCATTGTCGCTCTCCCTTGCACTTTTCAATACGCGTTTTATTATAGTTTCGCCCGTGCGTACCGTCAAGCAATGGAGAAAAATTCGTTTTTTCGCCATTTTTTATGGAAACCATAAGAAAAACTTGCGTTTTGTTATGCTGATACACCGTATAAACTCCCGTTATACGGAAGAGCAACGTGCGGAACAAATCGCACCCGTTTATCCGTTCTCGTCCTGCAAGGCGTCGTAACCCGTTTCACCCGTGCGGACGCGGACTACGTCTTCCACGTCGTAGACGAATATTTTCCCGTCACCGATATGCCCTGTATACAGCGCGCTGCGCGCCGCCGCGACCACTTCGGCTACGGGTACTTTGCTGACGACCACTTCGACTTTGACCTTGGGCAGCAGATCCATATCCACCTTGACGCCTCTGTAATATTCGCCCGCGCCCTTCTGCACGCCGCAGCCGAGTACCTGCGTGACCGTGATACCCGTCACGCCGATAGCGCTCAATGACTGTTTGAGGTCTTCGAATTTGGACTGTTTGGTAAGGATGACTACCTTCGATAACTTTTCGCCTTTTTCGGAACTCTGCCGCAACGCGGGCGCCGAAGTATCGACCACCGGCACGCCCGCAGGCTCGGCAGGTATCCCTTCGGGATCGAGCATTTCAGCCGCGAGCGGCGCGGCCACGAAATCCGCATATGCGCTGGGCAGACCGTGTTCGTGCTTGTCGAGCCCTTCCACCTCTTCCGTTTTGGAAGCGCGGAGCCCGACCGTGCGTTTGAAAATGAGGAACAGAGCGACCATGCACACGATCGTCCACGCCGCAATGCTGACGACACCGATGAACTGTACCAGTAATTGCGCGAAGTTACCCGTATAGAACAAGCCCGTGCCGACCGAGAACAGTCCGCATGCAAGCGTGCCCCACAGACCGTTGCAGCCATGCACCGCGATCGCGCCGACGGGGTCGTCTATATGTAACTTTTTATCGATGAATTCAACGGCGACCACTACGAGGATCCCGGCAACTACGCCGATAAAAAACGCGCCGACCACGTCCACCGCCGCGCAGCCTGCCGTGATCGCAACCAGTCCCGCAAGCGAACCGTTGAGCGTCATGGAAACGTCCGGTTTTTTATTCTTGATCCAGGTAAATATCATCGTAGCGCAGGTGGCTGCGGCCGTCGCGACCGTCGTTACGACGAGGATCTGCGCCAACTGCGTCATATCGGACGCTGCCGCGCCGTTGAATCCGTACCAACAGAACCAGAGAATGAATACGCCCAACGCGCCGATGGTGAGGTTGTGCCCGGGAATCGCACGGACGTGTACTGCTTTTCTGCGGTCAAGCGTGGGCCTTTTATCCTTATCCAGATACTTGCCCCAGCGGGGACCGAGAATGAGCGCGCCGATAAACGAGGAGATGCCGCCGACCATGTGGATCAGCGAGGATCCCGCAAAATCAATGTATGTCACGCCCAGAATTTCTTTGGAGAGCCATCCGCCGCCCCACGCCCAGTGCGCCTCGACGGGATAGACGATCGCGCTGATCACACAAGAATAGATGCAATAGGACAAAAATTTCGTACGTTCGGCCATCGCGCCCGAAACGATGGTCGCGGTCGTCGCGCAAAATACGAGGTTGAAGAAAAACGCCGACCAATCGTAATTTGCAAAATCGGTAAAAATGCCGAGATTGGGGAGCCCGACCAAGCCGAAAAGTACGTCCTCGCCCATCATCAGCCCCGCGCCGAGCAATACGAACACGATCGTGCCGAGGCAGAAATCCATAAGGTTTTTCATGATGATGTTGCCCGCGTTTTTCGCGCGCGTGAAACCCGTTTCCACCATCGCAAACCCTGCCTGCATAAACCAGACGAGTATGGCGCCTATCAAAAACCATATGCCCGTCGAACCGAATATACCCATTCGAAATACCTCCGAAAATTTATTGTTTGTTGCAGTTTTTTACGTCTTACATGCTGAAAAGTATATCGCCGTATGTCGGGAAAGGCCAGACCTTCGAGGCGGTATCCAACTCCATTCCGTCCGCGTACATGCGCAGTTCGCACATGACGGGTATGACTTTTTCCGCAAAAAATGCCGCGAGCAGCGCGGGCGTCCCGCACGCTTTGCCTTCCACGAGCAGCCCTTCCAGCGCCTCCGCCCTCTCGAACATCGCATCGTTGTCGGCGGACAGTTTTTGTATGAGCCGACGATCCGCAGCCGCTGCGGCGCCCGCCTCCTTTTTACTGCGAGCGGTGTTGCACAGCGTTTCGATGTATTCGTTGACGGCGGGCCAGATATCCCGCTTTGCCATCTCAATCATGGTAAGAGCCTCTATGTTGAGCACCTTGCAGTAATTTTCGAGCATGATATCCGTGCGGGTGACGACTTCGCGCGCGGTGAATACGCCGTTGCGCTCAAAAAGACCGATATTCTTTTTATCCGCAAAGAGAGGGAGCGCTTCCGCCGCATTTTTCAAGTTCAGCAAGCCGCGCCGCTCCGCTTCCTTCGCCCATTCCTCCGAATAGTTGTTGCCGTTGAACAGGATCCGCCCGTTCTCCTTCAACTCGCGTACCACCAGATCGTGCAATGCCGCATTGAAATCTTTTGCCCCTTCCAGTTCTTCGGCAAAGGTACGCAGCGCGTCCGCGACGATGGTGTTGATGATGATGTTCGGACCCGCAAGCGACAGAGAAGCGCCGACCATGCGGAATTCGAATTTATTGCCCGTAAAAGCAAAGGGAGAAGTGCGGTTGCGGTCGGTCGTATCCTTCGGCAACTCGGGCAGCGTATCTACGCCGAGTTTCATCGTTTTTCTTCCCTTGTCGCTGTACTTGACGCCCCTCTCCAACGAATCGATGACCGCTTCCAGTTCTTCGCCCAAAAACACCGATACGATGGCGGGCGGCGCTTCGTTCGCGCCAAGACGATGGTCGTTGCCGGCGCTCGCGACGGACAGGCGCAGAAGATCCTGATGCTCGTTGACAGCCTTGATGACCGCCGTCAGAAAGAGCATGAACTGCCCGTTTTCCGCAGGTGTGGAGCCGGGATCGAGCAAGTTCATTCCCGTATCCGTACTCATCGACCAGTTATTGTGCTTGCCACTGCCGTTGATGCCCGCAAAAGGCTTTTCATGAAGCAAGCAATACAATCCGTGACGGCCTGCGACCTTTTTCATCGTTTCCATCACGAGTTGGTTCTGATCGGAGGCGACGTTCGTGCTTGTAAAGACGGGGGCGAGTTCGTGTTGGCTGGGCGCGACTTCGTTGTGTTTTGTCTTTGCCAAAATGCCCAGTTTCCACAATTCTTCGTCCAAGTCCTTCATGTATTCCGAAACGCGTGTCTTGATCGCTCCGAAATAATGGTCTTCCAACTCCTGCCCTTTCGGGGCTTTCGCTCCGAACAGCGTGCGCCCCGTAAAAACAAGATCTTTGCGCGCGTCATACATTTTACGATCGATGAGGAAATATTCCTGTTCCGCGCCGATGGTGGGATACACGCGCTTGACCGTTTCGTTGCCGAACAGGCGCAATATGCGCAGCGCCTGCTCGTTGAGCGCAGCCATACTTTTGAGAAGCGGCGTCTTTTTATCCAGTACTTCGCCGCTGTACGAAAAGAATGCCGTGGGGATATAAAGGGTGCCGTCCTTGACGAAGGCGAAGGAGGTCGGGTCCCACGCGGTATAGCCGCGCGCCTCGAAAGTCGCGCGCACGCCGCCGCTGGGGAAACTCGACGCATCGGGTTCGCCCACGACCAGTTCCTTGCCCGAAAATTCCATGATGACTTTGCCGTCTTTGGTGGGCGATATAAAAGAATCGTGCTTTTCGGCGGTGACGCCCGTCATGGGCTGGAACCAATGGGTAAAGTGCGTGGCGCCCTTTTCCACCGCCCAATCCTTCATCGCGTTGGCGACCACGTTTGCCACGCTCATATCCAGCGGCGCGCCCTCGTCGATGGTTTTTAAGAGCGATCTGTAAATTTCTTTCGGCAGTTTATCCTGCATGATCTGACGGTTGAATACGTTCGATGCGAACAATTCGGGGACTTTCATGGTTTACCTCCTGCAAAAGCAAAAGGCGCCGCGGAGAAGACCTCGCCTTTGAAGTCTCCGCCGCAACGCCTTTGTTGCCCGTTTGAATTTTATGCCCAAATTATAATTCTTTGCCCGCCGTTTTGTCAATGATTCAGAAGAAATTCGATTTATCACAAAAAATTATATGTGCCATTAGAAAAAAGTAAGCCATATTTATACGCGCTTGCGATAAATATGGCTTATTTCGCTCTTGGTTCATAACGGATATCTCTTTTCGATATCGAAATCTAATCCGTGCCGGTCCGCATTGGTCCACTGTTGTAAACATTCCAGGCATTCCGTGTATGCCACTCTCTCGCCGTATTGAAACTCTTCCCCTTCAATATTCTTATAATCGAACAACTCTTCTATCCCGACTATTAAATGCCGCATTAGAAGTTCTAATACCTCTTCCGCACTTTTCTTACGCATCGCCTCACCCGATATCTTCGTTCATTATGTCGTCATACGACACGTATCCTTTATAAATACAACATTCGTAAATTTTATTGATAAATCGTTCTTTTGTCAAATAAAACTTGCCTTTTTCAAAGGGGCTGTCAACTATAATGGTTATGCCTTTTCTCCCTTTCTTTACATCAGACAAACATTTTTGCAGCCATTTAGTCTTTTCGTTTTCTATGATTTCATCCATGATCGCCAACACCTTTATCACATCGTCATCGATAACGATGTGTTCTTTTTTCTTGCCGATCCGAAAATCCGCTTCCACCTTATTCTCTTTCATCATTTTCTTAATATAAGAGAGGCGTTTTACGATCCACTTTATCTTTGCTTTCTTCAATGTCTTTTTCTCATCATTAGTTCACTCCTTTTTATTATACAAAATTCAATTACAGTAAAAGTTCGGACTTTTACCAAATTATTCCATTTTTCTTTTTTAACGATCAAAAACCCAATGGAATCATCTCCTTTCTGAATGATATTCACATTTATTATAACACATTATTTATTTTATTAAAATAAAGACAGACGCATTAACGCGTCTGTCTTCTTATAAAAAATTCCTTTATATATAAAAAAGTTCGAATAGCTACATCGCTATTCGAACTTTTTTTATGGCGCCGATTGAGGGAATAAGTACGAACTCAAAGAGAAAGAAGAGGCAGACCGGGAAGCGTCCCCGACCTGCTTTTCGATATCTTCCACATACGACTTGGAAAAGCGCTCTGTGGAAAATCTTTCCTGGAAGTTGTAAGTGATAACCATATGGTCGGCGTACCAGATAATATCGCGGATAAAGGTATATACAATCGTCTTCCGGGTTTTCATATCGTCGGGATCTTCGAACACCTTGGAGAGAAGAAATTTTTCTACTTCCTCGACTGTCAGATGCGCATAGGTTTTCTGCGTTTCCTTGTTAATCTCTATATCCAGGCAGTTCACCTCGTCTTGCAGAGCCGCTAACCTGTCTTTGGTGAAATCGGTGATGATGCCTTTTTCTATCGCTTTTACGATATTATCAGCCGCTTTCTTCGCCTCGTCGCGCTTCTTAACGAGCGTCTGTAATCCCGAACTGTCTCGGATGATTTTCTCATGGACTTTGACAATGGTTTCCGCTATCTTTGTGATGACGCTGTTCCTCCGCAGCATAGCCACGGTAGCGTTGATAACGTAATCTTCCAATACCTGCTTTTTGATCGCTTTACACCCGCATTCCGATTTGCCACGGCGTTTGGAAAGGCAGGTATAATAATAATGGATATCTCCCGTCTTGCTCGTGCCGCTCTCGCCTACCATTTTATGCTTGCAGTCGCCGCATATGAGTTTTCCCGAAAGTATGTAGTCGAAGATCTCTTTTTTACGGCCGGGTGCATTTTTGTTTTCTTCATTGATCGCGTCCACTTGATTCCATAGCTCCTTTGTAATGATCGGGGGAAAGATGTTGTCGTATTCCGTTCCCTGATGCGTAACGATACCCGTATAACGTTTGTCGTGCAGTACTTTATAGATAAATTTCTTCGTAAGATGTTTCCCGCATTTGCGGCGGAAGTTTCTTGCTTTCAGATCGTCCGCAATCGCCTGCGCCTTATATCCCTGCGCATACCGCCGATAGATTTGCCGGATAACGTCCGCTTCCGTTTCGTTGACGTGATATTTTTTGTCTTTCAGGTCCCAGCCGAAAATATCCTTACCGCCCGTGGCGTTGCCTTTGAGCCAACTTTCGCGCAAGCCTCGGTTGACCTTCTGCTTTAAGTCTTCGGAGAAGTATTCGTTAAAACCCTCGATAACGGCGAGAAAGAGTTTGCCTTCGGGAGTATCGGGAATATTCTCCATAGCGGAAACGATCTGCACGCCGTTGTCAAAGAGTTTCTTTCTGTTGACGACGGATTCGTACTTATTGCGTGCGAATCTGTCTAATTTGTAAACAATAACCACGCTCCATTGCTTCCGTTTGCTGTCTTTGAGCATTTGCTGGAACGCGGCGCGGTTGTCGTTGGTACCGGTCAAGGCTCTGTCGATATATTTATCGACGATGAGAAGGTCGTTCTTCTCTGCAAATTGTTTACATACGCGGACCTGCCCTTCAATGGACTGTTCCGATTGGCTGTCGCTCGAATATCGGGCATAGATGACTGCTGTTTTCAAAATAGATAATACCTCCGAAATTTTTTTGCTTATAGGATACACCATAACGGCAAGGGAAACAAGGCACAGGAGCGGCAGTGTTTCCTATGAATATACGGATATACCGAAGAACAAAGGAAACCCAACCGAAACGGACCCATACAATTTTATGCCTGCCGTACCTTTCGGCGGAGAAAAAAAAGGGAGAGCGGGAGCGTTGTGTCAAAGGTCTGCCCGAAAGGGACGCGCAGGAATTTTTGAAAAACATACTTTTTCAAGTATTCAAAATTGCTGCGCGCCTTTGACACGGCGCGAAAGCTCTCCCAAACTCCGAACGCCGAAAGGTGCGGCGGAAAAGTTACGGGTTTGTATAGATCAGTTGGGTTTTTGTTTGGTATTGTATGGGTACAGTATAGATTTTGTATCGGCAGAGTACATTGCAAAAAAGTTTCCCGCGTAGTATAATAGGCGCACAAACAAACCGGGAAGGTTTCATATCACGGATAACAGAAAAGTTTTCTGACTGTGGGAATAAGATGCGCGGAAGTAGCCGGACGCAAAGATATTTGCGCCGAGTGTAATTTAGAAATACGGCGAAATAACCGGATTGACCGTGACTGTCAGGCAAAGAACGGGCGAGAGATCGTCCGCCCTTTTGTCTGCGGTCACGGTCTTTTTTTATTTTCTCAGAAAAAATTTTCAGATTACCCGTCAAGTTTTTCTTTATTTTGTCGGGTATAGGTGTAAATAAAAAATACGTATCGGAACGGCTTAATAAAACCTGTAAAAAATTGAAATATGAAAGTTTTATGAAATCTTCAATTTGGGGGCTGAATTTTTACCGCTCACGTGGCTATTAAGTGAGAGGTAATTTGACTTTAAACTGAAACAGGAGGAAGATATGACGACGGAAGAAATCAAGAAAGACTTAAAAACTATACGCGGGTATTATGCGGAAAGACCGGTTTTGGGAAGCGAATTTCAAATCGTTCCGCATAAAACGACAACTCTGGTACAGGCATATGCGGAGGCAATCTATGACGCACCGCTCGATTTGTACAGGGTGTATTTCGCCTTATACGTCAAAGGTCTGACGCAGGAGGCTGCGGCGGAAGAACTCAACTACTGTACCGAGTATATCCGCATGAAAAACAAAAAACTTTTGGAGTATCTCCGAGAGAATATAACAGAAAGGAGGAACGCGGCGTGAGCAAGACCGTTACGGTCGTTATGGATTGATGTTACAAAAAAATCTATATAAAGGAGGTGATAACATTGGAAGAAATCGAGGTCAAGGACAACCCTTTGGGCATAAAAGTCTATGCCGTGGGGAGACCGGACATAGAGCATATGCCCGAGGAAGAGTTCGGCCTCTTTGTTTCTTCTCTGGAATTGCGGGTGAGCGAATATTTTGAAAAGTTAAAAGAAAGCAAATAAGAAGCATACGGACGGCGAAGAATCGCGACGTCAAGCGGCTGTCGTAAGGATTCCGTATGCAGGAAAGAAAGAAAAAACAAACAACCTCATCCGCCGAAGAAGAGATAAAGAGCAAAATTTTATTTCATTCAAAGGAGGATAAACGCTATGCCGTATAGCAAAGTAAAAGTCTATTCGGACGGGAGCCACCGTATCGGGATACCTTACGAGCCGAACCCTCACGCGGGGAAACGTCGTAAAGTTCCCGAAGAGGTGATCACCGTCACGGAACCCGCCGAAGATGTTTCGGCAATGCCCGATGTGAATACCGTCGGGAACGAACCTGCCCAAACGGAACGAGAGGAAATCCCAACGGTTTCCAAACAAAAGCGTATGACACGCAAAGAGTTATTCGAGGAATTGTATCAAAAGAGCGCGGATATGAAAAAGCGGGAAAGAAAATCGTACGTGCAAAAAGAAATGCTGCCCTATTTCAAGGACAGCATCTCCTGCCGTGCGTTCGTGGAACATAACTTTAACAGAAAGCACAGGAATATGGTCTGCCGCAAAATGCGGCTGTGGAGAAAGATTAACCAGCAGACATTTAACTATTTTGTAACTTTTACGTTCGACGATAAGAAACATACGGAAGAAAGTTTTCAAAAGAAACTTATGCAGTGTTTACAGCATTTCAGTTCGAGAAAGGACTGGCTGTACATAGGCGCGTGGGAACGCGGCAAAGATACAAACCGTCTGCATTTTCACGGGATATTCTATATCCCCGAAGGAGCAATGTCGGGAGAAATGGAAGAAGTACGGGATTTCGATACCCGAAAGAGAAAAAAGCAGACGATTCGGCAGAATACGTTTTTTGCTGAGAGATTCGGGCGGAACGAGTTCCGTCCTATAAGCCATTCCTCGGAGCTGCCGCAGATGGTGAGGTATCTTATGAAGTATATCGAGAAGTCGGGCGGCAAGCTCATTTATTCGAGAGGACTGTACCGGTATTTCGTGACGGATATAATGGACGAGGATATCATCTGCCCTTACGGGGAAGAAGGAAAAAAGTTTATCCTTTTCGACGATTTCGGTTGCTGGGTGGACGGAGAATACATAGGACAGCCGAGCAGTAGAGAGGTGATAGCGCGGTTGCCGAAAGTGACGTAGCGGAGAGCAAGGCGGAAAAAAATCAAAGTATGGCGCGGCGAAAAATGCGCGCGGCCATCGCCAAGCGGTTCAGCGGCGATGCCGCGCGTTCGCCGCCGCTTTGATTTCCGTTTGCCCGCGTTGTTTCGTTTCGGGCGTGCGCTTGGCTTCGGCGCCCGCGAGCGTAGCGAGCGGGTGACGAGGCGGCGTCAGCCGCCTCGTCAGCGTAGCCGCCGACTTGTTTATAGCCAAGCGCATGTATTACTGCCATTTGGCTCCCCCTGTTTTCGGCTATGTTTCAGCAAATCAAAGCCACCCCTAACGGAGCGGCTTTAAATATCAATATTCAATTATTTCTTTGTCTGTAATTAATTATTTGTGTTAAATTACTATCCTGGGATATTTATACGTCTATACTTCAATTCCTTTATAACGCACTCCATTAAGGCGTAATCCTTATTTATTTTGCTCTCTTTTTCATGCATACGGTGATTGCCGAAGCTATTGTACAGAGCATCAGTGCACCTCCCGCAAAAGAAACTACTACAACAGAGCCGCAACCCGTTTTTTCCGCGACCGTTACTTTTACAGTAAAATCCGTACCTTTGTAGGTGATTTTGACGCTTTGTTCGCCCGCTGTCTTGGCGTCGTATCCGCTGACCGTAAACTCGGTGGTCGCCGCAGTTACAGCCTCGTCGGCTTTGCCGCTCGCAAACTTTTTGACGACTTTGATACTCGAAAGATCAAATTCTTCGCCATAGGCATATTCTGTCTTTTCGACGCTCAAATCCAAAGTTTCTTTATCGAGTACTTCAACTTCAAAACTCGTTTGTATCTGCTGGTTCAAAACTGCTTTGGAAACAGTTACCGTCTGCTTTCCAACCGTGTTCTTATCAAAGCCAGATACGGTCAGATCCGCAAGCGTTAAGGTCTCGCTCGTGCCATCCATAATTGAGTTTGAAACTGCCGCCCGCCAATTCATTGCCGTATTCCACGTCTGTCGGCGCAGTTTCCATTGTTATGCCCGTCGCGTATTTGGCCGGCTGAGCCCCTTTAATATAATATTTCATTTCGCTGATGACCGTTTCGCCATTTGAACGATCCCCGAAGGAAAAGACAGGGGTGTAACTCTCAGGCAACAACTCTTGATCCGTACATTCCGCAGCAATTTCCCCGTTCACGAGTACTTGCATACTCACTTTTTTACCGGTATATTCGATTTTTACCGTATAGGAACCACCCGATTCAATCGTCTTGATCTCGCCATTGAAAGGAAACTCTCCCAGCACTGTTTCCGCGTAATTCCCGACTTCATCCGCACGTTGAAAAAAGTACGTAGTCGTACTGCCGCTTACAAAATTTGCACGAACATGATATTCATATGTATCAATTCCGTTTTTGGCAAATACCAAATAAGGAACCGTCCAAACTCCTAACACTGCCGGCGCTATGGTCGCTTCCATGACAAACGTCAACTCGTTCATGTTCTTTTCCGTACCGTCCGACAGTTTGATCTTTCCGTCGGTAATATAGTCCATAAAGGTAGATACATACACTCTCGAATCATCGCCGTAAAGCATCACTTCTCCGGTATCGGCATCGTAAAAATTTTTACCGAAATCGGTTCCTGCAAAATCGAGCAGATTTTGCGGTGCGGCTTCGCTTTCTTCCGCTACAGCGGGAAACGCCGCAAAGCAGGCGGCGGACAAAGCCAAGGTCAACATAAAAATCAGTATTTTTTTCATCTTTTCTTCCTCCTATAAATTTAGATGAATTTATTCCAGATCGTAAGCGCTGCGAACGCCGCGAAACAGAGCACAAAAGTCAAAACCGCAGAGCGTTTGAAACGAAAAGTGCCTTTCGCGGGCTGAAAGCGCACCGATCGGAACAGCCAATAAAGTACCGCCGCGAAAATGAGCGCCGCGGCTGCGCTGAAAAGTCCGTACAGTACAGATGTTTCTATGGATACAGCCGCATACGTCGAAAGCGGCAGTATCCAATAGGATGGAACGATCGTCTGTAAGCCTTCGAAAACAAAGGCGAAGATAAAGCAAAATCGCATTCTTTTCGTGCCGCAAAAAATCGCAGCACTACCGACGCCGAGTATAAACAGGCGAATTGCAATAAGCAAATCGTAACTGACGAACGCAGACAAGAGCGATGCAAATGCAATTCCCCATATCGTGCGACCGTATGCCTTTCTTCCCAAATAGCGAAATGCGTATTCGCGAAGGCCGACGGCAAACACAGCGTTTACAACGAGCGACAAAAACAACTGCCACAGTGAGGGACGCGGGGGTATATACAGCGAAAGTCCGCCCGTCGCCGCCGCTCGGAAACCTTCTACCGCATAAATTGAATACGTATAAAACAGCCAGGCAGTAAGCGCTGTCAGCGCCACCAACACAATATCACGTTTTCGTGCCTTTGGAGGCGTATAGGCAGAACGGGCGAATGCTTGCGAATATTTCTTTTCATGTAGTTTCAGAAACAACACAGGTACGCCGAACACCAAAAACGGCTGAAACAAATAGAGCAAAACGATAGATACCATTGAGGATGCAAACCTTGAAATAAGCAATGAATCAAAAAATCCGACAAGAATCATGTAAAAGACCGCTATATTGAACGCAGGTCTGCGCACGCGCAAGTTTATGTCAAACAGTTGTTCCACTCGATAAGCCCCTCAAATAATTTTTAATTTCCGCACGTCCCAAAGCGGCAAAATAGGTCGCTTTATTATTTACGGAAACGCGCATCTCTTCTCTCCCCGTGCGAAAAACCACGAGCGGTTTAAATTCGCTGAACGGTATTGACCGAAAGGCATCGTTTCCCTCAAACGTACAGTGTAAAATTACGGAATCCCCTTTGGCAAGCCGCACGCCGTCTCCAATTTGGAAATAGCGATTTTCATTGTCATAATAACCGAATTCCGCACGAATGCCTTCCAACGAAAAATCAAGCCCAGTAACGGTCACACTGCCGTCTCCCGCATTCGTTACTTTTACATTGTAACTTTGCAGTTCCTCGGCGCTCGCCGTAGCACCCGCAAACGTCAAAGCACTATTACAATCTCCAATGGATACGGTAACTCTTCCTATCGGGAAAATATTGTTCTTCTCTGTTCCCCGCATAACGGCGTAAGTAAACACAGTCTCGTCTTTCGGCAAATTATTTCTGTCCAGCACGCACACGAGACGATAACTCGTAAAGTACACATCCGAAAAAATAACTTGAATACTTGCATCCTTTAATGAATAATCTTTACCGTTTTCGTCCCTCAAAAGAATATCCTCGTATTCAAGGAATCTTTCTCCCCCCTTGACTTCGTAGACCTGCAAAGTAAAATATGGATTATAAGCACTGTCCGTCCACGCAGTATAATGTTCATGCCGCGCAAAATACACGCCCGCAGGCGGAAAAGAGTTCTTTTCCGCCGCAAACACGCATATCCCGCTCGTCACGAATATGACTGCAGCCAAAATCAAAGCGCCCGTGACAAGAATGTTTTTTTTCATATCGCACTACCGCATTTTTAAAACGTTCTCCGCATTTTCTTCGGACTTTAGTCCGTATAGAAACACTTCGCTCAATTTCGTACGCGCGTTGACCGACTCAAAGGTAAACGCCCCGCCTCGCACGACGCTATCGGTATATTCGAGTGCAGCCGTACCGGAAACTGTCGCTTCATTTCCCGCAAATACTCGTATATCTTTATCCTGCACGACAATCGTAAGCACCATGCTTCCGATTTCAAGAGAATCCGTCAGTTTCCGTGTAACGACTTTTTCACCTCCGATCGAAACGAACAGTTCTTTTGCGAGTGTCATTCCGAGCACTAAAGCATTGTCGCTGTCTTCTCCTTTTCCGACCGTACCTCCCAGTATAAATGCAAAATAGACATCATCCGCAGGTTTACTGCGCTGGAATTGCGTTAATTTGAAAGAAAGTATAAAGTCGGTAATCCCTTCGGAAACCAGGCTCATGGCTGCGTTAGGATTGTATATTTCACCATTGCCGGCGCTTATGTTTCCGAAGATAGGATAATTATCTGAATATGCCTGACATTGATAACTGCCGATCTGGAACGCCGCTTTACTGCCTATCCATTTCAAATTTCCGCCCGACGCCGCAAAATCTGTCACGGAAAATTCAACTTTCGCTTGAACACCGCTCATCACGGTGAGCACGTTCGCGTCGGAATAGACAATGAACAACCTGGTTGCCGCTGTCTTATCGAAATTTTGCAGCATCACTTCTCTGACGGCTATCCCGCCTTGCTGGAGAGCGAGTTTTCCGTTCGGATACAGCCTGACGGAACAGTTTTCCGAAGCGGCGCCGAACAGGAACTCTACGTATGCCGCGTCTGAATTGACTAATTGGAATTTTACCGTAAAATCGGCACGGAAATATTGCAACGACTGATTGGTAGAATATTCTGCCTTTTCGATATCTGCGTTCTTCTGCGTGACTCCGCCGTTTCCGATCTCCCAAGTGCCGCTTACCGCCTTATAGGAAACCAGCCCGTAATTACCGAAATTTACAGCATCGAAAGCAAGTTCGCCGTATCCTGCATGAGCGGACAAACTCTGTCCATCGTTGACAGCATCACCGAAACAAAAATATTCAAAGGATGCTTCCGACGTTCCGTCATTGACTACACCCGCGTACATATCCGAATAATTCGCAATCAAATGCGTGCCGATAGGGATAAATTCTTCCCCGCCGATCGCCTTGTAGCGAGCCGCCCAATTCACACCCGTGCGTTCAAGCTGAAAAATAAGTTCGCCGGCAACGTCATCTTTACTGCCCTGTACTTGAATGGTTCCCTCGTGGACATGCCCGAATACGATCTTTACAGTTCCTCCGAGATTGGCTCTGCCGGCAAACAGATAATCCGTTGCGTTTTGCCAGACAACAACGCCCATATGATCACCGTCTTTTTTCGGTGAGCCGCTCATCTGCGTCTTGACTGTAATATCGCGCATCGGTGCATGCGTCAAACGGTATACTCCGCTTTCCGCACTCTTTAACGTCAAC